>Ga0075464_10000355_pt1 | contig 19900 bp, 17 predicted proteins | sample DEB19_08_DNA_5_FD_75068 | JGI IMG/M metagenome (GOLD analysis project Ga0075464, IMG submission 75068) | Aqueous microbial communities from the Delaware River and Bay under freshwater to marine salinity gradient to study organic matter... | ecosystem: Environmental > Aquatic > Marine > Coastal ...
GGCGCGCCGCTTTTACGCAGACATTCTCGGCTGCACCGAAGGCCGCTCGACCGACACCTGGGTCGACTTTGACTTTGTCGGTCATCAACTTTCACTGCACTTGGGTGAGCCGCTGAAGACCGCTCGCACCGGACGGGTTGGCGACCACATGGTGCCGATGCCGCACTTTGGCTTGGTGCTGGCGCTGCCTGACTGGCAGACCATGGCAGCCCGGCTGGAGGCCGCCAAAGTCGACTTCATCATGCCGCCGCAGTGCCGTTTTGCTGGTGAGCCTGGCGAGCAATGGACGATGTTTTTCTGCGACCCTTTCGGCAACCCGATGGAGCTCAAGGGCTTTCAGTCACTTGAGACGATTTACGCAACTTGACGACGACGGACGTGGCGATGGTTTGCTCAATCGCGCCAAACACTTGGCGCCCGTCTTTGTCTTTCATCTCAATGCGGATGGTGTCTCCAAACTTCATATAGTCCGTCTTTGGCTGGCCATCTTGAATGGTTTCAATGGCGCGCTTTTCTGCGATGCAGCTGTAACCCTTGGGCCAATCGGTCTTTCCTCTGCGCTCAACGCCCGGGTTGCTGACCGTGCCCGAGCCGATGATGCTGCCGGCGCGCACGTTGCGCGTTTTGCACAAATGCGCAATGAGCTGGCCAAAATGAAAGGTCATGTCCGGGCCGGCGTCGCACATGCCGACCTTGCGGCCGTTCCAGGTGCTTTGCAGCGTCAGGTGCAGGCGGCCTTTTTGCCAGGCTGCACCCAGCTCGTCCGGCGTCACCGCCACCGGGCTGAAGGCGGTAGCCGGTTTGCCCTGAATAAACCCAAAACCCTTGGCCACTTCGCCCGGAATCACATTGCGCAAAGACACGTCGTTGGCCAGCATCACCAACCGGATGCCGTCCAGCGCTTGCTCGGGCGTGCAACCCATCGCAACGTCAGCGGTGACCACAGCGATCTCCGCTTCAAAGTCAATGCCTAAGTCCTCGCTGGGCAAACGCACCTCGTCGCATGGGCCCAGAAAATCGTCGCTTGCGCCCTGGTATATCAACGGGTCAGTGCCAAACGTGGCGGGCAGCTCGGCACCCCGGGCGCGGCGCACCAGCTCGACGTGGTTGATGAAAGCCGAGCCATCGGCCCACTGGTAAGCGCGCGGCAACGGGGCCATGCAACGGGCCGCCTCAAACGGGAACGCGTGGCGGGCCCGGCCCTGGTTCAGGGCGTCAGACAGGTCTTGCAACTGCGGCGACAGAAAGTTCCAGTCGTCCAGCACCTGCTGCAAGGTGTTGGCCATGCCGGTTGCGTAGTGCGCACTGGCGAGGTCGCGCGAGACCACCAGCAATTGGCCGTCGCGCGAGCCATCTTTGTACGTGGCGAGTTTCATCGTTTGTCTTTCAAGTCGTCTTGTCTTTGGGGCGTGCCGAGCGGGCATCGTACCCGAGCCAGCTTGCCATTTTTCATGACTGATGGACTTGTCTGCGCGCGCCTCAACGTCCCGCGTTACGATCAGCGGCACAGCTGTCACCCGCATCCATTGCCACACTGCACCACCCTCTTTTTCCAGTCCATTGACACATGACTGTCCGCTCCGGATTTCCGCCCGCCAACACGCCAGCCGTGCGCTCTGCGCCGCGCCGCGGGTTGTGGCTGCTGGCAACTCTGGTCGTTTTGGGCCACTGGTGGCTGCTGGACGCCATCCCCCGTGACGTGAATGTGGGGCCGGCGATGGACCCGGTGAATCCGAAAATGCTGGTTTTCAATACTCGGCGACTTGAAGTGTCGCCAGTTCAAGCGGCACCCGTTGTGCTGGCGGCACCTGCTCAACCACAACCCGTTCTGATACAGAAGCTCAAACGCTCGCAGCCTGACGTCGCGCTGCCCGAGCCCTTGCCGCAAGCCCCTGTGGTGGCCGAAGCGCAGCTCGCGCCAGCCCAGGCAGAGCTTGCACCCACGTTGCCTGTAGAGCCTGACGCCAGCCCACAGACCGCGGCAGACGCACCCAAGGACAGCCCGACGGCCGGCGCACAGCCCACCCCGCCGCAAGCCCAAGCCCAGCTCAACATCCCCGGGTCGGTTCGGCTGAAATACCAAATGACCGGGCTGTCCCGCAGTCTGACCTACCACGCCACCGGCGTGATGACCTGGCTGCAAGACGGCAGCCACTACGAAGCGAACATGGTGGTGAGTGCGTTTTTGATCGGCTCCCGCTCCTTGAACAGCGTCGGCGACATCACTGTCGATGGCTTGGCACCCAAGCGTTTTGCCGACAAAGGCCGCAGCGAACTCGCCGCCCACTTTCAAGCCGACAAAGGAAAAATCACCTTCAGCGCCAACACCCCGGATGCGCCCTGGAAACGTGGCGCGCAAGACCGGTTGAGCGTATTTTTTCAGCTGGCGAGTTTGCTTGCCGGCCAACCGGAGGGGTTTCCCCTGGGCACCAAATTCCCGATTTACACCGCCGGACAACGTGACGTCGACACTTGGACCTTCAGCGTTACGGGGAGCGAAGTCTTGAATCTGCCGCACAGCGCAGTGCAGGCCATCAAACTCACCCGCGATCCACGGCAGGAGTTCGACCAACTCGTCGAGGTTTGGTTTGCACCTACATTGGGCTATTGGCCGGTACGCATCAAAATCACCCAAAGCAGTGGCGATTACATTGACCAACAATTGTCCAGTAGCGGCCCACCTTGATGCCTTGAACTTAGGGCTGTTGGCGCCATCTGCGTTCAAAGGAGATTCCTGATGCAAATGCTTTATGACTCAGACACTTATGCAGTCGTTCAAATACACGCCAACGCTGACGAAGACAACGCCCGCGTGCAGGGTGCTTTGCCGGCGCCGCCGCAGCTGGCCCGCCACGGCTTTGAGATCGTCGACAAACGCTCCGGCAAAGAGGTTTACCTAGACGGCTCGTGGGCTGAACTCTTTCAGCTGCGCCTGAACGTGTGGCAACAAAAAACCCCGACCCAGGAAGAAGTCGAAGACATGCTGGAAGGCTACGCCGAGCTGGCCCACACGACGGTGTCGGTGCACTGACAGCACCTAGTCCAGCGGCTCCATGTACCACCAGCGGTACATTGGTTCCGCCAACAACAGCACGGCTGCCAGCCGCATCACATGAAACGCGGTGACCATCGGCACGCCGAGTTGCAAGACTTTGGCGGTGATGGCCATTTCAGCCACCCCGCCGGGTGAGGTACCCAGCAACAACGTTGCCCAATGCAGGTCGACAAAGTGCGACAAGCCCCAGGCAAAGCCGCATGACGAGGCAATCATGACGACCGTAGCCAGCGCCACGGAGCCCATCCAACGCGGCGCCATGTGCACAAAACCGGGCGTGAAGCGCACACCCAGACTGATGCCGATGACCAACTGCGCCGCGTTGACCACGCCCGGTGGCAGCGCAGACAAGCTCAGGCCATTGGCGGTGAGCAGCATCGACACCGCGAGCGCGCCGACAAACCAGGGGTTGGTGCGCTGGGTCTTGACCATCAGCCAGCAGCCCAAGCCAGTGAGTAACAGCCACAACGCCAAACCCGACCACACCACAACACGCGGACCGGGCAAGCTGGTGTCGATCCCGTGCAGGCCAGCCCACTGAAAACCAAAGGGAATGAGCAGCGTCACCAGCAGCACCCGCAGGCTGTGCGCAGAAGCAATCAGGTCAGTCTGCGCCCCGTGGCGCTCGCCCATCAGTGTCATCTCGGAGGCAGCGCCAATCGGGGAAGAAAAATAAGTCGTGATGCGCGACAAGCCGGCGATGTGAAAGCGCCCAACACCGGCGTGCACCCGGTGCAGCCACGCACCAAACACCAGCCCCATCGCCAGCGCCCACACAATGCCCAGCGCCATCGCCCACCACAAACCGGCCACCAAACTCACCATGTGCGGCGTGAAGTACAAGCCCAAAGCACCGCCAATGAGCCATTGCCCACCGTTGCGCAGCGGTGTCCAGCTGGCGGTCGGCCCACCAGCCATCGTCAACCCAGCCGTCAGCAACAACGGCCCGATCATCCACGGCAACGGCAGCTTCAGCGCGATGCACAGCAAGGCCGCAGCCCAAGCCATCAGCAAGGTGAGGAGCGTGCGCACCACGGGGCGCTGAAGCAATCGCTGGGTGAATTGGACGAAGGCTGAAGGCGGCATGTGAAGAGAGACGACCCAACTGGGGCGACGGATTCTGTTGAAGCCTTAGTATCGACCCATGTTTGTTTTCTTTACTTTTCAGCCTTTTGCCCGGCCTTTGATGGCTGCACTCGTCATCACCCTCAGTGTGTCACTGGCCGGCTGCGCCCATGGACTTCGCACACCCGAATTGCAAAGCCGACTCGATGCCTGGTTGCCGGCCGATGTGCTGCTGCTTGGCGAACAACATGACGCCCCAGAGCACCAGACATTGCAGCAGCAGATTGTTGCAGCCCTGGCGGCGCGAGGTGTCCTTGCGGCGGTTGCGCTGGAGATGGCTGACAGCGGTGACAGCACCGCAACCTTAACCCCGGACGCCAGCGAAGAACAAGCGCGCGGCGCACTGCGCTGGAACAACGACGCCTGGCCGTGGGCCGCGTATGGCCCAACGGTGATGAGCGCCGTGCGCGCGGGCGTGCCCGTGCTGGGGGCAAATTTAGCGCGTTCGCAAATGCAGCGCAGCATGGCCGATGCACAGTTAGACCAGCGTCTGCCCGGCCCGGCACTGAAGGCGCAGCAGCAGCTCATTCGCCAAGGTCATTGCGACCTGTTGCCAGAAAGCCAGATCACACCGATGACACGCATTCAAATCGCCAAAGACATGCGCATGGCGGACACCGTGCAAGCGGCGACCAAGACCGGTCAAGTGGTGGTGCTGATCACCGGCAGCGTGCACGCAGACAAGCAACTGGGCGTGCCGCAACACCTGCCGCCAGAGCTGCGCGTCAAAGCTATTCGACTGCGGTCGGGTGCAACGGTAGTAAGCGGTGAGCGCGAATCATTTGATGGCGTTTGGCTCACGCCGGCCACGCCCGACAAAGATTACTGCGCTGGTTTGGCGAAGCAACTGCCGAAGCGTTGAGCGAAGAATCGGCCAGGGGCTGGCCTCCAACGGGATCACGCACGACCTTCCCCTGTAGGAGCTGAGCCCTCTCAGCGATTCTTGCCGGGGCGTTTCAAGCGTGCTGGCGAATCGCGTCTGCCACCACGTTGACCATGCGGTCGATGTGCTCTTTTTCGACGATGAACGGTGGGCACAGCACGATGTTTTCGCCAGCCGGTCGAACCAAAACGCCGTTGTGGAAACAGGTCATGAAAATGTCGTAAGCGCGCTTGCCCGGCGAACCCGGAATCGACGCCATCTCGACCGCACCCGCCAGCCCCAAGCTGCGAATGCCGATGACATTCGGCAGGCCCTTCAGACCGCTGTGCAGCGCGTCGCCCAGCACCGTGCCCATCTGGCCGGCGCGTTCAAACAGCTTCTCTTCCTTGAACAGCGTGAGCGTCGCAATGGCCGCCGCGCAGGCCACCGGATGACCCGAGTAGGTGTAGCCATGAAAGAACTCGATGGCATGTTCCGGCGCGCCCTCATTCGCCTTCATCATGGCGTTGTAAATGCGGTCGCTGCAGACCACGCCGCCCATCGGGATCACGCCGTTGGTGACGCCCTTGGCGAAGTTCAGCATGTCGGGCACGACGCCGTAATAGTCGGCCCCAAAGTTGACGCCCATGCGGCCAAAGCCAGTGATCACTTCGTCAAAAATCAGCAAGATGCCGTGCTTGTCGCAGATCTCTCGCAACCGCTTCAAGTAGCCTTGCGGCGGCAGATACCAACCGGCACTGCCCGCCACCGGCTCGACGATGACGGCGGCGATGTTGCTGGCGTCATGCAGCGGCAAGATGCGGTTTTCAAGCTCCAACAAAATGTCTTCTTGCCAGACCGGTTCTTGGTTGTGAATGTAAGCGTGATTCACCGGGTCGTGAATGAAGCGCATGTGGTCCACACGCGGCAGCAGCGCCGTGCCGTAAGCCTTGCGGTTGGCCGGAATGCCGCCCACGCTCATGCCGCCAAAACCCACGCCGTGGTAGCCACGTTCGCGGCCGATGAAGACATTGGGATGACCTTCGCCACGGGCGCGGTGGTAGGCCAGCGCGACCTTCAGTGACGTGTCGGCGGCCTCTGAGCCGGAGCTGCAAAACAGCACCTTGTTCAAATCACCCGGCGCCATGCTGGCGATCATCTCAGCAGCCTTGAAAGCCTGGTCGTTGCTGGCCTGAAAAGCCGTGGCGTAGTCCAGCGTGTCGAGCTGCTTTTTGATCGCCTCGTTGATCGGCTTGCGGTTGTGACCTGCCGTGACACACCACAGACTTGAAATTCCGTCCAACACCTTTTTGCCATCGTGCGTGGTGAAGTGCATGCCGTCGGCGGCGACGAAGACGCGCGGATCTTGCTTGAAGCTGCGGTTCGGCGTGAACGGCAGCCAGTGGTGATCCATGTTGAAGCTCTGCAGTGTCATGAGAATTCCCTTGAAGTCGTGTTCGGTGCTTGAAGCTTATTTTGTCACCGTTGCGCACCTCAAAGTCGGGCTCCATCAAAGGCTTACAGTGCTGCGACAATGACTTCGTCATGAGTTCAACCTACACCCTCACTTTGTCCTGCCCAGATCGTCCGGGCATTGTTCATGCCGTTTCTGGCTTTTTATTTGAGCGCGGCGGCAACATTCTGGACGCAGCCCAGTACGCCGACGACCGCGATCAAGACGCCACCGGCTTGTTCTTCATGCGGGTCGGCTTTGCCTGCGCTGACTTGTCGTTTGAGACCTTGAAAGAAGACCTCAGCGTGTTGGCCGGTGACTTTGAGATGCGCTGGAGCCTGCACCAAGCCAGCCAGCCGATGCGCACCGTGTTGATGGTCAGCAAAGAAGGGCATTGCCTGAACGACTTGCTGTTCCGCTGGAAGTCGGGCCTGCTGCGGCTGGACATTCGCGCCATCGTCTCCAACCACAGTGAGTTTGAGCAACTGGCGGCCAGCTACAAGGTGCCTTTTCACCACATCCCGGTGACGGCCGCTAACAAGGCCGAGTCCGAAGCGCGACAGTACGACGTCATCCAGTCTGCAGGCGCAGAGCTGGTTGTGCTGGCCCGCTACATGCAAATTTTGAGTGACGACATGTGCCAAAACTTGGCTGGCCGAGCGATCAATATTCACCACTCGTTCTTGCCCAGCTTCAAAGGCGCCAAGCCCTACCACCAAGCGCATGCACGCGGCGTCAAGCTGATAGGCGCCACAGCCCACTACGTCACTTCAGACCTAGACGAAGGCCCGATCATCGAGCAAGACGTGGCCCGCGTTGAGCACAGCCGAACCGTCGAAGACCTGACCGCCATGGGCCGCGACACCGAAAGCCAGGTGCTGGCGCGCGCCGTGAAGTGGCACAGCGAACACCGTGTGTTGTTGAACGGACACAAGACGGTCATATTCAAATAAAGCGGCATGGCCAGCCGACCCAACCAGCGGAAAACCCTTCACCTGCGACTGGCGCGCACCGGCATGAAGGATTGCTGTGAACGCGTCGCCCTTGCGAAATGGCTGCTAAAACGCGATTTTTTTTGATTCTTTGAGCATTCACGCGCCCTTGACGCATAATCCGGTAGTGCAAGTTGTAAAACCCTCGCACAAGTTAGGTGATCGGTCAGTTTCGCGCCCTACGGCGGTACTTCCAATGTTTGTTGTGCTTTCGGGACCCCATCGCTTTTGTTTTATGTATTTTTGAGGAGTCCCCATGGGCAATAAACTTTACGTCGGCAACCTGCCGTACACAGTGCGTGACGAAGATCTGCAACAATCTTTCGGCGCTTTTGGTTCTATCACCAGCGCAAAAGTCATGATGGAGCGCGACACCGGCCGCTCTAAAGGCTTTGGCTTTGTGGAAATGGGCAGCGATGCCGAAGCACAAGCCGCAATCGCCGGCATGAACGGCCAGTCACTTGGCGGCCGTAGCATCACCGTGAACGAAGCCCGTCCGATGGAGGCACGTCCTCCACGTACCGGCGGCTTCGGCGGCGGCGGTGGCGGTTACGGCGGTGGCGATCGTTCCGGCGGTGGCGGCTACGGCGGTGGTGGCGATCGTTCCGGCGGTGGCGGCTACGGCGGTGGCGGCGGCGGCGGTCGCGGCGGCTACTAAGCCCTGCAAACCCAGCCCACGGCAGTGATGCCGTAGCAAACCCGCTGTTTCAGACTTGCTCTGAGACAAGCACAAAAGGCTTCAAAACTTCGGTTTTGAAGCCTTTTTTGATTCTGAAAACGGGGCTCACTTGGGGTGGGCTCATCGTTGTGTGACGTCAACAAGATTCGAGTTGCTCGTAAACTTCGGTTTTTTCAGAGTTACAGTCCTTGTTTTGCTGGTTTTTCCATGGTCTATTCATCCGTAGGATGCTATCTTTTCAAGAACCACGGAAACCCAGAAATGCCCCAATGGACGTCTTCGCCTCATCGCGTTGTGCCCCCTCGTCAATCGATACGTTTGCATGCCGACTGTCGCAAGATCTTGCTTTATGGATTCCTGACCCTTGGCGCCAGCTTGATTAACAGCGCAAGTGCGACGAGCGACCCGGCAAGCAGGGAGCCTTCACGGCCCGGTGCTGTAGCGCCTACCGCCAGCCCCATCAATCTCAGCATTGACCAACTCGTTCCGCTGATCATGGCGAACAACCCGAATCTGCGGGTGTCGCTGATGGCGCAGACCGCCGCGCGGGCGGGAATCACCAGTGCGCAAGCCTTTCATAATCCACGCATTGAGTGGGGCCGTGGTTCCAACACGGCCCGGGGTGTCGGCACCAACACAGGCCAGGTGCAGGCTTGGGCGGTGTCGCAATTCATTGAGAACCCAGCCGTTCGCAACGCCCGTGTCGATGCGGCGCGGGCCTTTGAGAAAGACAGCGAACAGCAAGCCCGTATCACCCGCAATGAACTGGTGGCCCAGGTTCGTTTGTGGGCGTACCAAGGTCTTCTGCACCAGGCACAAACGACAGCGGCAGCGGATGCGGTGCAACTGCTGGAACAGGTCAGGGAGCGTGTGCGGGTTCGGGTGGAAAGCGGAGAGGCCGCCCGCTACGAAATCATCAAAGCCGACGCGGAGATCATCAATGCCCGTGAGCGCTTGCTGACGAGCAGCCTGATGGCCGAACAAATCTTGGTTGAGCTGAATCGACTGGCGGCAGGCCACCTGCCCAAAAGCTGGGCACTGACGGGCGACCTCAGTGAGGACGTGGAAATGTCGAGCCTGATGCAAATCCAACAACAAGTGAGCCAGAACAATCCCGAACTGGCCGCCTTGCAAGCCCAGGTCTTGCAATCGCAGGCGCTGCTGCGCTCAGCACAAGGCAGCCGCTGGCCCGGGCTGGAGTTGCGCTACAGCCAGATGCGCGATCCTGAGGTACGCCAAGGGCAACTGAGTGTGGGCGTCCAGATCCCCTTCATGGATACGCGCAGCGGCCCGATTGCGCAAGCCAGCGCAGAGCTGCAACGCGCTGAAGCGCGTCTAGAAGGTCGCCAAGCCGAACTGCAGCAGCAAATACTGGTGATCAGTAAATCACTGGAAATTGCCCGACTGCGAATCGAGGCCCTGAGCCAAGGCTCCATGAAAGAGGCCGAAGCCGCCTTGCGTGTGGCCCAGGCGGCATACCGATTTGGCGAGCGCGGCATATTGGATGTGCTGGATGCTCAGCGTGTGCTGCGCAGCGTACGGGCAGACCTGATTGATGCCCGTTACCAACTGCAAGTGGCACGCATCGCCATAGAGCAACTCATGGGCCAACACGCCAACAACACGCCTTCTTGAATCGAAAAAACCACAGATGAAAACCTATTCACACTCTCTTCAGCATGTCATGCTGACCCTCCTGTTGGGGTCGTCGGCCATCTTGCTGGTCGCTTGCGGCGAAGAAAAAATGACGGCACCCGCTACGGAAAATGCAGCAACCAACCCCATGGACGTGACCGTGTCAGCTGAAATGGCCAACCAATTCAAAATCGAAAAGCTGGCGATTCAAGAGGTCACTCCTTGGATTGAAATATCGGGGCGTATTGAAGCCAACGACAGGCTGGTGACGCGCATTGGCGCATCGGTGACGGGACGGGTCACCGAGGTCTTGGCCGAAGTGGGCGACCGTGTGCGTCCCGGCCAGGCTTTGGCCCGGGTGGCCAGCAGCGAATTGACCACGGCGCAAATGGGCTACTTGCGGGCCCACTCCACGGCATCGCAAGCCGAGCGGACGGTCGAGCGGGCCCGCCAGTTGATTCAGGCCGATGTGATTGGCTCTGCAGAGCTGCAACGCCGCGAATCAGAGCTGGCCATTGCCCGTGCCGAATTACGCGCGGCTGGCGACCAGCTAAAGCTGATGGGCTTGCACAACGAGGCGATTGAAAAACTGCGCGACCAAGGCACCTTACACCCCCACACCGCCGTCAGCGCAACGCTGGCGGGCGTCGTCATCGAGCGCAAAGTCAGCCACGGCCAGGTGGCGCAGCCCGGCGACCCGCTCTTCACTGTGGCCGATTTGGGCAACGTCTGGGTGGTGGGCGCACTGCCCGAGCAAACAGCAGGCTCCGTACAAGCAGGCCAGACGGTGGACATCGAAGTCCCCGCCTTGGGCAACCGCCAACTCTCCGGCAAGATCGTTTTTGTGGGCGACACCGTTTCGCCAGAAACACGCTCGGTCGCCATTCGCACGCAAGTCGACAACGGACAGCGGGACCTCAAACCCCAGATGCTGGCCACCATGCGCATCCGTGGTCATGCACAACAAACCTTGGCTCTGCCAGCGCAAGCCATCGTCCGCGAGAACGACAAAGACCATGTGTTTGTCAAGCTGCCGGACAACCGCTACCGCCTCACCCCGGTTGAACTCGGAACCGCCAGCGGCACATGGCGCCCGGTCCTGAAAGGTTTGGCGCAAGGCACGGAAATAGTCACTGAAGGCGCCTTTCACATGAACAACGAGCGCAAACGCGCTGAGCTGGAGTAAGCCGTGATCACCTCCATGATTCGCGCTGCACTCAGTCAGCGCCTCGTTGTCGTGGTGCTGGCTTTGGTGCTATGTGCTTTTGGCTTACGCGAAGCCACCCGACTGTCGGTCGATGCGTTCCCGGACGTGACCAATGTGCAAGTGCAAGTGGCCACCGAAGCGCCCGGCCGTTCGCCCGAGGAAATCGAGCGATTTGTGACGGTGCCGCTGGAAATCGCCATGACCGGTTTGCCGAGCCTGGTTGAAATGCGTTCGCTCAACAAGAGCGGACTGTCCATCATCACCCTGGTGTTCTCGGACGAGACCGATGTGTACTTTGCCCGGCAACTGGTCACTGAACGCCTGATTGAAGTCACCCCACGCATGCCGTCAGGCATCGTGCCGGTGCTGGGCCCGGTGTCGACCGGCTTGGGCGAGGTGTATCAGTACACGCTTGAAAAAGATGACGATGGCCAACGCGCATTGACCCCCACAGAATTGTCCGAACGCCGCACAGTGCAGGACTGGGTCGCGCGGCCGCTGCTGCGCTCCATCCCGGGCGTGGCAGAAATCAACTCGCAAGGGGGTTACGTCAAACAATACCAAGTGCAGGTCGATCCCGGTCGATTGCGTCACTACAACCTGTCGGTCCAGCAATTGGTGCAGGCCATTGCATCCAACAACGCCAATGCCAGCGGCGGCATCTTGCCGCAGGTGACAGAGCAATACCTGATTCGCGGTGTCGGTCTGATTCGCTCGCTGGAGGACATAGGCAACATCGTGGTCAAAGAACAAGGCGGCGTCCCCGTTTTTGTACGTGATGTCGCCGCCGTCGAGATTGGCAGCGAAGTACGGCAAGGCGCGATCATCAAAGGCGGCTACACCGAAGGCGTGTCGGGCATTGTGCTGATGACCCGCGGCGGCAATGCCAAAGAAATCGTGACCCGCGTGAAAGAACGTGTCGCGGAGATCAACGCCAACGGCATGCTGCCGGATGGCTTGAAGATCGTGCCTTATTACGACAGGACCGAACTGGTGGACTCCGCCCTTTGGTCGGTCGGCAAAGTTTTGATCGAAGGCATCTTTCTGGTGGTGGTTGTGCTGTTCATCTTTCTAGGAGATGTGCGCTCCAGCTTGATCGTCGTGGCAACACTGATCATCACGCCGTTGACCACCTTCATCTTGATGAACCGTTATGGCATCTCGGCCAACCTGATGTCTTTGGGGGGCCTGGCCATCGCCATCGGATTGATGGTGGACGCCACCGTGGTGGTGGTGGAAAACGTCTACCACCGGCTCGGCAATGCGGGCCCAAGCGTGGGCGAACGCGTGCGCACTGTGCTGTCGGCCACCGCCGAGGTGGCCACGCCGACCATCTTTGGTATTGCAATTATCATTTTGGTGTTCTTGCCTTTGATGACCTTGCAAGGCATTGAAGGCAAGATGTTCGCCCCGCTGGCGCTGACGATCGTCATGGCTTTGGGCATTTCACTGGTGGTCGCGCTCGTGCTGTCACCCGTGCTGTGCTCGTACTTCCTGAAGGGCGGTGCTGACCATGACACTCGCTTGATCGCCTTCCTGAAAAAACACTACCTGCGTTTGCTGGACGGTGCGACCGCCAAAACCCGCCTGACCTTGTCAATCTCTGTCGGCTTGCTGCTGGGCTCACTGGCCCTGTTTCCTCTATTGGGCAAGTCGTTCATGCCGACCATGCAAGAAGGTGCATTGACGCCGCAGATCAATCGGGTTCCCAGCATTTCGCTGGATGAATCCATTCGCATGGAAATGGCCGCGATGAAAAGCATTGCCGACGTGCCCGGTGTGCGCATGGTGGTGTCCAAACTCGGCCGTGGTGAGTCGCCAGCAGACCCCGCAGGCCCGAATGAATCTGACCCGATCGTCCTGCTCGACCCCAAATCTGAACGCACTCAGGATGAAATCGACGCAGACATTCGCCAACGTTTGTCTTCTATCCCAGGCGTGCAAATCGTGCTGTCTCAGCCCATCGCTGAACGGGTCGATGAAATGGTGACCGGCGTTCGCTCCCAGCTCGCCATCAAGGTGTTTGGCGATGAACTCGACACGCTCAAAAGCGTTTCCGAGCAAGTCGCGCGCATCTTGAAAAGCGTTCCCGGCAGCAGTGACATCCGGATTGAACGCTTGTCAGGCCAACAAGCCTTGACCATCGACATCGACCGCAAAGCCATTGCAAGACACGGCTTGAACGTGGCGGATGTGCAAAGCATCATCGAGACCGCTATCGGCGGCAAAGATGTGACAACCCTGTATGAAGGCGAACGCCGCTACAGCGTGTCGGTCCGTTTTCCGTTGCAAGCACGCCAATCGGTTGAAGCCATCGGCAACACCTTGTTAAAGACACCCAGCGGAGCGCAAATTCCATTGAGCAGCGTCGCCAACATCACGCTGGTGGATGGCCCGGCACAGATCAGCCGTGAAAGCGGAAAACGGCGTGTGGTGGTGGGCGCCAATGTGGAAGGGCGTGACCTTGCCGGTTTTGTGACCGAAGTACAGCAACGCATCGACAACGACATTCAGCTGCCCGCCGGCTACTACTTCAAATACGGCGGGCAATTTGAAAACATGGAACGTGCCATGGCCACACTGTCGGTCATCGTGCCACTCACGATTGTCGCCATCTTCTTCTTGCTGTTCCTGTTGTTCAATTCCGTCAAACTGGCTGGACTGATCATTCTGGTTCTGCCCTTTGCCTCCATTGGTGGGCTGATCGGTTTGTTTGTCACAGGGGAATACGTCAGTGTGCCGGCCTCGGTCGGTTTCATTGCCCTGTGGGGAATTGCCGTGCTCAATGGCGTGGTGCTGGTCAGTTACATCCGACGTTTGCGTGAAGACGGCATGGACGTGGCCGCCGCCGTGCGCGAAGGCTGTGCGCAGCGTTTTCGCCCTGTGATGCTGACCGCCACAGTCGCCCTGCTCGGTCTGGTTCCATTCTTGTTCGCCAGTGGTCCCGGCTCAGAAGTCCAACGCCCACTGGCTATTGTGGTGATTGGCGGTCTCATCTCTTCCACCCTGCTGACCTTGGTGGTGCTGCCAACCTTGTACCGCTGGTTTGACGAAAAACCGCGCGAAGCCTGATCTCACAAAGGAGTATTCCATGATGAAAGAAATCCGCGCTATTGTTCGCCCCAGCCGCTTGCTGGGTTTGCGCGATGCTTTACGCGCTATCCCCAACTTTCCAGGTGTCACGTTGTTCAAGGCCGAGGGCTTCACCGCCCCCGCAGCCGTCGAAAAACGCACCGTCAAAGACGAACTGACCGACTTCACCGACAAAGTGATGGTCTGCGTTCTGGCGGAGGCCGAGATGGTCGAGACCATCAAAAACGCCATCATCGATGCGGCTCACACCGGCCAGATCGGTGATGGGCTGGTGTGGGTGGTCGACATTGAAAGCATGCACCGCATCCGGGACCGGCAAGCGCTGAGCTGAGCCGGATCAATCCTGGCACCGTTGCGCTACAGCGCTGGCTGCAGCAAGCGTTGTACCAGCGGATGATGGACTTTTCTTTCGGTGCCAATGGCAAAGAAATGCTCTGTCACGCCTTCACAAGGTCCCAGGCGTTGCACAGAATAATGGGCCAGCAGGTCGTCATGCTCCCACTCGGCCGCAGGAAAAACACCCATGCCACTGGCGCCAAAGGTCTTGAGCAAGGCACTGTCCTCAAACTCGCCCACGATGCGCGGTCTGATGGCGCGTTGATCAAACCACAGGTCTAAGCGGTCTCTCACCGCTGTATGCGCCGTCGGCAGCAAAAGCGGCACTTTACCAAGGCTTTGAGGGAAGCCCTCTTGCGTCGCTGCGGCCATGTCAGACGTGCCGTACCAGGCAATTTGGGTGGCACCAAGCGCGTGACTGTAAAGTTTGATGTTGGGGTTGACGGGTGCAGGGCGGTCAGACAAAACGACGTCAAGTCGATGCAATGCAAGATCGCCCAACAAGTCTTCTAACTCGCCCTCATGGCAGAGTAGCCGTAAGTTAGGCGTCTTCACCACGGGAAGCAGCAGGCGATGGGCCAGCATCTTTGGCAAGCTGTCACAGATGCCAACGGCCAATCTCACAGTAGGGGCGCTGACCGCATCACGCACTCGCGAGGGGAGTGCTTCTCCGAGCTGAAAAATCTGGTCCGCCTGCTGCATGGCCGCTATCCCGGCGTCGGTCAACACCAAGCCGCGCCCGGCGGGTTTGAGCAGGGCATAACCCAAAGAGCGCTCGAGTTCTCGGACTTGGGCACTCACGGTTTGCACTGCCATGCCCAACTTGTCAGCGGCCCGCGAAATACCGCCTTCTTTGGCAACGACCCAAAAATAATAAAGGTGCTTGTAATTAAATGGGGCGCTCATGGTCAGGTTTTTCAGGAATTCTGGTGATAAATTATCTGCTTTTCCAGAAACAACCTGGACACGTCCGTTCACACGTCTAAAGCCCAGAAACGCCAACGCAGTCCATGTCCGCCAATCGCTATCCTGATTTCGACCCGGCTCGACTTGACGAGCAGTCCGCGCGCCTGCGTGCGATGGCCACCGATCTGCCGACTGCGCCTGGGGTCTACGTCTTTCATGGTGAAGACGGCGATCTGCCGCTCTACATCGGCAAGAGCATCAACTTGCGCAGCCGGGTGCTGTCGCACCTGCGCAACCCCGACGAGGCCAACTTGCTGCGCCAGACCCGGCGGATCACGCACATTCGAACGGCCGGAGAGATCGGTGCACTCCTGCTGAACCAAAAACTGCGGCGTAATCGGCAACTGTGTTCGCTGCGTCTGGTGAACGGAGTGCCCGAAATTGTTGACTCAAAAGACTTCAATTTCGCCACCGAGCCGGCCCTCTATGGTTTGTTTGCCAGTCGCCATGCGGCCATTGAAGGGCTGCACCAGCTGGCAGACCAGCACAGGCTTTGCTACGGTTCACTGGGGTTGGAAAAGCTCAAGCCGGGCCGGGCCTGCTTCAGGGCAACGATCAAACTTTGCAGCGGTGTTTGCCGCGGTGACGAAAGCCCACAGGCGCATGGCCAGCGGCTTGTCACCAGCTTGGAGAGTTTGCGGGTGGCCTGCTGGCCTTATCCAGGCGCCATCGGCTTGACTGAGCGCTATGAGGATGGCCCGCACAAAGGCAAATGCCAGATTCACGTCATTCGCAACTGGTGTTACTTGGGCAGTGCGAGCGATCTGGCCAAGGCACGCGAGCTGGATGTGATGGCCGCCGGCTTTGACGCTGACGGCTATAAGATTTTGTGCCGACCGATTTTGAGCGGCAGCGCCCACATCACGCGGCTCAATCCGATCACCTCACCAGCGGCCGGATGGTCGTGAAACCGCCATCGACGGCCAAGACCTGACCGGTCAGCCGTGAAGCTTCTGACGACAGCAGCCAATCCATCACCGCGGCCACTTCGTCAGCTGTTTGGACGCCGCCCAGTGGGTACTGCTTAGAGGCACCGTCGCGCATAGCGGGTAACTTCAGCATGCCCTGCGTCATGGGTGTCTCTGTCATGCCGGGCGCCACGGCATTGACACGCAAGCCTTGTGATGCATAGGTTGCGGCAGCACCGCGCACCAAGGCCTCAATACCCCCCTTGGCGGCTGCAATGGCCTCGTGGTTGGCGACCCCTATGCGCGCCACAACCGAGCTCACCAACACCGCGGCGCCTGGTGCGCCATTCAGCGACGTGATCCAAGCCTGCAAGGTCCAAAGACTGCTTTCAAGATTGATGCGCAGCACGTCTCTGGCTTGTTCAGCCCGCGTCCGGTGCAGCGGCGCAATCAAGGTACTGCCAACCGCATGCGCCAGCCAGGAAGGCGCCGCCCCCAGCTGTTCGCGGCAGGCTTCAAACGCGGCCGCGGCGCCCTCGGGTGTGGTGGTGTCGGCGGCAATGTGGGCGTCAGCGGGTACCTCACTCAAGCTGAGGCTGTCGCGGCAAACCACGGCAACGCGCAGGCCTCGCGAGCGCAAGCGCGCAACCAATGCGCGTCCTATGCCGCCACGTGCGCCGGTCACCAGTGCAATGTCATTGGTCGTCATGGGGATCCTTGAATATTAGAGTTTTGAACCATTTAAAGCAGCTCTTCGGCGCACTGGATGCCGCGGGTGGTCCGCGTCCACCACTGCGAAAAACTGCTGCAAGGTCGGTCGACCTGAGGGAACAAGGCGGGTGCGGGGTCTAGCTGCGCCAAAGGCTTTAAGCACGCGGTGACATGCGGGTCATCGACACTGCGCACGCTCGCAGCGCCCTGCAAAACGGCGTTCAGACTCGACGAGTCGAGCCACCAGCGCTGCTGAGTCACTTCGGCCATGGCGCTGTCGACCCAGCGCCAACGCGGCTCAGACCAAGGCCAAACGGCGTGGTGTTCCTGCAGGTAGACGCCAATGATCAGCGCATCTTTGTTCAGGTCAGCCGGCGGAGCACGCAATGCCCATGGGTGCACCAGCCACACGTCACGCCCCGTCAAGCACTGAACAGCGGTCGCGTCGGGTGCCTTCAAATCAAGGCCTGCGGGCGGGCTGTTGTGCAGCATCGGCTCGGGTGAATATTCAGCACCCCTTACACCCTTTAATTTGGCACGGCTGACAACGCTTGGTCTCGCACGAACAGTCCGAGCGATGCGGTCTAAGCCCTCGTAGGATTGATCGATCACCGACTTGGGGCTGTGCCAATGAACTGGGGCGAAGCGCGCCACGTTGTCGGCATTGAACAAATAGGGTTTGTGACTGCCAGTGCCCGCGACCCATTGCCAACTCAGATGGTTGCTGGCGAGGTCGCCGTCAAGGAGGTGAGCCACCAACCAATCGGCACCTGCCCGCCAATGCACTTGACGAGTGTGGACCACATAGCTTGCAAGCCACATGCGGGCATGGTTGTGCAGCGTCCCGGTGGCATAGAGCGTGCGCACAGCTTCGTCAATGACCGGCACGCCGGTGCGGCCCTGACGAATGTCGTCAGGCAGCACCGCGTCATAAACGTCGTCTGGGAGTGGGCCCGGGTGCAGCGACTGCATGATGCCCGCCCCCGTGTGGGACCCAACGTGACGGAAGAATTCTCGCCAGCCTAATTCGTAAACGAGCTTGTGATTCACAGCCAGTGGTTCGTCTCGCAGCAGCTCAAGCAACACCTCGCGCAGCGTCACCAGACCATGTGTCAGATAGGGTGACAAACCTGTCACGGCACCGTCAATATGGTTGCGTGTCCGCGCGTAATCGGTGGGCCGAACACCTGCAATACGCGCCATCGCAGCAGCGCGCGTGGGCGGCAAAGCGGCGTCAATCGCCGCGGCCAAGGCGCCATCGCTGGCGGCCTGCACGCCGCCCTGTAGGGGGCTGGCACTTGGTGGGGCGGCGGTTATGGGCAACTGTTTCATTGATGTCAAAAAACTGAACACCGTTTGTATCTCAACGAGTGAAGCTGTGCGTTTTCCGGGAAATTAGGCTGCCAAACGCAGCCAGGGTGCTGGCGAAGTTGCGGCTTGGCTGCGAAACCGCTCTGTGCGTCGAGGTTCGCTGTAAATGCCGTTGCGAGACCCTCTTGGGAGCGTCAGACTTCTGCACCCGTTGTCAGCATTTTTGTGCTGAGCGTTGGGCGGCTCCCCAAAAGCCGGGGACGTCATTCCACCGAACAGCTGCGATGACAGGCAGAACGCAGCCACGTCCATCGCGTTTCACCAGACCACTATGCAAGACGCTTCATAACTGGAATACCCGCTCTTCATTCAACGCCACTTTGCCTAAGATAAACGTTCATTTAGATCAACCGGCAATCGCCTCTTTTCGCATTAACTGATTTGCACACCACCCGCAAGGCGCAAATCAAGCACCCCGTTTTTTGCGGGCAGTGACGCCTGAACACCCACCAGTGACCCCACATGACACATCTATTACTGACAGCGCTGGCCGCAGCGACTCTGCTCGGCTGCGCCGCGCCTGCTGAAATGAGCTTGTCCCCGGAACCTTTGCCGGTCTTCGCCGCTGGCAGCTTGCGGGAAGCGATGACGGACATTACGCGTGACTACGAAGCCCGCACCGGCCAAAAGATCGCCCTGACCTTCGGCGCCTCGGGCTTGCTGCGTGAACGCATTGAGACAGGCGACGTTGCGCTGGTCTTCGCGTCGGCTGACACCCAGCACCCGCAGCGCTTGGCCAATGCGGGGGCGTGGGGCGCACCATCGGTGTTCGTGCGCAACAGCTTGTGCGCCCTGACGCAAGCCAACCTGAAGACGGCACCGGCCTCGCTGCTTGACACCTTGCTCGACCCGACGGTGCGCTTAGGCACGTCCATGCCCAAGGCCGACCCCGCAGGCGACTACGCTTGGGAGCTGTTCCGCAAAGCCGACAGCGTCAAGGCGGGCGCGTACGCCACGCTGGACGCCAAAGCCTTGAAGCTCACCGGCGGTGCCGACTCGCCCAAAGCCCCGGCCGGTCGCGGTACTTACGCTTGGGTGATGGACAACCACCAGGCCGATGTTTTTCTGACCTACTGCACCAACGCCGTGGCCGCGCAAAAAGAAGTGCCGCGCTTGGCCGTGGTGGCCTTGCCGGCCAATTTGCAGGTGGGCGCGGCTTATGGTGTGACCGTTAAAAACGGCGCGCACCCGGCAGCAGCGGCGTTTGCCAAAGCCCTGCTAGCCACGCCCGCACAAACCACCTTTGCGCAATACGGCTTTGGTGCCCCCTGAAAGGCCCGCCGGCTGGATGGTTTAAAGTGCAGCCTGCCCCGCCAACAGTCGCTGTCCGACGTGGCTGGCGGCAGGAGTTTTGACATGAATGCACCCCTTTCAACTGAACAACAAGCCTCGCTGGCGCGCGCCGAGCGTCAGGCACAGGTTGTCGCCGCCTTGCAGCAGGTCGTGCCGCAGCACGCACTGTTGTGGAACCGCGAAGACACCACGCCCTATGAGTGCGATGGCCTGA
>Ga0075464_10000359_pt1 | contig 19807 bp, 11 predicted proteins | sample DEB19_08_DNA_5_FD_75068 | JGI IMG/M metagenome (GOLD analysis project Ga0075464, IMG submission 75068) | Aqueous microbial communities from the Delaware River and Bay under freshwater to marine salinity gradient to study organic matter... | ecosystem: Environmental > Aquatic > Marine > Coastal ...
AATTCTTTACAGTCTAAACCATATTGCGAAGTAGGTACAGGTATTGAAAATATTGCACGTTTCTTTAGAGTCGATTTTGTTTGGCGACTTAAGAATGAAGCATTGAAAACAGCAACCCCTTCTTCATTCGGTATATTTGGAAGTTTTAGAGTAACACTTTAAAGAAGTATTTTAAAGTACTATTTTGCGTAACATTTTAGCGTAATGCTATAAAGCGCTACAAATATTTTTCACAATCGCAGGCCCTTCATAAATAAAGCCGGTCCAAATTTGTACTAAGTCTGCGCCTGCATCAAATTTAGATTTTGCGTCTGCTCCAGTGAATATACCACCACTCGCTATTATTGGAATGCGTCCTTGAATTCCATTATGTAAATATTGTAAAACAGCTGTAGACTTTCCTAGTAAAGGTGCTCCACTTAATCCTCCAGCTCCAATTGCATTTGCTTTCTCAATATTTTCTGTATTTAATAAGCTGCGATCTAATGTGGTATTACTTGAAACCAATCCATCAATTTTTACTTCCTGTGTTAATGCTATAATATCGTCTAGTGCAGACAGTTCTAAGTCGGGAGCAATTTTAAGCAATATTGGCTTATTGTGTTTATTGATATTTTGTAATTCACTAAATAATTTTCTTAGTGATTCTTTTTCTTGCAATTCACGAAGACCAGGTGTATTAGGAGAACTTACATTCACCACAAAATAATCCACCACTTCCTCTAATCCTTTAAAGTTGATACAATAGTCTTTCCAGGCATCTATATTTTCTGTGACTTTATTTTTCCCAATATTACCACCAATAATCATGGGTGAATTAATAGTTGCTTTTCTTTTCTTTAGTCTAGTCGCAATAGTATCCACTCCATCATTATTAAATCCCATTCTATTTATTAAGGCTTGTTGACTAGGCAGTCTAAATAGTCTTGGCTTAGGATTGCCCGCTTGTGGTTTGGGCGTTACGGTTCCAATTTCTATAAACCCAAATCCCAATAATTCCAACACGTCTAAATGTTCCGCATTTTTATCAAAACCGGCACCTAGTCCTACTGGGTTAGGAAAATGTAGTCCGAAAAGGTTTTTAGAGAGGTCTTTACCTCTGTATTGAAACTGATTAGCCAATTGCTGCTTTACAAACGGTAAACTAGCCGCCAAGTGCAATGCTTTCATAGATACATTATGAGCAGCTTCGGGGGGCAATACAAAAAGGGTATTTCTAACTATAGGATACAACATGCTACAAATTTACAATGAAATATTTAGTTGCATAAACAACCTTTTAAAAAAATGACTACTTTTAGGTAAGATTCACTGAATCATTTAAAATAAATTGTATGCAAGAAGCTTATATAGTAGCAGGATTTAGAACAGCAATTACCAAAAGTAAAAAAGGCGGATTTAGATTTATGCGTTCAGATGATTTAGTCATTGAAGTGATAAAAGGGTTGATGAAATCAATGCCTGCCTTAGACCCATTATTAGTAGACGATGTAATAGTAGGGAATGCCGTTCCGGAAGCGGAACAAGGATTGCAATTTGGAAGAATGATTTCGGCAAAAGCACTAGGAATTGAAGTACCTGGAATTACCATAAATAGATATTGTGCAAGTGGGTTAGAAAGTATTGCAATGGCGACTGCAAAAATAAGAACTGGTATGGCAGAGTGTATTATTGCAGGTGGTACAGAGTCTATGAGCTTGGTCCCAACTGCAGGCTGGAAAACAGTTCCAGCGTATTCGATTACGGTGGAAGAACCTGATTTTTATTTATCAATGGGCTTAACTGCGGAGGCGGTTGCTAATGAATATAAAGTGAATAGAGAGGACCAAGATGCTTTTGCATTAGCGTCTCATCAAAAAGCGAAAGCGGCAATTGACAATGGATATTTTAAGAAAGGAATCTTACCAATTGAAGTATCAGAGACGTATGTAAATGAAAAGAATAAAAAAGCCACTCGATCATATATTGTTGATACCGACGAAGGCGTAAGAGCAGATACCACATTAGAAGCATTGGCAAAATTAAAACCAGCTTTTGCAGTAAAAGGAACCGTAACAGCGGGTAATTCTTCACAAACAAGTGACGGTGCTAGTTTTGTAATTGTGATGAGTGAGCGTTTAATGAATTCTTTAGGTTTAAAACCAATTGGCAGACTAGTGAATTGTGCGTCGGCTGGGGTACACCCAAGATTAATGGGTATTGGACCAGTAGCAGCAATTCCAAAAGTTTTAAAGCAGGCAGGGATGAATTTAGACCAAATCGATTTAATCGAATTAAACGAAGCATTTGCTTCTCAGTCTTTAGCAGTTATTAGAACCCTTAATTTAGATACGAATAAAGTGAACATAAATGGAGGTGCAATTGCTTTAGGCCACCCATTGGGTTGTACTGGTTCAAAACTTACTGTACAGATAATCAATGACTTAGAACGATTAAACAAGAAGTATGGTATTGTGACAGCCTGTGTAGGCGGTGGACAGGGGATTGCTGGAATCATTGAAAAATTATAAATACTAACGGTCATCATTTTTTCATTAAAATAACCTAAAAATGCAGTAGCTTAGAACTTCATTATTTCAATAAGAAAATAAGCTAAATATGCGCGTATTCCTTCTAGGTACCATGATGGTGGCTTCTGTAATCACAGGTAGTCAGGTTCAGGCACAAAAGTCTAAAAAAGCTGCAGTTACACCTGTAGCAACTACTACAAAAGTAGACATCAATAAAGTTTTTAAAAATTGGAAGCCAAGAAATATTGGACCTGCTTCTATGAGTGGTAGAGTTACTACTATCGACGTTGAAGTAGAGCATCCAAATAATATTTGGATTGGTGCTGCTAGTGGTGGTGTATGGAAAACAGACAATAGTGGTGTGAGTTGGAAGCCATTATTTGAAGAGCAACCAATTATGAATATTGGAGCACTTGCAATTCAACAATCTAATCCTAGTGTGGTTTGGGTTGGAACAGGTGAGGGTAATCCAAGAAACTCAATTAGTATTGGAGAAGGTATTTATAAAACTTTAGACGCTGGAAGAACATGGAAGCGCATGGGTTTGGAGCAAACAAGAAATATACATAGAGTCATTGTTGACCCAACAAATCCTAATACAGTTTATGCTGGCGCCATAGGAAATCCTTATGGACAAAGTAAAAACAGAGGTGTATACAAAACAACTGACGGTGGTGATACATGGAATCAAATATTATATACCAATGACACTACAGGTGTTGGCGATATGATTATGGATCCAAAAAATCCTAATAAATTATTAGTTGCAATGTGGCATCATTACCGTAACCCGTACCATTTAGAAAGTGGTGGAAAGGGGAGTGGTTTATACATGACAATTGACGGTGGTAAAAACTTTATCAAATTAGGTAAAGAGCATGGTTTACCTGATGGTAATTTAGGACGTGTTGGTATTGCTATTAGTAAGTCAAATCCAAATAGAGTGTACGCTTTAATAGAGTCTACAAAGAGTGGCTTATATAAAAGTGATGACGGCGGTTATTCATGGAAATTAGTAAATGGACAAAAGTCAATTGTAGACAATCGTCCATTTTATTTCCAAGATATTATATGTGATCCTTTAAATGAAAATACACTTTGGTACATTAGTCAAACAGTTCAAAAAAGTATTGACGGTGGAAAAAGTTTTGAAACTATTATTCCATACAGTGGTATTCACCCAGACCATCACGCGTTTTGGATTCATCCAACAGATAATAAATTTATTGTTGATGGTAATGACGGTGGTATTGGTATTACAAGAGACGGTGGAAAGACTTGGATGTTTGATGAAAAAATTCCAGTAGGACAATTTTATCATATCAATGTAGATAATGAAATTCCATACCATGTAATGGGAGGAATGCAAGACAATGGTTCTTGGAGAGGTCCAGCTTATACCGCAACTCAAGGTGGTATTCGCAATTTTGATTGGGATAATTTGTGGGGTGGTGACGGTTTTGACGTGATGCCTGACCAAGAAGATGCTAATTGGGTATATGCAATGAGTCAAGGTGGTTCAGTAGGAAGATATAATACAAAAACGGGAGAGTCTTCTTTCATTAAGCCTCCTGCACCAGACGCTAAAACATTATTACGTTTTAACTGGAATGCAGCAATTGCGCAAGATCCATTTGACAAGAAAACAATATATTTTGGTTCTCAATATTTACATAAGAGTACCAATAAAGGTGCAGCATGGTCGGTTATTTCTCCAGACTTAACAACTAATGATAGCGCTAAGATTGATCAAACCAATAATGGTGGCTTAAGTGTTGATATTACAGGTGCAGAAAATCATTGTACTATAATTTGTATTGCACCAAGTGCAGTTCAGAAAGATTTAGTTTTTATTGGAACGGACGACGGTAATGTACAATACACAAGTAATGGTGGATCTTCTTGGACAAATATTACTGCTAACATAATAGGTTTGCCTAAAGGTGCATGGATTCCTCAAATAAGAACTTCTGCTTACAATGCGAACGAAGTATTCGTAGTAGCAAATAATTATAGACAAGGTGATTTTGCTCCTTATATTTTTAGATCTACAGATTTAGGAAAAACATGGACAAGAATTGTTGATGAGAAAAAAGTTACTGGTTATGCATTAACTATTTTACAAGATCCTACAGAGCCTAATTTATTTTTTGTAGGAACAGAGCAAGGTTTTTATGTAAGCTTGGACAATGCAACTACTTTCCAACAATGGAAAAATGGTTACCCTTCTGTTTCTACTTATGACTTTGCAATTCAAGACAGAGAAGCCGATTTAGCGATTGCAACATTTGGAAGAAGCTTATGGGTATTGGATGATATAAGACCATTAAGAAGATTAGCAAAGAACAAAGGAGAGACTCCTGGCTTCTTTATTAGTGCGCCACCTGAAAACATTAATTTATCTATCAAGAACTCACCATATGAATGGAGTACTTGGGGTATGTGGGATGCACCAAACAGACCAACTGGTTTACCAATTAGTATATTCTTAAACGATACTTTGAAAAAAGTAAAAGTTCAAATTAAAGATTTACAAGATTCTGTAATAAGAAACTTAAGCTTTAAAGTAGATTCTGGTTTAAACAGAAACTATTGGGGATATGAGCAAAAAGGAAAGCGTGGAGCGGGTGCGCCAAAAACTGGCGGTGGTGGAAGAAGATCAATGGATGAAGAAGGAGATGCTGGAGCTGGTAATGCAGACGACAAGGAATTCCCAGGAAGAGAAGTGTTACCTGGAAAATATAAAATTGTTGTAATTGCAAACGATAAGAAAGATTCAACTTGGGTTGAAGTGAAAGCAGATCCTAGAATTGCTAGTGTGAATGATGTCGTATTAGCTCAAGACGCTTACTCCGCAAAATTACAAGTGAGTAATGATAAATTTAATGCTGCATTGGATCAAATAGAAGATGCAGAATTAATATTAGCTGGATTAAAAGCAGAGTGGAAAGACAAAAAAGATAAAGGTATTGATACTTTAAACAAAGCACATAAAGCAATTACGGAGAAAGTTAAAGGGCTAAGAGAAATGATGTTTGGTAAAAAGCAGGAGAAACAAGGGTACGGTACTGTTCCTGTAATTACACCAATCTCCATTATCAGAGCGGCTAATATGTTGATTAATGCTAAAAATACAATGCCAGGTGCGCAAGAAGATAGAGCTATTGAAAATGCCGCAACTGCTGCAGATAATGTAGTAATAAAAGTGAATGCATTTTTTGCAAAAGACTGGGCAGATTTTAGAAAATTAGTAGAAGCGAATCCGGTGAAAAAATTCAAGGATATCGAAACCATTAAATAAATTAATAAGCCCTCTGTTAAAGGAGGGCTTATTTGTTAAATAAAAATTTCAAAATATAAATCAAGCATATGAAAAGAGTCGTTTTTATGGCAGCTGCTATGGGTTCACTTTTTGTAGTGAATACAGCGTCGGCACAAAAAAAGAAATCCACAAGTACTATGACAGCAACAGCTGCATCAGTAGCACAGGATCCAATTGTAAAAGCACAAAATTTTAGATTAGTAGGACCATTCAGAGGAGGTCGTGCTGCTGCAGGTGTAGGTTCGTATTCAGAGTCCAATACTTTTTATATGGGTTCTACAGGTGGTGGAGTTTGGAAAACAACAGACGCTGGTACTAACTGGAAAAACATTTCTGATGGCTATTTTGGTGGAACTATTGGCGCAATTGCTATTGCTCCTTCAAATGAGTCAGTTGTATATGTAGGTGAAGGAGAAAATAGTATGCGTGGTAATGTGAGTGAGGGATTAGATGGACTATGGAAATCTACAGACGACGGAAAGTCATGGAAAAATATGGGCTTAAAAGAAGCTAGACATATTGTTCGTTTAATTGTACATCCAAAAAATCCAGATATTGTTTGGGCTGCAGTAATGGGTCATTTATTTGGACCTAATGAAAATAGAGGTGTATATAAAAGTACAGACGGTGGTACTACTTGGAAAAAAGTATTGTATGTGAATGCACAAACAGGTGCAAGTGATTTGATTATAGATCCAAGTAACCCAGATATTATGTATGCAGGTACTTGGCAGTTATTAAGAACTCCTTATAGTTTAGAAAGTGGAGGAGAAGGTTCAGGTATGTATAAGAGCACTGACGGTGGGGAGACTTGGACTAATATTAAAAATAGCAAAGGATTACCTAAGGGTGTTTGGGGTATTGTAGGTATTGGTATTGCTAAATCTAATACGGACAAATTGTATGCATTAGTTGAAAACAAAGATGGTGGATTATTCATGTCAGAGGATGCTGGTAAAACATGGGAATTAGTATGTAGCGATAATAATATTCGTCAACGTGCATGGTATTATACAAAAGTGTTTGTAGATCCTACAGACGAAAATAAAGTATACTGTCCGAATGTGAATTTTATGGTTTCTTCAGACGGTGGTAAAACATTTAAAGGAGTAGCAACACCGCATGGTGATCATCATGATTTATGGATTGACCCAAAAAATCCTAAACGTATGATAGTTGCGGATGACGGTGGTGCGCAAGTAAGTTTAGATGGTGCAAAATCTTGGAGTACTGTAAATAATCAACCAACAGTTCAGACTTACCGTTTAAGTACGGACAATAGTTTCCCTTATAGAATCTTAGGAGCACAACAAGACAATAGTGCCTACAGAATTAAGTCAAGTACGTATGGTGCATTTATTGGAGAATCAGATTTTGAAGTAACTGCAGGGGGGGAAAGTGGTTATATTGTTGCTGACCCCACAAATCCTGATATTGTATATGGAGGATCATATGGTGGTTTAATCACAAGATTCGATCATAAAACTGGTGAGAATAGAGTGATCAATGTATGGCCAGACAATCCAATGGGTGCAGGTGCAGAAGCAATGAAATATCGTTTCCAATGGAATCATCCTATCTTCTTTTCTCCGCATAATCCTAAAAAATTATATACTGCAGGAAATCATTTGTTTGCTACAGAAAATGAAGGTGCAAGCTGGGATATGTTATCTCCAGATTTAACTACCGACGATAAGGCAAAACAAAAAAGTTCTGGAGGTCCAATTACACAAGACAATACCAGCGTTGAATACTACTGTACAATTTTCACTGCAGCGGAATCGCCAGTTGAAAAAGATCTATTATGGACAGGTAGTGATGATGGTGTAATTAGTGTAAGTAAAGATGGTGGAAAAACTTGGGCGAACGTAACGCCAAAAGATGCTCCAAAATGGATGATGTGGAATAGAGTTGAAGTAGATCCAATTAGAAAAGGAACTGCTTATTTTGCAGGTACTAGATATAAATTAGACGATTTTGCTCCATATATATACAAGACAACCGACTATGGTGCAACTTGGGAAAAAATCACTAACGGAATTAATCCAATGCATTTTACAAGAGCTATTGTAGCAAGTCCTAATAAGCCTGGTGTATTATTTGCAGGAACTGAATATGGTTTATATGTATCTATCAACGACGGTAAGTCTTGGGAGCCTTTTCAATTAAACTTGCCAGTTACTCCAATAACAGACTTATTAATTCGCAACAATAATTTGATTGTAGCAACACAAGGCAGAAGTCTTTATGTATTAGATGATATTAGTTTTGTAGAGCAATTTCAAGCTGCTGCTGCAACTAAGGTTTTCCCAATCGCTAACACATATAGAGTACCTCCACAAATTGGTGGAAGAAGAAGACGTGCTGCTGGAACTGTTCCTGCTAATGTTGGAATTAACCCAACAAAAGGGGTGGTAATTAAATATTGGTTAGCAAGTTCAAATGACAGCACACAAGTTGATATTGCTATCATGGACGATCAAAAGAAAGTAATTAGAACGTATAGTTCAAAAGACAAAGCTGGTCCAGAAACAGAAGCCGGATTCCAACAATTTGCATGGAATATGTACCATAAGGAATTGGAACAACCAGAGTCTACTTTGATTTTATGGAACGGTTCTACAAGTCCAGTTTTAGCAGCTCCTGGAAAGTATACTGCAAAAGTAACTATCAATAAGGAAGCAGTGGAAATGCCATTTGAAATTATAGCAGACCCTAATTTTAAAGTAGCTAATGAAGACTTAAAAGCGCAAGAGCAATTCTTATTACAAGTTGCAGGTAGCTTTGAAGAAATCATGAAAACTTTAAAAGGAATTAAGGAAATAAGAGCACAAATTGGCACATTACAAAAGAAGACCAAAGACAGTAGTTTCCAAAAGCAAGCTAAAGAAGTATTGGCTAGCTTAACTGCAGTGGAAGAAGCATTACATCAAACTAAAGCGAAAAGCGGGCAGGACGTATTAAACTTCCCAATTCGTTTAGACGATAAAATGGCAGGTATCTTTGAAAGTGCAGCTGCTGGATATGTTGCTCCAACTAAACAAGTTAAAGAGACGTATACAGACTTAAAAGCAAAAACAGATGTACAATTAAAGAAGTTTGAAACTATTAAACAAGAAGGGGTAAAAGCATTAAATGATTCAGTTCATAAATTAGCAATACCAGTGATTGGCGGATAGTATTCCTTTGTTCTAAATAACTAAAAAGCCCCTGAGTGTTAAAACATTTGGGGGCTTTTTATATTAGCAGCTTTAATTAAAGGGAACTTTATTTGTAATAGTCAACGTCGATTATTCAAAGTCTTTGTACAATAAATATTTGCGTCTAATGCCTCTAAACCATTTTAATCCTGGTTGCCAGCTTGCACGAATTGCAGTAGCTGAAACACCTGCTTTAATTTGTTCCATCAATAGGGCATTCCCGGCTAGCTTATTAAAGTAATAGTCTCTTGGAGTATTTCCTGTTGTATGAATAAAAAAAGAATCTTTAGTAGGAAAACTTTGATACATTTCAATAATTAAATCCAAGTCAATTTGTTTTGGAATCTTATTGTCCTTAGTTAAATCCCATCCATAACAAAGTTGACCATATAGTTTAGAGCTCATGGCACCTAGTCTTGCATTGGGTGTGAAACTAAAAGTTTTATTGGGAATACTAGGGTGGCCAATATAGGAAAATGCATGTGTAGTACCACGTCCCTCGCTCATAATAGTTCCTTCCACTAAACAAGTTGTTGCATAATGATATATCGCATTCATGTCTGGCAAATTGGGAGACGGTGCTATATTGAAACTAAAATGAGCACTATGATCGTAATTTTTACAAGGGATAATAGTTAATGACAACGGGGCTAAAGCTTCAGCTGGCAAATGTTGTGCCTTAATAGCAAAACTGTCTTGAATCCATTTTTCGCCAACGAGCATTTTTGCATATTCACCAATGGTCATACCATAAACTATAGGAACTGTTTGCTTACCTACAAAACTTGAAAATTGTTTGTCTAAAACTGGACCATCCACATAATGTCCATTTGGATTTGGTCTATCTAAAATTAGTAAAGGCTTTTTGTGTGCCCAGGCTGCTTCCATTAAATATTGAAGGGAAGAAATATACGTGTAGAATCTTGTTCCTACGTCCTGTATATCAAAAACCAATACGTCAACGTCTGCTAAGTCGCTTGAGTCGGGTGCATATTTTTTACCATAAAGAGAGATAATTTGTATCCCAGTTTTACTATCAATACCGTCATTTGTTTTTTCACCTGCATCTGCAGTGCCTCTTAGCCCATGTTCTGGGGTGAATACTTTCTGAATATGAATGCCACGGTGTAATAAAGTATCTAACAAGTGCACTCCATTAATAACTGCAGTATGGTTAGTGAAAATACCAACTCTTTTATTTTGTAAAATTGGAATATATTTTTCCATTTGATAAGCGCCTGGCAAAATGGGTTTTGCAACTTGTGCTTTACTAGTTGCCATAAAAAAACAAATAGCAACAAAAAGAAATATTTTTTTCATAAGCTAACTTAAATATTTACCTACAATTGGAACACGTCTTCCAACTCCAAACGCTTTTGGCGAAACTCTTATAATTGGACAAAATTGGTTTCTCTTATATTCATTATTATTTACCATCTTCAAAGTCTTATCCACTAAAGCGGCATCAAATCCTAATGCTTTAATAACAGCAGGGTCGGCACGTTTTTCTATGTATTGAAATAAAATTTGATCAAGAATATCATATTCTGGTAAACTATCACTGTCTTTTTGATCTGGTCTTAGTTCTGCACTTGGTGCTTTATCAATAATATTTTGAGGAATAATTTCTTTGTCACGATTAATGAATCTAGCTAAGGCATACACTTGCATTTTATAACAGTCACCTAAGACACCTAGTCCACCAGCCATATCACCATATAAAGTGCCATAACCAGTAGCTAGCTCACTCTTATTAGAAGTGTTTAGTAAAACGTATCCTAATTTATTCGCAATTGCCATTAAGATATTTCCTCTAGACCTGCTTTGGATATTTTCCTCTGCTAAAGAAAATGGCAGGTCCTTAAAAATAGGCTTCAGGGTTGATAAGAAAGCTTCATATACTTCTTTGATAGCAATAATATCATATGGATTGTCTAATTGCTTACTTAGTTGAACTGCATCATTCACTGAGTGCTCGGTAGAATAAGGGGAGGGCATAAGTATTGCATACACATTTTCTTTTCCCAATGCTTCCACTGCAATAGCTAATGTGACTGCCGAATCAATTCCGCCAGAAGATCCCAGTATTGCTTTTTTGAATCCCATTTTATTAAAATAATCTCTTACCCCTAACACCAATGCTTGATACACTTGGTCAATATTTAATTGGGGCATTAATTTAATTGGATTCAGTTCCTTGCTAGGTACGCGAGAAGCTGGTTCTAAAATTGGTGCATTAATAGTTCCGTCGTCATTGCATTCAAATATTTGCATAGCTGCTTCAAACATGGGAAGTGCACCACATAAGTTTGCGTCTTTATCAAATACTAAAGAAGCTCCGTCAAATACAATCTCTGTTTGACTTCCCACCGCATTGCAATAAAATAAAGGCTTCTTATATTTTACTACATTAGATTTAATAGTTGCTTTACGATCCTCGTCGTGCGTATAGTCAAATGGGGAAGCGCTAAGGTTTAATAAAATATCTGGATCTTGGTCCATCATTTTGTCCATTGGGCAAATACGGTACAATGGATTATCTCCCAGATTCCAAATGTCCTCGCAAATAGTAATAGCTAATTTTTTCCCTTTAAAGTTTACTACTTTCCATTCATCAGCCGGTTCAAAATACCTGTTCTCGTCGAACACGTCATAAGTAGGTAATAAGGTCTTATGAATTTCGGCAACTATTTTCTGTTCGTATAAAAAGAATGCAGCGTTGTATAAATCTTTACCTTTTTTATTTGGGTTACGTGCAGGACTACCAATTAATACTCCAATAGTATCGGCAGCTTGCTTTATAATTTCAACACTCTCGTAACATTTAGCTATAAAGTCATTAAACTCTACAAAGTCTCTTGCGGGATATCCGCAAACACTCATTTCACTAAATAAAATAATATCAGCGCCTTGCTTTTTGGCGTCTTCAATGGCACATAAAATTTTATGTGTGTTCTCTTCAAAATTACCAATATGATAATTTTGTTGTGCTATACAAATCTTCATGGATCAAAGGTCGGTTTTTAACAGAAATAAACTCGCTTTTTTTGTACTTTCGGGTATGCGTTCATCCCTTTTTTATATTTTATTATGCACTATCTTATTTGCAGCATGTACTTCAAAGCCGGGTGATCCTGCAAAAAATGCCGTTAAACTAACTTTCAAAATAGAACGTTTTGACACCGACTTCTTCCGTATTGACACCAATCATATTGCAAAAGAAGTTCATAATTTATATCAGAAATATCCTTTATTTAGTGATGATTTTTTTAGACTTATTTTAATGTCTAATCCTTTAAAAGACACTTTAGCTATAAAGGCATTTTACCGTTCTTATTTGCCTATTTTTCAACTTTCTAAAAAAATTAATGCGCCTGCTATAGTGCATCAAGACATCGTGTCGGGGCTTTCCAAATTTCATTTTTATTTCCCTACTTATACGATGCCGTCTACTATTATTTATTTTATTGGACCACTAGAAGGTTATGGAAACGTGCTTACTAAGCAGGGCGTAGCAGTAGGTTTGCAAATGTATTTAGGTGCTAATACGCCATGGTATTTTTCGGAACAAATTCAATCTATTTATCCAACCTATATTAGCAGAAAGTTCGAGCCAGCTTATATTCCAGTGGTTGCTATTCAAAATATATTAGACGACTTTGCAGCTTCAAAATCCATTGGAAAAAATGTACTTACTAATATGGTTGAAGCAGGTAAGCGACAATACATAATAAAAAGCTGTTTGCCACAAACGGCAGATAGCCTTATTTGGGGCTATAGTAATAAACAATTAGCAGCATTAAAGACGAATGAAAATGAGCTATGGGCTTTTATAATAAATCAAAAATTATTGTATAGTGTAGCACAAAGAGACGTGCAGGACTTAATGCACGATGCTGCTTACAATGATTATTTTGGGGAAGATATTCCTGGCGATGTTGGAAGGTATATAGGATATCAAATTGTAGATGCTTGGATGCATAAACAACCTGAAAAAACAAGGACTAATTTATTGACTTTATTGAATACGCCTGCGGAGCAAATTTTCGAAGGGGCGAAGTATAATCCTTAGTTTAATTTAACGGGAGCGATCATTTTAAAAGCTGGAATATTTACCTGTATAAGGTCTCTTGTTTCAATATTTTCCATGGTATAATATCCTTGCATTTTGCCCATCTCGCTTTTTAAATGGCAACCGCTTACATATTGATAATGCTTACCGGGCATAATTAGTGGCTGCACACCTACTACTCCTTCTCCTTCCACCACTCTTTGCTCACCGTTGCTGTCAAAGACTTCCCAGTAACGGCGTAATAGTTTTACAGGATAAGAATTGTGATTCCCAATGGTGATTCGGTAAGCAAACATGTATTCATTTTGCATAGGATTGCTATAATCTTTCTGAAAAAATGTTTCAATGCTTACTTCAACGCCTTCTGAAATTTTGGATACCATATTCTTGCTCATCTGTAGGGACTTTGGCAGAGGATACTGCACCATAAAATTAGGTTTTTTTAAACTGTTCATATAAAAATCATCTTAATTTTTCCTAAAGAGCTTGAAGTCGCTTAACTTAGCGAAAATCTGCATTTTGGCAGGTTTTATAGCTGTTTTTACTCCAAAAATCAAGAAAATGAAGATCGCAGTAGCAAAAGGTGATGGTATTGGCCCAGAAATCATGGAAGCAGTAATTGGCATATTTGATGCTGCAAAAGTACCCTTGACCTATGAGGTAGTAGATATGGGAAAATGGGTTTTTGATAAAGGTTTCAGTAATGGGATGACTCCAGAGGCGAAGCAGACGATAGAAGCGCTTGGTATTTTGTTTAAAGGTCCTATGGAAACACCAAAAGGGAAAGGGGTAAAAAGTGTAAATGTTACCGCGAGAAAAACATGGAACACCTACGCGAATGATAGAAAATTTCAAACATTAAGTGGAGTAGATACGGTATTTAGTAAAGCTGGAGTGAATATTGATTTAACCATTGTTAGAGAAAATATTGAAGACACTTATGGCGGAGTAGAGCACATGCTTACACAAGACGTTGCAGTTGCAAGAAGATATATTACAAGAGGTGGAAGTGAGCAAGTAATTCGTTACGCTTTTGAGATGGCAAAAAAGAAAGGCGCTAGAAGAATTACTTGTGGTCATAAAGCAAACATCATGAAATTGACAGATGGTTTGTTTTTAGAAGTGTTTAATGAAATAGCAAAAGAATATCCGGAACTAAAAGCGGATGATATTATTGTAGACGATTTGTGTATGAAATTAGTAAGTCGTCCAGACTTATTTGATGTAATAGTTTTAACAAATTTACAAGGTGATATTGTAAGTGACTTATGTGCTGGATTGGTTGGTGGGCTTGGATTTGCGCCTTCCTCAAATATTGGAGACCATATTTCAATTTTCGAAGCAGTTCATGGAACAGCACCAGATATAGCAGGAAAAAATATTGCTAATCCAACTTCCCTTTTATTAAGTGGACTAAGTATGTTGCGTCATTTAGGATTAATGGAACATGCGGTGATGGTAGAAAACGCTTTATTATTTACATTAGAGTCGGGCATTCACACTGGAGACTTTGGAGACAAGTCAATTCCTTCTGTAAACACCACCGTATTCTCACAAGCTATCATTGATAATTTCGGGAAAAAACCAAAAAACAATCCAAGACCAACTTTGCCAAATTTTGATTTTGTTCCAGCAGATTGTAGCTTAACAAGTAATCCAATGATTACTTATAAATCATCCGATAAGCATACCGTTGTTGGAGTAGACTTCTTTATTGAAAGTGACGAACAACCAACTGTGATTGCAGAAATATGCGGCAAGCATGTAACTGATAAAATCAAATTGGTAACCATTACCAATAGAGGTACGCAGGTTTGGCCAACAGGCTCAATTTTCACCAATTTAGTAAATCAATATTATTGTCGTTTTGAAACGGTTAATAATGCAGCTTTATCTCAGGATGAAATCATCCAATTATACAGTGCATTAGCTAAGGATTTTACTATTTGTTCTCTTGAATTGCTTAATATGTGGGCCGATAAAAAAGGCTACAGCTTGGCACAAGGGCAGTAGTTAGACCTAATTTTAGCATTTGACCTTTATTTCCTCCCTATTTTGCCGAAAAACTGCAATTTTGGGTGGGAAAAAATACATTTTTGACGTAATTTCACGACTTAATTACAAATTAGCTTTTTACCTATGGCAGAAGTAATCTTAATGCCCCGTTTGAGTGATACAATGACCGAAGGTGTTATTGCGGCATGGCATAAAAAAGTGGGAGATACCGTTAAAAAAGGAGATTTATTAGCCGAGATTGAAACGGATAAAGCTACCATGGAATTGGAAAGCTATCAAGACGGCGTTTTATTACATATTGGAACTCCACGTGGTGGTAAATTACAAGTGAATGACTTGTTAGCCATCTTTGGAAAAGCAGGAGAAGATGTTTCTGCTTTAATTGCTCAAAACACAGGTGGTGCTGCGGCTCCAGCTGCTGCGGAAGCACCAACAGCAAATTCTATTTCATCATCGTCATCATCAGCGCCAGCTGCAGCTCCTGCTTCAGGTGTGGATTACACTACAATGGAAGAAGTAGTGTTAATGCCACGTTTAAGTGATACCATGACAGAAGGTGTTATTGCTGGATGGCATAAGAAAGTGGGCGATACAGTTAAGAAAGGAGAAGTGTTAGCGGATATCGAAACGGATAAAGCTACCATGGAATTAGAATCTTATAAAGACGGTATTTTATTATATCAAGGTGCACAAGCAGGAGAGAAGATATTAGTGAATGACTTATTGTGTATTATTGGTCAAGCTGGAATGGATATTGCTCCAATTGTAGCAGCATTAAAGGGTCATGCAACTGCGCCTGCAACAGCAGCGCCAGCAGCAAGTCCAATGGCTACACCAAGTTCAGCGCCAATTGCAACTGCAGCACCAGTAGCCGCACCAACTGCTCAAGTGGTAAACGAAGGCAGAATTTTTGCGTCTCCTTTAGCTAAAAAAATTGCACAGGAAAAAGGTATCGATTTGAAATTTGTGAAAGGCACAGGAGAGAACGGAAGAATTACAAGAACAGATTTAGAAGAATTTGCGAAAGCAAATGATGCAGGCGGAAAAACAAATACAGCTGCAACGTCTGGAACAACGGCTAGTCCAGCATTTATTCCGTCAGGAACAGTAAGCTTTGTAGATACACCTGTATCTCAAATGCGTAAAGTGATTGCGAAGCGTTTAAGCGAAAGTTTATTCACAGCGCCTCATTTTTACTTAACTATGAAGATCAATATGGACGCAGCCATTAAAGCGCGTGTTTTATTGAACGAAACTGCAACTGCTAAGATTAGTTTTAATGATATGATTGTGAAAGCAACTGCATTGTCATTAAAACAACATCCAAAAGTAAATAGTAGTTGGATGGGAGATTTTATCCGTGAAAACCATCATGTGAATATTGGTATTGCTGTTGCAGTAGACGAAGGTTTACTAGTTCCAGTTTTACGTTTTGCAGACGGTTTGTCTTTAACTCAAATTAGTGGATCTGTAAAAGAGTTTGCTAAAAAAGCGAAAGATAAAAAATTACAACCTGCAGATTGGGAAGGAAGCACATTCACTATTTCTAATTTAGGTATGTTTGGTATAGACTCATTCACTGCGATTATCAATCCTCCAGACGCTTGTATTTTAGCCATTGGAGGTATTGCACAAGAGCCAGTGGTGAAAGGCGGTCAAGTGGTTCCAGGTAATGTGATGAATGTTACTTTAAGTTGTGATCACCGCGTGGTGGACGGAGCAACAGGAGCAGCTTTCTTACAAACATTAAAGAGTTTGTTAGAAGAGCCTTTGAGAATGTTAGCATAAAATAATATGCCAGCACTTAAAAAAATATAAGCTCAAAATATTTTTACTTAGTATATTAAAAAAGCCCGATCATATTGATCGGGCTTTTTCTTTTTCAAAAATGACTTAATCCAAGTCGCAACCAATTGGTGCGCCTGGAGGAATTACTACCGGCTTTGGTAAAATTACTGTGCCAGGATTTTTAATTCTTTCTATCGCAAATTGAAAATGTGCTTTATGTGCTAAATCTGTTTTAGCTAATGTTTCAAGTTTTATTTTTAAAGACTGTAAACGGTCATGACAAATGCTACGCACTTCATATGTAGCTTCTGTACTTTGACTTAAACCAAGTAACCATGTTAGTGCTTGTTGTTGCGTTTGTGTATGTACCGCACCAGCTAGTCCTGTAGGCATTTTAGCATACCATGTATTTTGCAATACAGCGTCTAATACATTATCAAATCCAATGGTATTAGCTCTTGCTTTATTTTGTACTAAACGGTTTGCTCTTTCTGTATTAAATAAAAATCCTAATTCAAAATCGGCTAACGCTTCTGCTGCACTTAGTGCATCAAAACTCATTCCTGTTCTTTTGTCAAATAATTCCCCTACACCATAATACATTGGGGGACGAGGAGGAATTAATGCTAAAATATTTTCAGGAATAGTTAGTGTATTTGGAGACAAGCAACTTACAGCAGCATCTAAAGCTCTTTGCTGAATAGCATTAGCAAGTATGGTTGGCTTGATTTGATTCGCGTCACCTCTTACACTATAATTATAGTTAATGCCACCAATTAATTTAGTGACAGCTTCATATTGGTATCTATGATAATTATATAATGGTACTAAAACGTCTTCTAATTTTGTTAATGGTGTACCATTAGGAACTGCATTCTCGCCAAACTGTGCTATGGACTTTTGTCTTACAGCAATCACTTGTTGTAATCCTGCTACCGCGTCTCCATTATTATCCCATAAATGAGCATAGGGATGAAATCCACTAGCTGCTCTTGCATCGGCGTCGGCAATAAATAATAATCCATTTTTAGAATTCTCTTCTAATAAAGTATTTAAAGCAGTCGCCTCGTTGGTTCCTTTTGGAAAGTCTTGATAGCCATAAGTTATAGCACGTTTGTCCCATGCACCAATTTCGTCTGTATAAATTTTAGAAAAATCAACTTCTCCTTTATCGTTTACAAAAACATTTGGATGCGGATAGTCCATAACAGAAGCACGGTCATTAAAACTAGATGCGTAATTGTGTTGTAATCCTAATGTGTGCCCAACTTCATGTGCAGCAAGTTGTCTTAGACGGTGCAATGCTGCTGTTTTCATTTTATCTGTAACAGGCTTTCCGTTAACATAAGGAGAAAGCAATGCAGTAAATATTAAATAGTCCTGTCTTACTCTTAAAGAACCTAAAGTAACTTGCCCTTTAATAATTTCACCAGTTCTTGGATCTGTTATTGAAGATCCATAACTCCAACCTCTTGTAGAACGGTGCACCCAGTTAATCATATTATAACGAATATCCATAGGGTCTGCAGAGTCTGGTAAGACTTTTACTTGAAATGCATTTTTATATCCTGCTGCTTCGTATGCTTGATTCCACCATTTAGCGCCTTCTAATAATGCAGTACGAATAGGTTCTGGTGTCCCATTGTCTAAATAATATATAATCGGTTTAACAGGCTCACTTATTTGAGCGGTAGGATCTTTTTTATTTAATCTATGTCTACTAATATACATTTTTTGAATGGGGTCCCCAATATCAGAGCCGTAATCAAAGAAGCTTATTCCAAAATAGCCACTTCTAATATCATAAGGTCTTGGAGTGTAGTTGTTGTCTGGTAAAGCCACAAAACTATGGTGCATTCTAACAGTTAAGGCCTCCGTTGAAGGAGCAACCGTTTGAACAAAACGACCCGCGTCCGAACCTCCTACAAAAGTTAAAGTGGCTTCAAACTCACTATTTTGAGGAAAGTTTTTTGTGTTAGGGGTATAAATTGCAGACCTGCCTTCATTTAGGGCATAAGTTCCTTGCTTTAATCTTTTGATTCTATCCACTACTCCATGTGCATCTCTCAGCAAAAATGGGGTAGCGTCAATTAATATGGTATTGGCAGCATGATCAGCTGAGTTTACTTCCTCCGCCTCCACAGGGAAGCTAAATAGAATAGACTGTGCGAAAGATTCGCTTACAGCTTTTTGTTCTCTTGGGTCATTACTAATTGCACGAAAATCAAAATTAGGTTGAACCATTAATATTTTTTTACCTACACGATTAAAGGATACAATTCGACTGTCACCAATTTGACCTCTATCAAGTCCAATGTCATTAGATCCAAGTCCAGCAGGTAATGAGTTCACATATAAGAATGGACTATTTAATTTATCAATAGCAATATAAATTTTGCCTTGTACATTGTCTATCCAATAGTTAAAATAGCCACTATGAAATTCCATATTTTTTGTCTTTTCTGCAATAGTTGCATTTTGTGCTTGCAATGAAAAAGGCAATAATAAAAGGAGAAGAAATTTACGCATAAAAGAGAATTTAAATAAAAAAAATCCCGCTTTACTTTATTAGAGTGAGCGGGATTTTATCTTGAGTTATTTTAATTAAGCAGTTGGATTGCTTTCTGTAGTTGTTGGCTCAGTGAATAAAGTTTGAGGTACTGCTACCACTTCAACAGGAGCTGGAGTTGTCGCTGGTACTGCTTTCTTAGGAGCTACTTTTTTCTTTGGTGCTGCTTTTTTAGCAACAACAACTTTAACTGGAGCTGCTACTTTCTTAGCAGGTGCTGCTTTTTTAGCGACAACTTTTTTAGCTGCAACTTTCTTTTTAGGAGCAACTACTTTTTTAGCAGGTGCTGCTTTTTTAGCGACAACTTTTTTAGCTGCAACTTTCTTTTTA
>Ga0075464_10000360_pt1 | contig 19794 bp, 18 predicted proteins | sample DEB19_08_DNA_5_FD_75068 | JGI IMG/M metagenome (GOLD analysis project Ga0075464, IMG submission 75068) | Aqueous microbial communities from the Delaware River and Bay under freshwater to marine salinity gradient to study organic matter... | ecosystem: Environmental > Aquatic > Marine > Coastal ...
CGGTCGCTCTTCGGCAAAAACTTGCCGGTTTTGGCGGCGAGGTACAGCAGGATGGCCCCCGACTCAAACAGCGAAATAGGTTTGCCGTCCGGGCCATTCGGGTCAACGATGGCTGGGATGCGGTTGTTCGGGCTGATGGCCAAAAACTCCGGCTTGAACTGATCACCCTTGCCGATGTTGACCGGAATGGCTTCCCAGTCGCGGCCCAGACGCAAGCCGCATTCTTCAAGCATGACGTGGACTTTGTGGCCGTTGGGCGTGGCCCATGAATAAACCTGAATCATCGTGTTCCTTTTGTTTCTTTTAATCTTTTTAGTCTCAAGGGTAGACGGGCTTACGTTTTTGCAGGAAGGCTTCAATCCCTTCGCCGGCGTTGCGGTGGCGCAGGTTCTTCACAAAATGATGACGCTCGCTAGCGAGATGCTCGCTCAGTGTGTTGGACTGAGCTTCGTTGATGAGTTCTTTGACGCTGGCCATGACGTTGGGCGCACGTTGGTTGAGTTGCTCAGCCAGTTGCAGCGCTGCAGCAAAGGCACCACCCGCAGGGGCCAACTCGTTGACGAGTCCCAGGGCGTGCAGGCCGGCGGCAGGAATGCGTTCGCCAAGCATCAGCATGCGGGCGACGAGCGCGCGGGGCAGGGCGCGTGTCAAGGCCCAGCTGCCGCCACCATCTGGCGACAGCGCCACGCTGCTATAGGCCATGACGAAAATGGCGTTGTCGGCTGCAACAACGAAGTCACTGGCCAACGCTAAAGAAAACCCTGCACCCGCGGCTGCGCCTTCAACAGCGGCAATCACCGGCTTGGGGAAGGTGCGGATCGAGTCGATCCAGCTGTGCAGGGCGTCGATGCTTTGGGTCTGCACGTCGAGCTCCCTTTGCCGATTGGCCAGCAGCCGCTGCAGGTCGCCGCCGGCGCAAAAAGTGCTGCCTTCACCGGTGATGATGACGCTGCGAATCTCGGGGTTGTTTTCTGCCGCGTTGAGCGCTTCAACACCGGCGGTGTACATGTCCGGGCTGAGCGCGTTGCGGTGTTCCGGGTTGCTCAGGGTGAGGATCAGCGTGCGGCCTTCGCTGGTGCTTTTCAGGGAGCCGGCCATGTCAGTTTTCTTCCTGCAACAAGCTCAGGCCGATCGCACCCCGGCGACGCAACCAAGGCGAAGGACGGTAGCGCGTGTCGCCATACACCGTCTGCATGTTGAAGAGGACTTCCAGAATATTGGTCGGGCCGCACAGGTTGCCCAAGGCCAGTGGGCCTTGCGGGTAACCGAGCCCGAGAGTCACGGCGGTTTCTAAGTCTTGCGGGCTGCAAACGCCTTGCTGGCACATGTCGGAGGCGATGTTGACGATGTGGGCGACGACGCGCTGTGTGACAAAACCGCCGCTGTCGCGGATCACGCTGACGGCTTTACCGTCACGGGCAAACAAGGCGTGGGCAGCATCTCGCATGTCGGCGCGGGTGGCCGGGTTGGTGGCCAGCACGCGGCGTTTGGTCTGGGCGTCGTCCAGCAGCATGTCGATGCCAACCGTGCGCGCCGGGTCGAGCCGCTCGACCACGGCAACGGTGGTGATGTCAAAACCCAGCGGTGCGACCAGCGTCAAGGCGTTCATGGACGGCGATGCGCCCGTCTCGATGGTGGCGCCCAGTGTTTTCAGCAGGCTCAGCAGTTCAGCCCGACGCGAGGCGCGTGGCGAAACCCAGACCGGCGGCATGTCTTCGACCACGGGCGCGGCTGCTTCAGCCGGCCACTCGGCCACGCCGTTGGCGTAGCGGTAAAAACCTTCGCCGGTTTTTTTGCCTAGCAAGCCGCCAGCCAAACGCTGCGCCGTGATGACGCTGGGGCGGTAACGCGGCTCTTGGTAATACTGGTTGTAAATCGACTCCATCACCGGGTGCGAGACATCCAGCGCGGTCAGGTCCATCAATTCAAAAGGGCCGAGCTTGAAGCCGGCTTGGTCTTTCAAGATACGGTCGATGGTGGCGAAGTCGGCAATGCTTTCGCCCACAATGCGCAGCGCTTCTGTGCCGTAGCCACGCCCCGCGTGGTTGACGATGAAGCCCGGCGTGTCCTGCGCTTGCACGGGCGTGTGGCCCATTTGTTTGGCGTAGGTCGTCAGCGCGATACAAGTGGCGGCACTGGTTTTAAGGCCACTGATGACCTCGACCACTTTCATCAATGGCACCGGGTTGAAGAAGTGGTAGCCGGCCATGCGCTCAGGGTGTTTAAGGCCAGCCGCAATCGCGGTGATCGACAGCGACGAGGTGTTGGTGGCCAGCAGAGCTTGCGGCGAGACGATGGATTCAAGTTCTGCAAACAGCGCTTGTTTGATGTCGAGCCGCTCCACAATGGCTTCGATCACCAGCTCGCAGGGGCTCAGGTCGGTGACCACTGTGGGGACTGACAAGCGGGCTTTGTAGGCCTGCGCCAACGCAGCGTCGATGCGGCCTTTGGCCACCAGCTTGTCCCATTGCGCGGCAATGTCGTTGATGGCGCGGCTGCTGGCTGCGTGATCTTTGTCGAACAACATGACCTGGCTGCCGGCCTGCGCTGCAATTTGGGCAATCCCGCGGCCCATGGCGCCAGCGCCGATGACGCCGATGGTGTTGAAAATAGTGGTCATATTGGAGTTACCTGCGAACCTGCAACGCACCCGGGTTCACGATGTTGGTCGGCGTGCCCTTGATGAAGTTGACGATGTTGTCGAAAGCGGCGCCGAAGTACAGCTCGTAGCTGTCTTGCTCGACATAGCCGATGTGCGGTGTGCAAATGCAGTTCTCTAAGCGCAGCAAAGCGTGGCCTTGCAAGATGGGTTCAGACTCAAAAACGTCGACAGCTGCCAGTCCAGGCCGGCCGCGGTTGAGGGCTGCCACCAGTGCATCCGGTTGGATCAATTCAGCACGCGAGGTGTTGACGATCAAGGCCGTGGGTTTCATCATCGACAAATCGTCAAGCGAGACCATGCCGCGCGTGGCTTCGTTGAGCCGCAAGTGCAGAGTCAAAACGTCGGATTGCTGGAAAAATTCAGCTTTGCTGTCGGCCACTTCAAAGCCGTCGGCTTGGGCTTGCTCACGTGAAGCGTCGCGGCCCCAGACCAGCACGCGCATGCCAAAGGCTCGGCCATAGCCGGCGATGATCTTGCCGATTTTTCCGTAGCTCCAGATGCCGAGTGTTTTGCCCTTGAGGACAGAGCCTATGCCGAAATTAGTTGGCATAGAGCTTGTTTTCAGACCGGACTGTTGCCAAGCGCCGTGCTTCAGATTCGCGACGTATTGGGGAATGCGACGCATCGCCGTCATGATCAGCGCCCACGTCAGCTCCGCTGCGGCCGTCGGCGAACCAACCCCTTCAGCGACAGCGATGCCGCGCTCCGTACAGGCTGCGACATCAATGTGCTCACCCACTTTGCCAGTCTGAGCGATGAGCTTGAGTTTGGGCAGTTTTTCAATCAGCTGACGCGGCAAATGCGTGCGTTCACGAATCAGCACAATCACATCAGCATCTTTGAGTCGAACTGAAAGCTGCCCAATCCCTCTGACCGTGTTGGTGTAAACCTTGGCGGGATAGGCGTCTAGTTTGGTGGCGCATTCGAGCTTGCGAACTGCGTCTTGGTAGTCGTCTAGGATGACAATATTCATGCCGATATTGTGCCTGCAAGAAAAGCGATTTTCCTCGCGCCAAGGCAACGTCCGGAAGTGCCGTCAGCTCAAGACGGTGTTGCGTATCAGGCCCACAGCCAGCCCTTCGATTTCAAATGCGTCACCGGGTTTGACGATGATGGGTTCGAAGTCCGGGTTTTCGGGCAAGAGCTCAATCAGGTTGTGAGTCCGCCGGAAGCGCTTGACGGTGACTTCATCACCCAAGCGCGCCACTACGATTTGACCGTTGCGCGCTTCTTTGGTTTGCTGAACAGCGAGCAGGTCACCGTCGATGATGCCGATGTCCCGCATGCTCATGCCGCGCACTTTGAGCAGGTAGTCGGGCTGGCTCTTGAACAGGCTAGGCTCGACGCTGTAGGTTTGCTCGATGTGTTCTTGCGCGAGAATCGGGCTGCCGGCAGCCACCCGACCGACCAGCGGCAGGACGAGCTGAGCCAGGCTTTGCAAAGGCAGGGAAAATTGTTTGCTGCGGGATTCGTTGAGTGAGCGCAAGGTGTCACTGCGCAGGCGAATGCCGCGGGAAGTGCCGCTGACGAGTTCAATGACGCCTTTGCGCGCCAAGGCTTGCAGATGCTCTTCGGCTGCGTTGGCTGATTTGAAGCCGAGCTCAGTCGCGATTTCGGCGCGTGTTGGCGGCGCACCAGTGCGCGTGATGGCGTTCTGGATGAGCTCTAAGATTTGTTGCTGACGGGCCGTCAGCTTGGGGCCCTCAGGCGAACGGGACATGTCGTCGAGAATGGTCATGGTGCGGTTCCTGGCTAAATCAACAGTGGCTGTATTTTTATCCAGTTTTTCAGGGATTTCAAGTGAGCAATCAAAAAATTGTGTTTTTGGGAACGGGTGGAACTATCGCCGGAACCGCTTCAAATGCACTTGATCACATAGGCTACAACGCCGCGCAGGTTGCCATACATGACTTGTTGGTGGCCTTGCCTGGACTGCGCGCAGGCATTGAAGCAGATCGTTATGTGATCGAACAAGTGGCTCAGCTCGACAGCAAGGACATGGGTTTTGACGTCTGGGTCAAACTGGCTCAGCGTGTAGCGCACTTTTTGGCGCAAGACGACGTGCAGGGCATCGTCATCACCCACGGCACCGACACGCTTGAAGAAACCGCGTATTTTTTACAGGCTTTGCTGGCGCCTGACAAACCGGTGGTGCTGACCTGCGCCATGCGTCCGTCAAACGCCTTGGTGCCTGATGGACCGCAAAACTTGCTGGACGCGGTAGCGGTAGCTTCAAGCGCCGGTGCGAGCGGTGTCACGGTGGTCTGCGCTGGTACGATTTACGGCGCCGAAGATGTGCAAAAAATCCATCCGTATCGGTTGAATGCTTTCAGCGCCGGGGACGCGGGGCCGATTGGTTTTCTGGAGCAAGGCCGTCTGCGCTTGCTGCGTGACTGGCCGCGTGGGCAAGCACTGCCCTGGGCGTTCGCGTTGGCTGACGCCGCTTGGCCGCGTGTGGAGATTGTGATGAGTTACGCCGGTGCTGACGGCACGGTTGTCAGAGCTTTGCTGAAAGCGGGTGTCAAGGGTTTGGTGGTGGCTGCGACCGGCAATGGCACGGTGCACCAAGATTTGGAAGCCGCCTTGGTGCTGGCGATGCAGCAAGATGTGCAAGTGCTGCGTGCCACACGTTGTACTGAAGGCCGATTGTTGCCGGGGACCCATGATGCGTTGCCGGCTGCGCTTGGCTTAACGCCGGTCAAGGCCCGCATCGCGTTGATGCTGGCCTTGATGCGGGATGCACAAATGGGCCGTTAAAGCAGGACTGAGTCGCTGTCGATCAGACCGCTACAGCGTTCAGGGCGCCCATGGCGCGGCCTGTGATGTCGTCGACGCTGCCCATGCCGCTGATGGCGCGGTATTGTGGTGCGTTGGCAGAGTCGTTCTTGGCCCATTGGGAATAGTAGTCGACCAAGGGGCGTGTCTGTGCGTTGTAAACCTCAAGGCGTTTACGAACCGTTTCTTCCTTGTCGTCTTCACGCTGAATCAGCGGTTCACCTGTCACGTCGTCGAGACCTTCTTTGGCCGGCGGGTTGTATTTGACGTGGTAAGTGCGACCCGACGCGGCGTGTGATCGGCGACCGCTCATGCGCTCGATGATGGCCTCAAACGGCACGTCAATTTCCAACACGAAGTCGAGTTTGACCCCAGCCGCTTTCATGGCGTCGGCTTGCGGAATGGTGCGCGGGAAGCCGTCGAACAAAAAGCCATGCGCGCAATCCGGTTGGGCGATGCGTTCTTTGACCAGATTGATGATCAAGTCGTCGCTGACGAGACCGCCCGAGTCCATGACTTTCTTGGCTTCTATGCCCAATTGAGTTCCGGCTTTGACGGCAGCGCGCAGCATGTCGCCTGTGGAGATTTGCGGAATGCTGTATTTTTGGCAGATGAAGGTGGCTTGTGTCCCTTTGCCAGCGCCGGGGGCGCCCAACAGTATCAGTCTCATGGATGTCCTCAATTTATTATGAATAGCGGTCGGCTTGTATTGCACAAACCGGGGGTGTCTTGTTGCCGCCGCAGCGGCTCTGGTGCACTCGAGTTGAGTCCAAGGATAGCATGCAGACTATTCATTGCAGCTTACAAACCCGCCGCCGAAATGACTAGGAGGCAGGGCCCAGCAGGGCTCGCACGCGCTCTAGGTCTTCAGGCGTGTCAACGCCGATGCCCGGCGGCTGCAAAGTGATGTGCACGGCAATGCGGTGGCCATGCCACAGAGCGCGGAGTTGTTCTAGCGATTCGAGTTGTTCCAGCGGTGCTTGTGGCAAGCTTGGGAAGGTTTGTAAAAATCCCACGCGATAGCCATAAATACCAACGTGCCGCAGCGGTTTGGGCAGGCTGGAGCTGTCCCACCAAGCTTGACCGTTGAAGTCACGGCCCACGGGAATCGGCGCGCGGCTGAAGTACAGCGCGGTGTTCTGGGCGTCGAGCACCACCTTGACCACATGCGGGCTCAAGAAGTCGGCGAGTTGGTCGATGGCATGGGCGGCGGTGCTCATGGCGCAGTCGCCGCGGCGGTCCAGAAGGCCGGCAACGGCATCAATCAGGGCGGGGTCGATCAGCGGCTCGTCGCCCTGAACATTGACCACGATGTCTTGTGCGCCCAAGCCGAGCAGGCTGCAGGCTTCTGCCAGTCGGTCACTGCCGCTCGGGTGGTCGGTGCGGGTGAGCAGAGCGGCCACGCCGTGCGCTTCACAGGCAGTGACGATCTCCTGGCTGTCAGCCGCCACGACCACGCGGGCGGCGCTGCTCAAGCTGGCGCGCTGCGCCACACGCACGACCATCGGCAGATTGTGAATGTCGGCGAGTGGTTTGTTGGGCAGGCGCGAGGAGGCCAGCCGCGCAGGTATGAGAACGGTGAAAGTCATGCGGGCATCAAAGTCCCAGCTCTTCGTCGGTCAGCGTGCGGGCTTCGTTTTCGAGCATCACGGGCAAGCCGTCGCGCACCGGGTACGCCAAGCGTGCGCTGCGCGAGATGAGCTCTTGCTTGTCGCGGTTGTAGGTGAGCGGGCCTTTGGTCACGGGGCAGACCAGCAGTTCAAGAAGTTTGGTGTCCATGCGTCGATGGTAATTGAGAAGTCAATGGGAAAGAGTGGGCAGCAGCGCGTTCAGCCGCGCGTCGAAAGCCTGCATGAAGCCGGGCTCAGGCGTGAAGACCAGCGGCACCGCCAGCAGTTGCTGGCCGGCGTCAGGGTAGCGGGCAAAGAGTTTGACGGCATCTTTTTCAGTGCACAGCACGCGCTGACCTGCTTGCCACGCTGGCGATCCTTCAAGGGTGTCGTGATCGGGTAGTGGGATGCAGCGCGCCAGCGTCAGGCCGCGTTGGCGCAGCATCGAAAAGAAAGCCTCCGGGCTGGCAATTGCGGCTACAGCAACCAGTGCTTCGCCCTTCAGGCTGTCCAGCGGAACCAATGTGCCGTCGGCCGCAATGGCGTTGTCGGCCAGCGCCCGGCTCGACTGAAAGCCAGCGAAGGCGGCGGTCTGCCCGGTGTGCAGCAGCAAGTCGATCGGGGCCACAGCTTGCGGCCCTGAGCGCCGCTTGGGGCTGTTTGTTGGCGGCCAGGCTTCGCGCAAAGGCCCGGCGGGCAGCAGCCAGCCGTTGCCCACGCCGCGTTCGTCAAACACAGCGATGTTGAGGTCGCGCTGCAGAGCGTGATGCTGCAATCCATCGTCGCAAATGATCAGGTCGGTTTGTGGATGGGCTGCCAGCAAGGCGCGCACAGCGTCCATCCGGCGGCGGGCGACGAACACCGGCGCACCCGTGCGTTGCCGGATCAGCAGTGGCTCGTCGCCGCACAGGCTGGCGGGCAGCTGCGGCAAGACTTCAAGGCATCCTTCGCCCTGTCGGCCATAGCCGCGTGAAACCACGCCGGGCTGCCTCCCAGCAGCTTGCAAATGTTGAACAAGTGCCATCACCAGCGGGGTTTTACCAGCGCCGCCCGCCACCACATTGCCGATAACGATGACCGGCACGTCAGCGCGCCAAGATTGCAAAATACCTTGCTGATACAACCAGCGCCGTAGCACGACAGCACCCGCGTGCAACTGCGCCAACGGCCACAGCAGGCAGGCCAGAGGGCCGCGCTGCGCCCAAGCGCTTTGCAGCCTTGTTTGCAATGTTGATTTCAAGGTCATCAACGCTGGCTGCTCAGGGCTTGCCACTGGTGCTTTGAGTCGCAAAGGTGATGTGCGACAAACCAGCGCGCCTAGCCGCTTCCATGACCAAGATGACCGACTGGTGGCTGGCGGTGGCGTCGGCGCTGATGATCAGCACCCTGCCTTTGCTGTTCTTGCTGGGCGGGTTGGCAGCCAGCAAGGCCGTGGCTACCGCGTCTAGGCTGCGGCTTTGAATCACGGTTTTATTGATCGAGTAGCGGCCGTCGCTGCTGACCGCGACGATGATTTCTTGGGGGTAGTCACGCGCAGCTTCGGTGTTGGCTACCGGCAGGTTGACTTGAAGTTCAGTGAACTTGCTGTAAGTCGTAGACAGCATCAAAAAAATCACCACCACCAACAGCACGTCGATGAACGGGATCAGGTTGATCTCAGGCTCGTCGCGCGTGCGTTTGCGAAAGTTCATGCTGGCTTGCGCAGTGTGTTGAGGTGCCGCACAAAACGCTCAGAGGCAAGTTCCATGTGCAGCAGATAAGCATCGACCCGACCGCGGAAGTAGCGCCAGAAAATCAGCGCAGGAATCGCCACGATCAAGCCAAAAGCCGTGTTGTAAAGCGCGATGGCAATGCCCTGCGCGAGTTGTGCCGGGTTGCCGGCACTCGTGACGCTGCCGCTGCTGCCGCCTTGCGATCCAAAAATCTCGATCATGCCGATGACGGTGCCGAGCAAACCGAGCAGCGGCGCTGCCGACGCGATGGTGGCCAGTGCCGACAAATAGCGTTCTAGTTCGTGAGCCGCCTCACGGCCCGCGCCTTCTAGCGTGGCGCGCAGGTCGTCTTCGCTCAGGCGAGGATTGAGTGTCAGTGCGCGCAGTCCGCCTGCCAAGACCCGACCGAGAACGGAATTTTGTTCGAGTTGCAAGACGATCGCGGCTGACGGCACGCTGGTGCGTGAAACGGTGATGGCTTCATCGGTCAGTTTGGGTGGTGCAACTTTGTTGTCACGCAAACTGACAAAGCTTTCGATCACCAAGGCCACGCCCAGTACCGAGCAGGCTATCAGCGGCCAAATGGGCCAACCTGCGGCTTGTATGATTGAAAACAAAGCAATAACTCCAGCGTCTTGAGAGTGTTGAATTATGGCTTAGAGTGCAGAGGTCTCCGGGCCATTCAAGCTGCGACGAACCCACAGAAACTGTGGATAACTTTGTGTGCAACTGCTTCGGCTTGCGCTGCTGGACCGCGCCAGACTGCGATCCAGACAGAACGGTCAATTTTTAACCAACAACGCAACTTCCAACAGTGACAAGCGACGATCTGAACTATTCTCCACAACTGCCGGGCGTGCGCATTTGGCCGGTCGGTTCCCTGCTCAGGGCCATTGCCGACAGCCTGGAGGCGCGCTTCAACCCGGTGGCAGTCAAGGGTGAAATCGCAGGCTTTTCACGGGCCACCAGCGGTCACTGTTACTTCAACCTGAAGGATGAACAAGGCCAAGTGCGTTGCGCGATGTTCCGGCGGGCGGCGTCCATGCTGGACTTCTCACCGCGCGATGGTCTGCTGGTCGAGGTGCGTGGTCGCTTGGGCGTGTACGAGCCGCGCGGCGAATTGCAGTTGGTGGTGGAGTCGCTGCGCGAAGCCGGGCAGGGCAATTGGTTTGAGCAGTTCACGCGGCTCAAAGCCAAGCTCGAAGCTGAAGGCTTGTTTGACACCGCTCGCAAACGCAGCTTGCCGCTGTTGCCGCGGGCCGTCGGCATCATCACCTCCTTGGGCGCGGCGGCTTTGCACGACGTGGTGACCACCTTGACGCGCCGCGCACCGCATGTTTCGCTGGTGATTTACCCGGCCAGCGTGCAAGGCACGCAAGCGGCGGGCGAGTTGCTGCAAGCCCTCAATAAAGCGGTGAAACGCGCCGAAGTCGACGTGCTGCTGCTGGTCCGCGGCGGCGGCGCGATGGAAGATCTCTGGGCCTTCAACGATGAGTCCTTGGCCCGCGCCATCGTCGCTTCGCCGATTCCGGTGGTTTCCGGCGTTGGCCATGAAACTGATTTCACCATGGCTGATTTTTGCGCCGACGTGCGCGCACCGACACCGACTGCGGCTGCAGAACTCTGCGCGCAACCGCAAGGCGTGTGGTTGCGGGCGTTGGAGTTGATACTCGATCGCCTGCAAAACGCGGTCGACCGCCAACTGCAGTCCAGCAACCAGCGGCTCGACTGGGTCGCTTCTAAAGTGGCTCAGCCCTCGCATTTGGTGGCGCGAGAAAAGGCCGGTCTGGTGCTGCAAGCGCAACGCCTTCGCCATGCTGCGCGTTTTGCGTTGCAGCGTCAATCGACCCAGCTCAGCGCTTTTGACAAAGACTTGCCCAAAGTAATGACGGCCTCTGCAGCGAGCCTGCGCCAGCGCTTGGAGCGAGCCCAAACACGGCTTGAGCTGCTGGACCCGCAGCTTGTTTTGCAGCGCGGCTATGCCTGGCTGGCAGATGTAGAGGGTCATGCGCTGACCAGCACCCAGCAGCTCAGCGTCGGCCAGCCGGTGCGCGCTACTTTGGCCGACGGCGAGGTTAATTTGACGGTGTCACAGCGTCATCTCATTTAGTTTTTACAATCACGTAGTCTTTATTTAAACGACCCTCAAGGAAAACACAATGGAACACACCCTCCCGTCATTGCCGTACGCCATCGATGCCCTGGCTCCGCATTACAGCCAAGAGACTTTTGAATACCATCACGGCAAGCACCACAACGCGTATGTGGTCAACCTCAACAACCTGCAAAAAGGCACCGAGTTTGAAGCCCTGAGCCTGGAAGACATCATCAAGAAGTCGTCTGGCGGCATCTACAACAATGCAGCCCAAGTGTGGAACCACACCTTCTTCTGGAGCTGCATGAAGCCCGCTGGCGGCGGCGAGCCTACGGGCCTGCTGGCTGAAGCCATCAACGCCAAGTTTGGCTCTTACGCCGCTTTCAAAGAAGCTTTCGTCAAGTCTGCTGTCGGTAACTTCGGTTCCGGCTGGACCTGGCTGGTGAAAAAGCCAGACGGCTCGGTGGACATCGTCAACACCGGACCTGCCGGCACACCCCTGACCACCGCTGACAAAGCGCTGCTGACAGTCGACGTGTGGGAGCACGCTTACTACATCGACTACCGCAACGCGCGTCCTAAGTTTGTGGAAACCTTCTTGTCGAATCTGGCCAACTGGAAGTTCGCAGAAGCCAACTTCGCAGCTTGAGCTGACAGCTGAGCCTTGCGTTCAGTGTCCATCCAAAAAGCCGGCCCAGTTCAATCTTGGGTCGGCTTTTTTTATGGCAAAAAAAAAGACCGGTGAACCGGTCTTTTGATCATCAGCCGTGGCTGATTACTTGACGATGTGCTTACCGATCAGGCCGGCCATCTCGAACATCGAGACTTGGGCTTTGCCGAAAACCACTTTGAGCTTGTCGTCTGCATTGATCATGCGCTTGTTGACTTTGTCCTGCAGACCTTTGGCTTTGATGTAAACCCAGAGCTTGCTGACAATTTCAGTGCGCGGCAATGGCTTGTCGCCCACCACGGCTGCCAGAGCTGGGCTCAGGGTCAGTGGCTTCATGAACGCAGCGTTAGGGGTGCGTTTTTTAGCCGCGACCTTTTTAGCTGGCGCTACTTTTTTAGCGGCGACCTTCTTAGCAGGTGCTGCTGTTTTGGCGGCTACTTTTTTCGCTGGAACTGCTTTCTTCGCAGGTGCTACTTTCTTAGCGGGTGCTGCTTTTTTTGCAGCTACTTTTTTTGCCGGTGCAGCCTTGGGTGCAGGTGCTTTTTTAGCCGGTGCTTTTTTCGCAGTTGCCATGATTGATTTTCCTTCTGAAAGTTGATAAATCACCAATGCAGATAACTACTCTTCACTGGCATTGCGGATGCTACTGGAGAAAACAGTGTTTCTAGAGGAGGAATGAATTTTTTTGCGCTTATTTGTTGCTCATTTGCCTCTGAAAACCAAAAATGTACCAGCGCAGCGCAACTAAAGCCGCACACGCCGTGTTTTAGGCTTTGTCCAAGGCAATTGAATTCTCCAATGCTTTGCCGCCGCCATAGCTGTTCTGCACCGGTGGAATGCCGCCCAGCGAGACCCGAATAGCGCAGTATTTGAACTCAGGAATTTTGGCAAACGGATCCAATGCTGCGTTGGTCAGTTTGTTGATGGCCGCTTCGTAGTAACAGAAGGGCACAAACACCGCGCCGCGTGGCGAACTTTCGTCGGCGCGTGCGTACAACGCGACGTGACCCCGGCGCGATTCGATCGTGACGATGTCGCCAGGCTTGCCGCCCATGTCGGCCAAGTCAAGCGGGTGCACCAAGGCCACTGGATCTGGCTCTATGGCGTCGAGCACGGTGGCACGTCGTGTCATGCTGCCGGTGTGCCAATGCTCAAGCTGTCGGCCTGTGATGAGCACCAGCGGGTACTCGGTGTCGGGCCGCTCATTGGCTGGGATGATGTCGGCCGGCACAAAGCGGGCACGACCGCTCTCGTTTGGGAAGCTGTCGACGAAGACCACAGACTGTCCGGGGTCACCTTCCTTCAGGCAAGGGTAGGTGACTGAGTGTTCGCGCTCCAGACGGTCCCAGGTGATGCCGCCAATGCTCGGCATGGTGTGGCGCATTTCGTCGAAGACTTCGCTGACATGGTTGTAGTGCCAGTCGCAGCCCATGCGCTGGGCGATCTGTTGGATGATCCACAAATCTTGCCGCGCATCGCCGGGCGGGTTGATGGCTTTGCGGCCCATCTGCACCAATCGGTCGGTGTTGGTGAAGCTGCCGTCTTTTTCAGGGAAGGCGCTGGCTGGCAAGATGACGTCAGCCAGATAGGCGGTTTCCGTCAGGAAAATGTCTTGCACCACGAGGTGGTCGAGCGCTGCCAGTGATTCACGGGCATGGTTGGCGTCAGGGTCTGACATGGCCGGGTTCTCGCCCTGCACATACATGCCGCGGATGCCGCCTTTTTTGATGGCGTGCATGACCTCCACCACCGTCAGGCCGGGTTGAGCGTCTAGCGAGCCTTCAGGCACGTTCCAAGCTTTCTCGAAGGTCGCCCGTACCACCGGGTTGGTGACGTGTTGGTAGTCCGGGAACATCATCGGGATCAGACCGGCGTCAGACGCGCCCTGAACGTTGTTCTGGCCACGCAGCGGGTGCAGGCCAGTGCCGGGACGGCCAATCTGGCCGGTCATCAGCGCCAAAGCAATCAGGCAACGGGCGTTGTCGGTGCCGTGCACGTGCTGGGAAACACCCATGCCCCAAAGAATCATGGAGCTCTTGGAGGTCGCATAGAGGCGCGCCACGTAACGCAAGGTGTCAGCATCGATGCCGCAGATCGGCGCCATCAACTCGGGTGTGTAGCCTGCCACGTTCTTTCGCAGTTCTTCGTAGCCAATCGTGCGGCTGGCAATGAATTCTTCGTTCACCAAACCTTCGGTGACGATGACGTTCATCATGGCGTTCAGCATCGGCACGTCGGTGTCGGGTTTGAACTGCAGATGGCGGTGCGCCATGCGGGTCAAGTCTGAGCGGCGTGGGTCAAGAATGAGGAGCTTGGTGCCGTTTTGCACAGCGTTCTTGATCCAGGTGGCGGCCACGGGGTGGTTCACCGTCGGGTTGGCACCAATGATGACGACAACTTCCGCCTTGGTCACGTCCATCACCGGGTTCGAGACACCACCCGAGCCGATGCCTTCGAGCAAGGCGACGACAGATGAGGCATGGCACAGACGCGTGCAGTGGTCGACGTTGTTGCTGCCAAAGCCGGTGCGCACCAGTTTTTGGAACAGGTAAGCTTCTTCGTTGCTGCCCTTGGCAGAACCGAAGCCAGCCAGCGATTTTTTGCCGTGCTCATCACGTATGGCGGCCAATTTACCGCCGGCAAATTCAAGCGCCTCTTCCCAACTGGCTTCACGGAAGATGTCCATGACGCGGTCGGGGTCCATGCTGAAGTCGCCGGTTTTGGGTGCGTCAGCGCGGCGGATCAGCGGCACTGTCAGGCGGTGCGGGTGGTGGGCGTAGTCAAAGCCGTAGCGTCCTTTGACACACAAACGGCCATGGTTCGAAGGGCCATCACGGCCTTCGACAAACAAAATCTTGTCGTCTTTGACGTTGTAAGTCAGCTGGCAGCCCACGCCGCAATAAGGGCAAACCGATTCGACCTGTTTGTCGGGCACGGTCAAAGCAGCCTCGCGGGCCGGCATCAGCGCGCCGGTCGGGCATGCTTGCACGCATTCGCCGCAAGCGACGCAGGTGGACGCGCCCATGGCGTCGTCCATGTCAAATACGATCTTCGCGTGGTCACCCCGAAAAGCCAGGCCAATGACGTCATTGACTTGCTCGTCACGACAGGCGCGCAGGCAGCGCGTGCACTGAATGCATGCGTCCAAGTTGACGGCGATGGCCGGGTGCGAAAGGTCTTGACGGACTTGCTTGCGCGCTTCAAAGCGCGGCTTGCCGACGCCGATCTTGCTGGCCCATTGGTCGACTTCGTTGTTGCGCGTGTACTCTTTCTCTGGCATGTCCGACAGCAGCAATTCAAGCACCAACTTTTGTGATGCCACGGCGCGTTCACTGTCGGTGACGACCTTCATCCCTGCTGTGGGTGCGCGGCAGCACGACGGCGCCAGCACCCGTTCACCGTTGATCTCGACCATGCAAGAGCGGCAGTTGCCAACGGCTTCCATGCCTTCTTTGAAGCACAGGTGGGGGATTTCCACACCTTCGCGTTTGGCCACCTGTAGCAGTGTTTCGGTGGCGCGTCCGGAGACTTCGCGGCCGTTGAGGCTGAAGCTCACCAGCGGTGCGTCTAGCTCAGCGAGTTCTTGTCGGGTGATGGCGTTCATGGTTAATCCTTCAGACTGTCTACACGAATTGACAAGCGTGCGAGTTCACAGCTCGTGCGCGAAATATTTGACGACGCAATCCATCGGGTTCGGCGCGGCTTGGCCGAGTCCGCAGATGGACGCATCACGCATGACCAGCGATAAATCTGCCAGCAGCGCGAGGTCCCACTTGGGCTGCGCCATCAAGTGTTCGGCCTTGGCGGTGCCGACGCGGCAGGGTGTGCATTGGCCGCAAGACTCGTGCTTGAAAAAGCGCATCATGTTGCGGGCTGCGTCGGTGGCCGTGTCTTTGTCAGACAGCACGATCACAGCCGCTGAACCAATGAAACAGCCATAAGGTTGCAGCGTGTCAAAGTCCAGCGGAATGGCGTTCATGCTGGCCGGCAAAATGCCGCCCGAAGCACCGCCTGGCAAGTAGGCGTAAAAGTCGTGGCCGTCTTGCATGCCGCCGCAATGTTCGTCGATGAGTTCTTGAATCGTGATGCCGGCGGGTGCCAGCTTCATACCCGGATTTTTAACCCGGCCTGAAACCGAGAAGGAACGCAGTCCTTTTCGGTCATGCCGGCCGTGCGATGCAAACCAGTCGCCGCCTTTGTCCAAGATGTCACGAATCCAGAACAGGGTTTCAAAGTTGTGTTCAAGCGTGGGCCGCCCAAACAGGCCGACTTGTGCCACATACGGCGGTCGCAGGCGGGGCATACCGCGTTTGCCTTCGATTGATTCGATCATGGCGGATTCTTCGCCGCAAATGTAGGCACCCGCGCCGCGGCGCAACTCGATCTCGGGCATGTCGGCCATCGGCGGAGCCAGCCGGAGCTTGGCCAGTTCTGCTTCCAGCATGTGGCGGCAGCCGTGGTATTCGTCGCGCAGGTAAATGTAGATTTTTTCGATGCCAACCGCCCAAGCGGCAATCAGCATGCCTTCCAAAAAGCGGTGCGGGTCCCGCTCCAAGTAAGTGCGGTCTTTGAAGGTGCCGGGTTCGCCTTCGTCGATGTTGATGGCCATCAGGCGCGGACCTTTTTCGGCCCGAACAATTCGCCATTTGCGACCGGCCGGAAAACCAGCACCGCCCAAACCGCGCAGGCCTGAGTCTTCCATGGACTTGATGACTGATTCGACATCACGCTCGCCGGAGATGCATTGCTCTAGCAGCTGGTAACCACCGCTGGCGGTGTATTCAGCCAAGTCAATGAAGCCGCTTGGAATGTGCTGCACAGCTTTGGCCGTGACGGCTGCTGAGATGCTCTCGCAAGTGGCGTGTGGGATTGGGTTTTGTCCAACCACGGCTGCCGGCGCTTGTTCGCAACGGCCAATGCAGGGGGCCGCGATAACGCGTACCTCACGGCCGAGCAAGGCGGGCAGTTTAGCCAGCAAATCTTGGGCGCCAGCCAACTCGCAAGACAAACCGTCACACACGCGCACGGTCAGCGCGGCCGGTGCGGCTTCACCTTCTTTGACGATGTCGAAGTGGTGATAAAAGGTCGCGACCTCGTAAACAGCGGTTTGCGGCATGCGCATTTCTTGCGCCAGTGCGGCCAGATGCGCGGCTGACAAATGTCCGAAACGATCCTGAATTTTGTGCAGGTGTTCAATCAGCAAGTCGGCCTGACGCGACTCTGTTCCGAGCAAACCTTGTACTTCAGCCAGCGCAGCCGGATCAACGCGGCGACCTTTCGGAGCCTCGCGTTTTCGCTGTTTGGTGGAGCCCTCTGCGACTGCAATAGGAATGATCGGGTAATTCATAGGGACTGGTGTAGGTCTGTGCAAAGTGGTGGTCAGGATCGACAGTTTCAGATGACGTGTTCGCTGCGAAGTTCCGAAATTTCATCTGCGCTGTAACCCAGCTGCGTCAGTACTTCGTCGGTGTGTTCGCCCAACAAGGGGGACCGCGTGACTTCGGTGCTGCTGTCTGACAGCTTGATTGGGTTGCCGACGGTGAGGTACTTGCCGCGTGTCGGGTGATCGACTTCGACGATGGTGCCGCTGGCGCGAAGGGCAGGTTCTTCGGCGATTTCTTTCATCGACAAAATCGGGCCGCACGGGATGTCGTATTTATTGAGAATGTCCATCGCCTCGAACTTGGTGAGGGTCATGGTCCATTGCTCAATGCGGGCAAAGATGGGTTTCAGGTGCAGCAGTCGCGCGCCGGGTGTGGCATAAGCTTCGTCGGTGACCCAGCCTTCTTCGCCGATGACTTTGCACACCGCCGGCCAAACGCCAGCTTGGGTGATGAAGTAGATGTAGGCGTTGGGGTCGGTTTCCCAGCCTTTGCATTTCAAGATGGAACCGGGCTGACCGCCGCCTGAGGCGTTGCCGGCCCGCGGCACGGCTTCGCCAAATTTGCTGTCGGGGTATTGCGGGTACTCATGCATGGTGCCGGTGCGCTCTAAGCGCTGCTGGTCGCGCAGCTTGACACGGCACAGGTTCAGCACGGCGTCTTGCATGGGGGCCAGCACTTTTTGGCCGCGACCGGTGGTGTTGCGCTGGTAGAGCGCGGCAACGATGCCGAGCGCCAGATGCAGTCCGGTCCCGCTGTCGCCAATTTGCGCGCCGGTCACCATCGGCGGGCCATCGTCAAAACCGGTGGTTGAGGCTGAACCGCCCGCGCACTGGGCGACGTTTTCGTAGACCTTGCAGTCTTCGTAAGGGCCGGGGCCAAAGCCTTTGACCGAGGCGACGATCATGCGTGGGTTCAGCGCTTGGATATGTTCCCAGGTGATGCCCATGCGGTCCATCGCGCCAGGAGCAAAGTTCTCCACCAGTACGTCGCAGGTCTTGATGAGCTCGTCCAGAACCTGCTTGCCCTTGGTTTTTTTGGTGTCCAGCGTGATGGAGCGTTTGTTGTGGTTCAACATCGTGAAATACAAGCTGTCGACACCGGGAATGTCGCGCAGTTGCCCACGGGTGGCGTCACCGTCTCCGGCGCGTTCTACCTTGATCACATCGGCACCGAACCAAGCCAGTAACTGGGTGCAGGTCGGGCCAGATTGAACGTGGGTGAAGTCTAGGATGCGAACGCCGTCTAACGCTTTGCTCATGAAAGTTCCTGCAGGGAAGTTGAAATAGGGTGCTTTACAGCGGCCCCTATTATTCACCCTGCCTTGTGTATTCTTCTGGTGTTCTTATGGATCAGGTTGAGGACGGATTCGCTTGCTTTTTCAGCTGAATTTCGAGCTCTGTGACGCGTTTTTTCAGGTTTCGCTCTTCTTCAAAACGGCTGGTTTCGTCGCGGATCACCGCAACGATTGCCGACACGGTTTTGTCGGCGTCGTGAAGCAGGGCGACAGTGAAGGCGATCGACAAGCTGTGACCGTCTTTGTGCACGGCTGGCACGCGCAGCACATCGTTGCCATACCGGGTCACGCCGCTGGCCATCGTCTTGTGGTAACCCTCCCAATGGCGATGCTGTAAGCGCTGCGGCGTGATGATGTCGAGCGACTTGCCCAATGCGTCGCTCTCTGTGAAGCCGAAGATTCGTTCTGCAGCCGGGTTCCACAAGGTGATGGCACCACTGGCGTCAGCGATCACGATGGCGTCACCGAGGACTTCGACAAGTTGTTTTAAATCGGTGGTGGATGACATGGGTAACTTAGTGGGTTTGCACAAACAAGGGATGCAGAAACAAAAATTCCCGTCACTGCGAGCGTAGCGCGGCAGTCCATCACCGCGCACCGCCGAGATGGATGGCCGCGCTGCGCTCGCCATGACGGGAACGCTGCGCTCCCCATGATGGGCGCGCAGCGCTTAAACCATTTCTGTCAGTTAAACCGCGTTAGCCGTGTGCATTGCAGCGATTTGATCCTTGGTGTAGCCGAGTTCGGCCAGCACTTCGTCGGTGTGCTCGCCCAGCAGTGGGGAACCAGTGATCTCTGGCTTGAGGTCAGAGAACTTGATCGGGCTGCCGACCGTGACATAGCTGCCGCGCTCTTTGTGTGGCACGTCAACGATCGAACCGCTGGCACGCAGCGATGGGTCGTTCAGCAGCTCTTTCATGGACTGCACCGGTGCGCAAGGGATGTCGAACTTGCGCAGGATGTCCACAGCTTCGAACTTGGTCTTGTCTTGCAGCCAAGTTTCGATGGTGCCGAAGATGTCCATGATGTGCGGCTGACGCGCTTTTGGCGTCATGTACAGCGGGTCAGTCTTCCATTCTGGTTTGCCGATGGCGTCGCAGATAGGAGCCCAAGCGTGGCCCTGAACCGTGAAATAGATGTACGCGTTAGGGTCGGTTTCCCAGCCTTTGCACTTCAAGATCCAGCCTGGCTGGCCGCCACCGCCGGCGTTGCCGCCACGTGGCACGACGTCGGAGAAAGTCTCGTGCGGGTACTGTGGGTACTCTTCCAGGTAGCCAAGTTTGTCGAGGCGCAACTGGTCACGCATCTTGACGCGGCACAGGTTCAGCACAGCGTCTTGCATGGCGACAGCGACTTTTTGGCCCTTGCCGGTTTGCTGGCGACCGATGTAGGCCGTCAAAATGCCGATGGCCAGGTGCATGCCGGTGTTGCTGTCGCCCAGGGCGGCAGACGAAATCATCGGGCCTGATTGCTCACCTTTCCACCAGCCGGTGGTGGAGGCTGCGCCGCCAGCGCACTGCGCCACGTTTTCGTAGACTTTCAGGTCTTCGTAGTGGTGGCCGTCGCTGAAGCCCTTGACCGAAGCCAAGATC
>Ga0075464_10000364_pt1 | contig 19667 bp, 20 predicted proteins | sample DEB19_08_DNA_5_FD_75068 | JGI IMG/M metagenome (GOLD analysis project Ga0075464, IMG submission 75068) | Aqueous microbial communities from the Delaware River and Bay under freshwater to marine salinity gradient to study organic matter... | ecosystem: Environmental > Aquatic > Marine > Coastal ...
TATAGCCAGCTGTTTTTTCCTAGATTTCAAGAACTTACCCTTTAATTTATTGTGAAACCGATCCTAAAGTCCGAAAAACTCAATCACGTCTGTTACGACATCCGTGGACCTGTGCTGGAGCTTGCTCAGCGTATGGAGGAAGAAGGCCACAAAATCATCAAATTAAACATTGGTAACGTGGGTGTTTTTGGCTTTGATCCTCCAGAAGAGATTCAACTGGACATGATCCGTAATTTGGGCAATGCCTCAGCGTACTCCGATTCCAAAGGGATTTTCGCGGCTCGCAAGGCAATCATGCAGTATTGCCAAGAAAAAGGCATCCAAGGGGTTACTTTGGATGATATTTATACCGGCAACGGCGTTTCTGAGCTCATTGTGATTGCCATGAACGCATTGCTTAATAACGGCGATGAAGTCTTGGTGCCGGCGCCTGACTATCCATTGTGGACAGCTGCGGTCAGTTTGTCTGGTGGTACTCCAGTGCATTACTTATGTGATGAGTCTAAAGAGTGGGCTCCTGATCTCGCAGATTTACGTAAAAAGATTACACCTCGCACTAAAGCGATTGTGGTGATTAATCCCAACAATCCAACGGGCGCAATCTACTCCAAAGAAGTGCTGACAGAGTTAACTTCAATCGCGCGTGAGCACGACTTGATTCTGTTTGCCGATGAGATTTACGACAAAATGTTGTACGACCAAGAGAAGCACGTCTCCTTGGCATCTTTATCGACCGATGTAGTGACGATCACCTTGAATGGTTTATCCAAGAACTATCGTTCTTGCGGCTATCGTGCCGGCTGGATGGTGGTCTCAGGCGATAAAGAGATGATTCGAGACTACATCGAAGGTCTCAATATGCTGTCCTCGATGCGCCTGTGTGCCAATGTGCCAGGCCAGTACGCCATTCAAACAGCCTTGGGCGGCTATCAAAGTATTAACGACTTGGTAGCTGAAGGGGGCCGGTTGGCGAAACAACGTGATCTAGCTTGGAAACTCATTACAGCAATTCCTGGCGTGACTTGCGTTAAGCCAAAGTCTGCTTTGTATTTATTTCCAAGACTCGATCCAGAGATGTACCCAATTGAGGATGATCAGCAGTTTGTAGCTGACCTTCTAAAGGAAGAAAAGGTATTGTTGGTTCAAGGTTCCGGTTTTAACTGGATAAAGCCCGATCACTTCCGAGTAGTGTTCTTGCCTCACGAAGATGTGCTGACAGAGGCGATTGCTCGTCTCGCACGTTTTTTAGAGCGTTATCGTCAAAAACATAGTCGTAAAGCGGCTAATTTAACAGCAACAAAGGCATCATGAAACCGATTCAAGTTGGTCTATTAGGTATTGGCACTGTAGGTGGCGGTGTATTTACTGTTCTCGAACGCAATCAAGATGAGATTACTCGTCGCGCTGGTCGTGTCATTCGTATTCATACCGTAGCCGATCTTAATGTAGAGCGGGCCAAGGAGTTGGTAAAGGACCACGCGCAAGTTGTGAGTGATGCACGTGCGGTGATTAATAATCCTGAGATCGATATCGTTGTTGAATTGATTGGTGGCTACGGGATTGCGAAAGACTTGGTGCTTGAGGCAATCGCTGCTGGTAAGCATGTGGTGACAGCTAATAAGGCTTTGATTGCAGTGCACGGCAATGAGATATTTAAAGCCGCCCATGAAAAGGGTGTGATGGTCGCATTTGAAGCGGCTGTCGCTGGCGGCATTCCGATTATTAAGGCTTTGCGCGAAGGCTTAACTGCCAACCGCATTGAGTGGATCGCCGGCATCATTAATGGCACAACTAACTTCATTCTTTCTGAGATGCGCGACAAAGGTTTGGACTTTGCAACTGTCTTGAAGGAGGCGCAACGCTTAGGTTACGCAGAAGCAGATCCGACTTTTGACATTGAAGGCGTTGATGCTGCCCATAAAGCAACCATCATGAGTGCGATTGCATTTGGTATTCCAATGCAGTTTGAAAAAGCACACGTTGAAGGCATTACTAAATTAGATGCAATCGATATTAAATATGCCGAGCAGTTAGGCTATCGCATTAAGTTGCTCGGTATCGCTAAAAAGACTACTGCCGGTGTAGAGCTGCGTGTTCATCCGACATTGATTCCAACTAAGCGTTTGATTGCAAACGTTGAAGGTGCGATGAACGCTGTTCAAGTATTTGGCGATGCAGTTGGCACTACGCTTTACTACGGTAAAGGCGCGGGCTCCGAGCCAACCGCCTCAGCAGTAATTGCCGATTTAGTGGATATCACCCGTTTATTGGGCGCAAGCCCTGAGAGTCGCGTTCCCTACTTAGCATTCCAGCCAGATGCAGTGCGCGATATCGCTGTATTGCCTATGGGTGAAATCACCACCAGCTATTACTTGCGTCTGCGCGTAGCTGACCAAGCTGGCGTGTTGGCTGACATTACCAAGATCTTAGCTGCCCATGGCATCTCGATTGATGCTCTCCTGCAAAAAGAAGCGGACGAGGGTGAAAGCCAAACTGATTTGGTTGCCCTGACTCACGAGACTAAAGAAAAACACATGCTTGCAGCGATTCAGGAGATTCAGAATCTGAAAACTGTCGCGGGCGAAGTGGTGAAGATCCGTTTAGAAAATCTGTCCTGATATAAATATGCGTTACCAATCGACTCGGGGCAATAGCCCGCAACAATCCTTTCTAGAAATTCTGCTTGGTGGTTTAGCGCCGGATGGTGGTCTATATCTACCCACCGAGTATCCCAAGGTCACTAAAGAGCAATTGGATTCATGGCGCGGTTTGTCTTATGCTGATCTCGCTTATGAAGTCTTGAGCCTGTATTGCGACGACATTCCAGAGGCAGATTTACGTGCCTTATTGAGTAAAACCTACACAGAGCAGGTTTATTGCAACGGCCGCGCTGATGATAATGCTAAAGACATCACGCCATTGCATTGGTTGGGTGAAGAACAGGGTACGCGCATTGGCCTTCTCAGTTTGTCCAATGGACCCACTTTGGCATTTAAAGATATGGCGATGCAGTTACTCGGCAATCTCTTTGAATATGCCCTAAACAAAAAAGGCCAGAAGCTCAATATTTTGGGTGCCACCTCTGGTGATACTGGTAGTGCTGCTGAGTATGCGATGCGTGGCAAAGAGGGAGTCAAGGTTTTCATGCTCTCGCCGCGTGGCAAGATGAGCTCTTTCCAATCTGCACAAATGTATTCCTTGCAAGATCCGAATATTTTTAATCTGGCAGTAGCGGGTGTGTTTGATGATTGCCAAGATATTGTGAAGGCAGTGAGCAACGACCACGCCTTTAAAGCCAATCACCAAATCGGTACTGTGAACTCTATTAACTGGGGTCGTGTTGTAGCTCAGGTCGTGTATTACTTCCAAGGCTATTTGTTGGCCACCAAGTCCAGCACGGAAAAAGTTTCCTTCACTGTGCCATCGGGCAACTTTGGCAATATCTGCGCTGGCCACATTGCCCGTATGATGGGCTTACCGGTCGCGCATTTGGTTGCAGCAACCAATGAGAATGATGTTCTTGATGAGTTCTTCCGTACTGGAGTTTATCGTGCGCGTAAGTCTGCTGAGACTTTGCATACCTCCAGTCCCTCTATGGATATCTCTAAAGCGAGTAACTTTGAGCGTTTTGTCTTTGACCTCATGGGTCAGGACGGCAAAACAACTGCAGGCATGTTTAAGCAAGTAGATGAAGCTGGTGGATTTGATATTTCTAAAGAAACAATCTTTAAAGAGATGGGTAAATACGGCTTCCAATCTGGCCGTAGCACCCATCAAAATCGTTTAGACACGATCCGCGATATCGACCAACGCTATGGCGTCATGATTGATACGCACACTGCAGATGGTGTGAAGGTGGCGCGTGAGCATTTGCAAGCCGGAGTGCCTATGTTGGTGCTTGAAACTGCATTGCCGATTAAGTTTGAAGAAACGATTGAAATCGCTTTGGGTCGTCCTGCAGAGTGTCCGGCTGCATTTAAAGATATCAAGTCTTTGCCGCAGCGCGTTGAAAATATGGACGCTGATGTCAATCAAGTCAAAAACTTCATTACCACTCATCTCAACTAAATACATAAAGCACTATGACTAAGCCACCAATGTTGACTGCTCAGCAGGCCTTAGATCACTTGCTTTCTCACGCAAAGCCCGTGAATGAAACTGAAACACTTGTGATGCAAGTTGCCTTGGGTCGTGTGCTTGCGGAAAGCGTTAATAGCTTGGTCGATGTACCGCCGCTGGATAACACCTCGATGGATGGTTATGCAGTCCGTACTGCCGATACCCAAACTCCCGGAAGTACTCTGAAGATTGCGCAACGCATTCCGGCGGGTTCTATGGGTACGCAGCTCGAGCCAGGTACTGCCGCCAGGATATTTACCGGTGCCCCAGTTCCGCCTGGTGCTGATGCAGTAGTGATGCAAGAAGACTGCGCCATTCCAGAAGGATTAACTGATCAAGTACAGGTAAAGATCGCACCAACATCGGGTCAATGGATTCGTAAGCGGGGCGAAGATTTGACGAGAGGCGAGATTGCATTAACTGCAGGCACTTTTCTCCGTCCGCAAGAATTGGGTGTGGCCGCTTCTGCTGGCTTAACGCATTTAAATGTGAAGCGCAAAGTCAAAGTTGCTGCTTTTTTTACTGGCGATGAACTTTCTCTACCTGGCGAGCCACTCAAACCAGGCGGCATCTACAACTCCAATCGCGATACCTTGTTGGCGTGTATTAAATCCTTGGGTTGCGATGCCACTGACTTTGGAATTGTTCCTGATAGTCTTGATGCCACCCGAGAAACCTTGCGTAAAGCCAGTAAAGACCATGACCTGATTATCACTTCCGGTGGTGTATCGGTTGGTGAAGAGGATCACATCAAGCCCGCAGTGACTGCCGAGGGTAGACTAGATCTCTGGCAGATTGCTATCAAACCTGGCAAGCCCTTAGCTTTTGGTGCTGTGCGCAAGTCCGATGATTTAAGGGGCGGAGTGGCCGAAGCGGAAACTTGGTTTATTGGTTTACCTGGTAATCCGGTATCTAGCTTTGTAACTTTCCTATTGTTTGTACGACCATTTATTCTGAAGCTGCAAGGGCGGGATGTGAGTCCTCCCCAAGCCTACCCAATGCGCGCTGACTTTAATTGGCTCAAAGCCGATCGCCGCAATGAATTTCTACGTGTCAAGATCAATGCCCAAGGCGGCTTAGATCTATTCCCCAATCAAAGCTCTGGAGTTCTTACCAGCGCCTCATGGGGCGATGGCTTAGTAGACTGCCCTCCAGGACAGATATTCAAGGCAGGGGATATGGTGAAATACATTCCTTTTAATGCGCTCCTCGCCTAATCGAGTTAGCATTCACCCATGAAACTCCAATTGCGATTCTTCGCCTCACTGCGAGAAGGTCTTGGCCTTGCTGAGGAGGGTATCACTGCTCCAGCAGAAGTAAAGACGATCGCTGATTTAAGAGGTTATTTAATTCAGCGCGGAGATCCTTGGGCTGAAGTATTGGCCAGCGGCAAGGTAATTCGTTGTGCCTTAAATCAAGAAATGGTTAAAGATACAACATCGCTAGTGGAGGGTGCCGAAGTAGCTTTCTTCCCTCCGGTTACTGGTGGCTAAGATGCAAAATGATTTCATTCGCATTCAAGAGGCAGACTTTGATTTAACGACTGAAGTCAAAGCGCTTCACAAAGATGATCCTCGCGTAGGTGCAGTAGTGACTTTCGTTGGTACTGTGCGTGATATGAATGACGGTAGCCAGGTTAAGGGTATGACGCTGGAACACTATCCCGGGATGACAGAAAAATCCCTCGAGGAAATCACCACTCAAGCCAGAGACCGTTGGGATCTTTATAAGACGCTGGTCATCCATCGAGTAGGACCACTATCGCCTGAAGACCAAATTGTGCTGGTAGCGGTCACCAGTGCGCACCGAGGGGAAGCATTTGCTGCCTGCGAGTTCATCATGGACTACCTCAAAACGGCAGCCCCGTTCTGGAAAAAAGAAGAGACCTCAGAAGGTAGTAGGTGGGTGGACGCCCGTGTAACTGACGATGCTGCAATGGCGCGTTGGAAAAAGAATTAAGTTTTTCCACGCCACTCTTAGGGGTAGTTTTTTTACTAACCCAATCCTTATCAATATTTTTTAGTGGACTGATGAATATCTACTGCCAGGCCGAGGCCGCTTAACCAAGCACCTTCGACTCTGCCTCCGTTAAGCCAGTCCCCACACAGCCCTAAACTGATATCCGGTAGTGAAAGAAAGTCGATTGAATTTTCCAGGCTTCCGCTTGCGTAGCGCCAGCGGTGCATGCTGATTTCGGCATCCTGACATTTAAACCCAAGCCTCGTCAGGCATTCCATCATCTGGTCTTGAGCATCCTCTTTGCTAAGCTCAACGTTTTCTTGACTCCAGGTTGGGCTGCCATGAATGGTCCACATGCCTCCTTGACGCATTGGTTTTGATTCATTCTGACAAATCCAGCTAATGATTTCTTGATTGATGAAAGCTGCATCAAAGTCTGTCGCCAGTTGATTCGGAAGGTCCGCCATCATGGTCCAGCAGGCCTTCATCTGCGCTGAGTTAGCGATGTCAGAAATTCTGGCATCAAGGTCTTTAAGCAGGGTACTCACTTGAGGGGCTGGTATAGCTAAAGCGACAAAATCATACGATGTTGCAATTTCGCCAGCCTCACTACACTGGAGATGCCATCCATCATCTCCATGTTCTAACTGTGAGATTGTTCTCTCATATTGAATAGATAGCTCTTGGGCAAGAAGTTTTCCTGGCGAGTTCATATTGGGGGTTCCAACATAGCGCGTTTCTTGTGAACTACTATCGCACCAAGCCTTGCCCTCATACACCTTCAATTTGGGCGTCCAAATATCAGCGATACCAGCTTGTCTCCATCTTTGCACTTCCTTAATAAATCGTGGATCCCTAGCAGTAAAGTATTGAGCCCCATGGTCTGCAGACCAATCTTGCGTTCGCCGTGTACTCATTCTTCCACTAGGGCCGCGGCTCTTTTCAAAGACATCTACCAACATGCCCAATGACTGCAATTCTCTTGCGCAGGAGAGGCCTGCAATACCTGCGCCAATAACGGCCACCTTCTTAATTGCTCTATGGGGATTCATATTCTAGGAAGTATTTTGCGAAAGGTAAGGTTGATGCGGGGGCTTGTAACGATCTTGGTTTTGAGGAGGCTGTGTTGCCAGTGCTCTTGCATAGGTGGATGCATCATGAGTAAGCTACCATTTTCAAGAAACACTGAAGTAGTCGTTTTATCCTGCTTATGGCGAAATGCAAATTTACGTCGAGCACCAAGACTGACTGATGCAATGGGTGTAGTGCTATCTAGTTCTTTCTCGTTATCGCTATGCCAGCCCATACCCTCATTACCGTTGTGATACAGATTGAGTAAGCAAGAGTTGTAGGTATGGCCAGTGACTTGCTCTAGCTTATGCTTTATTTGTAGCAACTCATTAGTCCAGTCCTGAGGTATTTTTTGAATTCCAGAGTAGGTATAAAGGCACTCGGGATCAGCTACCCAGACAACTTTTCTGCTGGTAGTCACTAACTTTCCAAACATGATGATCTGATCGGATTCCCACGGTAGAGAGCTTAGTAGATTCTTAAATAAATCATGACACTCATCTAGAGCATAAAAATTGTTGAGATATTCGGCTTGACCATCTTTTGCCAATATGGCGATTGGCTCAGGGGTGTTTAAAAGATCAAATAACGGGTTTTGCATGACAGGTAGATAGGCTGAGGTTGAATACGTTCTTTCATTAAAAACTCTAGAATAGACATCATTATGAGTTGTTTGGAACGGATAGGTTAATCATGAAAGCACCAGATAAGCATTGTTGTGGCTCAGGCGTCTGCATCATTAATGATGCAGGGGAGTGTTGGTGTGGCCAGGTATGGGATGGCGAGAAAATGAGCGCACCACCACTGATGTCAGCAAGAAACAACTCCTCAGACTCAAGTCCCGAACCTGAAAACACTAAACCTGAGTCTTAGGACTTTCTTTGAGACAGGCTTTGCTAGCAGATTGTTCCGCTGCCTTAAGCCAGTCCGGACGATTCTTGCCTTGATCAAGTTCTTTTAATTGGGCTGGACTGAGATTAGTCATTAGTTGGCGGGTAGCGCAATCACAGTAATCATTGAATGCATTAGTAGGCATATCTTTTAATTTGGCGTGCAGTTTGACTTGCTCTTTTGTGCACGAATTTTTGTACTCTAGGCCAATTTGGTCTTTATCAATCTGCTGGGCATGTACCGACACAGCTAACGCCACACATAGGCTAATGAAAATGAGCTTGCTAAATGATTTCATAATGATTTAGTTAGTAGGTAAATAAAAATACAGAGTTGAGCGATATTAATTACGACGCTTAAGCCATGTAGCACGTGAAACTGCTTGTTTTTTCCCTCATCTTTTGCGGCATTGATTTTTCCTGTGAGAAAAAATAGGGTAAAGGCAAACAAAACTGCGCATGAGATTAAATAGAGTCTGTTAGTAGGATTCTGTTCGGTAAATACAGTTGCCAAGGTGATAAGCCCTAAAAAAGCATAGTATTTTGGAAAAAAGTTTCGTACGTATTTGCTAGACCACTCTACGGGTAAAACTTTGAATACCGTAGGAGCTACTACAACAGTAAAGAACAGCATGATTCCCACCATGCCGGATATAAGATAATTTGTGATCATGATTTCTGTTTCATAAGGGTGATCCGTAAATCCTACGGAGGGAGTGGGCGGCCACGCCGTCTTTCAGTGCTTCTCTAACAGGAATTGCCATAAGCCGAATGGCAGAAGTCATCGCTAGCCGCTCCAGTCGGCCTGGTTGCGGTCGATCGATAATGGGATATACCCAATTAGGCAGATTTAGAAAGCCGGCGCGACTAATCATTTTGACAAATGGTCTGGAACCTAGGTTGCTGGGAAAATGTTCCAATAAGCTGATAATGCTTTTAGCCCTATCCCCAAAGTGCAATTGAGGGAGATATTGTTGAATGGCAAGTTCTGTATCAGCATACGTGTCGGGTAAATCAATAGCGCCCAATCTTTGCCCAAGCATTTTCATCTCTGCAAAATATTGATCTTTTTGAGATGGCCTTAGGGTTTCGCTCCGGTATGACTCATAGGAGCGCATAAAGCTTCGAGTTTCCGTCAGATGAACCCATGCAAGTAAGTTGGGATCATCCGCCCTATAGGGATTATTGAATTCATCAAGCCCAGTTACTTTTTGATGAATCTGATTAACGCGATTAATAACATTGTTTGCCATTTCATTGGGGCCGTAGGTAGTTGCCGCAATGAAGAAGGCTGTCCTGCCTAGTCTACCTTTGAGATCTTCTCGAAAGCTGGAGTGATCCCATACACCAGCGAGTGCTTTTGGATGAAGGGCTTGTAAGACCAAAGAGCTGATACCGCCAATCATCATTGAAATAAAATCTGCATGCACCTTCCAGGCTATTGATTCTGGACCAAAGAGACCCCTATCGCCTATAGGCGATAGAAAGGCAACCGGTGGACCTCCGCCGCCCACCATTTCTCGAATTGACCGACGAATCAGTTCATCAATCATATTTTTAAACAATCAGAATTTTGTGAAGACCATCATCCTCGATAATTTCAGAAATTAAATCAAGCCGGATTCGGGGGTTGCTTTGCGCAAGCAAGTGGTTCTTTTGGGAGAGAGGGAGTGGTAAAAGCTCAGCCAGGCGATTGGAAACCCATCCACAATCATTAAGATTCACCGATGCCTTGAAGACTTCATCCCCTAATAGCCCCTCACTTTTGATGGTAGAAATGATGTCATTTAGGAGGGAGGCTACTTTTTCATGCTCCCTTGGCAATGGAGTTGCAGGGTCAGCATCAATCAGTTCAACCTGGCCTACCCATAAGCCATCAGACTCTTGTCTAATTTCTAGCACTCTAAAACGTTGTGTCCCATAGGACTTGGTCATATAGAGGGCGGGTTGAATGGGATCAAACTCCTCCAATTTTGCCAAAGTGCCAATATTAGAAAAGGTAGGCATCGCCTTAGCATCAGAGTCAAAGACTTTGTCATCAAGAATGCTAATAACGCCAAAGGGAGTCTCATCTTGAAGGCAGCGCTTCATCATGTCCAAGTAGCGCGCTTCAAAAATTTTGAGAGCAATGAATCCACCTGGAAATAGGGCGGTTCCCAAGGGAAATAGGGGGATCCAGCAATTGGTGGAGGAAGTTTCTGTCATATGTCCAATTTAAAGGATTTAGCCTTAGTCTGCTCACCGGTAAAAATGACTTTGGGTTCAGCAGGAATTTTGCATTTAAGCTAAATTGCATCCTATTAATAGGAGAACCGATATGATTCAAAAATTACGCGTTAAGCTTGCGCGCTGGATTTTAGGTAAGCATTGCCCCTGCTACCAGATGGGTTATCACACCATGGTCGACTTTCAGCAGCGAAGTGCGGATCAACTTGAGAAGGCCAAAAAAGCCAAAGCCGTTAATAGCTGAGTCGCTACGGTATTTTCCAAAATGAAATCTTGGAAGATGAGGCGAAATTGCGCATTGACACCCAGTCAGTTGCTCAAGTTTTACCTCGCGCTAATTTGTCTGTCGGTAGCCGTGGCGACGGGCTTTCTATTTGCTGGAGTAAAAATCATTTTGATCTTCACTGCAATAGAGCTGACTGCGGTGACCATTGGCTTTTTGGTCTACTGTCGACATGCCTTGGATTTTGAGGAAATAGAAATTAGCGGCACACGCCTAGTGGTGAGGAAATTTATCGCCTACAAAGAGACTGTTGTGGAATTCAATACCCGCTGGGCTCGGCTATCCCAGCCGCATGAGCATGAAAAAGTATTTTTTATCGCGCAGAATGGACAGCGCGTTGAGATTGGCCAGTTTCTGAGGCGCGAGCAATTGATGAGTCTCATGGCCGAGATTGGGTCTTACTTGGGTTGATTGCAACCATGAGTGAAAAAGGGTTAAGGACTGACGCTCTGCAGAAATCAGCATTCAATCCGATACTCTTATTTATTCAATATATTTGTCAAATTCAATATGAACATCAATACAGCAGTGAAAGCCGCCCTCAACGCCTTGGTAGATATTGCCTCTCATTCGAGCAGTATTCAGCCCGTTACTGGCTTGGAATTAGCGCAACGCCAAAAATTATCTATTAGCAGAATAGAGTTGCTGCTGAGTGCTTTGCGCGCCGCAGGTATTGTCAAGGGGACAAAGGGGCGAAACGGCGGCTATACCCTGTTACAAGATCCCAGAATAGTCACTATTAAGGATGTAGTTCTAGCAATGAACTATATTAAAAAGCGCAAAGTTGAGGCCTGCGATATCGCCAGTGAGTTATATCAGTCTCTGGAGACTTACATGTTGAGTTGCATGGCAAATGTCAACCTCTCCGATGCAATTAAAGAGTATGTGCCTCGATTCAGTGAGGTTAAATTTGCCCCAGAGCGTCAGACTTACTCATACCCGAAGTTAAAGGTCGATAAGCCGTCAAGGGGCGAAGTTCAGAGAGTAATTAAAACGACATTTAAAAAAGTAGAGGATGTTCCGCTAGGGCCAAATTCTATTTTTAGTTTTGGTGACTACTTACACAAAGCGGTTTAAAGAAGGGTGATTCACGAAATCTCATATGTCCTTGAGTGATCATGAATATCCTCCAATTGCCTTCGTTGATATCGAGACAACTGGCTCTCATTTTGAGCGCGATCGCATTACCGAAGTTGGCATCAAATCTCTGATTCATGATCAGGTAGAGACTTGGGAAAGCCTCATTAATCCCCAAGCATGTATTCCGCAAAATATCCAAAGATTGACCGGCATCCGGCCGGAGATGGTGATTAAGCAACCCACCTTTGAGAGCTTAGCGGCAGAGATTGCGCGAGAACTGGAGGGTAAGATTTTTGTAGCCCATAACGCTCGATTTGATTATGGATTTCTGAAGGCATCGTTTAAACGGGTGGGCATCGACTTTAAGCCCAAAGTGCTTTGTACTGTAAAGCTTTCTAGATTGCTATTTCCAGAGCAGCCTAGACACAATCTAGATACCATCATTAGCGCCCATCACTTAGAACTTAGCTCGCGGCATCGCGCACTGGGTGACGCCGATCTGCTCCTCCAGTTTTGGCGAGTATGCGAGGCTAAGCTGGGGCGTGAAGCCCTGCTTAAGGCAGTCAATCAACTCATTGCTAATGCGAGTTTGCCGCCCAATATTGATAAGGTGCTGGTGGACTCCATTCCAGAAAAGCCTGGTTGCTATATTTTTTATGGTGAGAATCAAGTTCCGCTGTATATCGGCAAGAGTATTTCCTTGCGCAGCAGGGTGATGGGGCATTTTCAAGGAGCGCTTACCTTGCGTAAAGAAATGAAACTCTCTTTGCAGGTGAGGGATATCGATTGGATTGAAACAAGTGGGGAGTTAGGCGCATTGATTCTGGAATCGCGACTAATAAAAGAGCGCATGCCCAGCATGAACATTAAATTACGTCGCTCTAAAGATCTTTGTGCCTGGAGATTAAAGTTTGATGAGGATGGCGTGCTAACCCCGCACCTCGTCGGTCATCGTGAATTAGATCCTGGAATTCATGAAAACTTGTATGGCTTGTTCTATAGCAAAAGAGAGGCTAACTCTTATCTCAAAGCGATTGCAAAAAAATATCGACTATGTGAAGCGCTCCTAGGTTTAGAGAAACGCATTGATGGAAAAGCTTGCTTTGGCTATCAAGTAAGGCAATGTGGGGGTGCGTGCATCGGACACTCCCCTATCGAATTACATAATCTCCAACTCAAGACCGCTTTGGAATTATTTCAGGTTCAGGTCTGGCCTTATTCGGGGCCCGTTGCAATTAAAGAGGCTGGCCATATGCACGTAGTTGATCGATGGCGCTATCTAGGAACAGCGATAAACGAGGAAGAGCTTTATGAATTGGCTGATTCAGGAGAGGCTGAGTTTGATCTAGATATTTATAAGATCTTGAAAAAAGCACTAGCGGGAAGCTTTAAGAGCCAAGTGATCCCTTTGGTGCTTATGGATCCTGCGTTAGCCCACCCAATAGTCTAGGCTTTAAAAAATCCCAGCTTTTCAGCTCTAGGCAATTTCTTGAGTCTTGCCTCTGCTTTAGAGGCCTCAGATCGGTCTGGGTGGTCTTGGGTTGCCAAGAGGATCACCGGTCTACGCGCTCTCGTATAGCGAGCGCCATCCCCTGAATTATGGGCTGCCAAGCGATGCTCCAAACGGTTGGTGATGCCGGCGTAATAACTGCCATCAGCGCACTCTAGGAGGTAAACGAGCCAGGTCAAAATAGGGATAAATTCACTTAAAGTGGGTCTTAAAGACTTGAAATTAGTAGAAATACCCCTATATTCTATAGATAGAAATGTATAAAAATATATCGATCAGATGGGATTTGCAAAATGAGAATAGATAAATTAACTACGAAGTTTCAAGAGGCGCTCAGCGAGGCGCAAAGTCTTGCTTTAGCAAAAGACAATCAATATATCGAACCAGCCCATTTGTTACTGGCGATGCTGCGTGACTCAGATGGTGGCGCCAAGAGTTTATTAACTCGCGCTGGCGTCAATGTGCAGAACCTAGAAAAGGGTGCCAACAAGCTTATTAGCAATCTCCCAGAAGTGCAAGGCACTAGCGGTGAAGTGCAAGTGGGTCGCGATTTAAGTAACTGGCTCAACCTTTGTGAGAAAGAAGCCAATAAGCGTAACGATCAATTTATTGCTGGTGAGCTGTTCTTGCTGGTGGTAGCAGATGATAAGGGCGAGCTGGGTAAGATTGCTCGTGAAAATGGTTTAAATCGTAAATCGTTAGAGGCGGCTATTGATTTAGTACGCGGAGGAGAATCAGTGAATAGTGCAGATGCTGAAGGTCAACGTGAAGCCTTAAAGAAATACACCATCGATTTAACTGAGCGTGCTCGTATGGGTAAGCTCGATCCTGTGATTGGTCGTGATGATGAGATTCGTCGCACCATTCAGATATTGCAGCGTCGTGGCAAGAACAACCCCGTTCTCATTGGTGAGCCAGGCGTTGGTAAAACAGCGATTGTGGAGGGTTTAGCCCAACGTATCGTTAATGGTGAAGTTCCTGAAACCCTCAAAAACAAACGTGTTCTAGTATTGGATATGGCCTTGTTATTGGCTGGTGCTAAGTATCGTGGCGAGTTCGAGGAGCGCCTCAAAGCTGTTCTGAGCGATGTTGCCAAAGACGAAGGCCAAACCATTATCTTCATTGATGAGATACATACGATGGTCGGCGCTGGTAAGGGTGATGGCGCCATGGATGCCGGCAATATGCTCAAGCCCGCATTGGCGCGTGGCGAGTTACATTGCATTGGCGCAACCACTTTGGATGAGTACCGCAAATACATTGAGAAAGATGCTGCACTTGAGCGTCGCTTCCAAAAAGTAATGGTGGAAGAACCTAGTGTGGAAGCGACTATTGCGATCTTGCGTGGTTTGCAAGAACGCTATGAGCTTCACCATGGGATTGAAATCACCGATCCTGCCATTGTGGCCGCTGCAGAACTCTCGCATCGCTACATCACCGATCGTTTCTTGCCAGACAAGGCGATCGACCTTATTGATGAAGCGGGCTCCCGTATTCGGATGGAGATTGATTCCAAGCCAGAGGTGATGGATAAGCTTGAGCGTCGTCTCATTCAGCTCAAGATTGAACGTGAAGCTGTTAAGAAAGAAAAAGACGAAGCCTCACAAAAACGTCTTGGCTTAATTGAGGATGAGATTAAGCGCCTCGGCGCCGAGTATGCTGATCTAGAAGAAATCTGGAAAGCAGAAAAAGGTGCCGTATTGGGCGCCGCTCACCTCAAGGAAGAGATAGAGAAAGTTCGTGCCGATATTAATAAATTGCAACGTGAAGGTAAGTTAGAGCAAGTTGCTGAATTGCAATATGGCAAATTGCCAGAGCTCGAGGCCAAACTCAAATCTGCTGCTGCCGCTGAAGCAAAAGGTGATGAAGATGGCGTTGTGAAGCACAAGCTTTTACGTACCCAAGTTGGCGCAGAAGAAATCGCTGAAGTCGTGTCGCGTGCAACGGGTATTCCGGTATCGAAGATGATGCAGGGTGAGCGCGATAAATTACTCAAGATGGAAGAGTTGCTACATAAGCGCGTAGTGGGTCAAGAAGAAGCTATTCGTGCGGTATCCGATGCAATCCGCCGTTCCCGCGCCGGTCTTTCTGAAGAGCATCGTCCTTATGGATCATTCTTATTCTTGGGGCCAACAGGTGTCGGAAAGACTGAGCTTTGCAAAGCGCTAGCTGGATTCTTATTTGATAGCGAGGACCACTTGATTCGTATCGACATGAGTGAGTTCATGGAGAAGCATAGCGTTGCTCGCTTGATTGGTGCGCCCCCAGGCTATGTTGGTTACGAGGAGGGCGGTTACCTCACTGAGCAAGTCCGTCGCCATCCTTACAGCGTGATTTTGTTTGATGAGATTGAAAAGGCTCACCCGGATGTCTTTAACGTGCTCTTGCAGGTATTGGATGATGGCCGCTTAACGGATGGTCAAGGTCGTACCGTAGACTTTAAGAACACGGTGATTGTGATGACCAGTAATATCGGGTCGCACCTCATTCAGTCGATGGTCGGTCAGAAGCAGTTAGAGATTAAAGAAGCGGTATTTGAAGAGTTAAAGAGTCATTTCCGCCCGGAGTTCTTAAACCGGATTGACGAGATTGTGGTGTTCCATGGTTTGGATAAAGACAATATCGCCAATATTGCGAAGATCTTGCTCAAGAACCTATCTGCCCGCTTGGCTAAGATTGATATGCAGCTTGAGGTGAGTGATGCTGCACTTAAGAAGATTGCAGAGGTGGGCTTTGATCCGGTATTTGGAGCAAGACCTCTCAAGCGCGCTATTCAGCAATATATTGAGAACCCAGTCTCCAAGATGATCCTAGAGGGCAAGTTCGGTCCTAAGGACACGGTTCCTGTAGACGTAGATAAGAACGGTGACTTTAACTTCACCAAGTAAGCAGTAGCAATGTCGGCAGGAATTTTCCTGCGCCAGTAAACTCGGTACATGACTGATGCACTCAAATTGAGGCGTGCCAGTGATGTCCGGGTTGTTGGTCTTATTAGCCTGGCTCACGGCAGCTCCCATTTTTTTCACTTAATTTTGCCTCCCATGTTTCCCTGGTTGAAGGCGGAGTTCGGCTTTAACTATGCCGAGCTTGGTTTACTCATGACCATCTTCTTTGTGGTCTCCTGCATTGTTCAAGCTGCCTCTGGTTTTCTGGTTGATCGTATTGGTGCTCGACCTGTTCTGCTTGTCGGAGTTGGTTTGCTTGCTTTGGCGGCCTTGGTGTATTCACAAAGTAATGGTTATGCCATGTTGGTACTGGGCGCAGTTATTGCGGGTTGTGGAAATGGGGTTTTCCATCCAGTGGATTACACACTGATTAACCATAAAATTTCACCGCCAAATTTACCTTATGCCTATTCCATTCATGGGGTCACGGGCTATATTGGTTGGGCTGCTGCTCCAGCATTCATGGTGGCCGTAACAACCATAGCAGATTGGCGCGTAGCTTTTTTATCAGCCGCAGTGCTAGAGGTGCTGATTCTGGTAACCCTGTGGATCAGTCGGGCACGCCTAGTGGATGATGTAAAGGCAAGGCGAGAGGAGTCTGAAGCCAGTCATGTGGCGAGTAATCTTGGTGGCGTACCCATGAGTACATTTGGCTTTCTGAAGTTACCGGTGGTTTGGTTTTGTTGGATCTTCTTTTTCTTCACCATGGCTGCAACCACTGGCCTGCAATCTTTTGCGCCAACTGCGCTTTTTAAAATCTATGATATTGCCGTGAGCTCTGGCAATTACTACTTAACGCTCATGTCCTTGGGTGGCGCTGGAGGGATGTTATTGGGCGGCTATCTAGCCAATAAATTAAAAGTGCCTGAGCGCATTATTACGATCTGCTTTACCGTCAACATTGCGATGGGTCTCTTAATGGCTACAGGTTTAGTGCCAGTAGAGTTGATTGTGATTGCCTTTATTGTGATTGGTCTTGGCATGGGAATCGCAGCCCCATCCCGCGATTTGATGATTCGCTCTGCAACACCTTCGGGCTCATCGGGTAGGGTGTATGGCATTGTGTATTCAGGTATAGATTTAGGTGCTGCCCTAAGCCCACTGGTCTTCGGAATTTTCTTGGATGTTGGTTTGCCTAAGCTCTTGTTTGTAGGTATTGCTCTACTGCAAGTCATGATCATCTTGACTGGATTTAAGGTTTCGACAATCACTGCAGCCAAGCCTAGTTAATCAATCTCTCCTCTTTTCATAATGTGAAAAGACATTTCCATATGCAAAATGCAGCGCAACATTTCATTAGTGGACTCTTTTCGTTCCTTGGGTAATCTTTTCACATTATGAATAATTTATATTAAGTCATTGAATTTAATGGATTAATTATTTTCAATAAACACTGAAATAGTTCTTGCATGGTTTTCCTAGTTGCTTAAACTCTTATATAAGACATAAGACTGAATTGTCTTAATTTAGTGTCTCAATATTAGTGATTAGAAGTACTTGTTTAACTTAGGGAGAAAAACATGGCAGACCGCAAAGCAGAAATCGCAGCAATTCAAAAAGACTGGGATACCAATCCACGTTGGAAAGGCATTACCCGTGGCTACACAGCTGAAGACGTAGTACGTCTTCGTGGCTCGTTGAAGATTGAGCACACATTGGCTAAGCATGGTGCTGAAAGATTATGGGAGCTAGTGAATAACGAAGCTTACGTTAACTGTTTAGGTGCTTTGACTGGTGGTCAAGCAATGCAACAGGTTAAGGCTGGCGTTCAGGCTATCTACTTGTCAGGCTGGCAAGTTGCTGCTGACGGTAACTCATACGCAGCGATGTATCCAGACCAATCCTTATATCCAGTTGACTCAGTTCCTAAGATGGTTGAGCGTATTAACAACTCATTCCAACGTGCTGATGAAATTCAAACTGCAAGAGGCGTTAACAAGGGCGACGCTGCTTATATCGAGTATTTTGCTCCTATCGTTGCTGATGCTGAAGCCGGTTTCGGTGGTGTATTGAATGCATTTGAATTAAGCAAAGCATTGATCAAGCAAGGTGCCGCTGGCGTTCACTTCGAAGACCAATTGTCTTCAGTGAAGAAGTGTGGCCACTTGGGCGGAAAAGTATTGTTGCCTACAGCTGAGTCTGTTCAGAAGCTAATCTCTGCACGTTTAGCTGCTGATGTCATGGGTGTTTCAACTATTATTTTGGCTCGTACCGATGCTGAAGCCGCTGATTTGTTGACATCTGACTATGATGAAAACGATAAGCCATTCTTGACAGGCGAGCGCACTCCAGAAGGCTTTTACAAAACACGTAAGGGCTTGGATCAAGCAATCTCCCGGGGTTTGGCATACGCCGCTTACGCTGATATGGTTTGGTGTGAAACAGGTACTCCTGATTTGGAATTTGCTCGTCAGTTCGCTGAAGCAATTCGTGCGAAGTTCCCAGGCAAGATGTTGGCTTACAACTGCTCACCATCTTTCAACTGGAAGAAGAACTTGGATGACGCAACTATTGCGAAGTTCCAACGCGAATTAGGTGCGATGGGTTACAAGTATCAATTTATTACCCTCGCTGGTATTCACTCTATGTGGTACAACATGTTCGACTTGGCGCAAGACTACATGCAACGCGGTATGACTGCATACATCGAGAAAGTACAAGAGCCTGAATTTGCTGCTCGTGATCGCGGTTACACATTTGTGTCACATCAGCAAGAAGTTGGTACTGGTTACTTCGACGATGTGACTACCGTGATTCAAGGTGGCAAGTCTTCAGTAACAGCATTGACTGGATCTACAGAAGAAGAGCAGTTCCACTAAGAAATCCCTAAGTAGAGCGTAGTAGCAGCACAGTAAAAATCTATCCTTACTGTCACGGCATCTAAATAACCCCACAAAGGTGACTTAGATGCCGTTTTCGTTTACATTCTCCCCATGACTAATTGCGTACTTTGTAAAGAAGAGCTCAAGCCTGAAGAGGGTCAATTGATTTGGCGTGGAGATGACTGCCGAGTCATCCTCGTGAATGATTCTGATCTACCTGGTTTTTGCCGAGTGATCTGGAATCATCATATTGCTGAAATGACTGATCTGTCTCATGGTGCGCGCGAGCACCTGATGGCTTTAGTCTTTGTAGTAGAGGAAGCAATACGAAACGTAATGCACCCAGACAAGATCAACATTGCTACGCTGGGCAATATGGTTCCTCATATTCATTGGCATGTCATTCCGAGATATAAGGATGATGCATTCTTTCCGGGATCAGTTTGGTCGCAAAAGATTCAGGAAGCCCCAGTAGCAAATTTAGAAGTAAGAAAACAATTGGCTCAAGAGTTGCCTAGGGCAATTAAGTCTGCAATAGCAGCGCTTTTCTAATCATCCAGTGAAGATATCCATGAAATTTTTAAAACAGATTTATTTGTATGCCGCAATGATGTTGGTTGGCTGCTCAACAGTGGCTAACTATCAAGCAAACCTTCAGACCTGGGTCGGTCAGTCCGAGCAGGCCTTAGAGGCTAGTTGGGGCATTCCATCATCTATTGTGATCAGCGGTCCAACTAGATACCTGACTTACGCACGAAATGA
>Ga0075464_10000365_pt1 | contig 19635 bp, 23 predicted proteins | sample DEB19_08_DNA_5_FD_75068 | JGI IMG/M metagenome (GOLD analysis project Ga0075464, IMG submission 75068) | Aqueous microbial communities from the Delaware River and Bay under freshwater to marine salinity gradient to study organic matter... | ecosystem: Environmental > Aquatic > Marine > Coastal ...
GCTTGGTGGTGATACAGGCCATGGCAAGTCATTGCTCGCTATGAATATAGCTCAGAACGCGTATAAAGCCACTGGGAAGCCTGTTTTACTAGTTAACCTAGAGTTAACCCGCAATCAGGCCGTACAGCGCTTCTACAACCTCTCAGGCAATGACCATGACTATGCAGGTATTATGATCCAACGCGCCCCAGCAGTGTCATATAGGGATATAGATATTCTTATGAAGAAGGCTAAAGAACAGGAAGCGTGTCTGGTGGTGATAGACCACCTCCACTTCTTCAGCAGGACTGCCGATAACCAGGCTCAAGAACTCAGCCGCATCATGAAGCACTTTAAAGAGTGCGCCGTTGAGGTTGAGATGCCAGTTATATTGTTATCGCACGTTACTCCTACTAGACAATATGATGAACATGGACAAGTAAAGAAGATACATAAGCCAAGTCTCCACAACTTTAAGGGGAGCTCGGCCATAGAACAAGACTCAGACATGGTAGCGTTTATATTCAGAAACCCCGACTATCAGTCACAGGTTGAGTTCTATATGAGAAAAAACCGTTCACGGCCTCTAATAACAGATTCCGTGTACTTAACACAAACAGAGTGGAAACTCGAAGAGGATAAACAACAATGGTTAGAACGAAACTTAGAGCCATCTGGGCAATTATCAGAAGCTCCTCAGCGCATCTAGTTCTGCAAAAGAAACCCGGAGACGATACGTCTATAATCGCGTTTGGCGAGGGTACTATGCAAGACACTATGCTGATTGCACTTGCTATAAAAAGAATGTATAACAGTTTTCTTGATGCATTACAAGAAATGGCTGTCGAAACTGGTGAGCTCCACACTCTACAACAGCTTAAAGATGCTGTCGAGAAGATGGAGGCCGAAAATGGCGGGCAATAAAGAAGGTGCTCGCAAGGCTGCCCTGACTAATATAAAGAAGTATGGCAAAGACTTCTACAAAGAGATAGGGTCCCGGTCATGGGATGACCCCACCAGGAGTAGAAAGACTGGCTTTGCTTTACTGTCCCCAGAGAAAAGGGCTGAACTAGGCCGTAAGGGTGGCAAGAAAAAGAAAAACGAATACAAAACAACAAACAATGAGGCAAAAAATGCCAGAGTTAAAAAAGCAAAAGAAGACCTCCAGTGGATCGAAGACAACTTTGGTCCCACTCCCAAAGCTCAAGAAACAAGTTCAGGCGTTAGCGAATAAGTATGCAAGACTACGGGACTGTTTTGGAGACGATGGAGCGGCCTGTATATCATGCGGAGAGTGGTTCCCTTTCGAACGTCTTGATGGCGGCCACTATATACCGACCACAACGTCCAGTACTCGTTTTGACGAGAGAAATATCCACGCCCAATGCCACAGGTGTAACCGTTTTCTACACGGTAATCTACGGCTCTACTTTAGAGGATTGGAAAAGAAACTTGGCCGAGATGGACTTGATGATCTGGAGTCCATTGCGGGACCTAGAAAGTGGGATAGATCTGAGCTCAATAGGATAAAGGATGATTACAAAAAAAAGATTAAAGCCATTGAAGCCGGCAACCCTCCCGAAACACCCTATATACCAGTGCGGTCAGTGCTCGAAAGTTTACTTTAGACCCGCTATATGTTGTAACGTGCTTACAAGACAAAGGGCTTGACAAACCATTACGCTTGTGCTAAACTCCAAGAGTCATTAACTAAAAAGGATGGGTAAAATGGCAAAAGAAAATGATAAATGGTACCAGAGGATTGTTCCCTTCACAACATTGTGGGTGGCTCGTCTGGTCTTAGCAACACTGGCTTTTGCAGGTACTATGTCCCTGTTAGACTCTGTTGATAAGGTTATAGCGTACCCATTTGCCACTGTATTTGTAGGATTTTTAATAAAAGAGACCCTATAAACACAAGGAGTATGGTATAATGGTAGTACGAAAGGAACAAGGTTCCAATCGGAACCGGACTTTGAAAAAGAAAACCAAAAACCCCCAAGTGCTTAAGAAGCTCGCACTCGCAGTAGTGATAGCACTGGTGGCAGCAGCGTTGTATACAGCGGTTAGCGGCCACACCAAAGCTTCTAAAACGCAACGTAAGTATGAGAACACCTATCAACAGCTAATCCAGAATAAAGAAGCACTGGAAAAGCAGAAGACAGATTCAAGCACTCAGTTGCAACAGAAGGACCAACAACTCCAAGAAATTAACAAGCAACTAGAAGAGACGAAACGCCAGCTCGAAGCTAAGAAAGCAAGCAGCAGAGTTTATGCGGATACAGCCCCTTCTAGGCCGTCAGTACCAACCGTAACACCTACGGGTAGTTGTGCGGACTGGTTAGCGGCCGCGGGAGTGACAGACACCTCTAACGCTATGTACATCATAACGAGAGAATCTGGCTGTAACCCCAACGCAGTTAATAAATCATCTGGTGCATGTGGCGTCGCTCAGGCACTCCCTTGTTCAAAAATGAACTGTGCAATGGGTGATGGTGCTTGTCAAGTTAGATGGATGAACAGTTATGTTCTTGGCCGTTATGGCTCGTGGGCAAACGCTGTAGCCTTCTGGCAATCTCACCACTGGTACTAATATTAAAATATAACCCTTGCCCCAGGAGGGAACATGTTAAATGCAAACCAGCAGGCTAACCATGATTACGTGGTTGGGCAAGCTCAGAAATTAATTTCCGATAAATATAAAAAAGGTGCCCAGGAACACGGCACTAACTTAAGAGAAGATACATCAATAGGCCAGATGATTGATTTCGCCTTGGAAGAGGCAGTTGATCAGATGGTCTATTTGATTACTCTAAAACAGAAGTGGGAGGAAGGCGATGCCTGATATAGTCATCGTCAAATGGCCAAAGGGTTACGTTGCACACGTTCGTTACGGTGATAGATATAAAGATATAGATATTAGCCATTCTAACTATAAGACGCTTCACTGGCTTGTGGCCCGGTATGTGAAGGAGAATTCATGAGCATCGTGTCATTTTGGGAGATCCAGCGCGTAGTACGCAAGGCTAAAACAACCAACAAACAACGTAAAGCTCGCAAGGCGGAGCGTCAGAACCGTTTAAATGGTAGAAGGGCTAATAAATGAAATTACAAACACCGGAGAACGAGAACTATGCAGCAACAGTCGTCACACTTAAACAGTTCGTCGAACTTGAAGGAATGGAGAACCTCAAAGGTACGCCTATCTTCGGGTTCCAAGCAGTTGTTAGCAAGGACACTCCTGAGGGAGCTACAGGAATCGTCTTCCCCGCTGAGACTCAGCTCAGTGAAGAGTACGCCGGGTGGAATAACCTTTATCGTCATGGAGATCGGAACGCCGACGAGGGCAGTAAAGGCTACCTTGAAGATAACAGCCGCGTTAGAGCGGTGAAGTTCAGAGGGCACAGATCAGACTGTCTGTTCATGCCCCTGGAATCATTAAACTACATTAAGGGTTTCGACCCGAGTAAGCTAGAAGAAGGTGACACATTTGATCGTATCGGAGATCATGAGATATGTAGAAAATATGTCGTAAAAAGGAAAAATAGCGAGGCGCGCCTTGAAAAAAATAAAGAAAAATTCATTAGGGTTGATAAGAAGTTCTTACCTGAACATCATGTTACGGATAACTTCTTCAGAAATATTGACGTCATTCCTGACGAACGTGAAGTTATTATCACTCAAAAGCTACACGGTACTTCTATCCGTATTGGCAATACCGTCGTTCTTAGAAAACTTGGCCTTGCTGATCGTCTTGCTAAGCTCATAGGGGCTAAGGTAGCCACATACGACTATGACTATGTGTTCGGCTCAAGACATGTTATCAAAGACCCACATAATCCCAATCAAAACCATTTCTACAGTACAGACATTTGGACTGAAGAAGGAGCAAAGCTTGAAGGATCTATACCCCAGGGCTATTTATTATACGGAGAGCTTCTCGGTTGGACAAAAGAAGGGGCTGCGATACAGAAGAACTACACCTATACCATTCCTCACGGAACATGCGAGCTGTATATCTATAGGGTTGCGACCGTCAACAGCGAAGGTTTCGTTTGTGATCTCTCATGGGACCAGGCCACCGAGTTTTGTAGAGATAGAGGTTTAAAAACCGTACCGGAGCTATGGCGGGGCAAGTATAAAGACGTCAAAGAAAACGTGCAAAAGTGGTTCTGTGATGTGAAATTCACGGAACTAGGGTACCAACAGGCCATACCATGCGACCCAGAGAGCCCTTGTGATGAAGGCGTTTGTATCAGGGTCGATGGGATCGCGCCGTACATAAGTAAAGCTAAGTCTCCTCTATTCTTAGAGCACGAGACAAAAATGTTAGATGAAGAAGCCCTCGATTTAGAGGCGGAAGGATAAATTATGGTTGTGTTATTATTTCTATTTGGTCTACTATTGGTGTCTACCAGCATTGCCGTGTCGGCATGGGTTATAATGTTATTACTGGGAGCATTCGCCTCTCTTACTGGATACGTTGTATTCGCTATTGGCTTCTGGCCATGTGTGATACTATCTATACTATTCGGTGGCATAGGTGGAGTAACATTTAAGGACTAGTATGAAAATACTAACTAAAGTATTAGTGGGTTCCAGGCTCCACGGCCTAAATACCCCAGAAAGTGATTATGACTACAGAGGAATCCACATCCACGAACTCAAAGAAGTCCTCAGCCCTTTCAAAACGCTCAAGAACACCACTTGGATCGAAGGGGACGAAGACAACACATCCTACGAACTTAGAGACTTTTGCAAGCAAGCTACCAAAGGGAACGCTACAATTCTTGAAGTCTTCTTCTCTAACAGAGTTATCGAGACCACCCCAGTGGCGGAGGAGCTCCGGAAGAACTGGCTTAAGTTTATGGACACTGATCAGTTTGTCGCAGCGTCGAGAGGGTACGCTGCTAATCAGTACAACAAAATGCAATTATTTGATCCCGATCAAAGAACTCCTAAGTTTGCTGTTGCATATATTAGAGTCCTCTGGCAATGTGCCGAGTATCTCAGAACTGGAACCTTCCCTTGCCAAATACAGGGTGAAATTGGAAAATTTGCGAAAGAAGTCAAATATACAAGTCTGGATAGATTCAAGTATCTAATACCCGAACTAACTGAAAGATTTATGACACTCCAAGCTGAAGTCAGCAAAGCGTATGCTAAAGCGGAGATCACTAAGCCGGACATTAAATGGATAGAGGAGTTTATATACGATGCCTACACTAACAATGACTAAAGGCTTGCCCGCAAGTGGTAAGACAACATGGGCTAAACAACAAAAAGCCAAGCGTGTCAATAAAGACGACCTACGGGCTATGATTGATAATGGCGTATGGTCTAAATACAACGAGAAAGATATACTAGGTATCCGTGACTACATCATCGCACGATACCTTGAGAAAAACTACGATGTGGTTGTGGACGATACCAACTTGGCCCCCAAACACGAAGAAAGCCTTAGGGCTTTGGCTTTTGACCTAAACGCCAAGTTTGAGATCAAAGACTTCACTGGCGTTCCATTAGAGGAATGCATTAAACGAGATCAAAAACGTCCAAACTACGTCGGTGAAAAGGTAATAAAGACGATGTACAACTCATTTCTAGCCAAAAAAGCCAATGTCGCACAATATCTGCCAGACCCTAATTTGCCTAAAGCTATTATTTGTGACATAGACGGCACTCTGGCGCACATGAGTGATCGGAGTCCTTACGATTGGTCCAGGGTCGGTGAGGACACACTTGACAAAGCTGTCGCTTCTATACTCGATGGTGTGGCTGGAGATGTTGAAATTATACTCGTATCCGGCCGGGACGAGTCGTGTAGAAAAACAACCCAAGAATGGCTAGAGTGGAACACGGTGAGCTACGACCATCTCTATATGCGCCCAGAGGCGGATAATCGTAAGGATGTTGTTATAAAGCAAGAAATATTTGATGAACATATTAGGGATAGATATAATGTATTATACGTCCTAGATGATCGTAACCAGGTTGTCGAGATGTGGAGAAATATGGGCCTTAAAGTGCTCCAAGTAGCAGATGGAGATTTCTAATGGGCTATCCTAACATAGTGGTTGAGAGAAAAGCCCTTAAACAATTAGGAGATGAATGATTTGTTTTCATAATTGGCAACACATTGGACTTGTCGCTGCTACTCAGTACTTGTTCGGCGTACCAGGACCTCTAACAGTAGAGGTTGAGGTTGAAGCTAAAAAGTGCATCAAGTGCAAAAAAGTGAAGGCGGTGTCATGAGTAGAGAGAATACTAATCAACAGAACTCAAAGGAGGAGTAGAGATGAGCCACATATGCCATGTCAAGATTAGAAAAATATTATATGAATATCCTGACATTTGCCCCTTCTCTATGTTTGGAGTTAGAGAATTATCTAGGGCTTCAGGCTTAGACGCAAGCTACTTGTCACGAGTAAAGAATGGAAAGCTTGCTATAAGTGAGTCTAATTATGAAAAGTTATTTAAGGCAAGTTTAAGCCTTGTACCACAGGAGGACTCTAACAATGTCACAAATAACAATGAGGAGGAAGCACGAGTACTATAGCAGATAAACTTATAGCTAGCATAGAATTGGAACGTAGAGAAAGAGAGCGTCGAGAACGGCACGTTAAGAATATAAAAAGCTTACCTGATTCAGAACTCCAAAGAATAATAGAAGAACCTGATGAGGAAGAAAAGTAATGTCACAAACTAAACCGAATAGTAGAGAAGAATTAAATAAAGTACTTCATACAGTTGGTACACGAATAAATGAAGTTTATACCAGTGAAGCTACAACGCCTTGGTGTACGGTTCACTATTTCAAGTTAATTAAGGGTGTCTGTGTCGGCTGTGAGGCTGTTCAAGCTCTCGACCAACATCTCACCAATCAACTAGAGAAAGCAGTTGAATCTAATAGATTTGACTGGCACGAAGCTACTATCAATCAATTAAATACTGAAAAATACAAACTCAAACTCATGGTTCAACGTAGGAACAAAGAAATAAATGCTCAGATAAAAAATATTGAAGACTTTGTAGCTAAAGCAAAACTCCAATCCACCACAAATAAAGAAAGGGATGGTGAGTGATACCTAAACCATCCGGGTATTGACAAAAAAGCAATAGTGCTTTACACTGGTAATTGTGTCCATTCACTCGAATGGACGGTAAGTGAAAATAACTGACGTTCTGGGGAGTACGTATAGGAAGGCTCACTTACACCACAAACTGACCAGCCTCACTGCGAGAGGGGCTGGTCTTTTATTATTCAAGTAATGCTTCAGCAGACTTTATAACAGATCGTGCCATTGATTGTATAACCCAGCAGTGTGGTGGTTGTGTCATATCAACGTCAGGCTCCATTATGACAGTCTCTATCCCTTCAGCGGCTAAGTCAGCTTCTAACTGTTCATACCCCTCAGGGTCATCAACCTTTGGGATAAAGGCATAGTTTTCATCAAGATCAATAATCACCCCATCGAGCATGTCATTCGGGTACCTTAATATAAAGGTATTGTCAGGGTTTGTTTCTATTTGGCCATTATTAATCTTCATGATACATTCTCCAAGTTCACTGTTTCTTTAGAGCGAATAAAGACAACTGCTTCGGTTGGTCCCGCGTCACCCTGGGCTATGTCACACAGCGTATGGTGGTCGGGCTTCTTGGGTGGCAGGTAGGTGCCGTGGTAGTCGCTATGCTTGCAAATACAGGCTTGTACTATCATCGAACCAGACTCTCTTGCGTGTCTTTCGTGTAGACCCCTGTACTCTCGACGGGGAAAGAGCAAGTGATGCCTGTTTGTTTCCCGTAACCCTCTCAGGCACAGGTCATAACAGACACCAAAGTCTTCTGGCACAATAGGTATACCACGCTCGTCTACAGGGCATGGCATACGAGCTTCCATATTATTGCCTAGCGGTTCTGGCTAATTGAGCTGCGTCAGGGCGCTCTATAACCGGGAACGGTTGTGTTTGCTCGTGCAATCGTTCTGGGTGTTTAGGGTATTCGCTACCACCAAGCGGTTTAGCTGGTAGTGGGCTCAGTTTTTCTAGTGCTATATCTAATAGCATCCTGAAAGGTTGTATTCTAACCTCAGGCATTATATTTGGATCGTTGGGGATTCGTTCCATAGGGAGTTCCTTCGTTTATGCTTATATTATACACCCTTTATCATGAAAAGGGAAGATTAATTTACGAAAATATTGTGACTTTTAACAAGTACTCTGTCTTGGCACCAGCCACCACAAGAATCACAGCTGTATCGTTGACGTTTACCTGTCTTAGTTGGGGCCCAACCACGAGGGCGTAATGGTCCACCACCACATTTTGGACATGCGTTCGGTGTGTCTAAATTCATAGCGGGGTGGTTATTCACCCAAGGTCTTATAGTCTTGTAGAGGTCTTCGAGCGGTGGTATGTCGTGGCGATTGTAGCGCTTCATACGTGCCCAAGCCTTAGGATCACCCTTTAAGCACCCGTGCCACGTTTCTATACCTCCTGGATCGCCTTTGAGGTGTGCTCCTAGCTGCGAGGCAAGCGCACCAAGCCGATTGCTCGTAAACGCGCCATACTTTCTAAACAGTTTCTTTGTATCAAGCTGTTTATAGGGTGAAGGTGGTTTTAGACCATGTGTTATCATTCGAGCTTGGCATTTCTTCTGATCAAAACTATCACCATTATGGGCAATAATAATATCTGCCTCATCAAAAAGAGCCCTGATACGCTTAACGATTTCTTTGTCGTTATTAACGCCGGGCTCATAACCAGGTAAGTCATCCTGGCCGATGCAAAATACTTTCTTTTCACCAAGCCATTTCCAGGCTACGGTGAGTATCTGCCAGTCCTCTAGTACCTTTATTACGTCCTGTTGGTATATACCCCATGTATATCCAATGATAGGGGATGTCTCAATATCGTATATTAAGACTCGGGGAGTAGTCATGTTTTTCATCTTTCATTTGTTTTGTCTGGGTGCGCTTCTTTACCCTTATGCTTTTTATTATAGCACAGTTGTCAAGCTTTTGGTTCGTTCGGGATGAAGTAAACCAGAATAGATGTGACAACAAGCGTGACTACATTAACTACGTCAGGAGTAGGTAATACACCTACTACTGCTAAACCAGCCATAACGAGCGCTACAACTAGTGGTACTAATGCTTTTCGGATTGATGCTAACATTTTATCCTATCTTTCTATTAAATATTTGTTCTATAAAGGCTTTGATAGCCAATACAATACCATTCAGGGCCTGTACGGCCTTCTCTAAGGCGCTTATGCGCGCTTCGTGGTCTTGATCTACTGGTGGTGGACCAACTGGCGGTGTAGGCGGTTCTACGACGTCTGGCGTGTCCTTAAGCTGTGCTTTAGGTATGCCGTTACTGTGTACGCCTTTATCTACCCAGTACTTGCTAATCCAGTAGTGGGTCCCACCAACGCTTGTTTCTCCCGCAATAGAGATCTGCGTATTGTCTCCACCGCCGGTCAGCGTAGCGTTGTTCTCAAGGTTGATTACTGTGTATGATCCTTCACTCCACTTAGAGACAGTATCGAACTGTTTGAAGTTCTTTTCCCACTCAGGTCGAGTGTCAACAGGAGGGGTAGGGGGGGTTGGAGGTGTAACAACAGGAGGTTGTGGTTGGAGTTCTGGCCAGTCATAAACAGCATCCGCCGGTATATTTTGTGCTGTCCCTTTATCAGAGATTTGGAGCACGTACCCGGCCAGTAGGTCCCCCGGGCAAGCGGTTGAACTAAATGATCGGTGGCCCCACACATCTGGATACCCAGCAGGGAACTCTGGGTGGTTCTCGCACAACTCTATAATGAGCTGGCTTAGGGCCTCATATTGCTCACGAGTAGGCTTCTGGTTGTAGGGAGCGTGGAAGTACCCATCTAAACAAATGTTAATGGTGTTGTAGTTCTTGTCTGAGCCTACAGCATACAGCCACATGGAGTGGTCTCTAATCTTAAAGATTGTGCCTGTGTTGTCAATCTTGTAATGATACTGCAAACCTGGGCCTAGGCGATTATAGTGCTCCCGGGCCTCACTTCTGTATCTTGCCACTGAGTCATACTCGTGGTTGCGGATGGATGCATCGTGGTGTACTGCTATATGGGTGATGGCACTATTTGGTCTAGTGTGTCCCGCCCAGCCGGGGTTGAGGTATCCGTCCCCTCGCAGGTCAACGATTTCAGCAACGTAATTTTTAGACATAATGTGTCCTTTTCTAGAGTTTTGGGAGAGAATCTAGCACACCTCCAAGAGTGCTGGTATCTTCCTTTTTCTCTTCATTTGTGTTATTTGTTACATTTGTGGTTACAGAGCTTGTCTCTGTTTGTTTTGGTGTTGGTGAACTCTGTAATGACTGATTCTTCGCGACCGACCCCTCTGGTTCTGTTTGTGATGTGGTAGGGGCGTTCGTATTTGAATTTTCTTTACTAATGTTCTGTAGAAAGTAAGTGGCCAAGAAGGTTAGTAGAACGGTCAATACGATCGTTAATGGTAGTGTTATGAATTTGAAGCTTTTTAAGTCTGACTTCTTTGCGTAAGTATTGTCTAGATCTCCAAGGCTTGATAAGACGGTTTTTATGTCTCCCTTAACTTCAGCGACGTCACCCTTCACCGTGTTCATGTCGTTCTGTAGCACGGCTATTGCTGCCCTTTCGTCGTTAGTTATAATTGGATCTGGCATTATTTCTCCTATATGTAGACACACTCCGCTATAATGTATCCAGACATAGGATATGTCTCTAACTGCGAGCTTACCCTTGCAAGGAAGTAGTAGGTTGTTTGTACGGTAAGGGATAGAGGCACTCGGCGACTCTGAGTACCACCATGACCACCATCGCGATACTGTCTTGAAGATGATGTCAAACGATAGTCCTGTTCGGCGTTGGTTACAGTTGATAGCGTGTAGTACCCAGTGCGGTTGACACCGTCAACCCCAGAGTTTGTTAATACGTCTATGTCGTATCCAAAACTCCAATCACCCCGAGGAACGGATATACTTAGGGAGTTGCTATTATTAAAGGTGCTTGAGGTGGTCGTGGGAGCAGAGTTTAGTAGCCATAATCTGACTTCCCACGAGCCCTTGCCGACAGGGAAACCAAATGGGGTTTTTTGTGTTGAGTAGTACGGTGTAGAGAGTGTCATATTTGGTATAACATAGTCAGTACCGGTAAATACGGTTATCTGTGATGCGGAGACGGCTGTTATAACCCCGTATTCTGTATTGTGCATAGGGTTATCTGATGTAGTAGCAGCGACACCTCCAGAGGCAGTGAGGTTGTTAGCATTCGCAGTAGAATCACTAAGATCACCAGTCAGTTTAAAGTATGCTACTAGATTTGTCTCACCTCCTGTGAGTTGCTGAGACATATTGTCCCTTATTTGGGTAGCCGTCCTCACGGCAGACCAGATTCTAACATCTGTCAGTTCGGCATCAAGGTAGCCAGATGGTCCATCACTTGCGCCAATCCTGAGTGGGTTACTACTTTGTACAAGAGCTGTTATTGTACCGTTTGTTACTGTACTGAACGGTACAGATACACCATCTATATATATTGCATGGGAGTTACCAGAGTTATCCATGCTTGCGGCAATATGCACCCACCTGCCAAGTGGAATTGATTGATAACTGAATATTGACCTGTTATTAGATGCAATTCTCATAGAAACAAGTGATACACGGCCATTGTCAGTTAACTCAAAAGAGAAGCCTTCAGTTGAGCCATTTCGTCTGTTTATAATAGTTTGCGTTGACCCCGTGTAGCTCTCAAGTTTAACCCAAGCTTCACAAGTAAAGTCATCTGTGAACGTGATACCTGATGGAGATGTTTTAGAAGCGTATTGAGAACTTGACGATTCGAAGTCAGCGCACTGTGTTGGTGCTGTGGTTCCTCTAGAGAGTTTAAACCGCATACCAGGAGAAAGGACAGCAGTAAGGTCTGCTGAAGAGTCTATAACAAACTCTTTATTACCCTTATTGTAACCTGAAGCCACGGTAAGGGTAGAGCCAACGGATGTCCAGCCCTGTGGAGTAGTATTGAATAAGTTAAGCAATGTTTCATAATATGCAGCAATAGGAGCCATAATAACTGTTGCTCCTGATGTATGCGTAGCTGCTGCGGTGTCATCTTGTCCTCGACCATCACCAACAGATGGGCAAACTACTTTTGTACCTGTCTTTGAGGTGTAGTATATAATCTCCCTTTTGGTTGGTACGTCAGGGTCGATGACTAAAAACCCCTCTGATCCGTTAGGGATAGTATCTATAAAAATGTCGGTGTCAGTCAGCGACACATCGTTCGTCAACTGAGCCGAAAAAAAGTTCTGGAATGACAGATTTGTCGTTGGAGTAGCACTCATTTTTTGTTTTTCCTTTTTGTTTTTTGGCTTACGCCTTTTCTTCTATTATACACTATCGGAGAGATTTTCTCAAGCTTGCAGCGGAAGTTTTTGGAAATGGCGATATGCTGGCCGACTTCCCCACCGATGATGGTATAGATTTTGCTCCTTCATTCTTTGATACATTCCTGTTACGAGAGCTGAATGTCGGTACAGGGCTGGTTTTACCGGTCGATTCAGATGCGAGTAACTCACCTAAGTGTGCATTACCAGATGAGCTAGAGCCGCCCCGGCCTCCACCTCCACGACGTCCATCACCGCCTCCTGAGCCTCCTCCTGAAGCATATTTCTTTGGTAGGGTATACCCAAACTCACCTCTGAACTTCTTAGAGAATTTAAGGCTACCTGTAATGCCGGAGTTGTATAACTCATTGTCCATCTGTATAGCAGCGTCAAGGTCTTCTTTAGATATACTACCGCTGTCCAGCAGTTTACGTGTATCAGCGCTGCCACCTTCGTTATAAAGATCTCTTTGTGATTCAGAGTAGTTCAGCTTATAGGCTTTGTTTTGGAAGGCTTTTGCTTTGTTAAGTCTGTCTAGTGCGGTGTATTCAGGATGTGTGTTGATATCCTTTTCGTACTCAGCGTACATTTTCGATAGCTCGTTAGACGGTTTGAACTCGCTCAAGCCACTTGCTCTTGTTTTGTTCACATTACTAGCGACTGCTATGGCTGTTTGATCGGCGGGGCCTTTCAAATAAGCTTCTTGCTCTGATTTTGTTTTAGAGTTAAAGGTGCGGTAGAACTCCCGTGCTTCGACACTCCTGGCGCCCTCTGGGGTTTTTGAATCCTTGCCATTAGTATATATGTCCTGTGCGACCTGAAGCTGCCGTATATCATCTGCGAACTTCTCTGTAATAGTGCCTTTATCGACATACTTGTCTAACTCAGCGCTAGTCTTCCCAAGATATGCTTGCTGCTTATCAGATAATGCTCTCTTAAAGGTATCACGCATGGCGCTCTCACGCTTATCGTCTATAATAGCTTGTTTAGTAGCATCATCAGCACCTTCAGGGAACTTGACGGTGATTGGTTTGCCTTTATCATTCGTGAGGACTTTACCACTTGGGTCAGTAACCATGTTAGGCTCTATCTTGCCTTTGTATTCTGGCACGCCAGTAGCATCAGGTTTCCCTTTGTCTTTTGTCGGGACTGAGCCGTATGTTTGAGATGAGATACCAACGATGTCAGGTATGTTCATAGCTATGCCCTTAGCAGCGCTACCTGTATCTTTCGCGGTTTGGTACATACCTGTGGCACTGATTGGAAGCACCATTTTACCAACTTCTGCGAGAGGGTTGATCGGGTTCCCCCCGCGGTCCTCACCTTTTAATATCTTTGTTGCGGTTGCAAGAGTCGGGTTCTCTTTGTTCTCGATCATGTCCCATAGAACAGAGAATCTATTTTTCTGGTTGAACCCTTCGTCTACTGGTTTACTTTGGCCTGGTATTAGGTCAGTGACCCCTTTGGCGAACTTGGTTACTTCGCCAGATTCGGTGCTCTTGTATTCGCCAGTGAGCTCTCTCCATGCAAGGACCATATTTTGTTGTAGTCCGGCCACCACATCATATCTGGTATTGCCAATCTTTATCTTGCCAAAATCAGAGCTTCTCATGTCTGTTTCAACATCGGCTCCTGCAAGACTAGCCATACCGAGTACCGTGCCTACTGTGGTTACAAAGGATGCAGCTGTTTTGGCAGCTTCTTTTTGAGCGACTGGGTCAAGTTTTGCGTAGTAAACAGGGTTGAGCAAATCAAGCCGTGACTTCCATAGCCTTGGGGAGAACAGTGTGGCACTTAACGTAGTAGAGTGTTTTTCAAGATACTGTCCTAAGTCGCCCCTACCAGTGGCCGAGTTTATAAAGTTAGATACGCTATCAAGTGCTTCTTCGCTTAATTTGTTACCAGCAGCTTCTTCATTTTTCACAAGTTGGTCAAACGCATCAGCACGCATCTTGGTCAAGAAACCACTATATGCACGATCTGTTGCTTTTACTACCTTGCCAATACCAGGGATTTTTTCTGCGAGGTTAGATGCAAACTTCTCTTCAGTGCTTGTCAAGCCCTGAGCGCCATCGACAGCTAGCTTTGAACCAACCATAGAGTCGTATGTTGGGCGGGATGTAATTTCTTTCATTCCCTTTTGGAATGCTTCTTCGCTTGCAAAGTACTTAAGCTGAGCACCGAAGTTTCGAGCTGCAAGAACAGGGTGTCTAGTAACTAATACGCCACCTTGTCGGAGGGTGCCTGATAAATCAAGCATACCAGCCATGAGTGATCGTGGTATGCCAACGATCTGCCCAGCTACTTCACGCCAGTTTTTCTCTCCACTGTCAATAGCAGACTGTATAGAGTCTCCCATTTGATCGCCAAAGTACTCTCTAATATATTTAATATCTGATGGTCGTGGCTTTTCGTCTGAGGCGCCCCACACCTTTCTAATAGCAGATTGAGTATTCTTTCGTTTCCAGAATGGTAGGCCAGAGTCGGCTATATCGTTCAATATTTGGTTTTGTGTCTGTTCTGGGACAGATATTGGGTTAAAGCCAGATTCGGCGTATTTACCCCTGAGGGCCTTTAGACTTGCCCTATAACCGGCTTCTCCACCGCCAGCAGCTTTGTCGGCTTCGTCGGCTAGAGCAGCTCTGGACGCCTTCTGTTGGCTGATAGCGGATGCCTTTTTGCCGGCGTAGTAATCAGCACTCTTAAGAGCGTCTAACACATCTTGTACGGCTTTTTTGCTTTCTGGGCTAGCGTCGGGCATTATGTCTTCTGCTGTTTGTTCTGCTTTAACTGCGTTATCAGCATTTTGTGCGACTTGGTTGCCTACAGCCTCAGGTGATTGTGGGGTTGGTAGTGTTTGTTGGGCTTCAGTTGGGGCACTTGTACCTGATTGTGATGGAGATTCCTGTAATGCGGTTTGTACTTGCTGGGCTTCAGCAGTCGTAGCGGTATCAGGCGTAGCAGCATTTGTTTTCTCTGGCTGAGCTACCTCTTGTAGTGCTTGTTCATCACCGTTTGCAGCCTTTACAGCAGCTTCTTGGCGCTTTTGGAACGCTGGGGTGATTTCTTCGTCAGATAGACCCTGTTGGGCCCGGATAGTTGCTTCAGTTTCGAGCTGTTGGTTTGTCTTCCCAGCAGCAGACCCGACATTATCGCCATAACCTCGTAAATATGCTGGCAGTGGATCGCCATTTTCGGCAGCCTGTCGGACTACCTGTTCAGTAGCTGTGTCAACATTCTGGGCTGCTGGTTTGATTTCATCTAGTGGATTAAATTTGGCTTCTGGTAAGTTCTCAGTAAGTTTAGTCTTACCATTAGGAACACCAGTATTTTCTGGAGGATTTGGTAATGATTCAGCTGCTTTCTTTGTAAGATCATCCACAAAATTGCCATCTGAAACCTCGTTTATAATCTTTTCAATGGCGGCTTGGTCAGTCTCTTTTGCAAGGTACTCGGCTATACTAGAAGCTGATTTTTGTTCTAGGCCTGGAGCTGCTTCTTTAAGGAATTTAGCGATGTCTTTAGCACTCTGAGAATTGACAACGTCTTCTACAGATTTGACCGCGTTTTTGCTCAGTAATTGTTTGCCTTTAGAGAATACTTTGCCAAGTAGTGGCATGCCAATTTCAGCAGCGGCGCCGACACCAATAGCTTGTTTAAGATCTGGCTTCTCTCCTTGGCCAGCTTGTTGCCCTACTTGTATGCCTGTTTCAGTTGCGAAACCTGGCACACGGGCGAGTGTTTTAGCAGCCACGTTGGCAATGGGACCACCTTGTTTAAGAGCGGCAAGAGCTTTGCTAAAAGCAGGAATGCTTTGTGAAGCTTGTTCAGCCATATTACCAGCCTTGGCCATTGTGCCGAAGTCAATAATGCCCTTCTCCACAGAACCTATTTTTTCACCAAGCTTACCGGCGTTTGTATATTGGCCTGGGGTATCTAAGTCTTTGGCTAATCGTTCTAACCCAAAGGTGTTTTTACCAGGCAAGAAGTAATCAACCCCTCGCAACGCCCCCCGGGCGATACCACCACGAACTTTGTCAGCGTTACCTTCTATAAAATCCCAGCCGTCACCTTTGAATCTGCCGTTGTTTTTCAACAGATCTATCGTGCGGACAGCATTGGCATCTTTTGCTTGAGCCTTTTTATAAAGATCAGCTACGTATGATTGTCGCGCTTCTGGGCTTTGCCTATCGAAAGACTGCAAGAAGTCACCGTTATTGACGGTTACATCCTGACCAGCGTTTACAGTTCTTTTCTTTTCAAGAGATTTTGGGAGCAACCACGCGGCGTTTTTACCAAAGATAGTCTTATTCTGAGCCGCGCCATAATTAATAGCCTTCACAGTAGTCTGCTGTGGCTGTTGGGGTTGTGGGTTAGCAACATTTCTAATAGAAGGAGTTGCTGAGTTGTATTGGGCTAAACGCCGTAACTTCTCTTGAATGTCCACTTAGCTCTCCTAAGCTTGTTGTTGCTTTTTGTCGTTAGTACCTAAGTCAGCGTTAAACGCTGAGAGTAGCTTGTCTTGTTCAGATTGTGCTAGGCCGGAATTAGCTATAAGGCTACCAGCAATGGCACTCTTAGTTTGTGAGTCTGTGTTACCACCGATAATAGATGCAAGAGTAGTTTTGAGTGATTGTGCTCGGGTACTTGAAGGAGCAATACTCTCTAGAGCAGACATGTTCTGAGCGGTCGTGTTGTTGTCAGCGGCTTGGCCACGGACATCTGCAAGACGGCCTTCCAGAGTGTTCCTAATAGACATAAGGTTGTCAGGGCTAGTTTCTTCTGCGAGGTGTGAGAGCACAGAGTCAAGACCACCTTTTTGAGCATCAAAACCAGCTTTTTGGCTAGATACCCACTGTGCGATCTTAGCGACATTGTCCTGGAACTCTTGCCCAAGATCCTTAATTTGTTTCTGACCACCTTCTTTGATGTCGTCCACGGTGTTACCATAATCAGAGCTATCTCGTGTACCACGAGCTGCGAACGCTCCACCTGCTTGGCCTACATTGCTGTCAACTTGACGCGTAACGTCACCTGTTTCATCAGCAAGACGTGTCTGTAGTTTGCCGGTTTGGTCTCTACCAGAAGCGTCTACTTGACCATATCGTTGATCGAATAATCCTTTAATTGTGTTAGCAATGTTAGTTACTTCTCCACGGAGTTGCCCGGCTCTAGCAGCATCAGCAGCAGCTTTTGCAGCTACGGGGTCGTAGCCACCGCCGCCACCTGATGCATCGCCACCACCCGTGCCAACACTTGTTGATACAGGGGCTCCACCAGTCTCACCAAGAGCCTGATTAATAACTCGGTTTGCACCGGCATAATTCTCTGGAGAATAAGGACCAACGTAGCCAGCTTGTGCACTTATCATCTTGTTTGCAAGATCGTAATAGTCCTTTTTCCATGGACCAGCTGTGCCATATGCTATACTTGCCATTTTTTATTTCCTTTTGTTTCTCTTATTGTTTATGTTTTACTTTTATTACATTGTATCATGGATCAGCTTAAATGTAAACCTTATTGCTGCTATCAAAGACGTAATGGCTCTTCGGGAATGCAGCGTAAACAGTGCCAAGTAAAACGAATGTTTCGTTGATCCTGTTATTGTAGATTTTGTATTTGAGTGATCGGCTATCAAAGTTAAGACTTACGCCTATAGGAATGTCAGTAAGGACAGAACCGGCGGTTGACGAATCTTCGCCGTCGGTACCCAGCATGAACGAACCAAGCATATTAAGCCCAGCGCCCCTAGAAGAGCCCGAGCCTAGCTGCGTGGTGCCGAAACTAATATCGTTATCTTGATATATTGTTAGATCTACGAGCCCTGTGATTCTACGGAAAATAAGCCGCACGTCTACCCAGAATTTGGTGATGTCTGGGTTGCCAACAGTTTGGGCTTTAGACACAACCCATGCTTCGATTGCAACGCCATCATCATTATAAGTACCGTCACTTCTGACATATACTTGGGTACCTGAGTCATCTAAGAAATACAACTTCTCTTGGTTGTCATTATTGATATACCGTACCATGTCTTGGGCGTTAAAGTTAGACCAGATCATATATGCTTGGAAGCGCTTATCATAGACCATTGACCTTGATATTGACGATGATGTCCCTGTTGGATAACATAATATATATTTGTTGTCAAAGTATACAGCGTTCGCACGAGGATACTGGCTAGCATTTATAGACGACAGGGTCGGCTGGATGCGGATAGAGAGCACTGATGTACGAATAGCAGTAAAGAACTGTGGTTCATTACCGAGTACTCGGTGGCCCTCTCTTGACAAGAAGTAAATATCATTTTCTACTGATTTAATAGACTTGTGTGAGACCGCACCAGTAGAATACGTGATAGGAGTAACAGTACCAAGGCCGTTAGAATCAAAAGTGAACTGATAGATTGATCGTTCTTTAAAGATGATAAGAATATCCTGGAATACGGCAAGCCCGGTGATCTTGTCGCCGTCGTTTTTGCGTATGTCGTACACACGAGCTTCAGAGCTTGAAGGAGTACCGGCAAACACAGTAGCTCCTGGTACGTTAGGGTTGCCATTCTCAGCGTCTGTCGTGTTGTCAGGCTGTGGTTGAGTACCACCTGTTGTCACAGTAAAGTCAGTAGCATCTGAGCTATTCGATACATATAAGCGGTTTGGTTGGCCGGGTACACCAGCACATATGTGATATGACTGATAATAAACTGAGAACGAGGCGCGGGGCATCGTGCCTGGTTTAGTAACAGCTGACCCGTCAAAATATGACCCACCGTCGGTGCCGTTCCAAATAAATAGCTTCAATCGGGCCTGAGTAAATGAAGTGTCCTGCCCTGCGGTGAACGTAGGGCCTGTAGCACTTGCCCATGATCCTGTAGTACGATATTTCAACGTACCGTCATCAACAGTCACAAGCTGGTTAAGCGTCTCTGTACGGTAGACTCCTAGACCACGAGCAGCTGTGAGCGTATCACCGGCAGCTTCGTACCCATATCGTTTACGAATAACACCACCTTCGTCATACTCACAGTTCATCACATCAGAAATTTCCCTGTCGTCGATTAAGCTTGAAGAGACAAGGTTATTAAGCCCCTTATTATGGTTCATCACCACGAGGCGTTTAGGCGGCTGGACTCTCTTTGCCGGGATGTCCTGTTGCTTCCGCTTGCTCATTTAGAATTCTCCGGTTACTGAGGATGTCTGTGACTGAGCGGTTCGTCTTCGCTTTCTGGGGGCTGGGACCTGATGAGCAGCTA
>Ga0075464_10000367_pt1 | contig 19614 bp, 20 predicted proteins | sample DEB19_08_DNA_5_FD_75068 | JGI IMG/M metagenome (GOLD analysis project Ga0075464, IMG submission 75068) | Aqueous microbial communities from the Delaware River and Bay under freshwater to marine salinity gradient to study organic matter... | ecosystem: Environmental > Aquatic > Marine > Coastal ...
CAGCGCAATGACGAAGTACATCTCATAAACCCAGCCGGTGGCGTTCATGCCGGGCAGATGCATTTTGATGCCAAATGGGGACAAGGCCAGACCCTCGGCGAAGATGCATTGCACCACATAAGTCGTGTAAGCACCCACAGCGATAAGTTCACCATGCGCTGTACGCGCCAAAACGGTTTAGCCCACTTGGTTAGGCGATTTAGCCCGCTCTAGGGCAGGATCACGTACTCTTTTCGCGGTCCGAAAACCCTTCTTCCTCGATAATCTGCATTCGGCGGCCTTGGGCCGGGGATGTAGTTACGGCCTAGCCCTGGAGCGGTGGTTTCGAGCATTTCCAGCGTGGCGTTTAGGTTGGTTGGTCGGTCTGGGTAGATCACTAGCATCACCCGATCAAACACCGGGCTTCCTTCCGAGCTGACTGGAGGGAATGGCGTTGTAAAGGGGCCGAGTCCTGGCACCCGTGGCCATGTTTCGGGAGAGTTGGGGTTAATCGTCTCCTCAATGTCACACAATGGAGAGCCTTGATAGTGTACAAGGCTGCTTTGAACCCTTTGAAAAACGTTTGCATCCTCTCTCAAATACTCCTCAAAACGGAAGGTGATCTGATTCCAATCGCCCGGCCACCAGCGGAAATCATAGTTCGCTCTGAATCCGGGGACGGTTTCGGAGCCTGGAATCTCAGGGTCTGCCTCGATCCTACTGCCTCCAATGTAAGCCGCGTACGTCACCCCAGGGAAAGGGAATGTTCCAATGTCCCCATCTGTCCACTCGTTCACTTTTGGGGGCGGATTCGGCTCACCTTCGATCTCTTCTCTCACGATCAAAGCCAACGCTGAGGCCCTGCCCAGCTTGTGGAGTTGTAACATCCCGTGTTGCGGCCAAATCGCGTTTGGCCTCAATGCTTCAGCCCGAATATCAGGGTTGGGCAGGATGTACACATTTCCGCTCATGGGGTGAGATAAAGGTAATTTGGAGGGATGAAAAAGGCGTTTAAATCCGTGTTCCTGTGTGGGGTCACTCTGAGCTTCCCGTCCAGCTCCTCAACCGTTGCAATCGGGAAGAAGAAGATCCCTTCTTGCATCAATGCTCCGGTTCGACTATTGACCTCTGGCGCTACCTGCTCTTGCTGCGTTGTCACGATCTCCGCGCTCTCCACTTTGCCAGTGCTCACCACTCTCCACAAAGCAACCTGATTGCCCGCTGCATCCAGCGCATCAAACTGGGCGCCGTCAGGTATCCAAGTGAGCTTTAGAAAGTAGGTTTTCCTCAGCCCTGGCTTGAGTGGCTCATCGGTTGGGTTTTCGGCATCCAGCCGCCGCTTGTTCCATACCGGCATCGTTGCCGTTTGGCCGAAATTCACGAACCCCGGAGCCACCTTGATATTGAGCTTGAAGGGAGAGCTTAACTCATCCTGCTCTGCGTAAACTTGGAAAGGGTGGAGAGACAATACCGGCTCCTCTTGCTGTGTCTGTGATGCCCCGTCTCTCATCCACCAAAGCAAGTCTCTTAAATCCTCCAGCCCGAGGTGAGCAGGAGGCCCTAGGCTCATCGTGATCCCGTCGTTATCTGGCTGGATTTGCACGGTTTGGACCATCGCCTCACAGCCTTCCCATTCGGGCCTCCCTGTCACCCTCACTAGATCCCCCGGCCTGATGTCCGCTTGGGTGTTTTCCAGTGTGATCTGACCCGACCAAAAGAACCGGCGCGACATCGCGAAGAGCTTAGCCGCCCAGCTTGCATCTCGCTTTTCTGATTTATCGAGAGTGAACACCGCAACCCCCGGTTGCCCGGCCTCGGCTGAATCAGGAGCCCTGTCTTCGATGTGCACTTTTGCCAGCCCTGTCGCCTCATCCTTTGCTTGCATGTATTGGATGATCACACCAGCCGGAGCCAGATCAGAGTCCTCGTAAAGATCCGCGCTTTTAAGCGGGGCATGTCCTTTGCTAAAGGAATGTGTTTTTCTCGCTCCTGGAGCCGTCCAATTCAGGGTTGGAATTGGGCCATACTCCCACCAAAAAACCGAGTCAGGAGCCCAGGCCGCCATCTTCCTGATCAAGTCTTCACAGTTGGCTCCTGTCACCCACTCGGGCGGCAGCATTTGAGGAGCCTCAGAAGGAGCAAGGAGCCCGATGTTAAACGCTCCTCCGCTCTTCAGTTTGGCCCACTCTAAAATCTCCCGGATTTGATCAATCAACCCGATCAGAAAAAGCCCCTTTTTAAAGAGCCTCACTGATGTCGTGATGCCGCCCCCTTGAGCCATTGGGATGACGTGTGCAAAGGTCACCTCACCAAGCCACCACCAAGGGCCTTTGATCACCACTTGCACCCCGCCGTCCGACTGGCTTTCTCGGGTGCCTGAATCCGTGATCCAGCCGACGAAAAAAAGCTCACTTCCACGGTGGATTTCAACCCTCGTTTTTATCGCCCATTTTCTCAGCGGAGCGCCACGATCCACGAGGGTGAGAGTCGCTTGGTCTGAGGCTTGATTCGCAAAGCTAAAACTCAGCTCAGAGACCCCTGAGTCTTCAAGGCTCACCCCGTCGATTTTCCAGATTGTCAGACTGCTCATCAGTTGGCTCTCATTGATTTGATTTTAGCCTCCAGCGCTTCCGATTTTTTCAAGGCGTCTGCCCCCATTTTGGCCGCTGTTTCGATGGCCTTGGCTTGAGTGTCCATCGCCTTGCCTAGATCTGAGAACGCCTTGTTTTGTGACTCTGCCGCGACCTTCATGGCTGCTTGGATTCGGGCCAGTTCTTGCGGGCTTGCGCCGTCCTCCAGATCTGCGGCCATTTTTTCCAGCGCATCGGCCATGGCTTTGTTCTTGCCCTTCACCATGTCGGCCATCTCCTTCAGGCCATCGGCGAGGTTGTCGCCTCCTTCTTCCGTGGCCTTCGTGGCGTTCTTGGCCTCGGCTTTGGCCTCACCAAGTTCCTTCTTCACCTCACCGATGTCTTCGCCTTCGGGCTTACCTTTTCCGTCTGCACCGCCTCTGCCTTTGATTGCGTCGATTCGGTCTCGGCTGCTTTCATCCTCCCACCGGCCTGTCCTTTTATTGTCCTCGGCTTTGCCTACAGCGTCCGCTTTGCGCCGAGCCTCTGCTGCCGCTGCCGCTGCTTTAGTCGCGGCTGCCTCTTTGCTTTCCTCTTCAGCTTTCTCGCTCGCCAGTGGCCCGGCATCGCCGACTTCTTTACGGAGGCGAGCCGCTTCCTCAGCCCGCTCCTTAGCCATCTTTTCTTGTGCTGCTTGGGCCTCGCGAGACTTCCGGGCCTCCTCCTCTGGGTCGAGTCCGGCGAGCCTCGCCGTTGCGGGAAAGTTCTCTACGCGCTCGGCATCAGCTTTGCTCTGCGCAGCCTGCTCTCTCGCCGTCGCCGCGCTCTTTTCAAGTTCGTCAATCTTCTCCAGCTTATTGACCCGCACTTCTTGATCTTCGGCCTCCTTCTTCGCCGCTGCCGCTTGCTGCTCTCTCAGCCTCGCCTCTTCATCGGCCTGCTTGGCACGGGCCGCTCCTTTCGCGTCCTCGATCTCGATTTGCTGCTTGCGTGCTCGATCCTCGATCTCCGCTTTCTTCGCTGCCTTCTCCTCTTGAGTGAGCGTGTCGTCCGCGTCCACTTGGGCCTTTTCTTCCGCTGCCTGGTTCTTCACACCTCGGCTTGCATCATCTAGCCCGGCCTGATCCTCTGCGCCCATTTCCTTGAGCTTGGCCATCGCCTCATCGTAGAGCGCGTTTTGCTCTTCGAGTTCCTTCTTAACCACCTCGGAGGCTGCTTTTTGAGATTCGGCATGGAGCGCGGCCATCTCTTCGGATGTGTGCCCCCACTTCTTCATCTCCTCAGTCTGACCACCGAGCAAGCGGGTGAGGTTGTCGAGAAAATCCGCCACCTCTTTGCCGTCGCCGATCACCGCGTCCCCAATGCCAGCCATGGCTTCATTCGCTGCATCTTGCAGGTTTGAAAAGCTTTTTGAAACGTCTTCATTCTGGCTCACCCAAGCCTTAAAGACGGCGATGGCCGCGCCCGCCGCTGCGGTGACTGCACCGATCACCGGTAGAGCCTTCGTCATGCCACCCGGAAGCGCTGAGCCTACCGATTCCGCCGCCTGCTCTGTCGAGTTGGCTGTCTCTTTGATCTTCGCGTCAAAGGCATCAAACGCGGCCCGTGTGCGGGCTGTCTGGCTCTCCAGTGTGTCTCCTGCGTTCTCAAGCTTTCCGATGCTCGCCGATGCTTTATCAAGCCCCGTCGTGTCCGCTTGCGTGCTGATCAGGATTTCGATCTCTGGGCTTTTGGTGGCCATCGCGGTTTAGGTCCAGGCGGTTGGCTCGGTAGCGCTTTCTTCGATCTGCATTCGCACCCCGAGCAAGTACACATTGCCCGCCAGCGTATCACCGGCATGGGCTCCGATGCGTGAGACTTCCACCAGCGCAAATCGGCCCGCGCCCGCTGGCGTGGGTTGAGTGGCTGGGCTGATCACCAGTTCATCGGCGGCTGCCGTCGTGTCTTCAAACGCCGTCGCTGTGCCAAGGCTTCCGGTGAGATCATCACCACTGTCAAAGAGTGTGATCGCCGTCTCCCATCTCACATTCCCCGTATCCGCTCCAGCCCACTCCAGCTTCAGCTTGGGAGAGGTTGCATCATCCCACTCATCTGGCAGGCGGAAAACCATCTGCACCGATTTCGTCGCATCATTCGGCAGAGTCACCGCTTGCACCTTCATGGAGCCGATGGTGAGGCTCCCGACTGTCGGCGTGCCTGTGTTGGCGATCATCTCATGCGGACTCTTTGAGAGAACGCGAAACGTCCCCGTGCGACTGATTAGCACCGATCCCAGAACCGTATCAATCGCCTCCAAATGCTGCGCCAGAGAAGTCCCTGCAGGCGTGTAGTGGTCCGGGTCAAAGGCCACCGCCAGCGCATCCGCCGAAGTCGCCGCGCTCACCAGCTTCCACACCTTTTCATTTGTGGTGGTGGCGTAGTCATCAGGTCGGATCACATTCGGGCTGCTCTCCGCTGTGGTTCCTGCGGTGAGCTGATACGCCCGCCAGAGTGGTGTGCCTCCATTGGCATCCACAAAGCACACCACAAGGCCCACCGTCACACCGCTGGTCACATAGCCGTCCAGCTTTGTGCTGCCTCCGCCTGTCATGCCCACCACATCCGGCAGAGCCCAGAGCCGCCCGCGATCGGCGGCTGTAATGAATCGGTTGGTTGTGCTGGGTGTGCCGGAGGTTCCCGCCATCGCCGCCTTCTCATCCGCGACGGGGAGCCGTGCATCATTGGTCACCACCACATCCTGCCCGCCTTTTTGGAGCGCGGTGAAAAAGCCCGTGGCCCAAGGTGTCCCACTCTCGCCGATGCTATCGACGCCATTACCTGGAATGATTGCGTTACCCATGATCTGAAAAGGTGTTTGAAGGTTGTTTAAAATCTCACGCTTTGGGTCTCAGGTTGGAGCCTGAGAATTCCCAGTCGTCATCACTCACTAGGCTGGCCTTAGGCCGTAAATTGTTGCCACTGCGTTCCCATGCCTCGCCGGTAAGCGTGCTCTTTTCTCCTGTCGGCACACGGTTTCCGTTGGGTCGAAACCAATAGCTTGCCGAGTAGTCCGCCACCGTGGTGAACTGCCCACCTGTGATCGTGTATTCAGCAAACACCCTGCACCCCATGTATGAGAAACGCGGTGCCGATATCGCAGCCGGGAACATGTAATGGTACTTGATCCCGCCCGGGGTATCACAGACCAAAAGCGCGGTGGCATTGTCCCACGGGTGAAGCCCTGCGGCTTCATACCCGATCATGTAGCTCTCCGCCTCTTGCGTGGTATCAAACACCCGCTCAGCGCGAAAACTCAGCGTGGTGAGTTGGTTCCCTCTGTCGATGATCTTCCCCTCACTCCACCCCTGCCCGCTCACCACCTGTTGAAGCCTGTCCGCACTTTTGCCGATCAACATAGCCGGAGGATTCACCCTCATTCCGAGGGCAAAATCTCCGGTGATGTAGTAGCCTCCAAATGCGACTCTCATGGGGTTTTAAAACTTGAAACTTCAAACCTCAAACTTTTACGCGGGCTCTGCATCGTCGATCACAAAGAGAGGATCGAGCGTTCCCGTAGTGACGGTGCGAGTCGCCCGAAACTCCACTTCACCCGTGCGTCGGCGCTGGCTGCTGAAGTGCTCAGCAAAGGGGACGATGGCCGCCTTGCTCAGCTTGAAATAGACCCCCGTGCCCGTGATCACCAAGTCCTCCGCCTGTGCCGAAAGACTGCGCCCGAGATTGGCCCCCGTGCCTTGGATCTTCATGGCCGCGAGAACTTGCGCCGGCGTGATGCCATCGGGCTCCAGTTTGGCCGCCACTTCGAGATTTTGGAAGATGTAGTCGAAGATGCCATGGCTCTCGGTTTCCTCGGGTTTCGCGTCCAGCTTGAAGTCCACTGTCACACCGTTCACGCTCTTGAAATCATCCCACGGTGAAGACGCTCCCCAAGCCAATGAATAGACCTGAGTGAGAATCGCGGTCGCGTCGTAACCTGTGTCGCCGGGGTAGCTCACCGCGCTGTCGGTGTAGAGGCTGTTCGCCGTTTCGGGTGCGCTGGCTTCAGCGTAGAGGCACCCAAACTGCATCGGTCCCATCATGGTCAACTTCCGGCCAAAGCGAAGGCTCGGCATCTTCAGCACCGCCGCCGCTTTGTACACTCGCTGCTGTCCATCCACGCTGTTGATCGTCAGCGTCGCGTCCGAACCAAAAACCGAAGCCCCGATCACCTTGGAAGCATACGGGAAAAGGTAGGGAAGCTGTGCCGCGATGAACCGGCCATCCGGCTCAAAGTCCACCATGTCCATCACTTTATCGACCCGCTCGTCCACCTTACCAAAGCGAGACGTCTGCACCGGGATGGTGTCCATCTGGTGCGTGATTTTGACATCGGCTTTCGAGTAAAGAACTTGCCCGCCAAAGGTCATTTTGCAGGGGCCTCGGAGAATGGATGTGCGGCTCATATCGGTGATGTGTTTGCGTGTTTAAAAAGAGAGTGAATCAGAGACCATACTTGGTTATAAGATAACTCTCAACGAGTTGCCGGTTCGTGGAGTTGAGAGCGCTGTCATAGCCGATAACTTCGTAAATGTGCCCTGTGCCGATTTCGGCCCCAGAAAGATATGTTCCCGGTGCCTCAATGGTTCCCGGTGCTCCGGCTGTGGCTACTGTTCCTTGACTGACCCCTCTCAACCAATGCTGCCCTCCTCCGCTGGTTTGCACAGCGCAATGGAGTCTCATCGTGGTGTTGCTGTTGCTGCTTGTCAAGCCTCCAGCAAACGCGGTCCCGCTGTAATAACCGTAATTGAACGAGTAGGGACCGATCAACCAGTTGTTTGTGCCGCTCACCCATCGCCCGTTGGTCGTGCCTGAGTTTTTATACACGACGAAGATGGAGCAGGTAGATCCGGCTGACCATGTTGTGGTCATCCACTCAGCCCCCGCAAGTAGCAGGCTTTTCACGCCGCCCGTGTTCTTAAACACAGGCCGCTTACCGATTGTAAGCTGAACCGAGTCGTTACCTTGCCCGCTCGCATCCACCCACTTGTAAACAGTCTCGCCATCCACCGCCTGAGTGGACCCGGTTTTATAAACATCGCCATCTGCTTTAAGCCACAACTTGCAACCTGCAATGTCTGTGGGGACAAAGCTCCCGCCAGCAGGTGCAGTGAAGCGAAACGAATTGATAACCATCACTCCGCCCATGACGGGCATTGTGAGGAGGAGAATGAGAGCAATGAGTTTTTTCATTAGCGTGTTCCGATGAGGGTTACTTTAAGCCCAGTGCCCGCGATGGTTGATCCCACCTGATCAATGTCGATTGTGATCTCAGCATCGTCTGCGAGCGTGGTATCCGTGAGGCCAGCCGCCGTTGCTGCGGTTGTGCTTGTCTTCTCGGTGTCGTCAATACTCAGCTTGTTGGTTGTCATTATTGTTGAGCCCGCCTCGTTAATATCCACAATAACAGTTGAGCCCGTTGGCGCGGCGCCCACCGATGCTCGCACGCCTGTCAGCGTCATTGCAAAGGGCATACGAAACATGACCTTTGCGGTTCCAGTGGTGATAGCCGTTGTCTCGTCGCTTACGGCTACAACTATTGTCTCTAGTGAAACTGGCGTTGCCCATGTTGCATCGCCCCTCCAAAATGTGGACGATGAGGCGCCAGAGCCAGAATTGAGTTTGGAAACAGGGATGTTTCCAATCGTGACCGCGCCAGTCGTCGCGTTGATACTAAGTGGGGTCGTCGCTGTAGTCACAACGGTTCCACTGACGTTCGGGAAAACAATCGTCGCATTGCCACTTACTGGTGCGAAATTTAAGGTTGTCGAGCCAAGTGAAAGCCCCGTTCCTAAACTTATCTCCTCCCAAAATGCGCCCGTTCCTGTAAGTCTCATTCCACCGATGATACTCCTTAAATCAACCGTCGCGCTCTGATCCATCAGCAAGGCGCCAGCGCTAAGTCCCCCCGAGGAATCAAAGGTTGCAATTTTGCCTGAATCCGCAGCACCGTTGCCGCCCGTGCTCTTGGCCGTATAGCTGAGCGTTCCACTGCCGTTATTGGTGAGCACTCCGGCGGCATTTGATGGAGCCGTAAGGGCATCTGTTATGCCGTATCCTCCTAGTGTGATCGGCGTGCTTGTGATCGTTGACCATGCCTGATTATGCACGATTGGCGCATATGTTGACGCGGCGGTCGAGCTTGTGAGGTATGCGCTAAGATCCTGATCTCCGGTATTCGTGCCGCTCAATGTGATCCCTGAATCCTTGATCAGTTTGCCCGTTGTGCCGTTAAAAAAAACCACGCGGTTGTTAATCGCACTCGCAGGCCCTACCACGTCCCCACTTCCACTGCCGCCACTCCCGATGGTCGTCTGGATCAATGAAAGCGGAGCCGTCTTAGTTGTCGGTGTGCCGCTCGGGTCCGTCACCATCATCACTAGATCATCCGTTGATAGAGTCGTGGCCCTTGGCAAGGCCGAGCCTTTGACTTGAGCGTTCAGGTTGCCCGTGATCATCAGCGCCATCGCTGCCAGCATTGTTTTCGGAGTCGTTTTCATCGGTGTTAAAAAGTGTTCAATTCGTCGTTTCTCATTCAATCACTGGCGGCTCGGCTGCGATCTCCTCATCGTCCTCAGTCGTGATCTCTTCACCGCTCTCGGTGGTGATCACCTGGAGCTTCACCACCACATAAATGGTGTCGCTCGGCAGAATGTCCGCCTTCGCGGCTCCGGCTCGGATCGTCATCCGGCCAGTCACTTCAATCGGCGCGGTGTATTCCGTGGCCTCGGCATTGTCTGCGCCGGGGTAGCTGCCGTCTGTGGTGTAGTAGATCGTCGCGCCATCGGTGGCACACGTCAGCACCACAGCCCCGTCCTCATCAATCGTGAGGTTCGGCGTTGCTACCTTATCCGCGTAGTCGAGAACAAAGGTGGTCTCCAGTGTCACGCGATAGCCCACATTGCCCTCGGGTAGATCGCTCATCCCTACCACCGGATTGGCCCCGGCCATGAGCGTGCATTTGGTGTGACCCGAGAAATAGCGGTGCAGCAAATTGAGGATACGCATCGCGATCACATCGGCCCGCTTCTGGGTGCCGAGTTCGCCCATGTTGATCACCGGCATGGTCACCACTTCAAAAACCAAACGGGCTTTCACTTCCGGCCCCGGTGCTTCGCTTTGCGTCTCCGCAATCGTGGGCTGTCTCGCGATCACCACCGCCCCGATCTTCTTGCCCGTCTCCTCATTGAAGACTCCAAGAGCTGTTTCCACGTCGCTCTCAATGATCCCCTTGTCCTCCTCCAGGATAACCACATCACCGAAGAACGGCTCACTCGTCAGCCTTGCGGCAGCGTCAAGTTGCAGATCTCCGGCGATGTGGTCCCAGTCAGGCATTAGGCACCTACCATCGCCCCGCTCATGATTTGCTCACGTCCCCCTTTGCCCCCTTCGCTTCTTCACAACGCGGAGTTTCAAGTTAGAAGTTTCAGGTTTCAAGTTGCCAGTGAAGCACGCGGCTTTGAAAACTTGAAACCTTAAACTTGAAACTTTAAACCTCCCCAAGAGCCTCTTCCCAATACTCCCGCGCTCCCAACTCCGCCGCTGCTGCGTACTGTTCATCGGTTGGGATGAGTCCGGTGTCTTGAGGAAGTCTCACACGCCTCACCAGCCAAAAGATTGCCTCGCCATCGCGTTGCAAGGCGGCCCGCCCGTTCACGATTCCAAAGGCCAGTCCAGGCACTTCGCCTGCACGTCGGCCAAACGCCTCCGCCGTGGCGGGGATGGTGAGGTACTTGCCTTTGAGCGGTAGGACGATCACATCACCCAAAACCCGCCTCAGAATGGAGCCGTACATCTTCACGCGTGCGGAGTCGCCATCAAAGTCCGATTCAGTCGCCTCTGCCACCTCGCGAATGTAGCCGGTAGGCGTCGCTCCCAGCCGGTTCGCCGTCGTGTGCCGCGTGGGTGCAGCTACTTCTGTGATGTGCCGCCGTGTGAGAATCTCACACACCGCAGCAATGGATTTATTGAGCGGCCTCTTATCCTTAAGCGTCCGCTGAAGCGATGCCAAAACGCCACCGGATTCTTGGCTTGAAGATCGGATCTCGGTAGAAATGGAGAGCATAACAGGAGCCTTTGGCTTTAGTCTGCGGTTGGCATTCTTCGGCCATAGACACACCCCGCAAGCTCCCCGATCAACCTCCGCCCGTTTTCAGAGAGGTGGTTTTCAATTCGGCTGATCATGATTCGCCGATCGTTCACATCATTGGGCTTCTTCTCTGCGTAGTAGTTGGCTGCGTAGCTGATCAGAGCCACCACATCACCAATGTCCATGCACGCGCAGAGTGCGTCGGCCTCAATCTTGATCTCTGTTGTTAATGGGATCGCTTTCATAAATCATTTCTCCGCTACTCCTGTACTCCACTCTCACAGCCCAAGGATCGAATCGAGGCTGAGCGGCTCGCGTTTCTTCACTTCCTCAAACTTGCGTTTCACCTCATCCATCGCCGCCTGTCCGCCGATAAAGTCCTCCGCCTTCAGTGGCCGCACAAAGGCCTTATCAACGGCCTCCTTGATCATCTGCTTAGCCTTCGCGAAAAAGCCCGCAGGACGCGTGGTGATGCCCAGCTCACGCGCCTCGCTGCCGAGGATCTCGCGCCAACCCATGCCGCTCTCAAAGGCAAAGGGCGGATGATCCACATCCAGCGCATCCGGGAACAAAGCGGAGTCACCGATCGCGCTCCACACCTCGGCATCTTTGAGGGCGATCATTCGGCCTTTCACCGGCTCCACTCCGGCCTCTTCCCACCGTTCCGGCCAATCGCGTTCTTCATTCCGTGCAGCCACCCTCACCAGCTCCCAAGCAGGGGCGACATCCAACCGATCCGCCCCCCGGATCTTCTGCGCACGGCCACGCATCAAAGCGCTTTGTGTTTTAAAGATCAAGTTCAACCGGCGCTCACTGGTCAGATCCTGAAGCGACCCCGCTCGGGCCGAAGGAATCCCCAACCGCGCATCACCCGGAAAGCCTGCCTCCGGTGTGTAACCAACGGCCTGCAAAAGCTTCCTGGCTTCGATGCGGAGCTGAGGGAGATCGTTCTCATAGCCCTCGCCTTTTAGAAAGCGTTGAGTGAGCTTTTGAAGCTCTTTTAAATAGCCCGCATGAGTCGTGCGAGCCGAGAAAAAAGCCGCCTCTCTCACCCGAGCGTCCAGCTCGCGAATTTCAGCGGTGCCGAGCCCTGTCGGAAAAACCTTTTTCTTCACCAGCTCACCGATGGCTTGGCTCACCGAAGCATTGCCCCAACGGAAGGCGTTGATCTCAACTCTCTGCTCACTCCACTCACTTAGGATCTCGGACCACATCCAACGGTAGAGAGCGCCCTGCGTTTCTTCACGCGAGAACATCACGCGCTCAGTCTGCGCGAGGATCGCAGCGATGGTGAGGACGGTTGTTTTGCGGGGTCGCTCAATCAAGAGTTGCATAGGCACCACAAGCGGCTTGAGATCACTCCTCAGAGCCCGGCGAACCTCAGCCAAAGGTTGCGCTTTTTTCACCGCGTTGCGCTCCAGAAGGTGCACGGCCACGGCCTGCAAAAGGGTTTTGAAAAGATCGCGCTTCATGCTTGCTCCTTCCACTTCTCACCTTCTTCCGGCTCAGCATCTTGGCACTTTGGGCAGACACACCAAGCCATGCCCTCCACTTTGCCTGTACTCAACACTTCATCCGCTTGATCATCATTCAGGCCGAGTCCGCTTTTAATGTGCTCTCGGATCTCAGCACGCTCCAAGGCTTGCTCTTTTTCTTCCTCCTCAGTCCACACCTCGATTGACTCATCACACATCTCAATCCCGCCCTCACAAAAAGAGGAAGCGGAGGGGATGAATTCAGCCCCGCAAAAGTCACAGATTGTTTTGAGTTCCTCGGGTGGGTTCATGGGGTTTTTCCTTTTTGTCGAATTCCTCAATGGCCCGTTTCAAATACACCGCTTGATCGAGGCACTCCTCATAAGCGTGGTTCAACCATTCGCGCAGAGAGAGCGGGTTTTCGGAAACCGTCTGCCCATACTTGGCAATTCCAAAGGCCTGCCTTTTGGCGATGTCTTCACAGTCTCGCGCTTCGGTTCCTGTTGGGGTTTTATCATTCATCATTCAACCTTCATCATTGAGCTTCTCACCACATCCCGTTGAGTGAGTCTCGCGACATCTTCGTCCGCTTCCCCACCATTCCGATCTTGCTCGGCTGGGGTTGCTCGTTTCCGGCTGCGGGTGTCTCGGGTGGCACGATACCAAACCGGCAAAGGGCCACTTGCTTCATCAGCTCCACGGCGTTCTTCTCTGCCTCTAGGCGTGTGCTACTGAGAAGGCTTTTCAGATTGGGCACGCGATTGAAAAAGCGAACCAAGGCCATGGCGAGGGCCGCGTCTTCGAGTTCGTCGGGAATGGTCCCCGTTGCGCCAAGCGTGTTGCTTTTGCAGCCTCCCACATAACCTCGAACCTCTTTGGTCACTCGGCTCAAGGCTTCATCGATCAGATCGTCCGCATCCTGCCCGGCTCCCAAGGCTGCACCTTTGACCGCGTTGTATTCAGCGCCGGTCAGTTTGTCTTGAAGCTTGGCTCTAGTGAGTGTGATCCACATGGTTAAAAACTTGAAACCTGAAACTTGAAACTTTTCCAATCCTTAACCCGGTAGCGGTCCGATGCTGCGCAGCGGGGAAAAACCCCACGTCAAAACCCACTGCGCAGACTCCAACCGCTCCCCGATTAGGAGACGGTGAATTTACGAATCCCGATGGGCGAGGTGATCTTGATCAGCTCGTAATGCTCAACGGCGAGACAATACTTTTTCGGGCCGACATCCCAACGGTGCACCTGAAGCTTCTGGCCGTTTTCACACGGGCTCCAAAAGCCTTTGATGTTGCTTGGATCTTCGGTGGTGGCACCCGTGATAGCGTTGTACATCAAAACCAGATTGGCCAAGACTTCTGTCTTGGTGCTGGTGCTGGTGCTGTAACGGGCTTCACTGATGAGCACTTGCTCAATCGCGAGGTAGCGAGCCAGAGCAGCTTCATCGCGTGCAGCGGCTGCGTAGCCACCGGCGTTGTCCTGCGCTTCATGCGAGGACTGGCGAAGGCTCCAAGCCGTGGGCCCGTAAGCCACACGATTGGGGCGCACACCGGCGGCGGTGTGAGCTGCTCGGATTTCATCACGGACATCGCCGTCCGGGTTCTTGCCTGCGGTGGTGTCCCACGTCTTGGCCGTGTTGGTGCCAGCGGCAACCAGAACCGCTAACCCACGGCGAACCTTGTTCAGGAGCAGGCGTGAGGTGAGCATTCCGGTGTACACGGTTTCCCAATCAGCGAGGCCTTTCACCTGATCGTAATCAACGGCGATCATGAGACCCCGATTCAGAGTCTTGGCGGTGACTTCCTCACTCTTGTACTCAACGCTCTTGAAGTCAGCACCTGGAGAGCGCAGATCGTCGGAGAGTTCGGAATAAAACGCTTCTGTGTTGAAGAAGGTTTTGTAATCGAAACGATCCGCCACCGGCACCGCTGGCGCGATGGATTCGAGGTGCTGCTCAAAGTTGACGCTGGAGCGGTAGCCCACGGCGTAAGTCGTGAGCGATTCGCGGTAGGTGCCTTCTGTGGCTTTGGCCGCGTTGAACTCACAAACTTTGCCATGTTTGAGATCTTCCGAATAGGGGAGATCCAAGCGGATGTTTTCGGCAGCGTTGATCTGCGCGAATTGTCGATCGCGCAGCATGGCTGCACGTTGGATGGCTTTGCCACCGATGTTAAAAGGCTTTGCTTTCATGATGTGATTGATTTGAAAAATAGATTCTGTTTTTGAGGTGCCTGACTAGGGCTCGGTTTAGGAGGCGAGGGCGTGGATCAGGGCAGGCGATGCCGCCGCTGTTTTGAGTGCTGCAATGTCAGCGTTTGCCGCGACGATCACCGTTCGGAGCGGGAAGCAAGGCTCCACCTCAAACTCCTGATTGGCTGCTCCGGCTGCTGTCACCGCACGGCCTACAAGGTAGTAGGAGCCCGCTGTGGTGGGCAGGTTCTGCACCTTACCATCGTCAGCGGTGAAGACTTCGCTCTCGGCTGTGATCGCTTCACTGGCCACCATGAGAACGGTCCCCTTTGCAGAGCCTAGCCGTTGCACAGCTACCGCATCTTCTGCGGCTTCGGGTGTATCGGTGCAGATGCCGCTCGGGCAGTCGTTATCTGTATTGATCGCCACATGATCCGCATCACTGCCAACCTTGACTAGCAAGTGTCGGTACGTGTGCGCCGCGTCCGCCTTCTTGCTGATTGAGCCACTGGCGTGGGCTCCATCAGCGAGGGCGTTGTATTGCACCATGCAGGCGATGCCCGCTTGGCGTTTGATGTCTCGGCCCCACTTGCGCAGGGTGGACGGTTTAACCTGCGCGATGCAGGCGATCAGGATGGCTGCAAAAAGGAGGCAGCCCAGGAGTAGCATTGTTTTCATCGTAGTGTTGTCTGTTGGTTTCGTTGTCTGGTTTCTTGAGCTGCCTCCAGGCACCGGCCCGGAAGCAAATTTTTATTGGGTCCCTTCCGCCTTTTTGGCGTCTTTGGGTTCTTCCGTTTTGGTGGTCTCGGCCTCGTCCGCTTTGGCTTTAGCGTCGGCATCGGTTGTCTCTTTGGCTTTAGCCTCGGCATCGGCTGCTTTCTTTGCCTTGGCTTCTTGGGCTTTCACCCGCGCCGTTTCGATGGCTTCATCCCTGATCCGCGCATTCTCTGCCTTGGCATCCGCCTCTGCTTTGGCGATCTGTGCCTTGGTGAGTTTGGGCTCAGTGGCTTTGGCTTTCGCCTCCAACTCCGCGTCGTGCACGGCCTGATTGCGGAGGATCTCCTCCGCATCCTTTCGGGTGAGCTGGCCAGCGCTTTCTTTGATCTTGGCCGTGATCTGTTCTTCGGTGAATTTCATATCTTCTTGATGCCCTTGGTTTGAGTTTGTTCAGGTGTCTGGATCTACTTCTTGTCCACTTGCTCCCAGATTGCCTTCATCTCAGGGGCCTGTTTGCAGGCGTTGAAGGCTGTGTTGTAGCTCACCGATTTGGCCTCCATGTAGGTATTCACCCAATCGCTGATCTTAGTCTGCCTCTCGGCTGCATTCAGCACGGCCTCCCGGCTGCGGTTGAGATTGATGCCTTGCGTGTTCAGCTTCGGAGTGAGTGAGGTGATCTTCTGGATACCGGCTTCGAAGTCGGCGTTGATCTCAGTCTCAAAGCCTGCTTTCTCGGCTTCGGTGATGCGTCCGGTTTCAATGGCCGACTTGATCACCAGCCCCGCAGCTTTGGTGCGCAGCGCGTTGATCTGGCTCTTCATCTCTTCGGCCTCGCCGTCCTTCTTCTCCACCTCCAGCTTGAGATTCGCGGCTTCGTCCTCCGCTTTCTTTTTGTCCTCGCCTGCTTTGGCGATGTCTTTGAGTAGGCCAAGCAGCGCCGTGGTGGCCGTTGCTTCGTCTGTGCCTTCGGTTATGAGCCCTGCTTCAATCAGGGCCTTGATGATGTCTGCATTCATGGGCTTCGTTGGTTCTGGTTTGGTTTCTTTTTCCTTGTCGGATTTTTGCTCTGCCTCGGTGTCTTCTTCCTCTGCTCCGGCGTTCACCACTGGCAGCACGCTCTTGATGTTCGGCTGGTGCCACATGCCCACGCTCCAAAGGATCACGGGCTGGATCTTCCCAGGGCTCAGCTCTTCCACGTCCCAAGCGGATGAGGCGAAGCGATGGCGGTTCTCTTTGATCTCGCGCTCTGCCTCGGCGTTCCACTCAGCTTTGCCCCAGAGGCCATCTTCACGCGCTGCGAGGTCTGTGATGCTACCGAGGCGGATCTTCTCCGGCCATTCGGTTGGGGCAAAATCGGGGTGGCCTTTCCAGATGGGAACCGTGTTGAGCCCGATCACGCGGGTGATCTTGGCAAAGATGCCATGGAACGCATTGACGAGCTGCTCCGCAATGGCTGCATTGAAGACCTGCACACTGGCTCGGTCTCGCGTTGGATGCTCTCCATACGGTGCCAACTGAATCCACTCAGGCAAAGAGCCGGTTGCATTGACCTGGAGGCCGGTGGTGTGGACGATTAGATTTTTCGGTTTCATTTCAAAAGGTTCTCAAGCGGCTTCCATTGCCCTTAAAAGAGTCTCCGCCGCTGCGTTGATCTGCGTGAGATCCTCCGCGCTCAGTTTGGTTGCGGGGTCGGTCTCAGTCTGTCCGCCGACTTGCTGCTCCCCGTCTCCCGGCTCAGCCACTCCGAAGGTCTCGCGCAGATCCGGCACACTCAGAGGAACTTTGAGTTCATGGAGCAGCTTCACCGCATCCATCTTCATCTTGAGATCCTGCGCTTCGGGGAGGATGACTTGGAAGTAAGCGAGTGGTTTGACCCCTGCCCCGAAGTAGTACTCAATCACCCGCTTCTCCACGCCCTGGAGTGTCTCACTGATCATCCGGGCGTCATCGCTTTCAATGAGGTCACTTTCTCCGCCCTGGATGCTGGCTCCTTGGCCGCTGCCTACTCCTGCGCTGCTGGTGCTGAGATCTGCCCCGCGATACAGGGCCGCGATCCGCCTGTCCACCCGGTCAATGAGTTCAGGGAAGGGAAGTGAGTTGCCTCCGCCTGCGGTGACGATCTCAATCTTTCCGCTGGCGTCGTCGCCGTAGATCACCGCTTCCCAATCATTCGAGAACGCCGCCACCGCCTCCGCCATGGCCCGGCCTCCATCGGTGTCCTCGCCTTGATTGGTTCTGCCCAGCACACCGGGAATCCCGAACTTGCTATTATAGATCAACCAATCAGTCAGCCCCTCGCGTTTGCCGAAGTAACAGAGGCTCGCAGCCTTCATCACTCCATCGCCACACGTCACCATCCATTCACCGGGCGCGAGATCCTCACCCGTGTAGCCCATGCCATCTTTAATGAAGCGAAGCTCTCCCGACCGATTCTCAAAGAACCACAGAGGAACGTACTCAAAGGTGGCTGTGAGGCCCTCGCCGGGGAGGTGCCATTGAATGTGATGAGCTGCATACGCGAAGCTCGTGGCCTCCATCATCTGACGGATCAGCCGCGCCACGCCGCCCTTCTCATTGCGATCAAAGGCGTTCACCGCCGTGACATTGTTCCAAAACCATTCGAGCCGCTCTTTGTGAGCTGTGGCGGCTGGCGTTTCTTCACTGGTTAAAATCTGCCAGTCCCGATTGGCCACCGCCTTTTCCCTTTTGGCCTTCACCGCGCTGATCATGTCGTCGCGTTGGGCCATCGCCGTCCAAAGGATGGCCGCCTCTCTGAGGTCGCCCGCCTCAAACGCATCCAGGGCCGAAACCAACCGTTGAGCGGTCAGAGATCGGAGCGGAGCCAGCCGAGAGCGTCGGCGTGTGCTTTCCAAGTTGGGGAGGATGTCAGGCATCAAAGGCGAGGGTTTGAGCCCCTACCTTCTCACCTCACTCGCCCCGATCACGTCCCCCTTTGCCCTCTTCGCTCGGTGAAGGGCAGGGTTTCAAGTTCCAGGTTTCAGGTTTCAAGTTGCCCCGAAGTTCCGGGCTCGGGAGCCTGAAACTTGAAACCTGAAACCCCGAACCTCCGCCAATCCCCATTTTAACCCCGTTTTAGTCGTTTTAAAACAGGGGTTGGGCCTGTCGGGGCACTCTGACCAACCCCGACCCCCTGAAAACGCGCCACAGAGGCCGTTTCCAAAACCGGGCTCAAAACCCGAATCTGGCCCGCAGTCGCCCGGGTCGGCCTTGGCCGCCTGATGGACGGCTGAACCCAAAAGGCACACTGGCCCCGCTGCCTGCCCGCTGGCAAAGCGCAAAGGCCGTGCAGCCGTCGCTGTGGCCTGCATCGGTTCGCGGTGCCTTGTAGTTGTATTGTCCGCCGCTGATGATCTGCGCCATGCTGTGCAGATCCTCACGCAGCCAAGTAGAAACCGGGATGCGCCATTCTCTACGCTCAAAGGCGGTGCGCAGCGCGGGGAAGATGTCCCTCTTAAAGGGCACGGTGAACGTGCACAGCTCAATCTTGCCTCGTAGCTTGTGGTTCTCGGGGTCGTATTCGCCAAAGAGTTCAACGGCCATATCCCCAAAGCCGATCCCCGGCCCGGTGTAGTCCACGCAGATCCGATCACACAAGGCCATGTAAGGCTTGAGGGTGCGAATCTGATCCGGTGTGCTCATCCCTTTGAGTCGGGTGATGTTGCGGACAAACTTCATATCAAGCCCGCGCTCGGCCAATACCATCACGGTGGGGTCACTCACGCGGCCAAAGTCAATCCCGGCGATCTTGCTGAGCTTGCCCGCTGCCAGCATCTCCGGCGTGTCCACCTCGGAAGCTTCAAAACTCTCCACGCCCTGGATGAGTTCATAAGTGAGCAGCACCGCAGAGGAATCGAGCCATTCACAAAGGAACTCTTGAGCCCAGCCTTCAGGATCATCCAACGCCTTTTCTAGGACGTGCGGATTCTGCTTGAGCCCCATGCAGACGGCGTGCCAGATCGTGATCAGCCGCTTGCTGTAGATGCTGTCGGCATCATTAAAGATCTTGTAGCTCACCCCGTTCTTGCCGTTGGGGGTGGTGATGAGTCGAACGTTCTTCCGGCCCGCTTCTTCATTGGCGATGGAGCCCAGCAAAGCCCGGAGCGTTTCGCGTGGTTGCTCCAAGAAATCCACCTCTGTGATCCCCACATTAGACGTGAGACCGCGCACCGTGTGAGGCATCCCTGGCACCGCCCGGATGCGTGATCCGTTGCGGGTGGTGATCATCGCCGACTTGATGAGGGCCTCGGGATGCTCCCGATCTTCGCGGAAGTCCGAGATGACATCACCAAACGCGAGAACCCAATCCTTGGCCTTTTCCAAGCTCTCCAGGCTTTGCCTTTCCGAGGGCGCTGCAATCGTCCATTGCGTTTTTGCCTTACTGTAGGCATCCTTTGCCGCCACGCCTGCCATCGTGAAATCCTTCCCCGTCTGACGGCTCCACACGTCCATGATGAACTGGTGCGCATCCTCAAAGCTCGTGAGCTGCCATTGTTTCAAAAGGCTCCGAGGGTCTGACTTTGGGTATGGGTTTGCCCATCCG
>Ga0075464_10000369_pt1 | contig 19567 bp, 24 predicted proteins | sample DEB19_08_DNA_5_FD_75068 | JGI IMG/M metagenome (GOLD analysis project Ga0075464, IMG submission 75068) | Aqueous microbial communities from the Delaware River and Bay under freshwater to marine salinity gradient to study organic matter... | ecosystem: Environmental > Aquatic > Marine > Coastal ...
AAGGCTCCATCCCCAGCGCAGCGCGACACGAAGCAATAGCCCTAGACTGATTTACCAGATAAAGGGATACGGAAACGTCTGTATATGTTTTAGGCTTGGCGGGGTAATTGCAGAACGGGGAGCTATTTACTGGCTGGCTTAGGCTCTGGCAGTTTGTCAGAAATAGTAGAGCGCACAAGAGGGGGAATATTTTCTTTCCCTGATTGAACCGTGATTGAATCTGCAATCTCTTGGAACCCATTATATACGCCTACCATTGCCTCGGCTGATTTTGCTAACTGATCTAGCCTATCATCCTTATATTCAATCTGCGCCGCCTGATAACCTTTGTCATACTGCGCCGACCCGTACAGCTTCAAAGCCACAAGTAAAAGTGTCAACACAACACCCGCGCAAAGCAGGGCTATGTATTTGGGTGACATGATTACTCTTTAGCTGCCTTGATAACGGCCTGATCCTTAGACTTGGCGACAATGCCCCAAACTACGGATACCAGAGCCACCAGACCGCCTACGATGGCTTGCAGAGTGGTTTCGTCTACAACACCCTTGGTTACCAGTGCGGCACCTACGGCTAGAGCGATTTGGCGGATGACGGTTAAAAATACTTGCATGTCCATTGGAATACTCCCTGTTTAAAAAGATTATAGCTTATTTCACTGGCCTTCACTAGCGATTACTAGTAATTACTAATTAACATAAATTACTTGCTTGTGCTTGTCGCCTCAAAATGCATTGCATCAGGTCGGTGCCATTGTCCGCCCCATTCCCAACCTTCTTGCTCGAAAATACGTACAACCTTCAACGGCATCATGCGAGTGTCTGGTTTGTATTTCATGCCAAGTCCATTATATGATGGGGCTAAATCTATGGCCGCACCGTAAGAATGTACTGATAACCGATTTGATCCACGCATGAGGCGGAAATTATAACCCCCGCCATACATATCGAGTTGATAATAGGCTCTTTCGCTTGCATTAAATGTCTCCCCTATTTTCTTGAGAATACGGGTTAAGCTTTCCGCACAGTTTACATGAATAGCAATTTTTGAAACTGGCTGAGAAGGATTCCATGCCAGATACATTGCATACGGGGGAATGATGCGAGTGATATTTACCTTTTCCCATATTGGATCAGGCAATCCATCCCCATTTATATCCGGATTTCCGTAGAACGTGACCAGTGAATTCGTGTCCGGTTTAGGCAATTTATTCATCCTCAACCAGCCTCAATAAGTGATGTTTCATCATATCCATTGCCATAAATATTTCTGCCATATTTGCTTGAGTTGCCGCATGATAAGTGGTTCCGTCTTCGTATTCTCCGATTACGACCACGTTTTTTAGTCTGGCATTCACGGCCTCAAGTAAAACTCGCTCGGTAGGCAAATCATGCCTAGTCATAACTTCTAGAACATGGACGTTGCCACGGTCTTTCAGGGTGATGCTGTGAAGTTTTGGAATGCTGGTTTTATGCAATATACACCGCCAATCCCAATCCAATCCCTGCAAACAACCCCGTTAAAAATTCACCTGTTTCCGTATTCATGCTATCCGCTGGCTTAGGGAATAGTTTCCACCCGATCATATACGCAAACCCTTTACAAAGCCCGCCAAGGGCTACCAGCAAGCCTGACAGTGGGTTAGCGTACCCGATGACCAAAGCGGGGATAAGAACCGCTGCCAAGCCAACCAGAGCCAAACCGCAAGCATCGTACCAATAACGGCTAACTCGATTATAGAGCCATGGGTAAATAATGTGTTCGACTTTCTCAAGCGTTCTGCCTTTCCCCGGTTCCTTGAGATTGTGCCCCAAGTCCATAAACGCCCCATGTCCTGAACCTTTAAGAAACCCGCCAGCAAATGAAACAAGCCCAGCGATAACCATAACCGCGCCGACTGGATATATGACAGCCGTTGCGATTCCGAACGGCAAAGCCCAGAGCGCATTCTTATATCCCTTTTTCATATGGATTAGCCCGCCATGGATACGGCTCGCAAAAGCTAGGTAAAACGCCAATATAATCGTAGCCGTCATTCAAAATTCACGCGGAAAGCCGCCCTTCCCGTTTCGCATGGCGTTAAATCCCGCACCGCAGCCCGCCTTGCGTAGTAATTTGCGCGAGGCCAGTCATGTTGTGGCTGGCGGCAACGGTTGAATGTATCGCGGGAATGGAGAGCGACTTCAGGAGAGCAATAGAAGTCAAGAAGCGTGTCGCGGTATAGTGTCTCAATCTGCACCTTCTTATCATGTGGGCGTGTAGCGTTGATCCATGTAACCGTTAGTTTCAATGCCCGATAATCCTGAGTAGCCACGCTAATCCTACACCAACTATGCTTATGTGAGCAATAGCCCGATGATGACGGACGGGTTTATATTGACGCTTCGGCGGATCATATTCCAGACCGTCAAAAGCGTCCGGGTTTTCATTCAAAGCGCAAACCAGATTGCCGCATTCCCTACGCAGCATGTTATGGGATTCTTTTAGTTTCCTACTTGCTTTTAACATTTCGTACAGCCTCCGTAAGCGTAGCCAGAGCGATAGCCAACTGTTTGTTAGTTTCCGAAACTTCCCTGCGCTCTTTCGCGTAGAGCCATTGAATAAATAATATATATGCCGCTAATGCTACAATAGCAGTCGCCTCGAATGCAACCAAGTCATCTTTGTGGCTTGTAAACCTTTCCATATCTGGGGGGATTAGGGATTCGGGGGTCATGAGGCCATGGTCAGGAAGTCATCAACACCATCAAAGCGTACCGTGTTAAGCCCGTTAAGCCCCGCCGGGGTAGATACTGGTTTATTTCCAGAGGTTGATTGTGTCGAGTGATAGCCTGACACAGATTTATCAAGCCATGTGAAGGTTCCGGTGTCTGTAATGCTCGATGCGTCAGATGCGTCATGCCATAAAATAGCATCCACATAAAACGGTATTGTAGCGGCAGAACCCCCGCCGCTTGTGCCGCCTCGTGATCTATCTCTGGTTCTAAGCATTATGAATAGTACTCCTCAACAATTATTAAACCGCTTCCGCCATTCCCGCCCGCAAGTCCACCAGCAGCCCCGCCGTTTCCGCCGCCACCAATCGTATAGGTATAAGATGCAGAAGGATTTGCGATATAGAGCTCAAAGTATTCACCAGCACCGCCACCCGGCCCGGAACCGTTAGCACTCGCCGCCGCACCACCACCACCAGAGCCAGAGTTTCCCACCGCTGCCTGACCAGCGGAATCAAGAAGGCCGTAACCGTTGCCACCGAGAGAAGTTGCGCCGCCGTTACCACCAGCCGCGCCAGTGGCTGAACTCGTCGTCGGTTGACCGTTAGCACCCCTCATGCGGAATGTTGCCGTACCAGTGCCGCCTGAACCACCAAGACCACCCGTTTGACCTTTAGAAGCCGTAGGAACAGGCGCACCAGAACCCGGATTGGCATTCACTGAGTTAAAGCTTGTAGCCGTACCGTTAGAGCCAGCATTTGTTGACTGAGCCGATCCGCCGCCGCCGCCACCCCATGCCTTGACAAGAATAGCCGTGCATCCGTTTGGCGTGGTGTATGTAGCCGATGATCCTGAAAGGAGATATTGCTTCGTCATGGCAATCGGAACCGCCGAGGAAAGAACCATCCACTTAGCCAAGGTCGAGTCATATTGCAGCGTGATCGGCTGAGACGTGGACGAGAGGACAATCTTTTGCCCTTGAGGAGTTACGATATTCCCCGCGTTTGTGATAATCACATCACGCGCAGAGTTTGCGGTTCTGAGCTTTAAGGTCTGCCCTTCAGCTACGTTGTTAATCGTATCAAGTTCGTCACTCGCTGCCGCGCCTTCTGTATCTACAAGGTGATATGCACCAGTGGTCGAGATAACCCCGGAAGCGATTGTAAGCGTTCCGTCAGAAGGGGTTAGAATGTCTCCCGTAAAAGTGACGTTATTCGAGAATGTATTCGTGCCTGTGAAGGTGTTATTCCCTGAAAACGTATTGTTAGAAGCCGCGCCAACGGTATCCATGAGAAGAGAGAGCCATTTAGTCCCGTCACAATAAATGATGGCATCGCCAGTCAGCGCAAGTGTTGCCGCGCCGTTGATTGTTTCTGAGGCGTTCGGATCAATCGTAACCGTTGAGGATGTACTCTTGCGAACGATAAAATAAAACCCTTCACCAGCCGTTGCCACTGGCAGAAGCGACAAAGTGCCAGCCGCAGTCTGGTTAATAACAGCGTTTGCGTAAACAGACGTTACCGAGAGGTTTGTGTTGTTATCATAACTTTGCCCACCGAAGGCGCTGGAGATTTCGCCGCCTACGTTGTCAATCGTCCAGAGCGTTACATCAGCAGAGGTTTTTAGGACAAACTTATATCCGCCAGCACCAAGCCAGACGCCTAAAGGCGTTGCGTCACTTCCCGCATATCCGGTTGAGTTTAGAATAACTGGATTAGAGTGTGCGATTGCTTCTGTCGAATCTGTATAAGTGTCCTTAGGCGTGGTTGTACCAGCGTCGTACGTGTAAAGCTTGCCGCCTGTTAGGGGGTCGCCGTTGCCATCGAAGGCGCGGAATGGGCTGATTGGTGAGATGGTTGCCATTTATGGTTGCTCCTTTTGAGGGCTTAAATTTCCTAATGATTGTTGAACAGACGCGCCGGACATAATTTTTCGTCCGTATTTCTGACCAAAGTTTGTAATCATGTTTGAGTTTTCGTCTGCAATATTCTTGAGAACCGGAGCCAGCGAATCGCCAAGCTCTTTGACCGCGCCCGCTTCTGCGATTGGTTTCATGACATAGCCGAGGCCAACCCCAGCCACATTCGTTGCTTTAGCCGCAGGGGAGATAGAGTTGATGATGTTAAGAAGCGTGTAAGCCGTGTTGCTGTAGTTCTTGGAGCCGGGCTTAACTGATTTAATCAGACTTGCAGCTCTATAAGCTTCCTCAATGGCTTTTCTTTCGGCCGGATCGGTGATGACCTGATTGAAAAGAGTTTTGTTTTTAATAAACTTGTCGAGATTCGTGGCGAGTTTATCGAAACTAACCATCTTCTCGATACCACCCTCAACCGTAGAGCCAGCCTTGACCTCTGCGGAAAGGGACTTGTTGAGAATGGTTCCTAAAATGGATTGCTTAATCTGCCCTCTGAGTGCGGCTTGCTTGGCTGGTTCGTTCGCCGCAGTGCGGAGAATGTCGCGGACATAAGAGCCAGAACGCGCACCGAGTGAAGTCAAGGAATTGTAAAACTGTTCGTTTGTCAGGTCATCATTTTGCAGAACGTCCTTAACAATTTTAGACCGCTCGAATAAAACGCCTTGGGCTTTTCTTGCGCCTCTGGCTTTTTCCATTGCCCCTAGAATAGCCTCGTCACCGGACTTGATGGCTTCCCGCGGGAGTTGGGACATAGCCGTGTCGTAACGCTGCAACATTCCAGACAAGAAGGCTTTTTCTGCGGGGGTTTTAGAATTTGCAATACCTTGCGAAACCCGCCCGCGCCAATCTTCCATGCGGAAGAAATTAACGGCGGATATTTTCTTCATATCAGCGAAAGCTGCTGCTTGCTGGTAAAGACGTTTAGCCCCAGCCATATCAGCCGCGCCCAAGTCCCACGGTCTACCAGCAGAGCCTTTTCTAGCCCAATCCTTGATGGCTGGCACGATACCATCACGGACATATCCTGCCGCTATCTGTAGGGGCGCATCCTGAGACATCTCCCCGACTTCGTTGTATGCTGCCGTGGTTCTAGCTTTGGCCGCTTTGTAAGATTGTTGTAATGATGTTTTGAGGGCTTCGGCGGATTGCAACGCAACGTCAGGGTTTAAATCTGTTCCCGCAACTTTACCTAAAACATCTTTAGCCGCGCCGGATTGAAGTTGGGCTGCCTCAAGTGCCATCCGTTGCGCATCGTCGCCATAAATCCCAGCTTGTGCGCCGTATTCAAGGGACTGCATTTGTGGGGATTGGGTTGCCTGCCCCTTAGTCAGGGGGATTTGACCCATAGACATAGGCGCGGGCATTTTACCAGCCAATGCGCCTTGGATTTCAGTGGTTATAGACTTTCCGGCGGGTGCTGAGATAGTGATATTTGGTTGTCTTCCGAAACCTTTATTAAAAAGTTTGGTTGCCCTCTGCGCAAGAGATACACCACCGCGAACGCCAGCCCCAATAATGTCAGAAGCGATATTACCTGCAGCCCCAAGAGGAGCAGCATATATGCCTTGAGTGATAGCATTGGAAGCCCTTTCTTCGTCTGTATTACCTTCCCCAGCACCATACAACGCGCCGAGGCCGCCCGCAACTGCCGCGCCTTTAGCCGCCCTTGCAGCCGTACTTGGAGCCTGTAGCCAGCTAGTAGGCGTAGCAAGACCGACAGCTAAACCGGATGTGAGTGTACCAGCCGTGGACATGACAGGGTATTCGTCAGAAGCTTGGTTGCCAGCTTGTTGGAAAAGCTGTTTAGCCATCCGTTGCTTTTCACCGAATGGGAGTTCAGAATCCCTGCCATACGTCAAAGCAGCCGCAGCACCCGCAATGTCAGCCCCAAACGGTATGCCTTTTAATTGTGAGGCTGTCCATGCTTGCGATTGGGAAAGGGGTTCTTGTTTAGGGGCGGGGATATTTTCAGCAGCGAACGCCTCGATTTCCTGCGGGGTTGCCCCTTCTGGAACTTCAAGTTTATGGATGGTGCCGTCCGGTGCCTCTACCTTTGCGATTGGCATTATTCTGTCCCTAAATACCTAAATCCGGGTTTTCCTTGTGTCGAAGGCGCAACTTGTCCACCACCGACAATCCCGTTTATGTAATCAATACCACCTTGCAGCTTCTCGACTTTAATCTGATATGGATCGTTCGGGTCAGGAATAAACGCCATAGCCTGATCCGCCTCTGCGTCCGTAATCGTGCCTTGACCATTCAAGAATGAAATGCGGGATTGAAGCCCTGAAATTGCTTTACCGGATTCAAACCGAGCGCGTTTTAGGGCTTGTGAATTAGGAACTCCCGCCATGCTTGTTACACTAGCAGCCGCGCCCTCGATAACCCCAGATGGCGTTCCTTTTGCGTCTTTCAGAAGGTTGTTTAAACCCGTTTGAATATCAGTAAGGGCTTTTTTACGTTCCTCTGAATTAACCTGAGCTTCTTGCGTCATGACAGAGCGTTTTTCAGCCCCAGCCTGAGATGCTTTTATGTCGGCTTCGGTTGCTTGCTTGGCAATATCTAATTGAGCCTCATAATTAGCCAACCCTTGCTTGGCATTAGCTGGTGCCGGAAGCCCTCTAGCCGCATTACGATCTACTCCACCTGAGACTTCAGCGTAGTTCTCGCCAATCGGAGGAACGGTATCATCCACATTCCCGTAACCTATAGAAGGCATATTAGTCGGGTTATATGGAATAATCTCCTCGCCGCTCATTTGCATAGGCGGAACAATACTAATCGCGTCAGCAGGGAACACAGGAGGAGCCGAGAAACCGCCTTGAGGGTATTGCGCCCCGCCAGCATTTGAAAGGCTCCCGAATATGCTGTTATTTTTAGGGAAAGCCTCGCCTGTAGCCGGATTGATAGCGTTCTGCGCTTGGTTCATTTTATCCCATGTCAAAGCGCGTGGGATGTCTGATGGGTCGGGTTCTCTACCAGCCTGAATAGCTTCAAGAACACGATACGCCGAGCCTTCATAATCAGTTGCCTTGGCTTTTTCTTCTGCCAGTTTGCGCTCTTTAGTCGCAGCTAATTTATCGAAGAAGTTCCCGATTGTCTGTTGCGTTTGTGCGGCATTGCGGGCTTGGAGTTCTGCGCCGCGAAAAAAGATATTCGGATCGAGAGGCATTACATAATCTCCCTAAAATCAACACCGATTGCATCGTAGTTTACAGCGTCATAGCCATCGACATTACGGATTGCATCTGGACGGGTTTCTTTGACTTCGTCCGCCATAACGCCTCTGTAGAGTTTCTTATCTGGATCGTCGCGGTAACGGAAGTTATAGACGTTAAAGCCGTTTTCTTCGCCGACTGGCTCGATGTCCACTTTTAGGCGGCGGTCAGACATAATAAGAGCTGAGCCAAGTTGTCCACCTAAGCCTAACAGCGTATTGAACATAGAGCCTTTATTCGCTTGGTTGGCCTGATTAGCTGCGACAATCGAGTTCCCCATGCCTGTATAGAGATCAGAAGCAGCCTGACCGTATTGCTGACCAGCTTGTTGTTGCTGAGCCATGGCAGTCTGCCCAACCCCAGCAATCCCGGCAAGGCGATTGTAGATATTGCCTTGATCCTGATTGTATCGGTTGTAAGCGTTGCCGTATTCCTGAGAACCCATGTTTTGATTGTATTCAATAAGGGCTTTTTGGCGTTCAGGGGTGAGGTAACGACCAGAAGCCGCCATAGAACGGTCAAGGGCTTTATTCCCCTCAGATAGGCGGAACTGGTAACCCGGATCGGCTTGATAATCACTCATGCCGAAGTTTTTAAGCAGAGAGCCATAAAGCGGATTTTGCTGTGCTGCGGCAGTTGCGGCCTGTTGATCAGCTAAAGCTTTTTGAACCGCTGCGTCTAAAGCAGCATTGTCTGTTACTGCGCCGCCAGTTCCGCCACTATATGGAGTCCATATCGCCCCTCTGTTTCTTTGACGATCTTCTGGGTTTGATGATGGATTGTAGGAATAAGACATACCCGTTTTAGGATTAACCCCAAAGAATTGACCACCAAATTGATAAATTTCTGATATGCCTTGAGGTCTGTCGCCTAAAATTCCTAAAGTTGATCCTTTATAGAGGGTCGCGCCTTGAGGCAATCCGCCGGGGGTAATTGATTGATTAGTCGTGTAGGATGGCATCAGGTCTTTACGGATTTGGTCTGCCGTGCGCGTACCTGTGGCCGAGCCAGTACCAAGGCCAAGGCGCATCATGAGTTCGTTAAGGCCAGACACGCCAGCCGTTTGATACGGGGCGTTAGCTGTTTTGCCTTCTTCATAAATCTGCTTTTGAAGGTCTAAAGCTTTGTTACCGTATTGCAGCATTGGGCCAGCATCAGAACCGCCCCCGCCTTTTCCACTACTCATAATTATACCTCACTTGCAGGGACACGACATCATAGCCCCATCTTTTCAGGAATTTGTCCTTTTTCGCTACGTCATGGCCCAAAACCATGTGAGACATGGAAAGCAAAAGTTTGAACTTATCCGCGACAGCTTTGACGGATTCCGAGAGGAACCGGGCAGCTTTTGCCGACCTGTTTTCGGGTTTGATATAGAACATATACTCCCGCAAATACGGGGTGTCAGAGTGTTCAGGCGTTGCAGTCGCAAGACCCGCAAAACCCACAATCTCACCTTGATTTTCGATTAAAACACATGGCGCAGAAGCCCATGAATAATAAACCACGTTCCGGCATTTATCCGGATTGGGTTTGGCAACGTAATCTTTAATTTCTGCAAGCGCGTTCATATACAACTCAAGCACTGTTTCGAGGTCGTCAAAGTCCGCGTAACGGGTTGACAAACAGGCCACTTGAGGGGGGCAAGTCCCGGTAGTATTATTGCAAATTTCTTCTGAGGTTTCAAGCATTAATAAGTTGTTTCAACCCAACTCGTTCCGTTCCAAATTCTCACAGGCTTCTGCACCCACGCTCCCATCCATACTTTAACGGGTTTTGCAACCCATGCCCCTAGCCAGACTTTTATCTGTCCTAGTACGCTTGCAGGGGGCTGGAATATGTCATTAGACAGCACCTCTCCAGCAGGGCCATCATCCCATATGTCAGCACCGCCTCTTGGGTATGTCTCAGCCATGCGCGATCTTACCGCCGCCTCTGACTGTCCCCGTGGTTGTCGTCGAGCATAGCTCTATTGGGAACAGGCAAGACGAGTTGAATATCTCTGGCAACCCAAGAGCCGCCCAGTCAAACGCCTCAGTTTTATTTGCTACGTTGAGGGGCATTGTCATACGGGGTCTTGTTGCCGTAACCCCAAAATTACCAGCCGCCGCTGTAGAGGCAGACAACGTGACGTTGTTAACGTCCCTGATAAACAGCCCCGCTTGTGCGACCGGGACCAAAGCGTTCAGGGATATAAGCCTACCAGCACGAAGCGTCCCTCCCACCGCAACAACCGTTAAGTTCCCGCTTGACCCGTCATTATATGTTACGTTTATGTTCGCGTTCGATGCTGTTGCTCCCGTGTCCGCGTACCACTCCAGCCACCATTGAACGTCTGAAAAATTCGTGCCCCCGATACGATCAGGAAGGTTATCAGACGACAGGGCGTTTAGGTCTAAATTCACTGTCTGAGCGGTCAATAACGTACCGTTCAGCCCACCCATATGCGCTAGTCTGTCATGTATCTCTATTGTCACCGCAGCGTTAGCACACACCGCACTCGCCCATGCCCCATATGAGGTCGCAGGATCAACCTGCTGCGCAAAATTCATGGCCCCAGTCAAGGCGTTGTTGCATACCGCAGTTGACGTTGGAATTGCACCCTGTCCGGGTTGCCCAGTCGCTCGCCATAGGGAGTAATACTGCCCCGCTACAGCGTTCGCCAATGAAGCCTTATCAAGAATAAACCGTGATGAGTTATTCCCCAGTGCGTTTATCAGCCCGTCCCGTGTCGATATTGTCATGTTATCCTCTAATTGGTATCCACCCAAATATCCCCCAACGCAGGAGACACGGGGGCAGAAGTACCTATTGTTATTTTAGAACCATCTAATTTGCTACTCAATGCCGCATCCAACCCGGTAACGTCTGAAATGCTATGGGCATGACTAGCAGAGGCATATGAGCCGCTTGGCTGTTTGCCATCAAGGGCAGTTTGCAGACCTGTAACATCAGCTATGGCGTGGCCGTGTGAGGTTGGGGCCTTACCAGATAAAGCAGAGTTTAAATCTGATTGGGAAGCTAAAGTCCCTGTAATATCACCCCACGCCGCAGACCCACCCCCACCACTGGACGCAGAATAAGACAGAGTTGACCAATCGCTAACCCCGTCGCCGTATTTGATTTTTCTGGTGTCTGTTTCTAGTCCCGGTTCACCCAATCCAAGAATAGGATTTTTTGCAGTCCATTCCGAAGCTGGCCCTCTGCGTAAACGTATTTTCATGGTCCGCCACCATCGACTTCTGCCACAAGCTCAAGCAGCCATCTAACCCAAATCGGGGTCATAACGCCGCCCGTAGAAACGACAGGTGTTTGAATTGGTGCGGGGCTAAGTGGCATTAGAGCACCTCAATGTTAGGTCGCATTTATATACGCATCGTTAATTTGGAAAAACGTTGGGTCAGTGTATTTTATCATCCAGACACGATCTCTCGCAGAACCACACCGAGACCATCTTACTCTGGTTCTGTACTTGCCGATTGCGCCGATAGTTACCCATCGCTCATTCGACCACGTGCGACCGCCATCGTCTGAATATGTCATCATGATTTGAGGGTCAGAGCCTTGTCCTGTTGTAAGCCCGCGCCCTGTCTCACAATCAAGCTCAAAGGATGAAAACGTGATGTTTCGTTTCTCGTCTTGTAAATGAGGCGAAACCCGTTCGCGGTGCATCTCATCACCGTCATGGTCATAAATATCAAGAGATTGATGATAAATGTCTCCTGTAATCCTGTCGCCAATAAGGTTCTTTTGGTCAAAGAACAGGTGGAACGAGCCTCTATGCTGTTCAGTGGTATTTGTGGTCTTATCAACGAATGTGCGTTCATGCCATTGCCCTGTGGCTCCGTCATAAACCAAAGTTGACGAAAGCCCCTGAACTTGCAGGCAATAAAACACATGCCCTTGCTCATGATAAACATAAGCATAGGAATCAAGGAAGTTTGACGAGGTTGCGATGATCTTTTCAATCGCCTGAGTGGACATCCTTTGCGCCGAATACCCGTTAGCTTTCCAGACTACCCCTCGGCCTTGTTCGTCAACACCGAGCCATGCAATCGTGTTATCAAAAGCTTTTACCGTATCCCATGCCGCGCAACCTGTTGCAATCACGGCCCCCGGAATCCTTACGAACGGGAAAGCCGAGCCTTGCGGTTGGTTTTGGAATACTTCAACCGATTGAGAGCCAAACAGCCAAAGATTAGAAGCGTCTGATATGAGAGATACAAGGTTATCAGGATTTGAAGCCGCCGAGGATACATCAAGCGGGTCCCACGTCAGGCCATCATAAAGCCCGGAAATGGCAAAGTTGATTGTGTTTTTTTCAACGACAATAAAATAACCGTCTTGGAAAGTGACGACTTCCGAAACCGGAAAATTCACATCTGTAATCTGTGCAAATGTATTAGTAGCAAATTCTAATATGTATCCATATTCGCCATCAACGACCATTAGCTGTTCGCCGTTTTCAGCCATCGAAACGCGGGAGGTGTTGGTTAGAAGCGTTCCTCTATTTGTACGGGTTCCGTCAGTATTTAACTCATAGAGTGTATTGGCGGTAACTACAAACCCGCGACCATTAGATGCTGTTTTCCCGCCTCGCCCCGGCCCGCCTGCCATAGCGGAATATGTCGTATATCCCGGTGCAGAGCGAAGTGCTGAGACTGACTTACTCGTCCCGCTTTCAGACACCATCGGATACAAATTGACCGACCTCTGACAATCTAATGTCAAAGCGTCCATTTCATACGTTGCGCCTACAAAGCCGGGGATTTTCACTAGTAATATCTTCCAGTCAGGATGTTAAACTGTCTCGGGGTTAAAAGCGCATCGTCAACCCGCATCCGAGCCATATCATTAAGCCCGTTTTGAGCCCGTACAGCAGCCTTAGATGAAACCGCGATAGATTTCACGTCAGCACTCGCAGACTTGCCATACTCAGGCGCAATCTCGACTGCGAGGTTATATCTAAATGCTCTTTCATAGCCCGGAGGGGCTGTCAGCGTGTCGTTGATTGAGGAATATTCACCAAGCGGTTTTTGCGAATAGATCGTTACAGCTTGAGTGCGGTTAGGAACAGGCCAGAACGTCATGCCCATGTTCGGGAAATTGCCGTCTACATAGACCATTTCAGGGTCGCCAGACAGAGCCTTATCGTTAATCAGGGCATATTCCGAAGCGTCTACAATTCTCAGTTTGTACTCGTTATTCGTGCCATAATTAACCACGATTGCCGTGATCCGGGTGGGTCTGGTCGTAACAAAATCACCCGTTGGCCCAATCGTTTTAGTCGGATCGGATGCCGTGAGCGAGAATGCTTCGGTTGTCTCGGTATAAACGAGATTCCCTTGAATAGACCACGTTCCCAGCATGGCATTTAAGGCTGTCAGTCCGTCTTGTGCGGATTCAGCAGAACAAGCTTCCCCCGCGCCGACTTCCTCAATCAGCCTTAATGAGCCAGTGATTAAATCCCTGATTGTGCCCACAACTATTCACCCGTTGCAAGCTTGATAGGAAGGTCAGCGGTGCCGCTTTCACGGATAGCTGCGACAAACTTATGCTTAGGATTGAAAGCGTATGTCCGAACCGTTCCTGCGCCCACGATAGCACCGAGTGAGGCCGCAGTCGCAGACGTTGGATAAACCGCCGTTTGGGATGCCTCGCCAGATACCACGAACGCGCTAGTGGTTCCCAAAGAATTATCAATAATAATCCGGGAACAACGCTCTTGAAACTGCGGCTCAATCGTCACCTGTTGGGATGCGCTTGTAAGGTCAGAAATAACATATTGTGGGCTGTTAAGCCCAGCAGGGGTCGCGGTAGTCATTTAGTCCTCTTTCTTGGCTGGGCGGCCACGTTTTTTAACTTCGGGGAGACAATCGCCTTCTTCCGGCTCGTCAATTTCATCACTAGACCAGCCCAATGACTTAAGCATTTCAATACGCGCCTCGCCATCGACTGTCTTTTCCTGTCCGTCTTTTTTTAAAGTTACTTTCATTTTATCCTCTCAGGTTTAACAATCGGATGCAGGATTTACCCTGCATCCTGTAATTAAACCAGAACCTTAGCGATAGATTGATCTGGACGCATAATCATGAATTTATGAACACCAGCCGCAGGGGTTACACCGCCTGCCGTTGGGTTTACAAATTGCACGGATACAGTATTAGCAGCAGACACATAAGCAGAGCCGATTGTAACGCCAGCCGTTTGAGCGGGCGGGGTTACAAATACAGCATCACCGACAAGAACGCCCGGAACCGTGACGGTTTGAGCGGGGGCGGTAATTGTGGCTACTATGGTTGGTGTCCAAGAAACAGACACCACCGAGATTGACCCAGCATTGCCGGGAATAGTAGTTACAGCCATTTTATTCTCCTAATGAAAAAGAAGAAGGGGCAGCGAAAGCCGCCCCCTCATATTAGTTAGTTACGCGGCAAGCGTGGTCTGGACGCACAGGAACAACAAGACCCAAGAAGTCAAGACGAGTAATCCAACGGCGTTTCAGCACGTCGAAGTCTTTAACGAGGGCAATATTGATACCATTCTCAGATACCTGTTCTGCAAGCTCTGCGCTCTTAGGCATTTGAAGCGGAACCGATGCAACTCGGAACGCTTTTTTATGCCACAGAAGAGATTGCTTATAAGTAGTCGAAGCAGCCCCGACGATGCTAATCGCAGCTTCATCAGCAGGAAGCGCCGATACGTTCTGTAAAGAACCGCTTGAGCTTGAGTAGATTGGCATGTTCAGGGTGATAGTACCTTGACCAGAGCCGTTTGCAGTAATGTCAGAGCCAACGTGCGTGAACTGTTTCAGGAAACCGAGAGTAACCTTGGTTTTCGGGTGAACAGCATAGACACCGTCGATAGTGAACACGGTGCCCTTGGTCAGAGTGCCAGTAGTATTAGTCAGGCCATCAATACCAAGCGCAGTCATGCCCTCAGAGGTTGCGGCTACCGACACCTCAACAGCAACGCCAGTTACGTCATTGCCGTTTGTGTGACGATAGATCAACTGGTTTTTATGCCAATCAAACCCCAAAGCATTACCGATATAAGCATCGTTGTACTCTTCACGCTTAAATGTGAACAGGTTTTTGTTCGCATTCACAGCAGAGCGCATAGCGGCCGAATCCATAAGGAAGTTTCTGTCTCGCATAGGAGCCAAGAACTCGTCCATTTTTTCACCAGCAGCCATAACGGTATCAGGATCAACGATAGTCGCGCCCGCAGTACCTACCGTGTTACCTACATATTGGGTAGCCTTACGAAGGAAACGGTATTCAACGTTGCTTGCAATATCAAGGACAGCAGGACGAATGAAGCGTTCATAAATCTTGCCGATATCAACATCGGTAGCAAGTTGGCTGGTGTCAAGATCGAAAGGAACAGTTGCGGATGTATCAAGCGTTGCGTTTACAACAGTTTCTTTAATGTCCTGAATTGAAGAAGTGATATCAAAGTTATCTTCAACTACAGTCCACTCAGCAGGAATGCGAATACTAACTTGTTCCCCCGGATTGTAACCGTTGGCATCAGCTTTGAATGCGCTATCTTCAAGTTTTTCAGTCTCGCGGAAAAAGTGTACTTCATCCGAGAGGTCAGCCGCAGCCATCTTAAGCAGCTTTTTAGTATTTGATTTGATGGTTAGAATAGAGTCAGCCATTTATATATCTCCTATTTGACTTTGTGTTTTCTGAGCAATTCCTTCCCGCTCATATTATCTTCTGAACGGGCAACGCTATTCCCTTTTACGGGACTAACAGGACTTGCAAGTGGTTTGGTTTGCTTTTTGGGTGCGTCGCGCAGCTTCAAAGCTTCCTCGATCAGCGTCCACGCAATCTGCGCTGGTTCCATTTTGAGCATGGATTCCATCAAGTCCGGATTTTTACCCAAATGATAAGACAGAGCCGGGAGATCGGGGGCGGTCATAAGAACGTCCCTGAAAACACCAAAGCCAGCCGATTGCTTGTCTGCCATTTCCACATATTCATTAAGAACCTGTGTGGCATCATCATAATCGGGCGTAACTTTTCTAAACTCTGCTTCCTGTGCGGATACTTCGGCTGATCGTTTAGCCATTTTCTCTGCATAGGTCTTTTGGGCTTGCTCTTGGGCTTTGGCCTGTTCATCTTTCAGGAATTCCTGTTTAGCCTCCCATTTACCTACAGCCTTTAAGTATTCTTCCGTGCTTGGAAAATCATCCTCTTTTGGAGCATCGCTTTCCTGCTTGGTTTCGTATCGAGAAAGTTTGTCCGCTAATTCGCGAGCATTCCTTTCTTGTTCTGCAAGCTTTGCCGTGAGGCGGTCGATACGTTTTTGCGTACCGTGTTTGTATTTTTCCTCTTCGGTTAGCTCTTTCTTTTCTGCTTTTGGCTCGCCTTCAACCTGTTCGGGCTGGTCATTCGCAGGCACATCAGTTTTAACGTCATCAGATGGTTCAGACGGGGTTTCCACAACTTCTGTGGTTTCAGGCTCAATAGCTGCCAGTGCTTCTGTAGTCATTAGAGGTTTTCTCCCTGTAACATTGCATTTGGTTCAGGCTGCAAAGCTGCCTGTTTCTGCTCCTCGTGGGACAGAATTAGGTCAACCGCTTCGGCGGTGTCTCGTGATTGCTCTTCGACTAGAGCGATTGTTCTAAGGATTTCTTGTACGGCTTCCGGTGTTAGACCAGCGCCAGCAACTTGAGCCGCTTGAATCTCTGCCATGATCTTGATGGTTTCGGCTTCGGTCTTCTTGATGTCTGCCTGCGTCTTGGCAATAGCCGCTTCGTTCTTGGCAACCTCAGAACCAATCTCAGCTTGGTCTTTCTCGCGCTTCTGTTGTAACGCCTGATCCATCTGGGCGAGTTGCGCTTGCATTGCTTGCATGGCTTGTTGAGCCTGCATAAGTTGCTGCGCTTCCGGGTTCATGTCATCAGCCATCTGCGGGTAGGTCTTCTTCCAGCGTTCCGAAAGAACTTCGGCCTCCGCTACATCCAGATTCTTGAGGAAGATGTCACCGAACATCCCGAATGTTTCTGGAGCCGATTGGAGAATAGCTTGCAGCGTGCTCGCGGTTTCAATGCGTTTCGTGGCATATGACTGACCGACTGTAGCCACAACGTCATATTTGCCCACATCAATATCAAAGAAGTCTGTAGGAACTTGGTTTGGCTGAATAGGCGCAAAACCTTCCGGAGTTTCGACAACCGCCTGATTGATCGGCACCATTTCTTTTTCGTCATCATCCCCGATAATGCGGACAATCTGAGGTTCAGACATCAGCTTAGGAATGAGGTCTACGCAAACGCGCCCGACTTGGCGGATTGAGGACTGGAGGTTATCGACAAAATGGTAGGTTGCGTTATTGCCTTGCGCCTGCTGAGCAAGGATAGCCTTCCCGGATTTAACCGTAGCATCCTGACCGAGCGAAGGATTGAACATGCCCAACGCGGATTTAATCCCATCCCCTGCGGCCATCATCTCTTGGAACATGGCAGGCGAACCCATCGGCGGGGATTGTCTTTGTGGGGCTTGGGCCACCCAAGAACCATCAGGCAATTGAACCGGATCATATTCAAGGAATGAGAACGTATCGTTATTGGCATTAGCCCACTTGTCGGCATTGGTCGCAAACTGCCCGGACACGCCGATGTAAGGCTGCTTAGGTTGAAGGGCGATGATTTCGGTCGAAGCGGTCAGCCAGTAGTTGAAACGTCTTTGCGGGTCTTTGGCTTGCGTAATCAGCGAGTATGATTTTCTACGGTTATCCTGCCAGACTTCCTCACCATAAACCGGAATCAGGGGAATGTATTTGCTTTCCCAAGTGGTTTTCTCAAGTACGTCTTTAGAGGTCAGTTTGCACCATTTAACAACCGGAACCTGAACATCACGTTTAGCAATGTATTCGGCTGGCTCTTCTTCGGTAACAGAACCATCAGCGAGTTTGTAGAGCGTTTTCTTGGTGTATTCCTTGTAGAAATACTCTGCCACGCGAACTGTGTCTTTTGTACACCAATTCTCGTTCGTTTTGTCATCGAAGCTAACTTGTGAAGCGTCCGGGTATTTGTCCTCGAACTTGTCTTCGTCCATATCCTCGAATACAAAGCCCCATTCAGCATCAGACCCATCCATCATCTTTGCATTAGGATCGAGATAAACCGACTGGAAGTCAGGAACGCGGATCAGTTCAATCTCTTGATCGAAGTTTTCATCGTTAGAATACTTGGTGTTTACCCGAATCCAGCCATAACCAGTTGTAATGGCGTTCCATGCAGCGGTGTCATAGACGTTATCCGCGCCGGATTGGTTTTCGATGTTTCGGATGATGCCTTTAAGGATTTTTGCGGTTTTGATGTCTGCTTTGTCATCGGCAGGAATGACGTTGATCGCCGGGCGGGATTGTCTAATCTCGTTGATGACTTGGTGAACGTGAGAAAGAAGGCGGTTTTCTGTCAGACACGGGCGACCTTCTTGCAAGCGTTTGGCTGCGTCAGCGTCTTCCCATTGCTTGCCTAAAACAAAATCAACGTCTTCGCGTCCGCGCTGGTATTCTGAGGAATAATACTCTTCGGCGGATTTAAACCGCTCTTTCGCCTCTTCGAGTATTTCGTCATCTTCTTTAGACATGGATTCCCTGTGTGAAAACGCTGGTATTTGCGATTTAAACAGGGGCTAAACCCAAGTGAGTGAATATTAGCATAATGATTTAACGAATTGCAAGGGGGTTATCCCATCCATCCGGAGCGTTTCGGTCTGTAGGTTGATTTCTGGGGTGGCGTGAGAATGGTTTTGATCTGAGAGGCCGCAAGTGCCGCGTAACGAGCCGCAGAAGCCCCGTGAGATGCCCAGTTATGCATTGGCTTGGCTTTGAATACCCCCCTGTCTTCGTCCCATTCATAAGCGTAATTCTCCAAAGCGTGCAATCCATCAGCGCAGTTCTTTTGATCGAAGCATGAAAAGCCGATGGTCTGGCGCATCAGGTCAATACCGGGGTTTATGTCGCTTTCCCGTGGGAGAACTTGGTTTTTAAGCCCCATCTGGACAAGCTGGGTCGATACGTTCAACCCCCGAATATTCCCGTGCGCCCCGTCATGAGGAAGGAAATGCGTTGAATAGTTATAAGGCTGGTCTTTCACAACCTTGACATAATGATCTAGCTGCTCGCCTGAGTTCTCATAATATTTGAGCCATCTCAATTCACGCCCCACGAATTGCAGCCACCAGATTGCAGTCGCGTCCCCAAACCCCAAATCCCAAGCCGTAAAGACCTCACAGGACGGGTCGTAAGGGACAAGGGTTATTCTACCCTCATCTCTGGCTTTAGCCAGTTGCTTGGCGAATACAGCCCCGCTGCGGCGTGTGTCTGGCTCTCCCTCCCAGACGTGGTTATATGCCTCAACATCGGAAGCCTTGAGCTTTTCCATTTCAAGGCGCAGCACTTCGGGAAAGAAAGGATTGTCACGCCACGAAACCTTGCGGGAAATAGTGTCATCCCCTGCCTCAGTTATAAATCGCCTGTATGTCGGGTCGCTAATGTTCTTTACGTTAAATGTCGCCCAAATTTCAGAATTAGGCTTACGAATTGTCGGGATAAGGATTTCATATGAATTATCAGAGACGTTTTCAGCCTCCTCGATCCAAAATATATCAGTACCCTCTAATGATTTAAGGTCGCTTGTATTATGTTTAAGGCCGCGAAACTTGAAGTCAGAGCCATTTTTGGCTTTGATAATGCTTTCT
>Ga0075464_10000371_pt1 | contig 19518 bp, 18 predicted proteins | sample DEB19_08_DNA_5_FD_75068 | JGI IMG/M metagenome (GOLD analysis project Ga0075464, IMG submission 75068) | Aqueous microbial communities from the Delaware River and Bay under freshwater to marine salinity gradient to study organic matter... | ecosystem: Environmental > Aquatic > Marine > Coastal ...
CCACTAAGTCTGTCCAATACTCAAACTGGCGGTGGATGTTTAACCCACGCACATCCAAGACTCCTACTGCTGTTGTCTTGATGGTTATAATTGACTTACCATCAGGTTTATAAAATCGGTATTCCTTACCGTTCTTGTAGCACTTTGAATCTGCCAGTGCCGAATATATGTGATCCATATTCGGCATTAGGGTAGTTGCCATGCCTGCCTGCAGCATTGCAAGGGTTAGCGTCTGTCTTTCCGCGCGTGCGCGGAACGCCACATCGTAGATGACGTCAAACGCGTCACCGTTGCCAGTGAGGGCGTTGATCGCCTGTTCACTGGCTCGACCCGCAGCCCATACACTCTGGTCGTCGCTATACGTGTAGTACCAATCGTGCTCTAACAGCATTTTACAGAACTCAGGTAATGTAACCATAATCGTATCCTCAAACATCTACTTAAAGTGAATCGATAAAGTGTAGATATGACTCTATCGTTAATGTAATATGTATCTGAAATAAAATGCAATCGTAATAGAGCACCATACACGCTACCCAGACGGGTAGCGTGTATGGCTAGTATCTAGCTATGAACGATGGGGCGCAGCTCTATAGACATCTGCACTATACTAGCATTACGACCCGTGTTAACACATACCACGTGTACCCCACCTAGCATAACTAGGTGTGTCTGTTTGCTAGTGCGATCATGTAACATACATGTAACATATCAAGGTTATGATGTTTCATTACAGTAGATACATGCGTTAGCGTTTGCATCCACTTAACGTCATCATTAGACATAATTAAATCTAACTCATCCATGGTACGGTCAGATAGGTAAGCAGTTACCATAGCCGGAATACCATAATCAGTAATGAGGTTTCGCATAGGGATTTTAGCCATCGACAACATGGCATACGCGCGCGGGTATTCACCCACGCCATAGGTTTCCCAACAATACTGCATCAGGTTCTCCACCCACAGTAACCGATATCCCTGACGCTCTACTCCGTTTAGCTTTTCCATGTCTTTACCTGCAGGCAATCCGTAGTGCTGCTTTATAACGGTTGCTGTAAAGCCAGCCGCTACAATCCGCTGTACAAACGTATTGTGCGATGACTCCACTACGTAGATGCGTGGTGGTGTAGTAGCAGCGAGTATGCTATCCAACATGGGTTGATAGGCGTCACTGTTGATATCGGCAATAACAACATCACCCCCGTAGTGTCGGCGTAACACCCATGCGGCTAAGGTTGATGCGAGTGTTCTGGATTTCAGAATATATGTTTTCATGGTCTATACCTTTTAAGCTACTTCAAATAGCAATGCCACACAGGTCGTGGTGTGGCTACGCGTTACGGCATATAGCCTAGGGTGCACCCTAGGCTATAGATCATTCGTCTTCAGTGTCGACGTCATCGTCGTCATTAACTAAGGCATCATCGGTGGCGACTATATCCCATTCATCGCCATTGTTTTCGGCCTCGGCTTCATCGTAGATTTTGTCCACGCCATCTACATCGCTATCCTCAGGGTTTAGCAATGCTTCTCTGTCATCTGTTTCGACTACACCGAGTTCAATTAGTTTATCTACCAGCGCTACAGCTTTCAACTGTAGTGCGTCATCGCTGTCATCGCCTTGCTCTACTGCGTCTAACAGTGTCTGGGCTTCGTCGGTGTCAGAGTAGTTAGCCAGTTCAATAAGTTCTTCGGTTACTACACTCATGATTATACTCTCTAAAGGTTCATACCTAACAGTACGGTTTTGTGCGTTAATGCTTTACCACGGAACGTGATTTGTTTACGTGCGTGGTAATCCATGTGTGGTTTGATGTCTGTACACACTAAGTATAGAAACTCAGGCGTGACACCGGGGAACTGACGGAGCTCTCGGAGTCGACCGAGTGCTTGTAGGTTGGCTTGACTACTACCGATCGCGGTGGTAACCAAACATACACGTAAACCTGGTACGTCTACCGCTGTACCAGCCGATAGCAGTGTAGACACGGTGATGTCGCTGGATAGCAACACTTCGTATTCGTCTTCACTGGTGTATTTGCTAATGGTAAGCGCTGGGTATCGTTGACGTAAGTCATCGACAATCAGGCTACACATCTCCACAGAACCTGCAAACACTAACATGCGTTGACCCTGCTGATACACGCGTATGTAGTATTCATGCACAACCCGCTGCACTATCTCTAAGTAGTTACGTGTACGTGCACGGTCTTGTAGCACGGAGTCTTCAAAAGCAATGTGGTTGTACGTGTGTCTACCTTTCATAGTGTACCGTACGGAGTGCGGAGTCCGTAGTGAATACAGTAAAGCAGACACGGCTATGTAACGCTTGTACACCCCGTTATCCACACGGGTATAGCTAGGGAACATGACACTGTACATGTGGTTAATAAACTCGCTGTCAGCCTCTAATGTAGCGGATAGACAGATTGTTTTCTGGATGTGCGTGTACAGGTCTTGACGGAAGTTTAGATGGAAGTCTTGGTGGACTTCATCGATTACCCGTAACCCAACCCCGATTATGCTAAAGAGATCATAAGGGTAACAGCCATAGAGTTCAGCATCACGGTTAAACTGTTCATACTGATCGTAAAACGCACGCATCGTAGTATTGGTGATGATGATAAACTTAGCCGTGATTTGACCCTCTAGTCCTAAAGCAATCAATGCCTTTAGATCACGAGCACCACGTACTACCATGACATCTTCTCTACCCGACTGTATTACAGATTCAGGACCGGTTAGATCCTTTAACCATCTGTCTACATACATCCCTTTAATCACAATCGCTGTACGCATGCTTAACTCAGATGCAGCTAGCAACGCACACAGGGTTTTACCCATCCCTGTTTGTAACGTGATGACCTTAGACGTCCCAGGCGCTACCATGTGGGCTACCAATGGTATTTGATAGTCACGTGGTTGTACATGGTCTTCCATTAGGATTTCGCACGGTGGAACGGGTTCTAGTGCGTGGTGTATGACCTCAATGCTATCTAGGCTGTACCCAGCGTTTTGCATGTTGGATAGAAACCTGTCGAGTACAGAACGATGGATACGGAACTCGCGTCTGTCTGCTGTAGACACTGCATAGAAACGCGATAGCGTGCGTACGACAGACCCGTTCCAGCGTCTGGTGTACGTATACTCAGCAAACTCGTCCAACCACTGGACGATTAGCTCTTTCAATTGTCGGCTATAGTCGCTTACCGCAAAGTGATGCGAGTAAACATTTACGGTAAGCGCGTGCATAACTACCCCATGAGTAAAGGATCGAGTGGATGTGGAGGTCTAACCTTAATCAGATAAGACGCTGGTGAATAGATAGCGGTAGCTTGACCTTGGTGTGCCATCAGTGGTGGTAGACTACGGAAGTCCATCAACTGCTTGTAGTGCGCTGGTTTACCTAAGGCTCTAGGTAACGGTAAGCGATAGTCACGTTCTTCACGCGACTGCACCATTGTACTCAAGATGATACCCTGTAGATACGACAATGGCACATCTAGCTTTAGACACACTAAGTCATGGAACGCCATCAGTGCTGCTGATGCGGTATCGTAACTACGAATCGAACTACGACCTTTAGTAGACCCACCCTTAATAAAGCTTTCAATCTGCAGCATGTACTCTAAGGTACTAAACTGTTTGAGTGGTAGCTCTAAGAAAGGTTTTGTTGGATCCCATCCAGTCATGTCGATTTGGTATTCACCCGCGGCATCAATAGCCCAATCCTTTAGTTTCAAGAACCGTAACATCTCTTTAGACAACGATGCCGTACGTACACCACTGGATACACGTACCGAATGTAGTTGTGGACCTTGACCATTGTCGATGGTGAACTGCATCTGTGTTAGTTCACTGAGCCGATACGGCGTCAGTGCATCCGTACAGGGTACAGTGCGGATATCAGACAGGTTGCGTGCTTGGTCTTCTGTAAACCCAATGGTAAACGACTTGCCATGTAACGGCGGTGCGATGTATAGGTTACTACCACGACCCGTCGCAATAAAGTTACGTTCATACTCCCCAATGATTATTTTCTCAGTAGATGCACTACCTACATAGTGTTTGTTGGACAGTAACAACTGACCCACCTTAGACTGCGTTTCCGAACTACACACGTGACCTAGGTTAGTACCCCGTGGGATAGACAACCCTAACTCACCAAAACACCGTACACAGACACCGTTGCGATCTGGATGGATACAGGTAAACACAGAGCGTATGCCAATCGTGGTACCTACCAAGTGCTTGGAATCACGCGTAATGATCTGCTCCATGCCCGTGGCTGCATCTAGATAACATATACCCAACATATCTTGCAGTAGCTTACCACTGTTGATCGTGATGGGTAGGTAGTCACGTGAACCACAGTCTACTTGATGTAGGTTTTGCAGCGTAGCAGATGACAACTGGATGTTACGGTTGAAGTACTCGGACTTTTTCATCGGGTCTTTAGTAAAGTATAACGATAGGCTAGCCTCACGACTCACCATCATCATGTCTTCAAGCTTAGTCAACCCAGTGCCGTAACCCTCCAACACATCCTTAGAAAAGATGTGTGAGTCAATGTCAGTAGGTCTACCACGTGCACCCACACACTGGATGATTTGACCTGCTCTAACTAACCGAGCACGGGCTATCCGTGCTATCGGGTTGTAACGCAGCTCTGTATCACGCATCAATACCTTTTGGATTACAGCGTTGGTCTTGTCGGTTGAGTGTTCGCCATAGCCATTGGTTTCTAGCATGCGGCTGCGTGCTTCTGATACCGTAGGGTTCTGTAACACGGCAACAAAGTCTAAAGCGGATATAGACGTTACGTACTCCTCTAAGCGTAACGTAAAGTCATTGTAGATGTTGTTTGTAATGTCATACGCGTACTTAGACAGTACTTCAATGTCTAAGCCTTGCGATCTGTACGCATCAAAGCAATCCCACACACCGTGTGACAGTAAGTCTAAGTGTGCGGATGCTGACACGTACGTACCGTGGATGTGATGTCGACGACACAACGGTGTCTTAGGGTACATGGCGTGGATACGCCACGTATACGCTGAGAAGATTGTTTCACGTCCCGTGGTTTCTAATGCACCATCGTCCATCATGATCGTGACGCGACCATGGTGTATAGCCCAGAGGTCATCATCGGACATCATCATCAAGTCTCTTGCTAGATACACGATCATCACTCTGCTCCAGTTACGAATGCTACGCCACCACATTCCAGTTCATGGTTAATAAGGGTCAGTATACGACCACGACCCCGTGGATACATACCGCGATCAACTGCCGACTCAATGTCAGTAGGTTGCTCTGTACGCAATATCGACTCAGTGATAGCTCTGTGCACCGTAGGTGAGTTGGTTTGGTCAATCATTTCAGCAGCAGTGTCTCCACCACAGCTAGCTGCGATTGCTCTAACTTCAGACTCACCTGCAATACGTACAGGGTTATGACGCCCTGCTGCGGAGTACTTGTCACTGTTGTTTAGTTTAGCAGGTATACCAAAATGCTGTAGCTTAGCGGAGTTCACAGCACCCCATGTGTTACCTGTTTTCTCCAGTAGCATGATGTACATACCACCGATGATGATAGGTGACTTGGTTGTTACCATGCGTCCGCTATTAGCACGATAGGTAACAGGACCTACGCATGCTGGGTAGTGTACGCTTAAGTTGGCCACCACGTCTGGGTACTTGAGTTGGTTGTCCGTAGGTAATTGTAAATAGACGCCGTTCTTGGATACACGTCGGATGTGTTTAGCACGTGCATGGTCAGCTACTAGAAAGTCCGTAGTGTTTCTGTACATCTCTGGTGATATTAACCGATAGTAGTTAGTGATGTAGTCCCACTGTGCATCCAACGACGCACCCTGTGCAGCTAGGTTACGTAAACGATGCGTTGTCGCATAACCAGCAGCATTGATGTACTGCTCATACACACGACCTACGTTAGTACGCTTTAACGTACTATCGCCATCCATGATGAGCTCAGCGCGATTACCCAATGCATCAACCGGCATATCAGCGTCAGGTCGTATCTCTACGATAACACCTTTGTCACCATGCATACCTGTTAACTTAAAGCCGATGGTCGGGACTACATCGTATTCAAAGGACAACTGTACAACCCACTCGTCAATCGGTTGTTTACCAAAGGTAGGTACAACGTGTCGACGTTCAGCCATCGTCGTAACCGCTAGTGACTCCACCACTAGGTTGTGAAAACGTTTGGATAGCTTTAAGCGTGCGCCATAGCGACGACGTAGATCACGCTCTACCGCAATGATTTCATCGTGATACGCATACCCACGTTGATAGTAGTAACGGCATTGCGCTTCCATACCTAGCGGTAGGATTGCTTTGTCTTTATTACCTTTTAGTATGGTGATGTCGGTGACACGTGCACCAGGGGCATAGAGCGGCTTATCAAAGTAATCTAAAGTACGCAACGCTTTGTTAGACATCATGGCGATCGATAGCATGTCGTCGTAGCTGCGGGAAGCCCACAACAACCCGTTGGGTCCCACTGACTCACCGATATCAGGGAATGCTTTAAACGTTGTGTTGTCGCCGTACATGTTTAACGGCATAGCGTTCTTACCCCATGACACGGTACGCGTACCATAGCCACGGGTTGTCATGCGTTTACAAAACGATTCGCTTACAATAACCCCGTCTTCAGCTACGCCAGGTAACGACATAAACGCTACTTGAGCTTCTAATCCGAAACGATGATCTCCATTGGGGGTTATGGTGGGTGATGTAGCGAGGATAGTCCCTTTCGGTACTGCTACGTCTGGTGCTAACTGATAGAAAGCATCTGTCATCACATAGGTAAAACCGTAGTGTTGATGTAGACAGTGACGATGTTCAATAACCAACACGCCGATCTCACCGGTTTCATCTTCTTGATAGATGATTGCTGTAGTGGGGTTTTGACCAGGGATGTTGCCGTCGATCTGTACTGGATACTTGTCTATGCGTTTAACGATGGTTGCGTTACACGGCATACGGATAGCGTGTACGTCTTTAGCGTACTCACGTCCAACACCTGTGGATAGTCTGTTCACCGTGCAGTCGCGTACTACAAGGTGCTGTCCAATGTGGTTACAAAACATAGCTAGTCTACTAGCACTGATATAAGCTGCAAAAGGGTTTAGTCCAACAACCCCTAGAAACTCTGCGCTTATTTCGTTCTTATCACTAATAGCCATTACAGTCCTCCTCTTATTAACTGCAGTTAATAATATGTATGTAAGAATATCTAAGTACGATGGAGGTACAATGCCTACACCTAAATCTTTAACACTGTCTATGAACTCAGACGGACCTGCAGCCTATTACACACCAGACATGCGTCTGATGTTAGAACTGCATATACCGTATCTGTTAGCCAATCAACGCTCCACACTGATCGCTGTGGACCCTAATGATGCACACAAGTACGAATACGATTTGAATGGTTTGTTGTTAAACTACTCCATCCCAGCACAACTACACTGGTTGGTCATGCGCATGAACAAGATGACTACGCCCATGGCGTTTACCACTGCTATGACAGAGTTGTATATACCAGACCCCAATGCTGTAGAGCGATTAAAGACTATGCATACCACCATACACAGAATGGTATAGTGTGTAAAATTTGACGAGAGTGGGTAACCGCTCTCGTCTATGCCGCATCACGGCAAAAAAAGAGGGGGTGTTAACCCCCTCTTTTATATTGCTTTTACTTACACACCGTTAGCAGGACGCGTGCCAAACTTAGGGTATGCAACGGGTTGTTGCGGTTGCTGTTGCGGTTGGGGATAACCACCGTACTGCGGTTGCATGCCGTAGGGTTGTTGTGGTGGATACATGGGTTGCGGTTGCATTCCATAAACCGGCTGCTGTGGATACGGTGCTGGTTGCGGATACCCACCGTACGGTGCTGGGTACTGCTGCGGTGGTGGTTGCCCACCGACCGTATTAAACACAGGCATGTTAAAGCGAGCTGCTTCTTTTAACATAACTGTCTTAGCCCAATCCACGGGAGCGTTATCCACTGCGTTACTGTGAACAGGTGCAGCGGCATGGCTATGTACTAACGGTGCACCAATGGTTGGCCATGGTGACCCAGCCGGTGCAGATGGATGCATAGGTGCTGCCATCGGTGCCATGGGTGGTAACGGCGCAGGGTAGCCACTAGCTGCGGGTGCTGGTGTGCCAACTGCAACATCATCCGTAGTACCGGCATTGCCATCCAGATTAGGGATAGCGCCTTTGTAGATCGTGAGATCCTTAAAGTCATCTACCCAATCTAAATCCGAATGAATCGCTTTGTACGATTCAGCCAGTGGTTTACGCCAGAGATAGGCCACTGCGTTTAACCGCTTAGCTACATCACCGTACGCATGCACTAACGCATGGAAATACGGTGCTGAGTCATCGTTAGAACCATACGAGTAATCAGGTATAGCTTTAGCACCTGTAGGTGTCAACAACCATGTCATTGCATCGTGGATAGCTTGCTTGTTACGCTTACTAACCTTAACGCCCCAGATGTTGAGTTCCTTGCTAGCTAACTCCTCCATGATAGGGAACGTCACGATAGCAGCACGGCGATACGCTGTGTTACCCACATGACCACCGGCTTTCAAGTAGATGTTAGCTAAACGATGCTCTGTCTTTTCCTGTAGCATTGCCGTTACTTTAGACCACGCTTCACAGGTACCATCATCTACATCAGGGATAACGGTTAACATCTCCGCTTGCTTGGGTGATAACAAGTGATGGTTTTTAGTATCACTGGCTATCCCAAGAATCTCAGCCATCAAGATAGCGATGTTGCTGCCAATGCGTAAGTTGATACACTGACGCAGTTTGTTTACAACCACCGATTCTTTACGGATGATGGATTCCGATAGCGGATGAAAGGCAATCCAGTCATTCCAGTTGGCCGTGCGTAACACGTCGCGAGTAGGCATGACCATGCGTTTACCGCTACACATGACAGGTAGGTCAATGCCCAGTGTAGACATTGACAGTAAACCTTGTGCGTCCTCAGTAATACCAATTGAGGACAGTAGGGCTCTATATGGAACCAGTGGGTCTTGTGACATGGTTAGTGTTCCTTGGTGTGGGTAGAATTAAACTAGGTGGTTGCGGTGATGCATAGGTGGTGTTGTAACTAAAGTTAGGCGCTGGTTGATGCAACGCTGAACCAATGTTATTGGCCATGGTACCTACCGCTGTTATCACGCGGTCTAAGTAACTAGAGTTGGGTGTAACGATTGGACTAAAGCGAGCATCACTAAACGATGGGATGACGTAAGGCGTAGATGGGCCACCGTTGTATTGGATTTCAATACGTGTATCACCCAACACATCCACGTCCATCATCAGGTTGATACCTACTTGATTACGGTGACTGATGTCAGCCATGATCTCACCTACAAAGCGATCGATAAACCGTTGTAGATAAGGCGATAAGTTAACACCACTAGCAAACGACATGGCGTGAAAGATATCCACAGGGATTGAACCATCCACCGTCATGTTGGTTGCTCTAAAAGACAACTCGGTTAACATCAGCTCCATCATGACTGATGGTACTGAATACGACAGCGTAGTTGCCGCTACCGTTTCAGGTGTACTGGTACTCCAGTATTCGCTTTGACCGCGTTGTGCGACAGGGCGTTGTTGCTGACTGCGGTTAAACGTAACCACCGCCAACGCATCTAACCCAGGTTGACCCGCGTTGAGCTCACCGTAACTTACAGAGCGATATTTAGCAAACGACGTGTGATCCTCTAAGTAGGTTAGAAACACGTCACTGGATACCAAACCCTCACTCACTGCATCGCTAGCGATGGAGTAGATGGTTGCTAGATCACTGCCATGTGGGTTATCATCCTGTAAATCAGCTGCGTTAATCGCATTGATGCTGCGCGCTAAGTAATTGGTTGCGATACCATTGCTGCGTCTGGACTTGCGTAACTCATCTACACCAAAACCACGGCGTAGGTCGTTTACATTGCCTCCGTAGGTGTTGCGCATTAGACCTTGCATGAGATCCTGCGGCGTCATTAAATCAATGTTAGGTGGCGCGTACTGCGACTGCGGTGCCGCACGTGGTGACGTTAACACGTGCGAGATATCAGTCGGCATGTAGATAGCCGAGCTGCGCTCATTGATAGCGCTGATGGTAACTGTGTTATTGATAAACAGACGCATCTGTGGATCAATGTTACCGGTTAGGGTAGCGCCCATGGTGTCGGTGTAACCAGTGATGTACTCCAATGTACGACCACCAGCGTGTGATGTAATTTCAACTTCCATACAGAAGCGCAGACGATCACCACCCCAACCTTGTGGGATGTCAACCATACCGCAGGTTTGCGCCGTTGGTTTAACGATGCTACCAGCAATACCTGCTAAACCGATAGGGCTAACGCGAGTTTGGTCAGCCGTTATTTCCATAAAGCGCTTTTGTGCTAAGCCATCGTACTCAGCCTCATAGGGACGATAGAACTGATCCCCATAGGTGCCGGTTTGTACAAAGATAAGTTTAGTAATGCGAATGCCCATGTTTTCAATCTCCACGTAATTGATTTAGCTTGATGACCAAACGAGTGAGCTGTTCAGCCATGGTGGGTGGCACAATCAAACGATTGCCACGCTCAATAGCTGCTCGACATTGGGTTACCAAGGTTGTTGGTGCATTAACAGTCCATACGCGGGTGTTAACGTCTTTGGTTAAAGTCATGATGGCCAAGTAAGCGATGTTCGATTTCTTAGCGTTGCGGGGCTCCTGTGTATTAGAGTAAGGGTAGTATTGGTTTAACTGCTCTATCAAGTCATTCGACACGCGAGCGGCTGAACCGATGGTGAATTCATCTTGTGCCGGTGGTCTACACCGTGCGGTAATCAACAAAGCCAGTTCATGGAAACCCCAATGCCATAGCAATGCCTGTACAGTACACAACACACGGAGTAAAGACGGTTTGTCTAAACACGGGATGGCGTGTGGTGACATCACGCTGGCCATTACCCACTGTGCTAGGTTAATGTGAGGGTTCTGTATGTCTAGCTGATAGAGGGTATCCATGCGCTCTATACACGCATGAAACACATCCACGGTAATGGATGCATCTACACCAACAGCCATAGCCCACGGGTCTTCCGTGTAGATGTTAAACGTAGCCGTGTCGCCAATGGTTAACGTCTGCTTTACACGGTACGACTCTAACTGGGAGCCTTCTTCTTCCTTGTCGCTATCGATTGGGTACTTCTCACGTACACCACCAAACTTCTTGTCTAGGTCTTTGAGTGTGTTAAACACAAAGACATAGATGTTGGAGATGATGCTACCTTTTTCCAAGCTAGCGTTGATGCTACCAATCGCTAATCGACGTACCATCACCATGGCCAACAACCACTCAGGGATTTCAGCCGTTGACATGTCCGCTAGCACTGCTGATGACGTATCAACGTCTTTGGTGATGCGCGACTCCAAGTACCGCAGTAAACGATTAACGGGTTCACTGGCGATGATCTCAGTCTTGCACAACAACCGTATCGCTATAAACTCTTTGTAGTTGGTACCTGCTTCCTTAACCACTAGGTTTATAAACTCACCCCAAATCGGAACCATCGGACGTAACGCTGTAGCTAACACCACTAACCCTTGATAGTCTTGCAACAGGTACGTACCATCGGGTGTGCGGTCATCCGTGCTATGTGCTGCTGCTAGGTTGTCTGGGTACACTACGTTACCGTGGAACCCTAGCCAATGATCTATTTCGGGTAACGGCATGGCTGTGTACATCGTAGCGATGATGTCGCTACATTGGGCAATCAGCTTATAGATGTCTACAGGGTCGTCATCCATCATGTGCGTAGACACATCTGTAGCCGCTGTAATCAAACGACGTAACTCTAAGTAGCATGTCCAGATACGATTACGCACGGGTGGTTTTAACCACGCCCAGTAACCATTGATTTCTCGAAACGGGTCATCGACTTCACTGAACTTGGTTTTGTCAAAGGCTTTGACGTCCCAGCTAATGGTGTCACCATTGCTGTGGTATATAACACACACGTTCTTATCTACTAAAGCGATTCTCATTGTTATACCTCGTTATTGGCTATGTATCATGTTAGTAATGTGTATGTGAAATAAAGTGGTACCAGTATAGCAGACTCGCTGGGCAGTGCCCAGCGAGTCTATGTCAGTTAGAACGGTAAGTCATCACCGTAATCACTGGATGATGCAGCTGGAGCTGGTTTATTGTTGTTGCCGTTATAGCCACCACCGTTACCGCCGTTAGGGTCTTTAGGTACAAACTTGTACACATCGGCCGCAACCTGTGGTACTAAACGTGACATGGTTTCAATCCAAGCACGCGCTGCGATGGCTGATACTTCGGCATCGGTTAACGGTTCACCGCCTTGTGGACGCGCCATGCGATGGTACATACCAGCACCAAAGTGGAAACGTATCTTAGGACGATCAGTATCGACAGACAAGATAGAGATGTAAATGCGGCCATCTTTGTCTTTACCTAGGATAGTACGGTTTTCCAATAGCGGTGTTTCTTGGCGTTTACCATTGCGGAAGTCAGGTTTGGCGTTGTCAACAGTATATACCGCACCTGCTGGTGTAGCTGGGTCAGCTACTAACTTTAACAACTCCATCATGCTAAAGAAAGCAGGCATATCCATAGCAGCACGGATTAGGCCACGTTCTTTATCGGTAGGTACGTTAGTGTACACGTCAATCCGAGGGTTAGCTGCAACGCCACCATCTTGATTAGGTGTGTTAGCCACGTACAGTGAAAGGGTTGGACGACCAGTACCACCAGCAATAGGGTCTGCTGATAGTTTTAGTTTACCATCGTCTAAAATTGTTTTGACACGAGTGGGGTATTGTGGTTTATTGCCGTACGACATGATTGTCTCCTTAAGTACAAATAATGTATCAGTCTGTAAAAATTAACTAGAAGTACATGGCTCTAACAACAGCTTCAAATGTAGGATCTCTAGCTAGTTCAGCACACTGGAGTATTCTAGCTTTAGTGGTTAATGACGTCCATTGATACTGGGTAGCTAACGCTAATAGCTTTTCTCGATGGGCTTTTGGGTATGGCGCAAACAGATTGCCGGTATCACCGAACATCTGAATGGTCATGCGGTCAAACGGTATATGCGGTAGATCACGACCGTTTAATAGTTTTGTGTGCCAGTGTTGTCGCTTTTTAATAACGCCTGTATGCGATTCCACTAACGCTAACTGCAATGCTGACTTAAAGTTAATTAAATCAATGGGGTAGTTAGATAACAACATCGTACGACGACTGTTACCGCGTATCGATACATCAAACGGTAATAGCAGTTCGTTGTCTCTACCTAGGTTTTCAAATGCAGCAGCAACCGTTTGGTTTTCCAGTGCTGCGTAGAACAACTGTTTATCAGTCCGTATCTCACGCATTTGAGCTTTAGGGTAGTTACCTGCTAAGGAAGCATAGCTACATACGTACCCCACCACTACAACCTCAAAGCCATGGTCTAGCAATGCAGCTTTAATGATGTTGAGTTCTTCTATCGCCAGCATCGCGTATGCATCTGGCTCTATTTTAGCAGCGTCCTCATTTGACAACGCACCTACGATGTTACGAAACAACGTACGGACGTTAATCCACAGTTCATCGTAGTCTTTAATAGGTGCTTTGATAACGTCGACGGGGGTATCGTCAACGTGGATGCCTAAGAACTGGCGTGCTGTGTTGTATGCGTTAACAGCGGTTTGTGCGTATCTACGCAAAGGGTTATCGGGGTCTGCTGGTTTATCTTCCAAGATACCTAACAGACCTTCAATGGCTAGACTGGTAGCTACCGATATCGGTAGCTGTCCTTTAACCCGTGCATCTAATATCTCAGACGGGTTCATTTAACACCTCCTCAAGTATTGTACTACAATGCTGCAACAGTGTAGGGTTACGGAGTCGTACGCGAGTTAGTAACAACTCGCTGATGTTGGTTGGGTTGATTGTAATACGCTTTAGCGTGGTACGTGTATCGACTAAAGCGGTTACAGTGTCGGGTGCACGACCGGTTTCTTTAACCGACCATTGGTATTGATGGTACTTGAGTTGATACGATTGCATGAGGGTGGCGGCTAAGTCCGTACGTTGACCACGTAGTCGCACGTAAGACTGTGGCGGTAGCCGAGCTATCGCTCGGTCTATCTTGGCTTTAGCTGCATCTACATCCAATCCTTCAACCGATACCGTTACGTAACGCTGTGCATAGGTGTTAACAACAAATTCAATGTCATCCACCCCATCACGACGCACATGGACACGGTAGTGTCCTTTATGCCCTTCTTCGCCGTGCGCCAATCGATCAAAGCTACCAGCAGCCAATATACGATCATACTGACTACGATGATGGATGTGACCTACAAACACATAGCGTCGTGTGATACTTAAATAATTATCGGCACGGTGTAACTCTAACTTGTCGTGTAGCTGTCGTGGCATTTGGTGATGAAACCCACCATGCATCACGGTGTAATCAACCTGCTCTAACCCGTGTTCTAATAGCTTGGCTTGCACATCAGCCCACGTGTCTGCACAGGTTGTACGCCACTCATCCGGTATGTAGAGCACATCAATGCCTAAGCTATCAATGTGCTCTATCGACAACGTTGTTACGTGTTGTACGTCTACCGTTAGCCCCGCTATCTCTGCCACCTGTATCCACAGATGGCTTTGACGCCAGTCATGTGATGGCGTACCTTCTAACACACGCAACACAATGCCGTGTTGTTGGCACATCAGTAAGAACTGCAGCATCCACTGTTTAATCGCGTAAACTTCTTGATTAGGTAGAGATAGCTGGCGATCAAATAGATCGCCAGCTAGTATAATCAAATCAAGGTCAGCCGTGGCTGGTGTATCGGGAAACGCTAAACGCAGTGCAGTTAAGATGTGACTGGTACGTGTGTTCGGGTGTCCTAAGTGGACATCCCCGAACTCGGCTATACGTAGATCAGAGCGGTTCATATGCATCGAACTGCATGGGTGGGTCAACCACACCATTGCCATCTGGTGTTGCTACGCCATCAATCGGTATCAGTGCTTGGTTATAGCGGGCAAAGATAATGTTCCATTGACGGGCGATGTCTAGGTTGATAGTGCCAGTACCTAAGCGATCGGTTAACCATTGACGGATGTGGTGTTCACCTAGCTTTGGTATCACGCTGGCTTTCAGTGCAGCTTCTTGTAACGTTTCGTGGATACTGCCATTGCGACCAATGTTTTGTAACATGGTGTCATCGGAGTTTAACAAAGGCGGTACGCGATATAAGAACTCTGACCCGTTGTAAACGTCAACCGCTTGGAATGGTGACCCAGCCACGTTAATCCATGTGTTAACATAGATGATGCCGTCTACCTTTTCTGGATTGGCAGCAAACATCGGTAGGTATTGCTTTACAAACACCGACTCTTGAATACGTGGGTAATCGGGTACCGATAAAGCGGCTACCACTTCGGACATGGTGCGATCGTTCATTACATTGTCCCTACGTCAGTGGTTGGTGCGCAGGTTGGGTTAAACTTAGGCAAACCCCCACGTGCATCAGCGATGCGTTGACGGAGTTCATAACCCGCTAACTCCCAAATCTGTTCACGTGCGTTCTTGTAAGCATTGGATTCACCTACAGACTCGATAAAGTTACCATCGCTAACAGGGCGCGACATACCGTGTACAATGTGACCGTTGGTCAGATGGATGTAACACGAGATGTACGATGTACCAGGTACACGATAGAACTCGTGCCGCTGAATCAGCCCGTCTATCTTGGCCGGTGTGAGGCTAGGGTGATCTAAACCCAGGAGTTGTTTAGCTGCTTCGACTTCTTGTTCTGTCAATGGCTTGGGCGGTTGCATGGTATTTATCCTAGTTGATGGTATCGCGGTAAGTGATGCGTACGTAGTAAACGTCACCTTTGTTAAACTCAGTGGTAATCAGCATTAGACGACGAATCAGGTAATACGAGAAATACTCTGATTTCAGATCAATCGGATCACCGTCAGCACGGAAGGCTACAATAATAGGGCCTTCAGGGTTTACTTCAACGATGTTGATACGCAGGTCGTCTGGCATGTCAACGTCAAAGGGGGTGGGTTGTACTTCGGTTAAGAAGCTATAATTAGCCATTAGGTGTCTCCAAGGTTAGTGACGCGGTGTACGCGGTTGTTCACAACGTCTATTAGTTTACCTAGACTGTAACGTTTACCGCCATCGGATATAGTAACCGACAAGGTAAGGTTGTATCTAGCGCTGCGTGAATCCGTATTATCAATGCTCACAGATACAGATGCATCGTCAAAGTAGCGTCTTAACAGTGTACCGAGCGCACCACTGATGTCTTCTTTCAAAGAAAAAATGTTACGTGTTTCACGTTGTATGATGTAAGGTAAGGACGCTATGCCGCCCTTGTGTGTATTGGATTGTGTGTAGTCGCTAACTAAAAAGTAGCTGAGTAGAGCGTCTGCTCTCTCAGCTACACCAGTTAGCCACCCGCTGCCGCTCAACGTCGGCACTACGATGGTAGCCATGGTACACCTATTAGAAATTGTGGTATCACATGATACCACCCCCATTACATAGAGTTGTTTTCACGCGACGTTGGGTCGTCTAGTCTACGGCGTATGTGAGCTGCTACATGACTCCATGTTTCCATGATGTCGATTTGCTCACACATGTCTAGTTCTAACTCACCATCGTTGAGATCCTCGTCATACGTAGTCGCTGCGTAATCACCGTCGGGTTGGTCGATGTAGATGCTATTCACCACACGACGATAGTCGTAGTGTTGCTCACCCACTGCCAGCGGTTCCGTTGTTACGTACGACTCACTGTATCCATCACACTCTTGCCGTATAAACGATTTGCGTACATTCGGTTCAGCCATGATCCAACGTTGCATCTCAATCGATGCGTTCTGTAACTGACCAATGGTAGATAGCGGTGCAATACCTTCCATCTGCCACATGTTAGATACCCGTCGTACAGCAGCTCGTGCTAAGCGTACCGCTGCGCTTTGGTCAAACCGTTGATACAGTTCATCCGTTGCCTTAAAGAACGCTGCAGGTACCTCACTCAACAGCCCAGTAAACTTACGTGATTGTTCGGCTAAGAACCCCACAGTACCGGCGTGTTGCTTTTGGTACATCAAGGCGGTGAACGCGTCGGCACCGCCTTCTATTACTTGTGCCATTTAACCCTCCTCTAATACATAGCATCAATCTGTAAAATTACACGTTTCAGGGTGATACATCCAGTTAGCAATGGTTGACACCGCTGGAGCTGGTAATGCTAGGTTACCTGAGATACGTCTAGGTTCGTTCAAGTCTAAGGCAGTTAGATGCGGAGCTAACCGACTCAAACGTCTGTGCGTAGCATGGTCAGGTATCAACCATAGGTTCATTTCATCGCCATCAAAGTCAGCATTGAAGCCACGCAACACCAACACCGATAGACTGATTGTGATAATCTCAGGATCGGTTTTGATGTGTGTTACATACAACACCTGTATGGAACCACGCGCTAACGTGGGGTTACGTCCAAAGGTTACAGGAATACCTCCGTGCGGTGATTCACTAATCAACTCCTTCAACAACGTATCTAACAGTGGATTGTACTGTAACGCACTCTCGCGAAACAGTTGGTCAATCGACACAGGTGAGTAACGTACACCCGTGTTAGGGTCTATGCGTCGCAACAGCTTACCTGTTAGATGTAACCGCAGTAACTGGAGTGCCAGTGACCATGGTAGATGGAGCTCATCGTAACGGTGATTAGCGCTAAGCGAACTGATAACGGCTCGTGCAGAGAAGTGTAACCGACCACCAAATACATGTCTACGGAATATACCTGGCTTACCACCTAACGTTTTGTTAACAAAGACACGATAGTACTCAGCTAGCTTAGTGATAGCTTTAATTGTGCGTACTTGCTTACGAAACAAAGGCAGCGGTGCAATGCTGTTTTCAATAGACACGATGGTTTTCAATGCATCGATAGCTAACACGATGGTTTTGTCTACATACGACACCGTTGTAGCTGACTCTACGACAAACCCTAGTTTACTGGGCATGGGTAGATGCTTACTAAAGATAGAGTTACGGTTTTGAGCAATCCAGTGACGGACGTCTTTTAACTGTGGCCCTTGTTCCTTGACTAGCTTCAACGCAAACACAGCATCCATGATAGTATCGAAGTTGTCATAAAACCCATTGATGCCACGTGGAAAGTTGTAACGCTCTAAACGTGATAGCTTAGGCGGTACCTTACCCGGTGGTTTGTACGCTGGGTTACACAACCACTCCAACAGGTTAAACCCATTGATAGTCATGCGCGTAGACAACACAACCCAAGCGGTAGGGTTAATCAGTGCACGTACACCCTCAGGTGCTCTAAACCAGATCATGGATTCTAGCGGACGCTCCATGGTTGGTACTACCACCGTACCACAGTTGACACACTGTACACCGACATTGTATCCACCTTGTAGATCACCACAGCTACACGAGGGTAAAATATTTAGACTATCGCCTTCGTACTTGTTGTAGAGCAAACGATTCAGGTTAGCGCGACCATCCGATGTAGAGACATCAATATCATTGGCCATGATGTAGTGTGTGGTCAAGGATGCAAAGATCTCGTCGTGATTGACTAACTTTAGATATACCATAAAACCTCCAATGAACGGATAAAAAAAGAGAGGGGCGCTAGCCCCTCTCTTATCTACACACTAACGATTAGTGACGTGCCCAGCGTGAACCAATGTTCATTGCTTGCGATTGGCCAGGACCGGTGCTGTAGTTAAACATACCAGCCATACGACGACTATCAACAGCAAAGCCAGCGATGGATTCAGCACCGCGACGTTGGTTACCACCCATGTCAAACTGGATGTTGGACGGTTGAATGCTAACACCACATTGGTCGATAGCAGCGTTCAATGCTTCGATAAAAGCAGGCATGAACGTAATGCGACGACTGAAGCCTTTGATTTTGCAATCAGTGAAGAACTTCTGTAACAACTTGGTACGCTTTTGCAAACGCACTTCTAAGCTGCTGCCCAAGTCATTGAACGTAGAATCCCATTCAACTACAACGGACATGTCTTGCTTGCCAATCCAACCCAACACACCTAAGTAATCCAAGGCACGTAAGTCACGACGTTGGTTAGTGCGACTATCCAAGTAGTAACCGTTGTGGATGCGGTTCACGTCATCATGAATGATTTGACCGCCTTTGTAATGCTGGCTAAACAAACCACCAGTCAGATTATCAGCGGCTTCAATGATGGCCGTTTGCGCACCGACGGAACCTTGAGCTGCAGCGATAAACATCAACGACAACCAGCTGTTAGCACCACATTCTTCAACATCCATGGAGTAGATGAGATTGCCGTGGATAGCCGTTGTAATCAACGTGTGGAAGTCTTCGGTAGA
>Ga0075464_10000372_pt1 | contig 19498 bp, 19 predicted proteins | sample DEB19_08_DNA_5_FD_75068 | JGI IMG/M metagenome (GOLD analysis project Ga0075464, IMG submission 75068) | Aqueous microbial communities from the Delaware River and Bay under freshwater to marine salinity gradient to study organic matter... | ecosystem: Environmental > Aquatic > Marine > Coastal ...
ATCGAGCAAACAGAATGGCATAACATCGTTTTATGGCGTGGGCTTGCTGAAGTTGCTGAGAAGTATTTAAAAAAAGGCTCAACGATCTACGTGGAAGGCAAACTTCGCACACGTAAATGGGAAACACCAGAAGGCGAAAAAAGATACACCGTGGAAATAGTGGCAGAGAACTTCAGCATCTTAAAATCACCTGAAAACAAAAACGAGAATCAAGCGTAAAAACATCGAGCGAAATCAAAAATAATTCATTGACAAAAAATCGTCAAAATGAGAAAAAAGAGAAAAGCGAATCCGAATAATGTGAAATATTTGAAGCCAATCAAAAAGGGAGAGGTCCGAAATCCACGTGGGGGCATACCGTTGATGCTTCGTGAAATCACTGAAGAATTGAAGTCACAAGGTTATGAACGTGTAGGTGCTCACAATGTTCGTGAAGCATATGAATTGCTTTTCAATATGGATGAAAAGAAAATCAAGGAAGTGATTGTTAGCCCGAATTACCCGATGCTGTTGCGAATCGTTGCGAAGGAAATGATGTCAGGAAAAGGCGTGCTTATGCTTGAAATGATGATGGACCGAGCACACGGAAAAGCAAAACAGGAAATGGAAGTCAAGGTCGAACCGGTTCAATCAAAGGTCGATCTGTCAAAATTGTCAGACGAAGAACTAAAAATGTATTATGAACTTACCAGCAAAGCATCAGATCGAAGCTGAGTTTTGTCGAAGATCATTTGCGTTCTTCGTAAAAACATTTTGGCACACTATCATTCCGGACCCATTGGTTTGGAATTGGCACATGGAATACCTATGTGATGAATTGCAAAAGGTTGGTATGCGTGTACGTGACCGTAAAGAATCGGAAGCTGATTTGCTTATCAATATACCGCCTGGCTCTTCCAAGTCCACCATCGTGTCGCAAATGTTTCCAGTATGGTGCTGGGTAATCGATGACACGATTAAGTTGATTACAGCATCTTATTCAAAATCATTGTCCATTCGTGATGCAGTGAAATCACGTGACATCATTCGTTCTGATTTATTCCGTTTGTACTTTCCGGATATGCTTATCAAAGAAGATTCGGACAGTAAAGCAATGTATGAAACACGAAATGCAGGAAAGCGAATGGCGACTTCAGTTGGTGGTGGTATCGTTGGGGAACACGCTCACATCTTAATTGGTGACGATATGCTGAATCCAAAAAAAGAACCGACCGAACGCCAATTGAACACCGCTAATGACTTTGTCGATTACCTTCGGACCACACGAAGAATCAATTCAAAGATTTCAGTCTTTATTCTCGTTATGCAGCGACTTCATGAGCTTGATCCTGCCGGACATTTATTGAACAAAAAAGATATTCGATTGAAGCACATTTGCCTTCCAGCACGCTTATCGCCAAACGTCAAGCCAATTGAATTACGTGATAAGTATCTGGGGGGCTTGCTCGATCCTGTCCGATTGGATGAAAAAGATTTGGCTGACAAGTTAGTCGGTTTAGGTTCGTATGGATTTGCCGGACAATACGGCCAAGATCCAGCGCCTTCTGGTGGTGGTATAATCAAAAAGGATTGGTTCCTAAAAATCAGCATGGATCAATTGCGAACAAAAGCCAAACAAGCTGAAGAACGATTGGTCTGGAAATTCACAATTGATGGTGCTTATACTTCAGATCCGAACAATGCACAAACAGCGATCTTGTGTTATGCCATGCTTGGAAACAATATGTACATTCGGAAGGTGCTCGGTGTATGGGAAGAAATGCCTGACTTTATCAAAACGTGCTATCGATTCGTTACGTCAAACGGTTACAATAACAATTCATCGATCTATGTCGAACCAAAAGCAACCGGACTTCCGATTGTTCACACAATGAAACGTGAAACAGATCTAAACATGATAATCGACAAGGCGCCAACTCAGGACAAAATTTCACGGACACGTGCTGCAGCACCATTCATTGAATCTGGTCGTGTTTATCTTATCACAGATGAACCTGATTGGATTGAATCATTCGTAATGCAATGCTGATCATTCCCGAATGGTAGGCTGAAAGATAAAGTCGATTGTTTGGTCATGGCGATCCTTCGCGAACAAACAAACAAAGGTGGCATTTTAACATTTGGAAGTAATTGAAATATATCCTATGTTTGCTACTCAATATTGTAAAATTTAAAAACACTTAGTCATGACAAAAGAAAAAATCATTCCATTATTGGTTGAAACCAAAAAGAAGGCACAATTGCAAGACATTTGCGATGACCTAAAAATCGAGTACAAAGGCAATGACAATATGCAAGTATTGGCCGAACGAATTGCTGACCATGCTGAATTCGTGAATCACATTGTATTCAAAGAAATTTCTGAATTCGATTCTGTTCCTGGAACAAACGAAGACGAAGAAAATCCAGCACCAGCAAAAACGGACGATGAATTAAAAGCTGAATTGATGCAGGAGTGTATCGAACGTGAAATCACATTGGAAGGCGAAGAAACAATCGAAGAATTGAAAGCATTAATCGACAAAGACGATGCTGACAAGATCAACCTTGCTGAAATTCATTCGCTTCAGGAACAAGCACGTCAATACAAAGTTGAATTGACCGGAGAAGAAACGAAGGAAGAGCTTCAGGACAAAGTGAACAACGCCATTGTTGATGCACAATCCAAAGAAGCTGAAGCAAAAGCACAAGCCAATGCACGTGAGAACCAAAAGAAAGCGGCACTTGATTCAGTTAAAAACAGCGAAGTGTCATTGGAGTACATGAATGATCTTGCTGATCTGTTAATCGCTGCAGCAACGAAATACAAATTACAAATGGATGCTGTGAAAAAATCTTCAGACAGATTCCATTCAGCTGTCACAACGCTTGAACGCATGAAGCGTGAAGTGTTTGTGAAATAAGGTACAGCGGGGTAGAGCAGCTGGTTAGCTCGTTGGGTTCATTACCCAAAGGTCGCAGGTTCGAGTCCTGCCCCCGCAACTAATGAAGCACCAATTCGGTGCTTTTATCATTTATAAAAATACATATCATGATCTTATTCAACGTAAACGGGAAACAATACAAGCTAATTGAATCATGGTCCGAAATGACCATCGAAAAAGCATCAACAATCAACGAGGTAATTGAAAAGGAAATGCCGGTGGCATTGAATGATTACTACAAACTTTTATCGATTCGTGATGACAATGACCGTGAAAAAGAATTGGATGAATGGTTCAAAGTAGTTGATGACAAAGCATTGGTTAAAACATTCCCGGACTTTTACGGAAAGTTAATTGCATTGTTCACGGATATCCCGAGCGAATTAGTTCAGAACATTTACCACAACGAACGCACCACGTTCTTCAAAACATACATCGAGAAGTTCGTGATTGGGTTGATCTACGGTCCAATTGATTACATTGATTCCAGACGAATTTCATTTGAATTCAATGGCATTGAATATTTCTTACCGATAACAAAGAACATACTTGGTGCAGATCGTCCATTCCATGACAGAAAAGCAATCGAATTCACTGAAGCCGCTGATTTGGAATTGTTTTCAAAGGACATGGCAGGTGGAAAATTGGCGGTCGCTGCCAATATCATTTCGATCTTGTGTCGTCCACACGTGAACAAAGAAGTGGAACCATACAATGAAGAGGTGTGTTTGAAACGTGCTGAAGAATTCAAACAACTTGGAATGGATATTTGCTTTGATGTTTTTTTTTGCTTGAACGAACACATCATTACATCAAGACAAACTTCCCTAATCTTACGACTAAACCAATTATTAAAGGATCAAACAAAGGAAATGGTATTGATTCGGGAATAGAACGATTCGGTTGGTATGCTTCCATTGTGAAATGTGCGGTATCAATCGAAGACACAAAGGTGGTTGAACAAACTGATTTCAATCGATTCATGACTTATCTGAGCGTAAGAAGGGCTGAAGAACTTTTAAAAATACCTGCATAATGGCAACACTAACCAAACTAAAAGAAAAATTTGAAAGCATCAATGCAGACATTCCTGCAATAAAGAAAACTGTTTTCGATGACCTTTCACAGATCAATGCTGATTCAACTGATGTTTATCCGTTGATGTTAATCAAACCACCGGCAGGCGACTATCAAAGTCGTGAATTAACTTACAAGGAACTTGAAATGGAAGTCTTTGTATTTGAACCACAGGCTTCAGATGATCCAAAGCATTGGACAGAACAATGGGATGAATTGGAAGATCTTGCCGTGAAATCACTCCGGGTTTTATTCGCATCACAACCGGAATACGTTCTTGTAGGCAAATGCAAATTCACTCCTGGACATTATCAGCACAATGCACAATTGACTGCAGTTCGTGCTTCATTCACATTACGTGTATTTAATTCCTGCGACTAATGGATGCTAAAATGATAAACCAACTTGAAAACGTGCTTCGGTACGTTTTTTCGTATTTAAAGCAACAAATGATTGCCGAATTGATTCTGCAAGGGCACAAAGCAACGGGCCAACTTATTGAATCGATCGACAACGAAATAACTTCTTCAACTGAATTGGTGAAGCTCGATGGAACATTTGTGTATTATGGTCGCTTTGTTGATACTGGAAGACGTGCAGGCGGTAAAAAAGTTCCAATTGATGCTATAATTGAATGGATCAAGGTCAAACAATTTGAATCGGACATAAAGAAAATCAAAGGCATGGCATTCGCTATTCAGCAAAATATTTTTAAGCACGGTATTTCACAACAGTCATCATGGAGAGGCACAACAACAGGGCAATTCATGACCAAAGTTCTGGAGAACAACAAGCAACAAATTTCGGACGATGTCAGAAAAGCGGTTCAGACATCACTTGAAAGTGCTATCTTTAGCATCGTGAATGAAATAAATCAACGTCAAATCAATAAATCTTTTACATGATGGGAAAAATCGTAAACTTAAAACCGGAAAACAAAACAGCTAAACGTAACAAATTAAAGATGCAGTTGCTTACTACATTCGTGGCAATCGCAATGACAGTGACACTTTTCGCAATTGGTTGGAAATGGTATGTATCATTGATACCAATCGTAATTCATTTGTGGATGGTGTTTTATACGTTTGCTGTAAAGTTCTATACTGACAGAAATAAAGCACGTGCATGGGAACAATACATCAAAAAGTATGGCGGGAAAATGGGAACACGAAAGAATGAGATCCACCCACACATTAGAATGACACACGTGAAATTAATCAAACAAGGCAAAAAAATACCAATGTAATGGCACTCACACTCGTATCAGCACCAACAGCCCAGATCGCTGCATGGCGACCAATGGTTCACAAAGTATCGTCCGACAGATATGCGAACGATGCTTTTTCAATTACATCAGTTAGTTCAGGAACAGGCGCAAAGGCAAGATATGCTTGTGTAGGTCACACGCTTGCAGTTGGTGACGTTGTCACGGGGAGTGCATTTACAGGTGCTTCCGTTGCGTACAATGTTAAACAAACAGTGACCGTTATAAATGCTTCATGGTTTGAAACAGATCAAGCATTCGTTGCTTCGGGTACCGGTGCAGGAACAATTACACGAACAAACAACAACTTTGAAGTGCGTGGTGATATTTATGTCTTCGATGGTGAAAATCAATCTTATACAAGCATTGCACAAAATGGTGCTCTAATTCGTATTTATTATGGTGCTGCACATGGTTATTCTATTGGCGATTACATCTTCCTGCCTGATACATCACAACATTATGGATGGTATAAAATCGTTAATACACCATCTTCTTCGGCCGCTGAAGTTGTTGCCACATTTGTTGCAACAGAAACGGGCTACACAAAGAAAGCAACATTTCTTGGCAGCAAAAGAATGTCAGCCATAATCGAAAGCGGATCATATCGATTCAAATTTGAGGTTGGTGGATATTTGAAATCTGTTTTAACAACTCAATTCTATACAGGAAATCCTTCGACAATTCAAACACCGAACAACGATTGCTTGAAGTATTATGGCGTATTGTTCACGGAAGAATTTGACGATGCTGATGGTGTATTGACTGAAGGCGACAATAAGTTTTCATTGGCATTGCCTTCGCTTCGTGCATCATGGCAGCATGATGAATCACAAAACATGACAGCATACTTCACCGGATCTTCTTCTTCAAAATTTTTGACACGAGCACCAAAAACAAAATCAATTCGTCCAGGAGAAGAAGAACAACTTTCCATTCTTGTTCCTTCAGGTGTTTCAGCAGTCAAAGCAGCTTATCAAGCATACGATGCAACCGGTGCCACATTGTCTGTGAATTATTTATCGACCGCAACCGTTGAATTAAATCGAATCGTTGTTCCAATTAATTCGACAATGTTCAATTCATCCACCATAAAATTTGATGTGTGGATCGTTAATGGTTCAAACACTCAGATTTCCGAAAAGCGAACATTCATCGTAGACAATAAACAATACCAAAACGCAAAGCGATTCCATTTTGAAAATTCACTTGGCGGTGTTGATTCATACACATTTACAGGCGATTACATCGAGGACGTTGATGTGCAAAGAACTGAATTCAAAAAGCAAGTTGAACTTGGATGGGCCACAACAGATCGAGGCATGACAACGCTCGGAACATTCCGTGCTGATGCAAAAACAGTCTTCAGTGAATTTCTAAACAAAGCAGATGCCACATGGTTGATTGAATTGCTTGAATCACCGTGGATCGTTTATCGTGATTTGAATCAATCATCATTCACGCCAGTTGTTCAAGCTGCTGGACAATACACACCATACAACAGCGCACAATTGACACAATTAAAATTCACTTATTCATTGTCCAATTCATTTAAAGGGTTACACAACTAATGAAAACATTCAGAGTATTTATTGACGAAGAAGAAGTCCTGACTTATGACGACTTTGAAAGACAATTAGCAATCACTAAAATGATTGCAGACAGTAACAATCTAAACACTCGGAAAAAGGACAACGTCAAACCAATAACATTGCCAGGTTCGGGTGTCAATCGAAGGCTTTTAAAATTTGCTGATGACATCAATGCAGTAGTTGAAACAGCAGCAAAACCAAAAGTCAGAATCGAAGCCGATGGACACTTGATGTTCATTGGCTTTTGTCGTATTTCAATAGCAACAATCAACAACGATTTGGACGTGCCTGATTTTGAGGTGATTTGTTATGGTGGAAACGCTGGATGGATTGCTGCAATGGATGGAAAATATTTATCTGATCTTGATTTCACAGATCAAAATCATACACGTTCATATTCTGTTGTGAACACTTCCGAAACAGTTACTTCAGGTCGTGAATATGTTTATGATCTTATCGACCGTGGTAAATTTTCCGGACAATTAGATTCCAACAATCGTGAAACGGTTTCAATCAATGACAGATATCCAGCATTATCATTCACATCATTGTGGGATCGGACATGGGCTTATATTGGATATCGTTGCATTTCTTCCTTCCGTAATACATCAGCGTTCACAAAACTTTATTATGCGTTTGTAAATGAATATATGCGACATACAGCTGATAAGAATGATCTATACAGGATGTCTTGTTATTCGACAGAATTGAGAAGGCCGACCACACTTCCAGCCATTGTTCAAATGACATTTGGAAATACTCAATTCGTTGCACCGTATTATAATAATGGCGGCAACATGAACAACATGACACAAGGCAGGTATTTATGTTTGGGCGGTCGTGGAAAACATACATTCACATTTCGTGTTGATTATCGAAGCACCGGAAATGTGTATGTGTCAAATGTTTCAGCAAATGGACAAGTGTATGTTTATACTGCTAATGTGATTGCAACATTCAAAAAGATCAATCGTTATAAAAATAATACTCCGGTTGTATGTTCTTATGATTCGTCCTATGTAGATGAATTGCCACAAAACACAAATGGTGATAATTGGTATACATTGCGAACGATTGAATTTACAAAGACATTTGAATTGGAATGGGGCGATGAGGTTTTTGTTGAAGTTGAAATGAATCAATATCGTGATGGTGTTCCGCTTCAAGCAACTAACATTGGAACGGCAACAAATAGAGGTCCATGTGATATTTATTATTCCGAATTGAGCTGTGATAAGATTGAAGGCGTATTGGAAATGGGGGAAAATCAAGACGTGGATTGGTCAGTCAATATGCCTGATGACGTATTGATGCTTGACTTTATAAAAGGATGCCGTGATCTGTTTAATTTGCACATTGTCGCTGATGAAGATGCACGAACGGTGTACATTGAGCCATTCGATGACTTTTATTCCCAAACGCCTGAAGATTGGACATCAAAGCTCAATAAAGCAAAAGACATTCAAATTGAATTTGGAAGTGAAGCGTTACCACTACAAAACAACTACAAATACAAAGAAGATTCAAATGATAAGTTTGTCCAGGAATACAATAAACAAAATACAACAGCATACGGATCTAAAGAAGTGTTAATCGATAACATCAATGCAAAGAATGAAACCGAAGAAATGGAAAATTCTTTATTTGCAGCAACGTGGATGAATACCGGTGAACGATTTGGTTTATCAACAACCATGCTTCCACGTATGTGGTCAGACATTACTTTGCCACCGAAGACAAGCAAATTCATGTCACGTGTTTTGTATTATCGTGGCGTGAAAAATCTTCCTTCAGGTGAATCATGGCGATTCAATAATGTAGGTACTTACGATTATCAAATTGCTAATCCATCAAACACATATCGAACAACGTGGCCCGAATTCATATTCTATGATAATAAAGCGAACAATGATTTTAATTTGATGTATGGTGACAACGACTATTCTTATGGCTTATACAACAAATGGTGGCGAACATCACACAAGATCAAAAGCGATGGTCGAAAATACATTGCTTATGTTGATTTGACTGACAATGATTTCATGAACATCAACTTCAGAAAGAAGAAATACATTGAACGTGATGAAAATGGATCCTATTTTATTTTGGAAAAAGTTGCTGATTATCGTGCGAATGATCTTGTAAGCACAAAATGTATTTTCATTAAGGCATCAGCACAACCAACGCTTCCAAAGTTGAATTATTTATCATTGACATTCACGCCAGTTGTTTTGACCGGGCCGAGAATATCAAGCACATTTTCAGTCAGTGAAGATGGTGCCAAAATCATGGTTGCAGGTGAAACGATAATGGAACGCAATCGATCTGGTGTATTTGAATCAGCAAGTGCTGAAATGTACACACAAGTAAATGGATCGTATCTTCCGGTTTATACTATTGTAGATAATAACATTGAAAAAATTACCACATAATGTCTGAAAACGTAATTGGATTTTCGATTGAGATCAAAGGATCAGAATCGGAGTTGAACAAAATGACCGCTTTGAAACGTGAATTGATTGACGTTGAAAAGGAAATCACTAAATTAAAAAATTCTACTAAGGACAATGTAGGTGCTCAAAAGGCTTCAGCAGAACGAATGGCCGAGCTTTCAATAAAAGCAAAATTGTTGAAGTCGGATTATAATGCTCTAGAAAAAGCATTAATTGAAAACGCTACAGGAGTTACAAAATTAAAAGAAGAACAAAAAAAGGCAAGTGAAGAAGCAAAACAAGCCGCTATTGAACAAAAAAAATTAGCAAACGAAGAAAAGCAACTTGCAGCAGAAACAAAGCGACTGGCAAGGGAAGAAGCAAAACTTGCAAATGAAAGGAAAAAGGCTCAAGCTGAAATAGAAAAAAAAATATTAAAAGAGGAGCAATTACGAGCAAAACACACACACTTAGCTGGGAGTTATAATGCACTTGTTCTCGAGAATAAAAAATTAAGTGAGCAATTGCGTTCGTTGCCAATCGATAAGACAAATAAAGACTTTAATGATCTACAAAGACAATTAAATGAAAACACTGTCAAGTTAAAACAGTTTGATTCTGAAATTGGTCGTTCATTCCGTAATGTCGGAAACTATGGCGAATCATTGAAGTCGATCGCCGTTCAAGCTGGATTGGTTTTCGGGATAAATGAAATCAAGAATTTTGGTTCTGAAGCAATTCAAATGGCTGCTAAGATGGAAGGTATCGAACGTGCATTTCAGCGATTGAATCGTCCGGGTTTATTGGATGAATTGCGTGCAGCAACGAAAGGCACTGTTTCTGATATGGAGTTAATGAAGGCCGCTGTTAATGCAAACAACTTCCAGATTCCACTTGAAACAATGGCAAGCCTCTTGAAGTTCGCACAACAACGAGCACAAGAAACAGGACAATCAGTTGAATATTTGACCGAATCAATCGTGACCGGTATCGCCAGAAAGTCGCCATTGATCTTGGACAACTTGGGTATTAATGTTCAACGTATCAATGCTAAATTTAAAGAAACAGGTGACTTTGCAAAGGCGGCCGGAATTATCGTTGAACAAGAATTGACCAAGCAAGGTGATCTTGCTTTGACTACAGCTGACAAAATAGATCGATTAAGTGTTCGTTGGAATAATTTCAAGACAGCAGTTGGTGAAGCATTAATCACAGCAGGTGCAGGCTTTGAAGATTTGTTGATGCGTATTTCAGGCAATAAGAATGAAGCCATGGAAAAGGTTGCGCAATCAGTGACCGGAACAAAGCAATTCTATAAAAAAGAATTTGATTCAATTGTCGAAACAGCAAAGCTATCAGAAGCCAACAGATTGAAGGCAATCAAAGACAATGAAGTTCAAATCAAATTGGCGCTTGAAAGTGCTCAACAAACAAAATCAGCATCGCTTCGTGCTTCCTATTCTCAGGAAGTAATCATGCGAAAACAATTCAATGACAGTTTGCTTAATCTGAATAAAGAATTCGCTAAGCAATACACGGACGAAGAATTGAAGGCAATGGAAGAAGCCCGAAAAAAGAAGGAAGAAGAAATCAAAAAGAACAATGAATTGATTCTTCGTTTGTCGGATGATCTTGCAAAAGGACAACTTGAATTGATGAATGCTGGATTGGAAAAAGATGTAACATCAGTCGAGGTTAAATACAATCTGGAAATTGAAGGATTGAAACGCCAATTGGTAAACAAAAAGAAATTGCGTGAAGACGAAATCAAGTTGAATGAAGCAATTAATAATCGAATTCTTCAGCTGGAAAAAATAAAGCAAAAAGAAATCAACGACCTCGGAAATAAAGCGATTCAAGACAATAACAAAATTGCTAAACACAAACTTGATCTTGAAGAACAAATCGCCATTGAAGAAGTAAAACAAGGCACCGGCAATGAACGTGAAAAGCAGGAACAAATACTTGCAATCAGAAAAGAGTATGCACAAAAACAGCTTGACCTTTTAGAAGAAACGGGTGAACTTGAAACGCTTGAAGGACAAGCGCAAGCTGCCAAGTTGCGTACTGTATTGGCTGAAGAATTGAAACCCGAAAAGGGCAAATCGCCAATGGAAATGGCATTTGGTACTGATAAGGATGCGGCCAATGCTGCAATCAATTCAGCTGTTGAATTGGCGAAGAAAATTTCTGATATGCTGTTCGACCAACAACGTGAAAGAAATCAGCGCTTGCTTCAAAATCAATTGGAAGCAATCAAACAGCAGGCTGATATGGAATCAACTATTCTTGAAAACAAATTGGAGAATGGTTTGATTACCGAGCAACAATACGCACAAGAGAAAAAAGAAATTGATGCAAAGCAACGCCAGGAAGAACTTGAAGCAAAAAAGAAAGCATTTGAAAAGGAAAAGGAATTAAAGAAAAAGCAAATCTTAATTGAATTGGCTTTGGAATTAATCAAGATCGCCAGTGCATACGCTAATATTCCTTACGTTGGTTGGGCGACAGCGGCCATTCAAGCAGGTGCAGCAACAGCAGCAGCAGGAGTTCAGATTGCAGCAATCGAGAATCAACAATTCAAAAAAGGTGGTGTCGTTCGTGGTCCATCACATGAACAAGGTGGAATTCCTTTTTCAGTAGAAGGTCGTTCCGGATTTGAAATGGAAGGCGATGAAATCATAATGACAAAAGGTGTTTACCGAAATCCGATCCTTCGACAATACGCTTCAGCGATTAATGTGATGGGTGGTGGTAGATCATTTGCAATGGGTGGTCCACCGGCACCAAGTTCAACAGCACCACAAACATTCCCGCTGATGTCGGTTGATATGGAATCATTTGCAATGCAGATCGTTCGTGGCATCAATAACAAAAAGGTGTACAACGTAGCTACAGAAACAGCGGCCGTGAATGGAAAAATTCAAAACATTGAAATGGAATCTTCTTTTTAGTATATTTGAAGCATGACAGAATTCGACAAACAGCTTCGCACCACTATACTTCGGTTTTTCATGAAGGATCAACCGAATAAACAATTGACACGTGAGCAATTGGATGTACTTTTTGACAAAGGAATCATAAAAAAAGGGCCTGCCATTGCTTATTGTGTCAATGAAGAATATTGGGAGTTGAAAAAAGGTTCGGATATTTCCACACGCTCAGCAATTATCGACCTTTCAATACGTTGGAACATTTGCGAATCGAACATTAAAAACATCATTTACAAAAAACCATCAAAGGCAAAAAATCATTTTGTTTGATTTTATGGCACACGGCACTTTTTTTTCTGAAATAAGTTTGTTCAACTAAAAACGGAAAATAGTATGCCTTCATCTTTAATTCTTCAGATCGGACGTGGAATTTGGTACATGGATAAAAGATATGCACAAGCGTATCGTCCAATCGTTGCACAAATATTGTCAGGTCAAGCACCAGACTTATCAGCATTAAAATACAGAAATGCTTTTGAAGAAGGTTCTGAAGAAGAATCAATGAAAAAAAAGGCTCAGTTCTTTGTATCAAGCTCAACTCCATTCTTACATTCAACTTTTAGTCGTATTGATGACGCACCTCGTGGATCTGTTGCAATTACATTTTTGCAAGGCGTTGTTATGAAAAACGACTATTGCGAAGCTCCTGGAACAAAATCATTGACCAACATGATGCGTGAAGCGGACAGCAATGAAAATATCATTGGACATATTTTGTATGTCGATTCTCCGGGTGGATCAGCAGATGGCACGATGGATTTTTCAGAATCAATCAAATCATTGAATAAACCTGTTGTGGCATTTGTTGATGGATTAATGGCATCAGCAGCTTATTGGGCTGGATCAAGTGCTAAACACATCATGGCAAACAATTCATTGGCTGAAATTGGTTCAATTGGAACATACATCACGCTAACTGATTGGAGTGGATATGATGAAAAAATGGGAATAAAAGAAATCAGCATTTATGCAACGAAATCGACTGAAAAGAATATCGAATATCGTGAAGCATTAAAAGGCAATGAAGGTCCAATGAAGGCATCGATCGATGTATTTAATGAGGTATTTTTGAAAGCAGTAACAAAGAATAGATTCGGAAAAGGGTTGGATAAAGAAGCTACGTTAAAAGGCCAATTGTTATTTGCTGAAGATGCTATAAAAGCCGGATTGATTGACAGCATTGGTTCATTCTCTGATGCTGTGAAACTTGTCACCAAATTAACCAAATCAAAATAAATGAAAGAAAAATGGACAAAGCTTTTTGCTTTCCTTGGGAAAACAAAAGTAGAATCAACAGCCGATGGCATCTTCATGACTGAAGAAGAAGTTGATTTCATCGAATCAATGCGTGTCGAAAACGAAACGCTTGCTGCAGCAGTTCAATCTGAAAAAGATGCACGCATAAAAGCAGAACAAAATGCACAAGCAGCTGCAAATGCTTTAACTGAAAAAGAAACTGAATTGAATTCAAAGATCACAGCAATGCAAGGAACAATTGATTCATTGAATGCTGACATTGTTTCTAAAAATACAGAGATCGATGAATTGAAAGCAGGAGAAACTTCAGCTTCAGGAAAACCAGATCCGGACCCATCAGGAAATGGCAAAAAAGCAAAATCAAAATGGGATATCCTATATGCAAAATCAGCAGCAGGTTTACGTGGCGAAGACGTGAACATCGTTGAAGAGGTTGAAGAAGAGGACGAAGCATAAAAAACAGTACATCAAAAAGTAATCAAACAAAAATCAATACAAACAATCAAATCAAAAAATCAATGAAAACAGCAAATCGTTTCTTGGTGTCAATGTTCAACTTCATGTTAGCATTCACCGTTTTGTCATTAGTTGGATTTCCAACTGAAGCCGTTGGTGCAATTGCGGGAGCAACAGCAATCGGACTTAATTTTGTTCCCTCAATTAATGGTGCTATGTTTACAGGGTTCATCACCAATGGATCTGAATTCTATGGCAAAGAAATGGAAGAAATAATCATTCGCCCTTTATTCATTGGCAAAGCGCCACAAGAATTGGGTGTTCGTGTCATCAATTCCGTAAAATCAAGTATCAAATTGACTTTCTTCAAAACCAAATCTAAAATCTTAAAAGCATACGCTGATGGATTCCAAGGTGATTCTGGTGCTGATAAAGTTCAAAAGAAGATGACGTTGTCAGAATTCAAAGCTGAAGCGGAATATTCAATGCAAGACTACCGTGATACAATTTTGGAAAACATCACATCGGTTGGTGGCATTAAACAAAATGAGATCACCGGAACAGCAGTTCATGAAGCAGAGGTTCGTGTGTTCTTAAATGCAATCTTGGAAGATGTTAGACGTATTTTCTGGTTGGGAAATACAAGCAAGAAAACACTTCATGCAAATGGTTATTATACAGCAACAGCTGATACTGATTACAATGTAATCGATGGTATATGGAAAGCAATTTTTGGAAGTGCTGCGCTTTATAGCTCAGCTACAAATGACCAAATTCGTAGAATTGTAATGTCAAACGGTGCGGTTGCACAAGTTGATACAGTTACATTGACAGGATCTTCTGGTACAGCAAATATCAATGTTGATGGTGTGAACTATTTAGCAACATTCAACTCTTCATTGACACAAACAGCAACAGATTTCGATACAACACATTCAGCTGCTTTGGCTTTACGCGGAATCACTGTAACTTCTTCTGGTGCGGACGTTATTTTCACAGCAGCAGTTGCTGGTCAGCCTCATTTAGTTGTTGCTCCTGCTAACGTATCAGGCAACTTGGCTGGTTCAGTTGCTCATACAACAGCAAATACTGCTGCACAAGATCTTGGAACTGATGAAGCGAAAAACACTTTCAAGTTAATGCTAAATAACTCAACACAAGTGTTGAAGCAATTAATCAAAGAAAAAGGAAGTGTTCGTATTTATGCGACTGATTCAATGATTGAAAACTACCAAGACACTTTGGAAGCTCAATCTTTAGAATCTTCAAGAACTGCAATGATTGATGGTGTTCAACGCTTTACATATAGAGGAATTCCAATCATTCCAATGAGCATTGATCATCACTTATTGGCTGATTTCAATGAGCCATATCCACACCGTGCGATCTTGACACACGCTGATAACTTGTGTTTAGTTGTAAATGGAACAGGTGACATTGCTCAAACAAAATTCTGGTTCAACGTAGATGAAAACAAAAACCGTCAAAGAACACAATTTGAATTTGGTGCTGATTTCGTTCTGCCTGAATTAATCACAGTAGCATACTAAGAAAAAAAAATCAACCCTTCACGTGGAAGGGTTGATTCAATTATAAACCAAATAATTTTTCAGATCAATGAAAAGCAAAGCAAAAAAATTGGCGGGAATTTTCCTTTTGTTACAAGCTGGATTAACCAAGACTTGTGCAGCTCGCTCCGGTGGCATTGTTAGTATGTGGTTGGCGAATGCTTCAGATGTGTCATCATTCACATTGAATGCTTCGACTGGCGAATATAGCGCTGTTACAATGGAATCAGGAAAAGTGTTTTATAAGTTTGATTTCAAACAAGATTCAGGACAATGGAAGGACGATGGAAAATCGACCAATGGTGCTTTCAGTGTTGAACACATGGTTGAAACAGCATGGGAAGGCCATTCACAAACTGAACGCAATAGAGCACAAGACATTGCAAACGCATCAACTTGTGGAATGATTGGAATCATTTTGGATGGTAACGGTGCAAAATGGGTGCTTGGTTACAATGAGAAGTTTGGAAAAGAACGTCCGTTGAAATTAGATACTCAATCCGTAGATACCGGTAAAGCATTTACTGATGCAAATGGATCAGTAGTTGTTTTGAAATCGATGGACAACGAATATTCAAGAACATTCACAGGAACAGTACCGGTTTAATCCCGGTACTTTTCTATTGTATAACTTTTTAACTTCCAATAACAATGGCAGACGTTTCAAAATCTTATGGTGTAGGTGACACCGTTTATGTGTGGTTTAAAGATTCCAACACATTAAACAAATTACCAAATCAACGTGTGGTTGCTGATGTGAGAACATTAGATGCTTCCAATACAGCTGAAGTGACATTCACAACTGGTGAAAAGATCATTGATGGTGCAAGTACAGCAAAACGCGTGTACGATACACAAGCGGCTTGTGCTGCTGCAATCGTTGATGCTGTCATCACTGACTTCACTCCATGTGTATTACTTGACACAGGTACAACTTCAGGTTCATCAACTTCCGGACAGGTTGCAACAACTTTAGTTCGTAAAAATTAGGAGGACCTACCATGGCAGACAAAAAAGAAATCTATGTTCTGATGCCTGGCGCAAAAGGTACAGTTTGGGCTGCAAAGCCTTTGTACCCACGTGCTGATGGTGGCAAATTTGATCTTGAGAAACCAGAATCTTTGACACAACAAGATTTGAAGTATCTTCATGACAACAAATTGACACAAATGGTCATCAAACAACAAGCTCCGAAAGAGCCGGATTCAAAACCGAAGAAAAAATAAAAAAGAAAAAGGAGTGAAAGCACTCCTTTTTTTTGGTTTATGCTAAATTATTTCCTAAAATTGTGAACTGATAATCATGGCGTGCGCTTGTTTAGAAAAAAATGCCGAAACAAAAGAAGGGGTTTGTGAAGTATGTCGATTGATAGACAAAGATGAATCAATCAAACAAGTGAAATTTTGTACATTCTGCCAAGTGAATATTTGCTGCGAATGTGAAAAACGATACGACAGAAGATTCTTTGCAATGTTAAAACAACAATTTGATTTATAATGACAACAGCATCAAAAAATAAAAAGCCGTCATCAACAGCAAAGCGTGGTCAAGTGTTGGCAACAGCAACAAACATTCCTACTATTCCATTGCCACCGACTGATAATTTCCCAAATCAGTTGAATTCAAAAAAATATATTTCAAACGGATCAGACAATATGTTTCCACAGGCAATTGCTCAATTGACTAGAAAGTCGCCTGCACACCGTGGAATTTTGAACTGGAAGACGATCTATTGCATGAGCAAGGGTTTATATTCTGAAGATGCAAAAGTCGAAGCATTCATCAAAAAAGCGAATAATAAAAGCGAAAATTTAAAGCGTGTACTAAAGAAGGTTTTGTTCGATAAACTTTCAGCTGGAAATGGTTATATTGAAATCGTGACCAATGCACAAAAATCATTTGTTCATTTATATCACAAAGATCACACGATGTGTCGTATTTCTGACGATTCAAAGAATGTTATATTTTACCCGGATATGCAGAACATTGAATCAGCTCAATCCGAAAAAATCAAAACGATTCCTTTGTTTCCTGTATTTGCTGAAATCGATGGATCTTTAAGATCTATTTATCATTGGAAAGATTACGAACCTGAATTTTTAAATTATGGTGTACCTTCATGGTTGCCAGGAATTGATGCTGCTGCAATTGCCTACAAAACAAATAAGTGGAATGTGTCACGCTTGGACAATGATTTTTCTCCTTCAGGAACATTGGTTGTCGAAGGAAACATTTCAGCAAAAGAGGCACAAAAAATGAAAAAGGATTTCCTTTCTACCTATACCGGTGAAGGAAAACAAGGCAAGATTTTCTTTGTTGTAAAACAATTGGGCGGTGGAAAAACTGAATTCATTGAAACAACAAAGACAAAAGAAGGCGAATGGCTACAGCTTCATAAACAATCAACGGAAGATCTTATCGTGGCACACAATTGGTTTCCATCATTGTGTGGGGTGACTGAAGCTGGAAAACTTGGAAATGTTCAACAGATCAGAACTGAATATCAAATTGCACTTTCAACTGTAATTTCGGATATCCAGGAAGATATTGTGAACATAATGAATGAGATCTTCAAAAAAACTACCAAATACAAAACTGATTCAATTCTTTTTAATAATGAATTTCCGGTTTCGTTGCGTGATCTTTTGGACCCAAAAGTAATTTTGACCAAAAATGAACAACGTGAAGTATTTGGATATCTACCGACTACGGAATCAACTGGCTTAATTGATGGACATCAATCAAATGCAATCACTGATATGTTGGTAAAGGTATCAAGTGGAGAATTACCACGTGATACTGCAGTACAATTCTTGGTTCATTTCTATGACAAGTCTCCAGAAGTGGCAGATCAAATACTTGGCACTGCAGGAAAAACAAAACCTAATACACCAAAATAATGGCAACACTTATCACCACGAATGATGTTCGTGAAATATGTTTGAACAAAGCAACCTTTGATGTTGCTAAATTTCAGCCCTTTTTAAAGCCGGCTGAAATTACTTTTTTGAAGCCTTTCCTTGGCCGTGATTTATACAATGAATTGGTTGCTGAATCTGATTCAACTTTTTCAGAAGCGAATGAAGAATTGTTCAAATATTTAAAGCCTGCATTGGCATGGAAAACACTTGAATTGGCATTGCCAAGTATGCACACGGATATTACAAGTTCTGGTTTGAAATTAAACAATTCAGAATTTGCAAATTCCGGGACCGACAAATCACGTGCTGATCTTATTACAAATGCAAAACAAATTGCTGAAGCGTTCCTGGAAGATGCAAAAGAATTCATCGAGGATGAAGACAATATTGATACTTATCCATTGTACGAAAAAGATGGAAACGTATCAAATGACATTAATTTAATTGGTGGAATGATTTTAGACGACAATGACTAATGAGCAACATTCACGAAAATATCACAGAAGACAGCCAGTTGCACGTAGCAAAAGGCTTTTCTACTTCAGCAAAAGGTGGTTCGCCATGGAAGAATCAATCAGGCGAACAAAAATTCACGCCATTGATGCAATTGCCTAATGCTATCAATGTAGCAAATTCATCGACAACAGCACCAAGTGAAGACGAAGGTGATATTTATTTATTGGATGCAGCATTGGGAACTTTCACTTGCGAAGAAACAAGTTGGCAATCAGGAAATACTGTTAGATATTTTTTATCTGCAACAACAGACCTTAGTTCAGTTGCAATTGGTGATTGGTTTACTATTTCAGGATTTAATAATGTTGAAAACAATGGCACATTTCAGATCACAGCTGTAAATGATGGCAGTGATTATGTAGAAGTAACAAATACAGCCATTTCTGATTCCTCGAAAGATGAATCTTCAATGACTTGCGAAATGAAAGTCACTGATGCCGAATGGGATGGTTGTCAGCAAGGATCTTGGGTTCGTTTTAATGGTACGATCTGGGAAGA
>Ga0075464_10000376_pt1 | contig 19392 bp, 13 predicted proteins | sample DEB19_08_DNA_5_FD_75068 | JGI IMG/M metagenome (GOLD analysis project Ga0075464, IMG submission 75068) | Aqueous microbial communities from the Delaware River and Bay under freshwater to marine salinity gradient to study organic matter... | ecosystem: Environmental > Aquatic > Marine > Coastal ...
CCTAGCTCGCTTTTAGTTCCTACCTAGTTCATCACCCATGGCTTTGCCCCGTTGGCTGGCAGCATCAATGGCTTTTTCAAGAGCGCCATGCCAATCGAGTTGCTTGAGCATATCTAGTGCTGCAGCAGTCGTACCACCTTTTGAAGTGACTCGCTCTCGTAATACGCCTGCATGCTCATCGGAGTTATGGGCGAGCTGGGTAGCGCCCTCTAGGGTCGCATAAGCTAACTTACGGGCAGTAGCTGCATCCAGTCCGAGTTTCTCACCGCTCGATTGCATTGCTTCCAAGAATGCAAAGACATAGGCTGGGCCACTTCCGGAAACCGCAGTAACCGCATCCATGAGCTTTTCTTCGTTTACCCACACTGCTTGACCTACTGCATTGCAAATAGTTTCCGCTAGGGCGCGATCAGATGGATTGACTGCCGCATCTGCAAATAGTCCTGTAATACCTTTGCCAATGAGGGCGGGGGTATTGGGCATAGCGCGAACACAGCGCTCATGATCAAGCCAGCGACTCATATCTTTGAGACGAATGCCAGCAGCAATGCTCAGGATCAGTGGACCAGGCGCAGTTGCATGTTTGAGTTTCGCACTCAGAGACTTGGCAACCACATTGAAGTCTTGAGGTTTGATGGCCATGACTACGACATTGTTCTTGGAAAAGTCAAAGGCGATTTGTTCTAAAGCGCTGATAATCTGGACACCAAAATCTTGGTGAAGTTGCAGGCCAGTTCTAGCGTTCGCTTCGATAACGGAAAGTTGATTGGCTTCAAAGCCATTAGCAAGTAAACCGCTAATTAAGGCACGCCCCATGTTGCCACCACCGATAAAGGTAATGTGGGTATTTTGATTAATTTGTTGTGTGCTCATGCTTTTATCTTATCGCGCTTCCCAAAAATGGCGCTTCCGATGCGTACCATCGTGCTACCTTCTACTATTGCAGCCTCCATATCATCTGACATTCCCATGGATAGAGTATCAAAAAAATCATACCCGAGATCATTTGCGTGCTTTGCCTTAATTCCTGAAAAACACTCTCGGACCGCCGCAAAGGCCTGATGCTGTTGCTGAATATCTTCGCTGGGTGCAGGGATAGCCATGAGTCCGCGAAGCGCAATATTGGGTAATTTGGCGATCGCAGTGCAAAGCGCTTCTACTTCATCGAGCGAGATGCCACTTTTACTCTGTTCTTCGCTCACGTTAATTTGGACGCAAACCTGCAGTTCGCCTAGCTCGGGAAACTCGCCGCGTTGACTAGAGAGACGTTCTGCAATTTTGAGTCGATCAATACTGTGAACCCAATCAAAATACTCCGCTACTTCTCGTGTCTTATTACTTTGGAGTGGGCCAATGAAGTGCCATTGAAGCCAGGGACGTAATTTGGCGAGTTGCTGAATTTTCTCAACACCTTCTTGAACATAGTTCTCGCCAAAAGCAGTTTGTCCGGCATGCATTGCCTCTTCAATTGCCCTGGAGGGAAAGGTCTTGCTGACTGCAAGTAGTTGAATATCCTCAGGCTCACGCTTTGCTGCTAGTGCTGCTAACTCAAGTCGCTGCTTTACCAACATCAGATTGGCGGTAACTTGACTCATTGTTTTGTCAGACGCTGTTGGGCAATTAATTGATCGATGATTTCAATCCAATGGAGTACTGGCGTATCGTCTTGCTGAAGGTGCGTTATGCAGCCAATATTTCCAGAAACAATCATCTGGGCGCCAGACTCTTCGCAAGCGGTTTGAAGATGACCCAATTTGTTTTTGCGTAACTGTTCAGATAATTCAGGTTGGGTTACAGAGTATGTGCCTGCAGAGCCACAGCAGAGATGGCTATCGGCACATAGACGTACGCCAATACCAATGCCACTTAAGAGGCCCTCTACTTTTCCACGAATTTGTTGGCCATGTTGTAAGGTGCAGGGCGGGTGATAGACCACGCCTGACTTGGGATCTGATCCGACTAAAGCAAGAAGCTCATTTTGCATTGTTGGTAGTACTTCAGAAATATCTTTAGTGAGGTCGGAGATCTTTTTCGCTTTGGCAGCATATTGCGGATCATTTGCAAGCAGATGTCCATAGTCCTTCACCATGACACCACAACCAGAGGCGGTCATCACAATGGCTTCTGCGCCTTGCTCAACTAGCGGCCACCAGGCATCGATATTTTGTTTGGCGTTATCAAGTCCGCCGACTTGATCGTTCAAGTGGTAGCGTAATGCACCACAGCAAGTAGCATTAGGTGCGCTAATTAGTTGGACCTTGAGTGCATCTAAAACACGCGCAGTAGCGGAATTGATATTGGGCAGCATGCCAGGTTGAACGCAATCTTCTAGCAATAGCAAATTGCGTGAGTACACTGCTTGTGGTCTGGCATAAGGATCCGTATTTGTATTGAGAGCTTTATTTTTAGCTTCTGGAATCTTGCGCTTGATGCCACTTGGCATCAATGGACGTACTAGACGACCAATTGCCATTGCCGAATTAAATAACTTAGGACTTGTTAAACCCTCTTTGAGGGCCCAGCGTGTGAGACGTTGAGTAAGAGGGCGCTCGGGAGTATTTTCCTCCGCCCACTTACGACCAATATCAATCAAGTTGCCGTATTGCACACCACTTGGGCAAGTGCTTTCGCAATTGCGGCAGGTGAGACAGCGATCTAAATGCAGTCGTGTTTTTTCAGTCGGCACTTGGCCTTCTGCGATTTGTTTAATGAGATAGATGCGACCGCGTGGACCATCTAATTCATCGCCCAGAATTTGGTAGGTGGGGCAGGTAGCAGTACAGAAACCGCAGTGCACACATTTACCAAGAATTCTGGCGGCTTCTATACCTTCAGGGGTATTGGCGAATTGAGGGGCGAGTTGTGTTTGCATAGGATTGCTAAAAGAGGTACTTAAGGAAGGCGTGAGGTTGAAAATACACCAGCTGGATCAAATGAGGCCCTGAGGCGCGCTTGAACGGTCTCTAGCGCTACTGAGTGTGTTTGTTCGCTCAGCAGAGTGAAGCGTTGCTTTGCTGGATCAACACTGGCGCCTTGCTTAAAGCGTGTGGCATGCCCACCGTTGGTATTGGCAAGCGCTTTGATGGATGCAAATGTTGCGTCGTCACCAGGTGCTGTAAGCCAGCGTTGTTGACCATGCCACTCCAAAACGATGTCCTCACTCATATTGGCGATGGCAATTAGACCGCATGCTGCAGGTAACGCTAATCGATAAAGGGTGTCATTGCTATTCGGGTTCTGGAAAGCGGGTAGCTGTTGCTCGCGCAAGTTTCTCCAGAATTCTTCTGCTGCTTTTGGATCTAACTCTATTGCATTCACTGTTGCGCCTATTAAGGGAATAGCAGCTTTGACGGCTGCAGCTGCACCAGCAAGGCGAATCGTGAGCTCACCATCACCACCTTTTGAGTTTCCAATCCAGCAACTAGCGGATAGGGGTAGCGGTTGCCCAGCCCACTCATTAGTAAGTTGCAGGGCACGCGCCTGAGCAACATGACAGCGTAGGGTGGTTGTTGCAGCCGGTCGTGGCAGCACCTTGACAGAGGCTTCGAGTAAGAGCGATAAGGTTCCCATGGAGCCAGGTAGTAGTCGTGAGACGTCATAGCCTGCAACGTTCTTCATGACCTTTCCGCCAAAGGATAAGTCTTGGCCTTTGCCATCTAAGACGCGCGCACCCAAAACAAAGTCACGTAAGTTACCAACGCTAATTCGTCCTGGACCTGCTAGCCCTGCGGCAATGGCACCACCAAAAGTTGCAGCGTCACCAAAATGAGGTGGCTCGAAGGCTAGTACTTGATTTTTTTCAGCAAGAATCGCTTCAATTTCTTTTAAAGGTGTACCAGCACAGGCGGTAATCACAAGCTCTTCCGGCTGGTACTCCAGAATTCCGGAGTAAGAGCGTGTGTCCAGGGTGGCATAAGAATTCGCATTACCGTACCAAGACTTGGTACCACCCCCTTGAATTGAAAGCGGTGTTTTAGTTTTGGCAGCAGTGAGAATTTGCTCTCGAAATAAATCAATATGCATATTTGTGTTGGACTTGGGATTCGACATTAAAAGCGCTCCAACTCTGGATGCGGTAAGTTGCCGCCACTAATGCGCATGCGACCATACTCGGCGCATCGATTTAATGTGGGAATCGCCTTATCGGGATTAAGCAAATGCTCTGGATCAAAGGCGCTTTTCACGCCCCAGAAAGATTCTCGTTCACCTTCGCCAAACTGAACACACATCGAATTAATCTTTTCAATGCCAACGCCATGTTCGCCAGTGATTGTGCCATCTAGCTCAACACAGGCCTCTAGAATTTCAGTGCCGAATTCTTCAGCGCGATGCCACTCCTCTTGATCGGCACCATTAAACAAAATCAATGGATGCATATTGCCGTCACCCGCATGAAATACATTCAAGCAAGCGAGGCCATATTTTTTCTCCATGCCCTGAATACGTCTAAGTAAGGTGCCAATATTTCTGCGGGGGATGGTGCCATCCATGCAGTAGTAATCTGGCGCTAATCGTCCGGCTGCAGGGAAAGCATTTTTTCGACCACTCCAAAACTGGAGTCGCTCAGCTTCATTCTGCGAGATCTGAATGCCGCTGGCACCAGCTTCCTCCAGAACCTGAGTCATGCGCTCGATTTCTTCCGCAACTTCTTCTGGAGTGCCATCGGATTCGCACAGGAGGATAGTCTCGGCTTCGAGGTCATAGCCTGCGTGAACAAATTCTTCTACGGCGCGGGTAGTGGCTTTATCCATCATCTCCAGGCCAGCCGGAATAATCCCAGCAGCAATGATGGCGGCGACAGCATCCGCTCCTTTTTCAATATCGTCAAAGCTGGCCATGATGACGCGCGCTAACTTCGGCTTAGCAATTAGCTTGACGGTAACTTCAGTCACAACCGCAAGCATGCCTTCGCTACCCATCACGATGGCCAATAAGTCAAGCCCTGGAGAGTCTGGGGCAAGGCTACCAAACTCAACGATTTCACCATTCATCAAAATGCCGCGAACCTTCAAAACATTGTGTAGGGTGAGGCCGTACTTAAGACAGTGCACTCCGCCCGAGTTTTCATTCACATTGCCACCAATAGAGCAAGCAATCTGAGAGGATGGGTCTGGTGCGTAATACAGGCCAAGATGGGCGACTGCTTCTGAGATCGCTAGGTTGCGAACTCCTGGCTGGACCACCGCAGTGCGGGTGAAGGGGTCAATACTGATAATTTTTTTCAGTTTGGCTAGAGAAAGCACTAAACCTTGGGAGATTGGCATGGCCCCGCCGGATAAGCCGGTTCCTGATCCTCGTGGGACGATGGGGATTTGCATGTCAAAACAAATTTTCAGAATTTGAGCTACCTGGTCTTCGGTCTCTGGCAGGGCAACTGCTAGGGGCATACGCCGATAGGCGGCTAGGCCGTCACATTCATAGGGAATCGTATCCTCAGGCTCCCATAGCAAGGCATGTTCCGGGAGGATCGGTCGCAAGGCCGAAACCAATGTAGATTGAAGGGCGGTAATAGCCGCGAGCTCGGGGGGTGGGGTCACCATATTCATAGGAATCATTTTAGCCATTTACCTATAATTAGTTTTATGGGAAATCGACTTTCAAAAATAGCTACTAGAACCGGTGATGCCGGCATGACTGGGCTTGGCGATGGCAGCCGAGTCGAAAAGGATCATTTGCGCATCTGCGCGATGGGCGATGTCGATGAATTGAACTCTGAAATCGGGGTTTTGATGACTGAATCTATTCCTGAAGCCATTGCCGATGAGTTCAAAGCCTTATTTTTGCAAGTGCAGCATGACTTGTTTGACCTGGGAGGCGAGCTTTGTATCCCAAATTACATCTTGCTCAAACCAGAACATGTAGCCCAGTTGGATGTTTGGCTAGAAAAGTACAACTCCACATTGCCACCTTTAACTGAATTTATCCTGCCTGGCGGAACTCGTGCCGCTGCTCAGGCGCATGTATGTCGAACAGTTTGTAGGCGTGCCGAAAGATCGATTGTGCGTTTGGGCTGGGCGGAGCCTTTATATGATGCCCCGCGTCAATACGTTAATCGCTTGTCTGATCTTTTATTTGTTTTGGCACGTGTACTCAATCGTGCGGCCGGTGGCCAAGACATTTTGTGGAAGCATGAAAAAAAAGAGACTAAGTAAATTAGTCTCTTTTCGGTAAGCAAAACAATTCAGTTTATTTTTTAGATTTTCTGCGATTCTTCACTGCCAATGCAAGACGCTGCAATACATTGACTGAGTCTTCCCAGTTGATGCAGGCATCGGTAATGCTTTTACCGTACTCCAACTTATTCGGATTATCTTTTCCGGGTGTGAATTTTTGTGCACCATCATTGAGGTGACTTTCAATCATCACGCCAAAAATTTGGTGTGAGCCAGATTCTATTTGCTCGGCAATATTTTCTGCCACCACAATTTGACGTTCATGTTTCTTGCTCGAGTTCGCGTGCGACAAGTCAACCATCAAGCTGGCTGGAAGCTTTGCTGCATTTAGCTCAGCGCAGGCTGCTTGAACATACTGGGCTTCATAATTTGGTTCTTTACCACCACGCAAAATGACGTGGCAGTCCTTATTGCCCTTGGTCTCTACGATAGAGACTTGACCATTTTTGTGTACTGATAAGAAGTGGTGTGGACGGCTAGCTGCTTGAATAGCATCAGTTGCAATTTTGATATTGCCGTCAGTGCCGTTCTTAAAGCCAATGGGGGCAGAGAGACCTGAAGCAAGTTCGCGGTGAACTTGACTCTCGGTTGTGCGTGCCCCAATAGCGCCCCAAGAAATCAGGTCGGCAATATATTGCGGAGAAATTACATCCAAAAACTCGCTACCAGCAGGCATGCCTAGACGATTGATTTCCATGAGTACTTGACGCGCGATGCGCAGACCTTCTTCAATGCGATAGCTCTCATCTAGGTATGGGTCATTAATCAAACCCTTCCAGCCAACCGTAGTGCGCGGCTTTTCAAAATAGACGCGCATCACAATTTCAAGTTCACCAGCAAAGCGATCGCGTTCAGCGAGTAGTCGCTGGCAGTACTCTAAAGCTGCGCGGGGATCGTGAATGGAGCAGGGTCCAATGATGACCAAGAGACGATCATCTTTCCCACGAATGATGTCACGAATCTTTTTACGTGTTTTGCTGATAAGCGTTTCAGTTGGTGTACCCGAGATCGGGAAGAAGCGAATCAAATGCTCTGGCGGTGGCAGAACAGTGATGTTATGAATGCGTTGATCATCCGTATCCGACGTTTTGTCGACGGCTGCGTACCAGTTGGCGGGATTCGTGTTTTGTTGGCTCATGCGACTATTTTAAGCCGTATTAAGCGGTTCCCCCGACAGTCAGGCTGTCAATACGTAAAGTAGGCTGCCCAACGCCCACTGGGACGCTTTGGCCTTCTTTGCCGCAAACCCCGATGCCGCCGTCTAATTTCAGGTCATTTCCGATCATGGAGACCTGTTTTAGTGATTCAGGGCCGCTACCAATAATGGTGGCGCCTTTGACTGGATACTGAATTTTGCCGTTTTCTACCCAATAGGCTTCTGAGGCTGAAAATACAAATTTTCCGCTCGTAATATCCACTTGACCGCCGCCAAAATTCACCGCATAGAGGCCGCGTTTGATGCTGGCCACGATTTCTTGAGGATCATCCTTGCCGGCCAACATATAGGTATTGGTCATACGAGGCATGGGCAAAGAGGCAAAGCTCTCTCGCCGACCATTGCCAGTAAGCGGCATATTCATGAGGCGGGCATTAAGGCTATCTTGGATGTAGCCCTTTAAAATGCCATCCTCAATGAGTGTGGTGCACTGGGTCGGGGTACCTTCATCGTCGATGTTAAGTGAGCCGCGACGACCGGATAGCGTCCCATCATCGACTACGGTGACGCCTTTAGCAGCAACGCGTTGTCCAATACAGCCAGCAAAAGCGGAGGAGCCCTTGCGATTGAAGTCGCCCTCTAGCCCATGGCCAACAGCTTCATGAAGCAATACACCAGGCCATCCTGGGCCCATCACCACTGTCATCGGGCCGGCTGGGGCAGGGCGAGATTCCAAATTAATCAGCGCTCCATCAACAGCTTCATCAACATATTGATTATCAGTTCAGCGTTGAAATAGTGATAATCATGGCGCGCACCACCACCCGAAGATCCGGATTCGCGACGACCATTTTGCTCGGCAATCACATGAACTGATACCCGGACAAGCGGGCGCACATCGGCAGCCAATAGACCGTCAGCTCTCACAACGAGGACAACATCAAACTCACCGGCTAGGCTGGCCATTACCTGAATGATGCGTGGGTCACGTGCTTTTGCACGACGCTCAATACTTTCCAGTAACGCAATTTTTTCTTGCGGCGCAAGTGAATCTAGGGGATTTAAGTCTGAGTAAAGACCGTTTGAGACGGGGGTAAATATGTTGCTAGCAATAGCCCGCTTGCCGCCTTGAGGACCAATTACTCGAGTGGATTTCGCTGCCTTATTTAAAGCCTCTAAATTAATTTCATCGGAATAGGCAAAGGCGGTTTTATCGCCATAAATTGCACGTACACCAACGCCTTGGTCAATGCTAAAACTTCCAGACTTCACGATACCTTCTTCAAGGCTCCAGCTCTCGCTACGGGTGTGCTGAAAGTAGAGGTCGGCATCATCTAGTTGGTGCGTAAACATATTGCCAAAGGTGCGATGCAAATCCTGCTCAGAAAGGCCAGTTGGCTCAAGCAGAATGGATTTTGCTAGCTTAAGAAGATCAGCCTGTTTTTTCGGCTTAGTCCATGCGCTTGGAAATAATGCTTCTGGTGCTCTCATCTTGTTCTGCTGAACTTTCTTTATTAAAGCTTGCGGTGTTTTAGTGCAGGTAGCTTAGAGCGTACCTCTTTTAATTTATCTTTGCTGAGTGTGCCAGTAATAAATCCCTCGCCTTGCGGGAGATTGGCCAATATCTGTCCCCAGGGGTCAATCAACATGCTCTCACCCCAAGTCCGCCGTTGATTCAGGTGAACGCCACCTTGCGCTGAGGATAGTACGTAGCATTGATTTTCAATGGCGCGGGCACGCAGAAGAATTTCCCAATGATCTTTACCGGTGGTGTAAGTAAAGGCGGAAGGAATAATGTGGCAATCCACTGCGCCAAGTGATCGATAAAGCTCTGGAAAGCGCAAGTCATAGCAAATGCTTAAACCAAACCGCCAATCTATCTCGTTGACAGTAATCTCGAACTGACCTGGCTGACTGCCGGGTGCAATGGTTTCAGATTCTTCGTAGCGCTCTGTTTCTGTTTGAAACCCAAATAAATGAATTTTGTCGTATCGAGCAATTTGCTTGCCCTGTGGATTAAATACTAGGGAGGTGTTGAGAACTTTGTTGGATTCTGTAGTCTCTAGGGGAATAGAGCCAGCGACTAGATAGATATTATTCTCTTGTGCAATTGCAGTGAGCCGCTCTTGAATCGGGCCGATCCCAGGAGCCTCGCGCACCTTTACCTTGTCGGTATCCTTGAGCCCCATTAAGCAAAAATACTCTGGTAGCACTACTAGCTGAGACCCACAGTCAGAGGCCGCTTTAATCAAGCGTGCAGCAAGCTCCAGATTCTCATCGAGATTAGGTGTCGATACCATTTGTATCGCTGCAATTTTTAGTTCTGAAGTATTTATAAGGGCATTCATGGCGGATTAGCCTGGTATCGGGGTCGAGATATTTTGGTTAACTGGCGGAGATGTAGGCGCTGAATTTGGTAGGCTCGGTTTAGTTTGCTCTTTTAGTAGATTTTTTGTGCGAATCGTATCTAAGGTTTTAGCATCGAGTGGTTGGCCTTTTTGGTCTAGCGGGATTACCTCTGGGTTTTCCCAAGAACCTTGCACTAAATAATCCGTTTGCATCGTGCGATTAATTTGGTTGGTGATGAGGTATTGCCCCAATACCGCTCCCAGTCCAATGATGGGATTAATTGCAAAAGCAGCCAGCGAGCCTGCAGTGGCATCAATAGTGGGGAATATCGTGACACGCAGATCTTGAGTTTCATTGAAAACGTTAATTTGACCGGTCATTGCCACCCTAGCTTGATCGAGAATCATCGTAAATTCCTTGGTTTGTGCGATACCCTGCGCGATCTCGAAGTTGCTAGTAATAGTGTTGAACGGTGTACCTTTGGTGGCTAGGTTTCCAAGGCTGCCCTTGAGATCTAGCGTAGCGAATCTAAATAAACTTTGCAAACTCAGAACGTCTAATAATTTAGCGCCATCTGTATTGACCTCTAACAATCGCCCTTTGGCAAGATTGATGCTGACATTGCCAGCAAGAGAGTCATAGATTGGGGTAAATATCGGACCTGACCAGGTTAAGTTGGCAATGAGCTTTCCTTCTCCACCTTCTACAGATTTGGTGTTACTCCAATGCGCAATCATCTGACCTGCATCTTTAACATCTACCTCAGCGGCAATACTGCTTTGCTCGGCCCCATTTTGGGTTTTACCAATCCATTGACCCGTAACTCTAGAGCTTCCCTGAGGATTGTTAATTTCGATAGATGAAATCTTTAATAGATCCTGTGAAGTTTTGGATTTAATCTTTACCGCACCCAATCTCGCCTTTGTCCAACTCAAATCATCAATTGTTAAATCTAGGCTAGGGATTGTGTTGGGGCTCAGTGGCGTCTTGTTCGATTTTTGTACCGCCTTATTGCTTGGTGGAGTCGCAGCATCACTGGTTAGTACTGGATCGGGTACCTTGAGGCGCGAAAGGCGACCGTTAATGAATCCGCTTGGCTGATCCGCGCTGCTTGGGTGCCATTGAACTTGGCCAGAAATTTGGGGGGCATTGAGGCGCAGCTGCCACACACCATTTTTTTCATAGGAGCTTAAATTAAAGTCATTCCACTCGCGATCAAGGGCAATCAGTTTCTTGATTTGTGCGGAGACTTGGATATTGTTTTCTGGAGTGTCGGATTTATTAGCCTCTGCTGTTTTATAGCTTGATTTTGTTGTGCCTAGGAATTCAACCCAGGTATCCAGATTCAGCTCATTGTTTGCTACATGCAGTGCAAAGCCATCCGGCGGAAGGTTGGCGCTTGCCCCAATGCCTAAGGAAGCTCTCAATTTATTGTCTGAATCTAGGCTGCCCAAGAGGTAATACTGGTCACCTAATTTACCTGATGCATCTGCACGCACGGCATTGGATTTACCGCTAGGGTAAGTTCGCAAGGTCAGTTGCCCAAGCATTGCAGCGCCAGCTGATTTCTTTGCAGGTGCAGGAGCGGCACTTACCCAGTTGCGTAAATCGAACTTGAGATTGGTTTGGCTGCCAGATTTATTAAAATTGATCAGGCCGTCATACTTAGCCGACCCACTCATCGCATTAATGAATGCCACACTAATTTGGGATTTGAGGTTTTCAGCTAAATATTTTTTAATAGAGCTTGCATTGATATCGCCGCTGATATTAAAGCTCGAGTTATCCGTAGCAGATGATGCGCTTGAAATCTTCAGAGAGCCGCCAAGAAAGTTTGCGCTGATATTTTCAAACTCTGGATTCTTTTCGGTAATACGTACTTTACCCATCAGGTTTTCTAATGGAGGGATATCTCCCCATTGAGCCTTATTGCCCGGTAATGTTAATTTGACATCTACGTTAGCATCATCATTTGTTGTGAGTGGGATTTTTAATCCAAGATCAAGGCTTACTGGGCCAGTAAGCGAAAGATTTTTAGCTAGATTTGGTTGCTGCACTCCAACTGGGGAGGTAATGAGGTATTCCATCATCTCGGCTGCCTCACCATTGGCAAAACCATTAATGAGTAAGGTAGGTTGTTTGGCGCTGAGATTGGGGATTTGTGATTTGATATTAGTCAGCATTACTTTTTTAAAGTTGGCCTTATCGATATCCACGTTCAAGCTTGACTGCTTCATAGCAATATTGCCGCTGACATTACTAAATGCTTGCCAAATTCCTTGGCTTTTTGGTAACAATGGGGCTGGCTGAAATATTGCTTTGGAAAAAGGCAGATGCAAGCTTAGCTCGCCTACTGTTCCAGTTGGGTAGGGTGCTTGGTTTGGATCGCCTTTAATGTGTAAGGAGCCATTCTGAATATCCCCAGCCTCAAAGGCTTTGCTCAAATAAAGGCGACTCTCTTTATCCATACCTACTGGCAGATAGCGATGTGCAGTAGCTAGCTTTGCCTTAACAAACTCCATATCCAGCGTCATCTGATCTGGCTGCTTAGATGGGCCAATGAGATAGCTCAGATCAAGGCTGGTCGTGATTTCAGGATTGCTGAGTTGGAGTTGCTTGGCATTGATTAGCCAGCCCCCTTTTTGCTTGGCCCAACTGATCTCACCCTTGGCGCGATCCAATTGAATCTGCGGGGAGGATAAAAAATCACTTATCTCAATTTCAAGGTCGCTAGAGTCAATCGTCAAGTTACCCTGCTTTTGATTGCTGGTCAGGTTTCCGGATAAATGGGATACCGAGGGCATTGATTTATTGATTCCGGTGAAGCTAATGTCACTCAGTTTTGCGCTGATGGTGAAATTCAATTTATTGGTAGAAAACCAATTGCCCGCTATTGGCAGGGCCGATAAAGCAGATTGACTTTCAGACCAACTGATCTCTAAATTCTGCAGCTCTCCATCCGCCTCAGAGATCTTGATCCATTGGTGAATTTTTTTCGGCAAAGGAAGATTAAGTGCAAACAGCGCAATATCTTCCATCTGTATTTTTGGTGATGAGAAGCCAAATTCTTTGATTTCGCCACCCTCTTTTGGTGGTCGCCAGCGGAAGGTAATCGGACTTAAGTTTTCAAGTGGTGCAGTAGCGGGGCTGTCAATGCTTCGCCATGCCAATGTTTTTGTGGAGATGGAGTTGAGTCCACCATCCGTATCCTGCACTAGATTGGTCTCGAGCCTGCCAAACTCAATAGGGTCCTCATCCTTATTGAGTTGCACCTTGAAGCGATCAGCCGTCAAGGACATCTGCCCGCCATCAGCCTTACCGCCATTCAGATTTAAACTTCCTTTAGAACCAAGTTTTCCACCTAAGTCATAGAGTGGAAGCGGAATATCCTTGGAGATTTGGCTGAGGTTTACGTCGACGAGATCCCATGAAAAGGTACCAACCCAATCATGCCAATTGCCTGCTTGCCCGCCAAGATGATGCACAAAGTTGGCCTGGAGTTTGATTGGGCTTGGACTCCAAGGGGTTTGCGCGATCAATTGACCTTGATGGCTGCGAATACCATTGCTTAAATGAAGCTCTTGGATATCAATTGAAGTTTTTAGCTTTCGACCTTGTTGATCTTCCCAAAATATTTTGGCATTGTTAATTTGAATATCATTTTGAGCGAGCAGCCAGCTCTCAGTAGAAAAATCATCAGTTTTGCCGTGTATTGGAATTCCGGCGATCGAGACCACACCTTTTGCATCACGTTGTGCGTATAGCTGCACCTGATCAAAAGTAATCTCATGGAAATAGGGCGCTAAGTAATAGAAGGAAAGCCAGCTAAGTTGCCCGCTAATATTTTGAATGACTAAAGGGCTGGGCGAGACATTTGAGTTATTAAATCTCAAACCTGCGATGACGAAGCTCGGACGAATTCCGGTCCAAGACACTTGGACCTCATCCATCGTGACATTGCTACCTAAGCGAGCACTCATTAAGCGCTCTATGGCAGGTTTTGATTTCTCAATCTGGGGCCATAAAACGAAACGTACCCCAAGATGGCCTATTACAAAAAAAGCCACAGTGAGCCCAGCAAGAATCAGGGCACGCTTACGCCAAGGTCCACCAGAACCTGGAGGACGTTTTTGAAGCACGCTCTGCAGGCGAGTCCGGATAATGTTTCGAAGCATGGGCTCTATTATCCGTCACCCTTTGGGCGTTCGCCAAGCTTCTGAGGTTTTGGCCCAGAGTCAGATTAAGATGGAGAAATGACAGACTTTGCCGGCCAAATTGAATTTCTAAAGCAGCATTCCAGTTATGCGCAACGCTGGCTGAATTCTCGCCCAGAATGGCTGGACTGGCTTAGCATCCAGGGCACTCAAAAAGTGGATGTAGATGGCATTAGAGACTTATTAAGTCCTTGCCAGGAAGCCCTAGCTTCACCAGAGCAGGATGAGGCTCAATTTATGGCAAATCTGAGGCTAGCTAGGCAGCGCCTCATGCTCTGGATTGCCTTCCGCGACCTGAATGGTATGGCCGACTTAAAAGAGGTCACGCATGCCCTGAGTCATTTCGCGGAGGAAGTAGTCGCCCTATCGATTGCTTACATTCGTGAAGACCTGCAGTGGCGTTTCGGACTTCCTTGGAGCGCGGTCACCAATTTAGAGATGCCCTTGATGGTGGTTGGCATGGGCAAGTTGGGAGGTCTAGAGCTCAACCTTTCTTCTGACATCGACTTAATCTTTTTATATGAGCATGAAGGGGATACTCAAGGCGCCCCTAAGAGCTTGTCGTATCACGAGTGGTTTACGCGTATGGGTAAGCGCTTGATCAGGCTGTTGGCAGAGCATGATGAAAATGGCTTTGTCTTTCGGGTGGATATGCGCTTGCGACCCAATGGAGATTCTGGTCCGCTGGTGTGCAGTCTCGATATGCTCGAGGAATATCTATTGGTTCAGGGCAGGGAATGGGAGCGCTACGCCTGGATCAAGGGTAGATTGATTGCCCCAATGCCGGGCTCGCCTGCGTTTGCGTACTGCGAACGGGAGTTAGATCAACTCATTCGCCCCTTTGTATATCGACGTCATTTGGATTACGGGGTCATTGCCTCTATTCGAGAGCTACATGCGCAAATACAGCATGAGGCAGATAAGCGTTCATCGAATCACCATGGTCGATCAAAAGATATTAAGTTGGGCCGTGGCGGTATCCGTGAGATTGAGTTTTTGGCGCAGATGTTTCAATTAATGCGCGGTGGTACCGATCCGCGTTTTCGGATTCGCCCAACTTTAGAAGTCTTGGATCTGATCAAGCAGCAAAGCATCTTGCCTGCCGAAGAGATTGATGCCTTAAAGGCAGCTTACGTTTATTTGAGGCGCTTAGAGCATCGCATTCAAGTATGGGAAGATCAGCAGACGCACTATCTGCCCGAGGATGAGCTTGCCCGCACTCGCCTAGCATCCAGTATGGCTGGTCCTGATCAGATTCAAGAGCAGGCGGACTTCTTGAGTGAGCTCGATCAACATCAAACAGCAGTTGCCCAGCATTTTGAAAAAGCATTTTTGCTTGATGATGCTGCGCGCTTAGACAACACCTCATTGCCGGTTGGATGGGAGCCTGATAGTGCACTCTTCCCGGAGTCCGCGGCTCGCTGGTCGACTTGGGCTGAGAGTTATAAGCAAAGACAGTTGCCAGAGAAAAGCAGGTTAATTTTTAATAACCTTATTCGCATGGCAGCGGATAGCTTGCAAGCCGATCAGCCTATTTCTATTGGTGCGGACCTGACTCTGCTGCGCTTCTTTGATTTATTAGAGGCGGTTGCACGGCGTAGTGCCTACTTATCCATTTTGTCTGAATACCCTCGGGCACTGTCGAATGTACTTGCTTTGCTGAAGGCCTCTCAATGGGGCGCAGAATACTTAACTCGGCATCCCCATTTATTAGATTACTTACTCAGCTCGCGCACGGAGAAGGCGCTGATTGAACATCCAGAAGAGTATTGGGAGGAAGTGAAAGCCACGTTAGACATGCGTCTTGACGATGTCATGCTAGATGGAGATGGCTCTGAGCAGGCAATGGATATTTTGCGCGTCACCCATCACACCGAAACTTTTATTACTCTATTGGCAGACTTGGGGATTGGAGTTGATCACGAACTTTCAGTGGAAAAAGTGAGTGATCATTTATCCGCTTTGGCAGACTTAATATTACGGACCACCTTTGAACGTGTTTGGCCTAGCGTTGCTAAAAAGTTTGATTTACCTGCAGATACGATTGCGCCATTTGCTGTGATCTCTTATGGCAAGCTGGGTGGCAAAGAGCTGGGATATGCCTCAGATTTAGATTTGGTATTTTTATATCAAGCTGAAGAGGCTGATTTTGCGGCTCAAGAAATTTATGCCCTGCTCGCAAAGCGGATGATTAATTGGTTAACTGCCTACACCTCGGCTGGCAGTTTATTTGAAATCGATACACGCCTTCGTCCAAATGGCTCCGCTGGATTCTTGGTAACCAATGCAGATGCATTTAAAAGGTATCAATTACGCGAAGGTGACAATGCTGCCTGGGTGTGGGAGCACCAAGCCCTAACGCGTGCAAGATTTACTGCAGGGTGCAAAATGGTTGGTGCATTCTTTGATGATGTGCGCTTTGAGGTCTTGAGTCAGAAGCGTGACATTGATCAGCTGCGTCTTGAGATTTTAGAAATGCGTCGCAAGGTTCATGCTGGACACCCCAACCCTAGCACTGATTTTGATTTAAAGCATGATGCTGGCGGTATGGTCGATATTGAATTTATTGTCCAATTTTTAGTCTTGGGATATTCAAATGCTCATCCACAATTAATCGGAAACCTCGGAAATATTGCCTTACTGCGCATTGCTGGTGAGGTGGGATTAATTCAGGTGCAGACTGCTCAGGAAGTAGGGGATGCTTATCGTCTCCTCCGCGCACGACAACATCGCTTGCGATTGGATGGTGCAGATAAGACGCGTGTAGATTTAGTGCTTGAGCCGCAGTTTATGCATGCCAGAGAGGTGGTGCTAGCCTTGTGGCAAGAAATATTTCTTGCCCCTTCGGATTGTGGGAAAGCTTAGTTCTGCTCTAGCAGCTCTCGTGCATGACGACGCGTGGTGTCAGTAATCGTAGCCCCACCGAGCATGCGAGCCACTTCCTCGACTCGTTCCGATCTTCCCAGTGGGCTTACCTGTGAAAGGGTTTTATCACCCTCCTGAGATTTGCTGACTTTCAAATGGTGGTTGCCCTGCGCAGCGACTTGCGGCAAATGGGTAACGCAAAGAATTTGATGAGATTCACCCAGTTGGCGCAACAATTTTCCAACAGTCTCTGCAACAGCGCCACCGATGCCGGCATCCACTTCATCAAATATGAGCGTTGGAGTAAATGAAGCTTTGCTAGTGATCACGCTGATAGCTAGGCTGATACGGGCGAGTTCACCACCCGATGCTACTTTGGCCAATGAACGCGGGGTGCTACCCGCATGACCTGCAACCAAGAATTCGATTTGTTCAAGACCGTAAGCTCCGCCGTCAGCTAAAGGCAGTAATGCAATTTCGAGTTGTCCACCAGCCATAGACAAATCTTGCATGGCGGCGGTAACTTGCTTGCCTAAGTCCACTGCCGCTTTACTGCGTTTTTGTGAGAGCTGTTTAGCAATCTTGAGATAGGCCGCCTCTTCCTGCTTCAATTTGTCTCGCAAGGCTTCCATATTTTGAGAGGCAGTGAGGGCTTCTAGGCGCTCTTCAGTTTCCTGTAGGAGCGCTGGTAAATCATCGGCTTCAGTGCGATATTTTCTTGATGCACCATGGAGTGCTTGCATCCGATCCTCTATCTCGCTGAGGCGCGCTGGATCTAAATCAAGCTTTTGTAAATAGCGATTTAGGCTATGAACTGCTTCATCAATCTGTATTTGAGCAGACTCCAACGCTTGACTGATATCACTTAGTGCTGAGTCATGCTCTGCCAAAGCGCTCATATTGGCACTGGCTTTGGAGAGAGTGGACTCTACTGAGTTTTCTGCATCACTTAATACATCGATTGCCTCTTGGCAGCCGCTAATAATTTTTGCGCCATTGGCCAGGCGAGCATGTTCACCTTGAATGGCGGTCCATTCACCCACTTGCGGTGAGAGTTCGGTGAGCTCTTCTAGTTGCCATTCCAAGCGCTCACGCTCCCGCTCAACATCTTGACCGGCATTTTCTGCTTGCTCCAATCGGCGACGTGAATCATTCAGCGTTTTAAATAGTTGAGCAACTTCACTCACCAACTCCATATGATTGGCATGGCGATCTAGCAATTCGCGCTGTGCACCTCCTTTGAGTAGGAGCTGATGTGCGTGTTGCCCATGAATATCCACCAGCTGATCACCAGCTTCTCGTAGCTGCGCCAAGGTTGCTGCACTGCCATTAATGAATGCGCGACTGCGTCCATTGACTTCCACAGTTCTTTTGAGGAGCAGGCTTTGCCCTTCATCTTCCATTGGAAAACCGAGCTCATCTAGCCAATGATTGAAGTGATCTATTTGCTGAGGATCAATCCGAAAGAGGGCGCTAATCTCGGCGCGGTTACAGCCTTCGCGTATCTGGCTGCTATCGGCGCGCTCGCCCAAAACTAGGCTGAGGGCATCTAATAAGATGGATTTTCCAGCCCCCGTCTCACCGGTAAGGACTGTAAAACCAGAAGCAAAATCTAGCTCCAGTTGATCCACAATGACAAAGTCACGGAGCGCGAGAGTCTGAAGCATGCGTTAGCGTATCCAACAATTCGACATCAGAATGTCGATGGATACTCATTCCAATGTAACTTCTCTCGCAAGGTTTTGTAGTCACTATGATCGCGAGGATGAAGTAGGGTGATTGTTTTTTCAGATTGGCGCACTTCAATTGTGTCACCCGATTGCAAGTTGGTTTGGGATTGCATATCAAAGTTCACAATCACTTCTCTGCCATCAACCACTTCAATGCTGACCACAATATCTTGCGGCAATACAATTGGGCGATTGGATAGGGAGTGTGGCGCAATCGGCGCTAATAAAATCCCCGCTACCCGTGGATGCAGAATGGGGCCACCAGCAGATAAGGCGTAAGCGGTAGATCCAGTAGGTGTCGACACAATTAAGCCATCAGATCTTTGGTTGTACATAAAAGAGCCGTTAACACGCACTGCGAGCTCAACCATGCCGGAAATCCCAGAACGATTCACTACGACATCATTCAAGGCTAAGGCGCGGTTAATGACTTTGCTATTGCGCAGCACGACAGCATCCAATAGGGTTCTGGCATCCGCCTCATATTCACCGGCAATCATTTGGGGAAGAACGGCCTGGACGTTTTGGATAGGGATATCGGTCATATAGCCTAGGCGACCCATATTGATTCCAATCAAAGGCACGTTTCTGCCAGCTAGCTGACGCCCAATTCCAAGCATTGTGCCGTCGCCACCCAAAACAACCGCTACATCAATCGCCCCAGCAAATTCTTCTACTGTTTTGGTGGGGTAGGCGGTCAGACTTAAATGAGATGCAGTAGAGGCCTCGACGAAGACCTCACAACCCTGCTTGGCTAAGAGTTCGGCAAGGTCCTTAAGGCGCTCTTGCATGCCATCAGCCTGATATTTGCCAACAAGCGCAACCCGGCTAAATGCCTTTTTGATGGAATTTTGGGATGGGCTTAACATATAACGATTAAACCATACGCATAAAATCCCTTCCAC
>Ga0075464_10000377_pt1 | contig 19374 bp, 24 predicted proteins | sample DEB19_08_DNA_5_FD_75068 | JGI IMG/M metagenome (GOLD analysis project Ga0075464, IMG submission 75068) | Aqueous microbial communities from the Delaware River and Bay under freshwater to marine salinity gradient to study organic matter... | ecosystem: Environmental > Aquatic > Marine > Coastal ...
CCGCAAATAAAGCACTCTGCATGTACTTTTTGACTGGCAAAGATGCGTATTTAGACGCTCTTCCGACGAGCGCCCTAGTATCTGTGAAAACGATTCTTCGAGCTCTGGGCAAGAAACTTGGCTAAGCTCACCACGCACGCGAGCCAAAGCCATCTTTAAAAAGAGCACAGCCGTCTTGTTTCGATCCACAATATACGTTCCGCAGGCATCCCTTCGGAACGAACGATGAAATTCTAAACAACAACGGATCATTAAATAACTAGTATTTAAATCTCTAAAGTAAAGCTGTTTTCTGGCCGAAAGGCTAGCCATGAATTCACGCTATCTGTTGATACTGTTTTCACTCCATTTGCTCGCGTGCCAAAAGCAGTCGCCGTATGACTTTGGCGAGGCTACGGCTATGGCTCCGCCTGTGTACGTTCAGCTAAGCGTCATTCCGCCCGAGTGCACGTTCACGCAATCGGCGGCGCACACGTTCCTCGTGTGGGGCACGCAAACCGCTGACGAGTACGCGTGCTCAAGCTTTGGCGCACTCGCGTGCAATCTATATGTGAGCGATGAGCATACAGAAATGATATGCCAGTCGACCGCGCAGGCGTCAGCGAGCGTACCCTCTGGATGTACTGTGCACGCAATCGGCGGCTCGCATGAGTTTCAGAGCGGCGCAATCTCTAGCGTGGACGTCTACAACTGTGGCGCTTGGAATACGGCCCTGCGCTGCTTTTACTTTCACCACGCGCCAGATGTGGCGGACGCGACTCGCAGGGAAGAGATTATCTGCAAGCAAAAGGTAATATTTGGCGGCGGCTCATTTTGGAGCAAGCCTAAAGACTAGACGAAAAAAGCCGATAAGTTACTTAGAGCCTTGCTGCCGACGGCGCTTGAGCGCCTCGATTTGAGCGGCCTGGTTAGAGAGCATCGCGTTTTCATCGGCCATCTGCTTCTCTCTAACCGCCCGAGCTTTAGCATCGCCAGGCGTGAACGCGGACTTGGTTTTTTGCCAAAGGGATAGGGAGTTATCGATGCGCTTCTGCTCTTCCTCGTTATTCTCGCTAAGTTTGCCCATTCTGAAGTTCCTTAAGTTTGGCCTAATGGCCGTTATCCTTTACGCATCGATTTTCGCCGAGGGCGATCGTTTCTATTACTTCGGCTGGCGCACACTTGCTGGCGTCCCGGTCGTTTGCGATCCGTTCAACTCGTTCCCCGAGTACGGCCGCGAGTGCCGCGACTGGCAAGCCGAGATAGACGCCAAATACGCAAGCCGCTAGCGCGTACTCGAGCCACCGCGTGAGCCAACCTTTAGCTGCGGGTAAGCCTCTAGCACTTCCGCCTTGCTAACCCTCATGCCAACCCAACCCTTCGGAGCCCTCGGACCGCTGACGAGCGTATCACCGCGCCCTGAGAGGTCGGTCTCGTTAACCGCCAAGCGATTGCTGCGATTGCCGTCGAGAGTTGCTGCGATCTTCTTTTTCTCGTCAATCCAGTACAGAAAGAAGCAGACGTGGCGCCCACCAGACTTGTGGCGAATGTCACATATTGCGCCAAATACAAAGTGACATTTCTCTCCCCAGCGGCTCCACGAGTACGCGCCAGCCGATTTCGTGCCCTCGACGCCCGCCTTCGTTAGCGCATAGTCCACATAGAGCGAACACCATGCGCGCTTATTCCCAACGAGCGACTTGTAGCCAGGCAAGTTCACTTTCTTCCAGTGAGGCGCGATGCGCGCGTTTAGCTCGGCGTCGTCCTCTTTTCGCCCAAGCAAGTCGAGATCGCCAAATACCCAACGGGCATTAAACTGATTGCTCATTTACACTTTTCCTTTGCGAATTTGCGAGCCTCACGGCCCCAACCCATGACCTTTGGAATGTCAGCCGCATTAAAGCCAAAAATAGCGGGACACTCCGCATAGGGAATGTCCCGCACGTGCTTAACTTTCAAATTCTCGGGATCGGTAATGCGATACTCGGCGCATACGGGCACCTTTGGATCGAACTCCAAAATGCGATCAGTCGGAAAGGGTTTCAAGCCCCCCTTACAGCCGCTAAGGAAGAGCGCTGTCAGAATTAAGAAGTGCCACGGCCCTGCCAATGCGCTCTTCACGTGTCTTTGCCTTTTCGTATGCTTCAATGTTCGCATGATCGATTTTCTCCAGTCGCTCATCCTCTTTGACTTGCTGGCGCGTCTCGACGACCGCGGCGCTTGCGCGCTTGAGCAAGTAGTCGAGCAAAAACGTGAGTAGCCAAGTGAGAATGGCGTTCACGGGTTACAGCTCGGCGAAAAGGGCGGCGTCGTCAGCGACCACAGTCTTCACGCGCTCTTTAAACGCCGCGAAGTCAGCGAGTTGCTTGTCGAGCGCGGCCTGCAGATCAGTGAGCGAAAGCTTAAGTGCTGCAAGCTCAGTCCCTTGCGCGTCGATCGTCACTTGATCCTCGCTGCGCTGTTGCTCTTTGCCAGCCGTCACCGCTGCGTCCATTTGCTCTTGCGTGTACTGAGCCGCGGGGTTCGTAGGATCGGGCAGCTGGATCATGGCCTTACCGGCCTCGACGCCCTCGTTGTACTTTACAAGCTCTTGCGCATCGACAAGCGCTGGGATTGCCGCGGCCGCATCGATGACCGGCTGAAATGCGTTTACGATTACGTCGACTTTACTTTGAATCTCTGCGTTCATTTCTCTCTCCTCTAAAGGTTGTGGACCAATTTGCGAACTTACGCTCATTAGAGCGCCCCCTTCGCGTTAAGGGACTAGTGGCGGCTTCTTGCTACCGAGCAAAGCCTTCACTGCATTAATGACGAGCTGGATCAATGAGTTCGATTTCCAGTTCGGGTTTGCAGCAATGATTTCGTTTAGTACCCATAAGAGGCCCGCCGATAGAGCCTCCCAGTGGTTAATTATCCATTCCATGATTCCCCCTTTTTAAACCGCTCGGATCAGCCCGCGCGGCCGCTTGTCAATTTTCTCTAATTCGTTGTGCATTCGGATCATTGTGCTAAGAAAGTACACCCAGTCCTTACCCAGATGGCGCTTGAGCATTTCGCGCTTTTGCGCCATCTCTTTTTCTAAAGCGTCAACGTCAAAGCCATCAGACGAGATGAACTGCGCCAAGTAGCTAGCGAGCAACACTCGAAACTCAGTGCGCGTGCAGAGGCGCTTTGCATGATCTAAGCGCTTTTGCGTCTCGAAGCTCTCGAGCGCCGTGTACCCAAGCTTTGCTTCGATGTCTGAAACTTTCGGCGCGTCCTCGCCCGCGAACTTAAACGGCAGCATTACGAGTTCGCTGTTGAGCAGGCTCTTTAGTGAATCGATCATTCGTCCCCCGCTAGATCTTCTATGTCGCCCTCATAGCTCATGGGCGCGTCCTTTGCGTTTTTGCGTCTGCGATTAAGCAGCGCGCGAATCAGCGCGCCCTGTAGCTCTGGGCTCTGCTCGATCGCCTTCACGAGTCCCTGCTCTGCTGACGTACTCATCTGGCGCCCGACAAGCGTGCGCGGGCCGGTCATCTTGGCAAGGTCCGCCACTTTTTTGGCGGCGAGCATGAGCGGATTGCCGGCGCCCATGAGCATTCCGTCAACGCTCGAAACGGCGTTTTTGTTCGCGGCCTGCTGAGCATCGAGCAAGGCGCGCTCGCGGCTTGAGAGAATCTGTCCAAGCTCTTTGTTTTTATTAGCAAGCTCGGCCGCGTACTCCGGGCCTAGCGACTGAGCCACGCTCTTCTCGGTCGCGCCACGGAGGCCGCCAGAGAGGGCTTTGTCGAACTTCTTTCCCTCGGGGCTCATCGCTAGTTCTTGCCAACCCTTTTTGCCGACGTTCGAAGCACTCGACGTTTTCCAGGCGCTCGCCTGAATCGGCGTCGGCCCTTTAACGGCCGCAGACTTGGGCGTGGCCTCGCTCAAGAGAATCTCGGGAAACTCTTGCGCGACCTCGTAAGGCGCGGGCCGATAGACCTTCTCGGAATACTGTCCGGCCCGAGGAAGAGAAACGATCTCATCAACGGAGTCTCTGATGACGGGCTCTGACAAAACCTTTTTGAATCGAGCATACTCTGGCCCGCGGGGATCGGCCGCGCGCCGCATAAGGTCCTTGCCCGAAAAATTATCAAGCTCCCCAGTGGCCGGATTAGACAGCGTGGGCGCCATGTATTCAGTAAGCTCTGGCCGCGGCGTGAACTGCTGCTCGCGAATCATGCGAGTTTTCGGATCGAGCGGCGCTTGATTCACGCTCACCGGCAATTCTTTAAGCTGAGGCGTGAGGCTCGTGGCGCGAATCTCGGGCTTCGCGGCTTGCGCAGGCTTTGCGGCGCGCGACATGTACTTGTCGATACGCCCCTGGAGCATTTGCACGGCCTTTTTCATCTCCGGATTATCTACGCCCTTCATGTTATCAACTAACGCCTGCGCATCTTTCAGCGCGGCCTTAACGTCGACTTCGGCGCCGGCCTTCGTCGCCTGCCCCAGAATGTCGTTTCGTTCAGCCAAGAGCTTGTCGCCGAGGCTCTGCATTTTGTCGAAAATCTGTTTTGAATTTCCAGCGATATCATTTTTCATCAAAAGATCAGAGACGGGCTCTTTTCCGTACTTCGCGACCTCTTGATCGATTTTCTTTAAGCCAGACTTGTAAATGGCTTTTCCGCCAGAACCAACCGCGCCCCTAATCATGCCGCCGATCGCGGCGCCGCCCGCTTCCGCGCCCATGCCGTCAATGATCGCCCGCGGCGGCTCGCCCCACACCTCTTCACGCGTGCGCTCTTTCCCGAGCACTCCGCTCTCGATCATGCCCTTGAGCGCTTCGCCAGCGCCCGCACCAAGCCCTGCGCCAGCGATAGTTCCGCCGGGCAAGCCGCCAGTCAGCACGTTCGCGGGCGTGCCGACCACTCCGCCCGCGACCATGCCAGCCATGGGCAGCGCGTCCGCAATCCCCTGGACAGTACCGCCAGCGGTGCCCCACGGGAGCTTGGTGTCGCGCCACGTGGGCTCGGGCTTTTGCGCAAGGTACGCATCTGGATCAAAGCCGCCGCTGTCTGGCGCAGCATCCATGAGCGTACCGCTTTCGCGCATTGGCGCCTTTGCGACTTTCTGCTCTTTAGTTTTTAGGTATGCGTCTGGATCGAAGCCCATTTACAGGCCGTTCGCTTTCAAGATTTGCGCAGCTCGCGGGTCCTTCGGATTTTTTTTAGCCCACTCGATTGCCTGCATGTCTTGCTGACTTTTCTGCGCTGGATCAATTTTCCCTTGAACTAATTTCCCGCCGCCCAATTTCCCGCCGGTGGGGCGCCCCATGTTTGTGTCAATTTCTGCCTGCAGCTGCTCGGCCACGCTACCGAGGCGGTCCGTATTGTTTTTTACTTGCTTTGCAAACATTGGAAGATCTCTTCCAAATGTTTTTCCTGGCTCGCCAATTCTTGGAAGGATTTTGTACTCGAGTAATGAGGCCAGTCGCTTGGCTTCCTCTACTCCAACGGCATCCTGACCTTGAGTTGAGTTAAGTGTTTTGATCGATTCGCGCGCAGCAATGAGCTTTAGGTCATCGGACATTTTTGGATCGTTTAGCTGCGCTAGCGTGGCATCCAGATTCTTTTTTATATAATTTACGTTCTCAAGGTGCTTAGAGCTGGCGTCGACCTGAATCTGCTTGTCCTTGGGCATGTTATTGTACGGCGCCTCAGCCCTCGCCTTTTGCCCAGCTGCGGCCTTCACGCCATAAGGATCGGCTTGCGCTGTCGCAAGCGCCTTCATCTGCTGCATTTGAATGTACGCCGGATCCCACGTTAGCTCGTTCGGGTTCGCAGTGCGAATGTCTTGGCCTTGCGGCGCCATCAGCCCCTTGGCCCGAGCGTCCATGGCGTCGTTTCGATACTTGCGCTCATTCTCCATGCGCTGATTCTCGCGCTCACGCTCCTCCGAGCGCATTTTCGCCTCAAACTCTAGCTTGCGATAACTGCGGTCCTCTTTGCGCTCTTGCGCTTGCTCCGCGCCCTCGAGGCCCTTGATAAAGCCCTGAGCGCCGCCAGAGAGTAAGCCTAGATTCGCAATGTCGTTTTCGTATCCCATTTAGCCCCCCGCAATCGCGGTACCTGCCGCATTACCGGCCGCGTATCCAGCCGCAGCGCCTGCGCCGCCCGTGTATGCGCCAGCGACCGCGCCGACCACTATGCCGAGCACTTGGCCAACGATGCCAGCGCGTGCCGCTTTGCTCGCCTGCTCACGGCGTTTTTTCTCTAGCGCTTTTTCGAAATTCATTTGCTGCTCGCGGTTCACTAGCTCAGATGCGTGCTGCAATTTCTCAAAATGCATCTGATCAGCCATGTTCTTTTGCTCATGCTGAAACTGGCGCTCGCGGCCAGCGTGTACGCGCATCGTTTTATTCTTAATCGCCTGCGAGAGCGCGCCTTGCCCGCCCCCAAGCCCAGCTTCGAAATTGTCGTCAGGCTGAACGAGGCCGCGCGCAGCTTCAGTGCCGCGCAAGTTATCGCTTAGCGTTTGGCTAGCGCTCGAGTTGTTTGCGTTATCGAACACGAGGCCTGTCGCCTCGAGGTCGCCGCGCTTAGAGCCTTCAAATGCAGGATCAGCCATTAGCGTCCGCCCCCGCCGTAAAGATCGTAATTGTCATACTGCGCGCCGCCCGCTTGATAACTGTCATACATGCGCTGATCCATGTTAGAGCCCCCGCCAGACGCGCCGCCAGAGCCGCCGCCAGCCATGCGGCCAAGCCCATAGCCTGCAATGCTCGCGAGTTGCTGCCATTGCTGAGCGCGCGAGACAGAGTTTTCCATATTCATGCGGTCAACGGCCGACTGCGCTTGCATACTCTGTTGCATGCCCTGGAGTCGCGAGTTCGCAGCAATCTCGTCCATGCTATCCGCACGCTTCGAGAGGTCCGCGTTGCTCTGCGCGACCTGTTTTGCCATCGTGCCTGCGACCTGCGAGCGGAAGTCGCCCTCTTTACCCTGGCGTAGGCCAGAGTAGAGAAGCCCGCGGTCGCTTGCGCCCTTGCGAATGTCGTGAACGCCTTTGCCAAGCGTTTCGCCAGCGGTCCTGCTAATGTCATCTCGCGCATTAGCCTGCGTTTCAGCGAGGCCACGTCGGAAGTTGTACGCCGACGTGCCGAGCTTATCTTGCAGTTGCGTCGCGGGATCGAGCGCGCCCCAGCCATGGTCGCCGCGTTTAAAGCCCTCGGTCTGACGAAAGTCTCTCTGGCGCTGTGCAAGCTCGTAGGGGTTTGAAACGTCGCGATTCTGGACGAAATTATTCCAATCAGCATTGCGATTGTGTTGTTGAGCAATGCCAAGGCCAATGCCGTAGCCTGGACGAACGCGACTCTCGTCGGCATAACCGTTGGCGCCAGCGGCGTCGGTGAGTCGACGCGCACTGTTCCGCTCGGACGACTGGCGATTTGAGATGGCTGATGCGAGCGAAGAGACATAGCTAGGCATTCACACTCCTCAAAACACGATCACGCCAACGGTGCCCGTGGCGCTCGATCGTAAATAAATTAAGTTTGAAGTCCACGCAGAGCTGCCAGTGTAGACGCTCATGCTAGCACCGCTCGAAATAATTAAATAGCCAGTGGGTACACGTCCTAGACCGTGCGCGACCGCAACGTCAGTATTCGCGGCCGAGAACGTGACCGTAGTTATTTTCCCAGCGAAATTATCCGTGAACGTTAAACCGTTATTTAAAATTGTTTTTACTTCATCGTTGATCTGCGACTGAAAATTCCAGCGCTCTTCCTCTGGCGTGTTCGTCAATTTTGATTCTTGCGTTACCTTAGACATTTCTTAAAAACCTCTTCGTCCATGAGAAGCCTTTGATCACAAGCGGCAAGCTCGCTGAGTGGTGCGAGAAGTCGGCCGTCACGGCCTTGCCGACGACGCCAATCTCGGCCCTCGTTTGAAATACGTTTTGCGGAATCGTGAACGTTTCCTGCACAGTGCTCGCGTCGTAGTTCGAGAACGCGCGACCGCGAATCTCGCCGGTTAAGCCCGACGTCTGCGAGGCCACGTCGAGGAAGAATCTGCGCCAAATGCTCGTCGAGTTTTGGCCAGCGTCTATCTCCCAGTTCGGCATCCCATAGCACGTAATGCCCATGCCGTTATCGCCAAACAAGCTCTCGCCAAACGAGTACACGAGCCCAGAATAGTCGCCACGCCAAACGGTGGGCGTATTGAGTTGGCCCTTAGCAAGAGCGAAAGAAGCAGGATTGAAGCCGTCAAAGAAAGTCCAAGCTCCCACAAGATAGTCATACACAACCGTGATGTTATTTTGCGTCGAGCCGTCAATCGGAACGCCGATCCACACTTGGTTGCGGTACTGATGATTGACCGCGCACGCTTTTTCGCGGGCAGCTGCCAAGTTCATGCGGCGAAACATCGGCTCAACTGGTGTACTGATTAGCTCCCAGCTCGAGCCGTTGTACTCGAGCCACCCGCGCTTATCGAGCCAGCCTAGCTTTTGCTCGTACTCGATCATGCTCTTATTCGAAAGATTGCCGAATTCAGCGGATAGCTCGACAAGGGCGAGATCCTCTGGCGTGCTGCCAATGATTTTCGAGAATGATTTTTCTTTGGTAATGATGACGTTATTTCCATAGGCCTTCATTCCCGTGACTACGTCGCCGTCATTAGTGCGCACTTCGAAATTATTTTCTTCTGAAAAATACTCAGGCTCGCCAATCTCCGAGAACGCAACTGTAGACGGGGCCACGCTAAATCCCGCCGCAAACATGACGTTCTGATTTTGCTCGATGTATTTGGGGAAATAGGTTGCGTAAAAATTAAAGTTCAGGCCACTAAATCCGGGCGTAGCTTGTGCCTGGAACGAAGCCCAGTTGAAGTTGGCAACTGCATAAGTCTGAGTGCTGGCTGGAATTACAGCCAAAAACTTGAACTGTGAAAGATCTGCGTATGGGCTTAACGTATTGCTAAAGTACGTTGTTCGAAAGCCGCCGAACGACTCAACCTCTATCCCATTACCAAGCCCCAGCTCACCAGTTGTAATTATTCCCGAACCGCCGTTTGCGCTTCTCCATGATCCACGAATGTAGTCACGTGCTACCCAAATTTTGAACGCGGTAACTCCCGTTGGCGCGGTAAACCCGCTCAGATATGGCCCCGCCGGGGAGCCCCAAGAAGAAGTCCCAAACCACTCCGCACCCTGAACCGGAAGCCAGCCCAGGGCCGGGCGTACAATTTGCTGAGCACTTTGCATAAAATCAATTGGCCCAAGAAAACCGTCGTTTCGAACATATGAGTACGCAATCCAAATGGCTTCGGCCGAAAGACTTAATAAGCTTGAATTGTTTAGTAGCGCAGTATTGCCCGCAACTAAGTACTGCGATCCCCCGCCGCTTCCCGTCGGCGTAACGTCCGTAGTTATCCCTGGTGCCGGAAAAAGCCCGAGTGAGTAAAGAGTATTTCCGTCCCACTTCTGCCACTTCTGCCCATTCGCCATCCAAAGCTTATTCTGAAACGTGAGCATGTCCGTTGGCTGACCGTTATTCCAGCCGCTCGAGAGCAGCGTAAACGCGCCAGCGGCCAGATAAAACATCGCGGTGTCGCTGCCCGCGACGATGTAGCTTTCGCCAGAGAGCTTTTGAAACTCGAAAAGCGACGTGATCGGGCCGCTAGTGCCGCTGCCGACCATTTGCGTCGAGCCCGGGCGCTTAGAGATCGCGTTCGGCACGAAAAAGTCAAAGTTGCGCAGGTCGCGAAATCCAGCCTGATTCTGCACGTAGTCTGACGCTTTCGTGTTCACGCCAGCGAGCAGGTTATAGACGTTCGTTGAACTCTTTGTATCAGCCAATTACCATCCCCCTCTTGTCGCAACGACCATGCGGGGCGTATCAACGTTTCGCTGCTCGGCTATCTGGCGCATCGTCGCCTTATAGTCGTCGAGCTTCGCTTGAATCGGCGCAAGGCCACGGCCGTCCTTGAGAAAGCAGTCGCGAGTGGCAATGACCGCAATGTACTCGTGAAACTGCTCAGGCAAATCGGGCGACTGCGAGTCAGACGTGAGGTCTGCGACCATGTAGCTGTATGTGAGACGCAGTTCTCTAACCGTGTTCGGGACCGGCTGGAGAACGATGTCGTTTTTATTAAACACGTAAAAAAGCGGATCGCCTGAGTACTGATACGTGTTATCGCGCTGATTCGGCGTCATGGGCTTTAGCGCCTGCGTGATCGCCGTATCGCCAGAGCCGCTCATCACGTACTCGAGCCTGATGATCTGGATAAAGTTGCTCGGGAGCGCATAGTTCGACTGCCCGACTACGAGGTCCGTTTTCACGGCGAGCGCGCAGTACTGCTTATTGGCCGTGATCATGGCCTTTTGCAGTTCGCGCTGCGCGAGATTGATGCGCTTGTTAAGCAGGTCCGACGTAAAGTAGGTGCCCTGCGGATCGTCTGCCCAGTCAAGAATCAGTGCGCGAATCTCTGCTCTAGTCATGGTTCAATTACCGTCCATGTAGTTGATGCGGGCGTGTAAACGTCACTCCAAGTCGTGCTCACCGGCACGGGCGCGAGCCATCCTTCCGTGGATAGCCACTTAGTAACCACGCCCACGCCGTCGACCACTTGCTGGCGCCCCGGAAACTTGTCCGCGAGGCCATCAGTGAAGCGCGTGAGCGCCAAAAATCTAACTAGCTGCGGAACTGCCAAGCCCTAACTCCTCAATGAAGCGGTCTGCGACCTTGCCCCACGTGTAATCTTTGGGATCAATGCACACGCGCTTCCATTTCTGATCAATCACCGCGTCCAACAGATGCTTAGCCCAGATGCCGACCTCGGCCTCGCTCTCGCAGTCCGTGTTAATGATCTCGCACATGTCTTTTTGAATCGCTTCGCGCATCGTGTACTTGAGCGCGCCCATGTCGCGCACAATCGGATAGCAACCAGCGGCAAGCGCCTCGATTGCAGTAATGCAGTATGTTTCAATGAAGTTTGCGGGATAGAGCCACACGGCCGACTCTTTAAAGTGCCGCATGAGCGTCTTTTTGTTTACGAAGCCGTGATACTTTACCCACGGGCGCTCTGCGATCATTTTCTCAATGTCATCGGCCTGCTTTATCCATTGCGGCTGGCCGCTCTTTCGCATGTTCTCAAATCCATAGAAGCAGTCCAGCGTCAGGTCGAGCCCGCTGATCTCTCGCGCTTTCTCGACAATGCGAATAGCGCGGTCAAGCCCGCGATCAGGGCTAGAGCTAAAGATCACTTTCGTGTTTTGCTTGAGCACGTCCCCGTCATCAAAGTCGGCGGGATTAATGCCGTTCGTAAGCAGACTGATTTTATCTTTAGGGATCGACTGCACTTGATGCAGGTAATTCTTGTGAAACTCAGAGAGCGCGAAAATCTTGTCATAGCGATCAGCCGGACTTCCACCAGGACACAAGAGGTCATGACACCATACAACCGTCTGCGCCTCAGAGAGCCTCGTCGGATGGCGCCAGTTGATAACCGCCTTGGGCTTTACGTTTGAGATATAGCCCTGTAGCGCATCGATCGGCAGATACTCCACGCCAGACGCCATCACCTCACGCTTTGCTCTGGGCTGAAAGATCTTGATCTTGCGCTTGGTTTTCAGCGCGAGCTCGCGCGCAACTTCAATCGCTGCCGTCTCAGAGCCGCCGTGCCCCTTCGCTGCTAGCGTGTTCTCATCCCAGTCAGTCACCGCGCCATGGGGCGGGCAAATGATCGCAACGTCATCGACCTCGGGAAGCCCCGTCTTGATCGTGCTCATGTCCTCGACCTTGTGCATTTGGCTCTCAAGCGCCTGTGCGTTGATGTGGCCAGATGCCTTAAGCGCCTCGACGTGCGGGCGCGCGCCGTTGAAATCGCCAGTGCTCAGCGCGATCTCGGCAAGCTTCTGATGTGGGTAATCGTGATAGGCTGGCTGAAACGTCACCACTATGCCGCCGAGATTGTCAGCGCGGCACTGAAGCGCTTGGCGGTACACGGTCGCAGCATTTGAGAGATCGCCCTGCGCCATGTACGCATCGCCCATCAGGCAGTAAGACTCTGCACGAGACGGCGTGAGCATCAAAGCGTTACGGCAGAGATTGTGAACGGTCACGTGCTCGCCCGCAGCGTAAGCGCTCTGCGCTGCATACTGGAAAGCCATGACTCTGTCGTGAATGTCGAGCGCTGGATCTTTAAGCGCCTCGAGTAACCACTTGCCAGCCTCTCTGGCCATGCCGTTCTCGACTAGCTCTTTGCCGTAGTAGTATTTCATGCGCGGCTCAAGCGACTCTTTATCGTGCTTGTCAAATAGCGAAACGTTTCGCTTGTGGTCGGCCTGGCGGTCCTCGTCAGTGCGGCGGTGATTGACCGCCCACGTGGTCACGCGGTTTGGCCAAAAGGGCACCGCGCCTGTGTAAACAAGCCCCTCGTGAACGAAGTACTTCCATTTAAAGCCGAAGTTGTTTTTCACTACGCGCTCGCGAATAAACTGGCACTCGACCTTGCCGGTCTTATCAAACGCGTAGTTGTAAGTTACGGCCCAGTAGTGCGCGGTGTGAAGGACCGTGTCGCGCCACTCAATGAATGCCTTAGCGTCTGAGAGCGCGTCGTCGCAATCCATCCACATTTGAAATTCGCAACTCGTGTGTGAGAACGAGTACTCACGCGCGGCCGCGAAGTCGTTTACCCATGTGAAGTGGTGGACCTGGATCTTTGGGAGCCCCGACCATGACGGGTTTTTGCTCTCGATGTGCTCATTGATTTTTGCGATAAAATCCAATGTAGCGTCAGTGCTGCCAGTATCAGTAATGTGAATTTCGTCAAAGCAACCTCTCACCGACTGTAAGAGCGGACCAAGGTTATGCGCTTCGTTTTTGGCAATCATGCAGAGAGCTATCGTAGGTCTCAATTGATTCCTCCTAAGAGTGTTAAATGCAGGTTGTTCCGGCAGTACTGTCGGAAATCATTTTCTCAATCAAAAGTGTGGAGCTTCCGCGCGAGTAGTAATCAAGCGCGCCGGTCGCTTTCGTGTAAGCGCGATTACCTTCGTTGTACTCTTGCGCGCGCTTCAAAAATCCAAAGACCGTCGTCGGATCAACGCTCGTTGAGCCAAAGCTAGAGCTAGTATTGCCAAGGAGAGAGCTAATGTTCCCAAACGAAACGCCAAGCGCAGCAAGCGAATTTCCCATTGCGACAAGTGAGCCTCCAATTACCGATAGCGATCCGCCCATGACGGCAAGACTTCCGCCAATCACCGTCAGCGTTGCGCTCATATTGTCTTGCGGATCAAAGGCGCCTGCGATGTAGCGCTGAGAGGTCGCAAGGCCCGTCGTCGCGCCGTCGAGAATGAACGCCATGCTCGTAGTCGCGCCGTAGCTGACGGTGTAAAGCCCAGAGCCCGGAGGCCGCTCCGTGATCGTCTGGCCTGGAAACGTCGTGCCCGATGAGTTCACGAATGAGATAAACGTCGGCGAAAGGCTCGCCGCGTCTGCGGGCCGTGGTGCGAATGAAAACCAATATTGCGCCATCTATCTCACTCCGTTAAAAACGCCCCCAGGAATAAATCCCGGGAGCTTGGCAAGGCCCAGTTAGAACCAAGTCTTGATGTCTTGAATATTCACGAGAACAGCTTCGATCGCGGTCACGGTAGAAGCCGCGCCAGTGCCGCCGCCTTGAACAGCGATCAGCACGTCGCCCTTTTGCAAGTTGAGAAGAGTCGAGCCCGAAGCGGGCAACGAAACGCTCAGCATGCCAGAGGTCGCATAGGTCGTAACGGGGAAGGTCGAGCCCACGAGGAACGAGCTGCCGCCAGTGCCAGCGACGAAACGCAGCACTTTGAGCAAAACGTTGGGGCTTCCCGAAACGCCAAGCATCGACGCCTTCACGTCGCTCAGCGTTTGCGGGCGTTCAATCACACCCAGGACAATGTCTTGGCCGTTGACCGCGTTGGACGTAGTGACCTTTAGGGCCTCTTTCTGCTCCGACGGATCGAGGGCACGGTTAGTAATAGCCATCTTTGATTCTCCTATCTCTATTTCTTCGTTTTTTTTCTGACTTATCGAGGCTCACCGTCGTTCCAAAGGCGTCATCTGCAGCTTTCGCAAACGCACGCCTTGAGTCTTTCGCCCAAGCCTCGATCTCGTTTTCCATATGTCGGTGTTTAGACTTCTTTAGAGCGAGTTCACGCTCTTCGAACTCCTCAAACCAACGCTCATTTTGCGCGAGGTCCATTGACTTCACTCTCTCGAGAATTTGGTCGATACCCCACGCGCGCCTTTCGCCTGAATAATTCCAGTCCGACGTCAGCGCTAAGACGAACTCGTATTGCTCTTTCAGCGTCGAGAGAGTGAACTCTTCCGCATCCCACACGCGCTCGAAGCGCTTAGTCGTCCGGTAGACGACCTCGCAACTGTGCGCGGGCGAATAGCGGCAGAATAAATCTCTGTCGTGTCGCTTAAGAGCCCGAGTTATTTCTTGCACTAACGCCATTCGCTCAAATCCTTACGGAGCCACGTAGCTCGTCAGCACGGCGGAGGCCGCAGCTTTCGAGTTAAAGAGGTTCATGAAGAAGCGAACGCGGGCCTCATAGGCGTCCGTGTCCGTTTGAGCGATGAGCATTTCGCCCTGCTCGTCTGCAAAGTCCATTTCCGAAAGGACGTATTTTTCAATGTCGTCCTTAGGGAGAGCGAACATGCGGACCGGGCAAGCTTGATCGGCCACGATCGGAATGCCGTTGTATGCGAGGTAGGTCTCGCCCTTGTTTGCAAAACCGCCCTTACCGTCAGTCGTCGATTGATAGCGACGATCAACTTGGATCAGTTTGTTAAACATGCGGCGAGTGCTGTAGTCGCAGTAGAAAGCGTTGACGCCCGATCCACCACGACGCTCGGCCTCGTCTTGCACGCGTTGCATGGCATCGAGGCTAAACGCGAGAGACGTACCGGTAGAGGTGCCGTCGTTCGTGTTGTAGACCACGTTACCTTGCGACTGCACATACAAGCTGCGGTCGATACCGTAAACGGTCGACGTTCCGCCATCGAGCTGAGTCAGCAGGCCCTGGATTTCGCCAGAGACGCCAGTGCCAGCGCGGATCAGAATGTCGTTAGCCGAGCACGTGATCGCTTGATCGCAAACAAGCGTGGCAGTCGTCGAGCCAGCGGTACCGCTCGAGATCGAGCTAACCGTAATACCCGACTGAACAAGCACGCCAGCCGAGGTGTAGATGTCAAAAGACAAGTCCACATCGATAAACTTAAGTGCAGGCTCGTTATCTTCGCGGCCCTTGATCACGAGAACGCTTGAGCCCGAGGCCGCAGTGTTCACGCGAGCGAGGTCGCCCGTGCCATCCCACGAGAACTGACGGCCACAATCGACTTTCAAATCGCTGTAGCCCTCAGAGAGTTCGAACTTCACGCCGCGAACGAACGCGCCCGTATCGTTTTTCGAGGCCGCGATCAGCGGGCCCGTGATACCAAAGCGCAAGTAGTTATACTTGGCGAGAATCGTCGCTTGCACCGGCAACTGGCGACCGACCTTAGGCAAAACGCCGCCGTCAGTCGTCGCGCCAATGCCTTGGTTACGACGCAGTTTAAGCGGGCGGTTTACTTGCTGTCCAACCCACGGATGTTGCCCTTGAGCAGCGCCGCGGAAAATCGGCACTTCGTCATTGAACTGAGACTTCAACGGACCTTGAAAGACCGTCTTGAGAATCCCAGCCTGCGACGAGATGCTTCCAAATGTATTAGCCATCTCTATATCCTTTGTTTAGCCACGCGCTTTAAGCTGGCGGAGCGCTTCTCGCTCGGCCTCATCCCATGTTCTGGGTGCTTTGGGCGGCGCTTGTCCGGGAGGCGTGCCTCCGCGGCCGACGTCCGCACCTTGCGCGTTAAGCTCTTGCTGTTTTTTGATTTCGCTTTGCCGAAAACTCTCAGCGGCCTTCATTTGGCGCAAATGAGCGTCTTTGATCTCGCGCTCCCAAGCGGCCTCCGTCATGCGGTAACCGCTATCGACGGCCATCTGCGCTTTCGCGAAAATGGCAGTGCGAATATCTTCGGTGTTCGCATACGGGTACTTGTCAAAAAGCGGATCGACCGTTTTTTGCAAGTAGGCCTCTTGAGCTGCGACTTCAGACTGAAACTTGGCCTCTTTAAAGGCCTGGATTTCACTCTTCATCGAGCGCATCTCATCGAGAAACTCTTTGGGCAATTGAGACTGGTTAGTTTCTTGAGGCGCGGGCTGGCTAGCAGTCTGACCGAGTTGATCCACAAGGAAATGCAGTTCCTCAGGATACTTCTCTTTAAACTGCCAGGCTAAGTCCGGGCGTCGTGCAATCGTGTCCAAATCAATTTTCAAATTCTGTGCGGCCGAATGATACGAGCGTAAACTCTCAACTTGGCCGCTGAAGTCACCGTGCTCCTTGAGCACTCGCGCCAGCTGCGTGGGCGTATATTTTTGCCCCTGAAAGTTAAACTCTGCGTACCCGTCAATGTCCGTGGTCTGTGGCGCGCTCGTGGCCGCAGCTTCAGTGCTAGCAGGTGCTGCACTCTCCGCGGGCGCTTGCGTGGCCAAACCTGTGTCCATGGTTTCCATGCCGCTCCTATTTCTTGTTTTTGAATTTGCTCAAACTAAAGTTCATGCGGTCGTTAAGGGACGGCGCCTTGCCGCCTGCGCCCATCGGCGCATCGCCCATCTGCTGATCTCCGCCAAACGCTCCAGCCATCTCGGCCTGGAGCTCTGCAAGCTCGGCGTCTGTAACCTTGCTCTGGCCTGCGCTATCCATTTCAGGAGCGTGCTCTTCGCTGGCCTCTTGCTCAGGCGTCTCGCCCTTGGGCTGTAGAAGAGAGAGCAGCTCGGCCTTTTGCTCTGGGCTAAGCGCTGCCACGATTTCGGCAAGCGCGTTCTCGCCCTGTGGCATCGGGCCCTTGTCGCCTGGCATGGGCGCCGTCATCTGCGGGCGTGCGCCCTCTGATCTGCGGTTTTTGAGTGCTGCGCTTAACGGGTTCATTGCATAGGCTCCTCTGCGCCAGTGGGCGCGATGGCTGGGGGCGGGGGCTGATTCATTTCTGACGGCTGTACGTGAGCGCCAGGCTCGCTCGCTGACATTTCAGCTTCGGCCTGTTGAGCGGCGTCGGTCGGCACTAGCTCGGGATCCTGGTTTGGATCCTCGACAGTTTGAGGCGCGACCATTTTCTGCAGATACGTGACGTGATCATTCATGCACTCGAGAACGAGCATTTGCTGCTCCGGCGAGAGCTTCTCGAACGAGTCAGTCAGGCGGTATTCATCAAGCTGCTGGATCCACATCGTGTGGTTATCAAACTCAGATACGTTCGGCGGCTCCGAGCGCTCCTCAATGAGCTTGATGCCTTTTTGAATCGAATTCTTGATGAGCGATTGCTTCTTCCACGGCTGAAACTCGTCGCCAAACTCGAGCATTTCGAGCACGTTTGCAGCGACGTTTGGATCTTGCGGGTTTCCGAACACTCCGCGGTCACGCATATTCATGATCGCTTCGCGCTCGAGCACTTTAGAGCCTGGCACGGTCGAGCCACGAATCACGTGAACGTCGAAATTGTCGCGAAGGTCCTCGCCCTTGAACTTCTTAACCACATAGTCAAAGCCCTGGCCGACTTCCTTCAGCAAGCGCTCGCTCGTGTAGTATTTCGCTGTAAACTTGAGAAGTATGCGGCCGCAGTTTGCATATGCATATTCGTGGTTCTCGGTCTGCACTCCGATGCGCGTATCGTCCTGCTCGACTAGCATCTGCATGCCGATTGCGGGAATGCTGGACGAGGGAAGTTGACCGCGTGACGCTTGGTTGATGCCAGAGATGTCGTTGATGTCGTTAGTGAGCGACTCGTCCTCTTGAAACACGTACTGCGGCATCGTAGGTGTTTCCATGGGCTTAGGCTCTGGCGCGTTTGGGATCGGATCGTACTCGACGACCTCGCCCGATTGATCGTTTAGCGCCTCTGCAGCGAGCCCGTGTCCACGTGCCGTAATGTATTTCGCAGTGAGTGTGCGATTGAGGAATGCGGCCTTAAGCGTTTTGTTTCGGTTGTACTGATCTTGCGACGGAATAATGTGCGTGATCGTGCTTTCCGAGTTGTACTTACCGCCGACCTTAATATCGTCGAATTTGATAAACGGAATTTCGTCAATCGGCAGCACGCCGTCTTTAAGGAGCACGCCATTTGCCGTCACAATATGGCGCCCGGCCGGATGCTTCCTTGAGGGATGCTCATAGTAGCTGATCTCGATCGCTGTGTTAGGGATCGTGTCGCTCGAGCCTTTATCCATCGTGCCAGAGCTAAACGAGTTCACACGCATCTCGTAAGAGAGCGACTTAACCCAGCATCCCTCTTCCTTAACCAAGTGCCCGCGCTCTGGCCATTGCTCGCGGAAGTAAGTCAGCGGCCGCACATTGGCTTGAATGAAGTCAGTAACCTCGTCCCAGTTTTTCGCGAGCGGATCAGGGAAACACTGAAACGCTGACACCACGTCAACGCGCTTATCTCCGTCGGTGATTAGCTGAGGCGGCTTCCCGTCTTGCGCAGGCACTATGTTTTTTGGGCCTAGCGATGGATCCCAGGTCACTTTCAAATACGCGTGGCCGCACTCCATCGTCCAAAGCAGAAGCTCTTGGCGCTTCTCTGCGATGTGGGCATAGTCCCAGTCCTGCAGAATGACCGCTTTCCCAAGGCGCGCGGCCTCTTTATCGGCGTCATCGCTAGACTTCGGGCGCACATCCCAGCGCGGCTGGCTCTTGCAAAGCTTTGCGAGCTTGTTTTGCACCGTCGGCAGCACTTTGTTTACGTGCACGCGAGAGCGGTTAATGTGCGCAGGCAGCGTATTAATCGGAATGAACGAGCGAGAGACAATGTCGAACTCAACACCGTCAATGCCAGAGAGATATGCAATATTACGAAGCCAAACGGCCTCGGCAGCTGCTCTCGCAGGACTGCTCATGCGCTCTTCGAGCTTTTGGCGCACGAATGAGCACAGATCCTTATCGTCTTGTAACTGATCGTCAGCGCTCGATAGCTCGACCGGTTGGCCTGCAACGAATTGGCCAAAGCGCTTGAACGCAGAATTTAGAATATCGCCAGCCAGATCGCTTCAATTCTGGCTCTTCACTTTTTGACTACGGGCTAGATGCGAAAAACTTGGTTAGCTTTTGCAGCTTGCCCTGCGGCGTAGTCGTCAACGAACGGAGTCGGATCTCTTTTCTCAGGCGGCGCTGCTTTAAGCGCCTTTTTGCCCATTACCCACTCGCTAAAATCGCGAGCCATGAGCTTTCCCGATAACTGCGCAATCAAAAACTGCTGAGCGATCACAATGCCAGAGAGCACAATGACCGCTGCAATCTCTACCGTCACTTAAGCCCCTGAAAAAGCATGCTATCAGCCGAGCGCGCATCAAGTCTGCG
>Ga0075464_10000379_pt1 | contig 19318 bp, 24 predicted proteins | sample DEB19_08_DNA_5_FD_75068 | JGI IMG/M metagenome (GOLD analysis project Ga0075464, IMG submission 75068) | Aqueous microbial communities from the Delaware River and Bay under freshwater to marine salinity gradient to study organic matter... | ecosystem: Environmental > Aquatic > Marine > Coastal ...
CAGCGTCACTACATCGTTGTCGATAGTCCAAGTCGCACCGCTTGCGCTTACCGTGATCTCTCCTTTGTCGCCGTCTGTTACTCCGCCTGCCGCCGTCCATGTGAGTGTGCCAGCGCCGTCTGTGGCAAGCTGGAAGCCATTTGTGCCGAGTGCGCTGGGGAAGGTGAGACTTTGCGGGAAGGTGACTGTCTTGCCTGCTGTCACGTTGAGCGTGCCATTGGCGCTGGTTGGCGTTGTGCCGGTGTCGTTCTGGTTTGGCTCGATCTGACAAAGCAGCGGCCCAGTAGCGATGTCGTTTGCGCTGTCGGTGATCTGGATGGCCGCGTAGCTCTGCGAGGTTGCCGTTGCAAGCCACGTTTGCAGCTCCGAGCTGGCAAGCTCGACAACAAAAGTGAAGACGCCAGAGGCTTCGGTCGCGCTGTTCACTTGGATCAAGAAGTCGCCGTTCGGATCGTCCGCGTCTTTGATGCCGAATATCCACACCGGAGTAAGCGCAGGCGTGAACAGCACGCCGTTGTTTGATAAGCGGAAAACGAAGTCAATCGTGTTGCCTTCGGTGAGTTTCAGCGGTAGCTGGAAACGACCGCTCGTAAGCGAGGTCATCCACCGCATCCGCGTTTGGTCGTAGACGAAGCTGATCTGGCCGGCGGATGGCATGGGTATTAGGGTGAGACGGCGCGGACGGTGACGATGCAGGCTGCTGTATTGGCGCGAGCGCCCCACGTTGTCAGCGCGTTGTTTGGTATGAGAGCGATGCCGCCTCCTACGGTCGCGGATCCCGGTGCGAGTCTGATGCAATAGGTTGAGCCGCCGTCGCTCGACACCTCGACGTAGTTGGTGACGTCAAGGTTTTGCAGCATAAACACGCCAGGGTTGGTGCCGACTTCTCCAAAGACCAGCGCTTCGTAGCTGGTGCCGATGCTTTGCGTCAAGTCGCTACACTGAGAGCCTGTGATGGTCTTTTCTGTCGATGGCACAACGGACACCTGAGCCAGTGATTTTAGGAAGTCGAAGCGGACGGAGGCGGTGTATTCGTTGGCCATGTGCGGAGTCTAGTTTTTAAGGCTTGAAAGTCAACTAGAGAAAAGCGGTGATGGTGACGGGCGATCCGTTGAGGGGATTGCCAGAGCCGTAAAAGCTTACCCAGCGCAGATATATGTTGCCGCCATAGACGCGATAGCCGACGAAAGCGATGTCAGCTGTTTGCGCTCCAATATCGACAGCGCATGCTGTGCCGTCTGGCCAATTCACTGCCGCACTTATTTCTGTCGTGTTGCCTGATGGGTAGTTTATGAAGTCAATCGGGTTGATGACTAAAACCTCTTTCCCGCTTTGATTGATCTCAGTCCCGAGAACCACAATGCTCCTTGTCCCGCCGGGATTGTCAACGATGCGGGCGGTGTCGGAGTCAACTAGATGTGACTCTTGGACAGTCTTACGCGTCTCCTCAATGATGTCTTTGAGGTCTAGGTAGCTCGTCTTCAGATTGACTGACGGAATATTTGGAACGTCCATTTTACTCCTCTCTGAATCGGATAGTGACAACGTCCTGACATTCGTAGAGGTCTTCGCCTGCTACAATCTGGTTGCAGCTTGTTGTCGTTGTATTTTCTGTCTCAGTAGGCTCTCTAAAATAGAACTTCTTCAAAGACCTCATCACAGAAGGTGACTTTTGAAATATCGCGCCAGTCGCGGTTCTATATTCAATTTTATAGATTGTCGGCTTGAATCCAGCGGCTGGTTTCCCGTAGGTCGCAGACGAAGGCGGCGCTATAGAGATGTATCTGGTTGTAGTTGTTCGCGTGGTGTAGCTATAAATTTGCGTGATGTCACCGTAGTTAGTTGTCGTAACTTTAGTTATGATCTGATTCTGCGTCGTGAAGCTGATGATCGGCTCAGGGATTCCGTCGAACAGTCCTTTGTAGTTTAGCGTGACGGTTGGGTAAGTATGATCCTTATCGTCGCTCCAGCTTTGCAAGTAAAAAGTCTGTCCGTTGTAGCTAGTCGTGTCTCCTACGTTGAGCGAGTTGATGTAGGCAATAAGTCCCGGCTGCGCGCCAGTGAGTTCCCGCGTCAGCGTGTCAATGCCCCAGTCGCTTTTGCTTGCTACTGGTAAAACCTTGTCCTCGAAATCGTAGCCTGGTCCGCTGCTGGGTTTGTAAATTACTGTTGGCGCTGGCATAGGTTAGTTTCCGTTGATCCCTTTTTCGATTTTCTTCAGAGCTTCTACCATGTCTTTCTGCTGTTCTTTTGCTAGCTCCTCCTGCTTTTTCGCATCAAGCTCCCTTGCTTTTGAGTCTTGAAGCTCCTTTAGAGCTTTTCCAACGCCGCGCTTAGTTGACAGTGACTCTGGCGGTTTCTTATCAAGAACACCTTTGCCTCCTACTTTGCCTATTTTTAATCCTTCCTTTTCAAACTTGGGATTCTCAGCCCTATCCATTAACCTATTGACCTGCTTTTCCTGCCTAGTTAGCTCGCGATCAGGGTTTCCCATAAGCGCATTACGAAGACTGGTTCTCGCGTCATTTGTTCTTTTTTCTGCTAACGCTGTGTCCTCTTGCGCCATCTCTAGTGTTTTCGCAGCAAGCTCAACGCCGGCTTGGCCTGCCTCTTTTTTCTTTTCATCTGCTCTTTTTTTTTCGTAAGCAACAATAGTTTGATGCTTTTCCATTTCATACGCTTCCTCTTCCGCATAGAACTCTTTAAGGTCTTGTTTTTGCTTTGCTGTTCTGGCCGCGTCAAGATCAGCCTGATAATCATCAACCTTTTCCGCGTTAACCCTCTCGTTGGTCATTAGGTCTAATCCCGCCTTCGCTTCAGCAGCAAAACGATCTGCAATTAGTTTTGCTTCTTTTGGGTCAGCAATTGATGTATTTGGAAAAATCTCAATCCCCTCTTCGTTATACTTTGTCGGGTTTTCTGGCCCGAAGTATTCTGGCTTTTCCGCTGGTGGCGTGTAGCTCGATGGCCTTCCCATCATAGCTCCGCCCTGTATAGAAGGATTGTAGACAGTTGAAGTTCCGGCTTGCTCTTCTATCCCCTTGGGCTTCGCTAGTGCAAGCAGCGCCTGTGCTGCGTATGCTTTTGCTTTAAGGACGGCGGTGTCCCACGCATTTCCAATGTCATCAATAGCTTTGACCTCTTCGGCTGACAGGATTTTGATCTTAGAAGCATTTTCCGCAAAATCTTTGCTTCCACCCTTTAGCGCGGCAACAAAGTTGATTTGATTTTTCCCAACTAATTCAAGCGCAGCAGCGTATGCTGCTGCTGGGTCGGTCGCGTTTTTAAGACTGTCTGCAATTTTTAGAAGTATCTTATCTGGCGAGTCATTGGCTATGCTTTCAAACGAGATACCTAAAGCGTCAAAACTAGCTCGTGCTGTTCCGGTGTCCTCTTTAGCCTGCTGAATAGACGAGATAAGGGTAGCCATACCCTTTGTGAACTTCTCAGCACTTACACCAGAGCCAGCCATTGCCCCTTGGTAACCCTGTAAAACCTCAGTGTTAATTCCGAGTGCTTCGGCTTGGTCGGCTAGCTGACCACCGAAATCTAAAATAGCCTTACCTGCACTGACTACAGAGCCTACAGTGAACGCCGCTGCCATGCTAGCGCCGATGCCCTTGGCCATACTAGAGAAGCTGCCAACCAGTGATCCCTCCACGCGCTTCCCGCCTTTCTCCATGTTTTTCAGCCCAGCTTGGAACTGGGTGTCGTCTAGTTCTGTCTCAAAGAGAATAGCCATTACGCGGCCTCCTCTCCTACCGCGTCCGCTACGCGATAACCTGTGCCGCTACATCCGCTGCTGTGAGGTCGCTGCGAACGCCAAGAAACGCAGGCTGCGATAGCTTTCCGTTTTTCGTCAGTAGCAGGTAGCGGACTTCCACGATGTCTCCGACTTTCGGCCAGGCGCCGGCAAAAGGAAACGAGCAGCGACCAAAGCAGCCGAGTCCGACCGTGCCTTTCGCTATGTCGAGATCCGTCACAAGAAAGCTCGCGCTTTTCAAAAACTTGAATTTCACCCCAACCTCCGTGCGCCCGTTGAGATAAGCTGCATCGCGCAGTTTGAAGACCAGCCCCTCGCCCCTCTCCGCTCGCACAGACTCCAGCAGCGAGTGCTTGTCCTCGGCCAGCGCCTGACGCACCAGCCGAAAGGGCGACACTTCGGCCAGCGCCGCGAAGCGAGCCGCCTGCGGGAGCGCCGTCACATCCGCGCCGTTGATTGAAATAATGTCGAACGCTACGAACTCGTCCGCGATCCACTCGCCGTCCAACAGGAAGTCCAGACCGCTCGTCAGCGCTACCGCCGCCACCGTGTCCGGCAGCGCCCTTGCCTCGCCCTGCCGATTGTGCGCGGTCACCACTGCCCCGGACTTCTTCACCAGCATCCGCTCGCCGTTGAGCTTCTCCTGCGCGCACCACGCATCGTCCACCAGAAACGCCTTGGCGTTGCTGGTTTCGGAGAGGAGTGCAACTTTCATTTGGCATGTATAAAACGGTTTGCATGATGTGGAAAGCTTTATTTTACCTTGGCGTCGGAATTTTTTCGCAGCGTTTTCTCCATCTCTCTTTGCAGATACTGCTTCATGTCTGCGATTTGATTTTGGATCGCTAGGTTTAGCCCAGCAGTGACGATAGCCTCGCGGCGTGCTGGGTTATCCTGTGGCCCTTTGGAAACTGCGTTATTGTAGGCAGCAAACCGCAGGTTGCCTTCCGTTGCAAGCGTTCCATATCCGATACGACCACGCGACGTGCCTACCGGACGAAGACTTCGGTTGTTGTCGCTCCGCTGCGTGTGTCCCATTTCACGGACTGCGGCCAGCCATCCTGCTGCTAGGTAAGCCCTCGACGCATCGCGGGCTTTGAAAATCCTCAGCATCATGGCACGCATGTTTGACGGCGTGTTTTTGATTCCTTGTTTTCTCAGCGCCTTGCCTGCGAGCAGGACTAAAAGCGGCCTTGGCTTTTGAATCCACGTTATCTTTTTTTTGAGCTTGCCCTTGTTCTTTCCCTTAGTCTGCATCTCCTGCGTTCCAACACCGTATTTTTTCCCAAGGTCTTTTCTGATTTGTGCAGTCGTTGTTTTCTTTGTCGTGCTGACCGCTCCTTGATAGCCTTTCGATCCAATCAAAACCTGCACGCTGCGCTTGTTCAAAAACTCTGCTCCAGTCTTTTTTGAAAGAGTTCTATTCAGCTGCATCTGCGCGGTGAACTGGCTTAGATCACATTTGATGCTTACGTTCATACTGTTTCCCCGCTTTCTTCATCGCCTTTGCTCCTAATGCGGCGACAATCGACACCGTGAAAGACCGTGCCGCCGATAGCTCGCTCAAAGAAGTGATTCCACCAGCAGGTCACAAAGCGCATACCGTCTGCTACAGATAGCTCCCATCGGATTTGATGAGGCGTGAGAGATCCGCTGAGGACTGCCGAGATTTTGGCGACGTAGGACGCCTCCCATCCCGGCGTCATCCGTTTGGGCTTTCTGTTCCTGTCTCATCTTTAAGATCAGGCTCGCTTTCAGCCTCTGCAATTTCGATCCAGATAGCGTTAGCGATGGCCTGCACTTCGCTGCCTGCCTTACTGCCATGCAGGACACCGCTGTCGTCGGTGTAGCTGATGCCGATTTTCTGCTCGTCTGCCCATGCTGCGAGACTGAGACGGAACTGCGCGCACCCTTCGTCGCCTCGCGCTCGGTCAATGCGTTCTGGCTTTTGCAAGCACAAGAAAACAAGCATGCCAGCCGACTCAATAGTTGACTCGCCGCCGACGCGAAGCCGCTGGAAAGCAGACTGTCGAGCGAAGCTGAATGGTTCTAGCTTTTTGCCTTTGAAGTAATGCACCACGCCAAGGTCTGCGGATGCTTCGATATTAACTGCGGGTGTTTCTGTTTCCATAAATTATACCTCGACGGCTTTCATGCGCGCATCACGAATGACGGTGCGGCTCGCCTTGTCGCCTGTGGCTTCGCTGCTGCTCGTCCCGGTAGTGTGAGCAATGGCCGGCACGAACAGGTTACCTTTGGCGTCTCGCGCTCGCCAGTGCGGCACTGTCGCTTTGTCCCCGATGAACTGTGTGCGGGTCTGCGCTAGCCTGCGAGCAATGCGGCCTGCGTCCTTTGGATCGGCAGCGATCTCGTTATCCTCATCCACCGCCCCACCTTGCTCGTCCCAGCCTTCGCAGACAGCGGTCAGAACAGCAGACCGCTCGAAACAATAAACGATGTTGCCTGGCTGACCGTTTCGCCATAAGTAGCGCACCGCATCCTCATGGCTCATGCCTTTAGTCTTTTCTGCTAGCGCGTGCGAGCGGATGAACGCCATTGTGTATTTGTTCAGTCCTTTAATGGCAACGCCGTTCTCGTTGGCAAACTGACAGCCAAGAGCGGAAAGCGCGATGGCTAGGGTGAGATTGTCGCAGTGGAAAACCTGCTTCTGCGGTAGTGTTTCTGTCGTCATTGTCTATGCGGTTTTTACGGTTCCCGCTCCGTTAGTTAGTTGGTTAGGTGACTCCGGCGCGAGCTTTGTAGTCGACCGAGAAGCTAACGTATTCGCCTTCGCCGTATCTGATGCTCGCTTTTTCCAAATAAAGTCCGGTGGTCGGAGCGCCAAAGATGCCAGTGATGTTAGTTCCGGTCGGAGTGTTGACAAGCGTGGAATACGTTGCTTGTGGGGAAAACGCAGTGCCAAGCACAGAAAGAAGAAGTGAGCCAGTGTAAGGTCCGGCCACGCCTTTGGTCTTAGTCGCGCCGCTCAGGCTCAAGCTCATTTCCATCGGCCCGTAGGCGACGTTGTTGACGATGCCATCGAAGGATGTTTTCTCTTTGATGAACTGCGGCGAAATATCCACAGTCGCGCTCTCGACATCAACGTTAAGTTCAGCAGCAGGGAGAGCAAAGGCTGGACCAGTAGTTCCGACAAGTGTTACAGGCATATAATTAAGCGGAGAGGATCGGCGCTTTTGGCGCGAGATTCATGGTTGTTTCTGGGTTGTTGATTTGACCGATATATGTGATGAAGTCGCCTGCGGTAAGGTCGCTTGCGGTGACCGTGTAAGCGCCGACGTTGTCATCAAGGTAAACGAATGCGCCAGGCGTGATCTCGCTGGCCGTAAAGCCGTGGGTAAAGTTGGTGTCAGCTAGACAGACCATGACCCTCTGCCCGCTCGCGCAGGAGTTAAGCGCAACGCCGATGGCCGTAGCTACTGCGGCGCTTCCTGTGGAGTCAGCATTAGCTTCGATGACCGTGGAGCCAGTGCTGTTGTATACTGGCTTGCCAATAGTGATAGTGCCGCCTGCCGTAAAGACCTGCACCACCGCGGTGCTAGATGGCAGGATAGAATTGGCGGCAGGAGTAGTGAGTGAGGCCATATGTTTTAGATATAAAAGGTGTTTTGACTAAATGCAAGATAAGTTTCTAGGAGATTGTGACAGGCGCGCAATGAATGGTGACAGTGCTGCGGCGCACGAGCGTGGCCTCTAGCTGCTCTTGTTGCAGCGCCTCGCCTCGTTTGCTTACTCCGTGGACGCGGAGCGCGGCGTTGCCTGTCTCAAGCGTAGCAGCGAGCGTTGGCGAGCCGTAGTAGAAAGGTCGAGTTGCTAGGCTGTAAAGGTTATCTAAGGTTGGCCCGTCACCTTCTCCGACGTTGGCCTTCTGCTCCACTTCGACCTCTAGCAGCACCGCCCATTTCGGCGTGTTAGCCGATCCGATGGTCTGGCTTGTCGCCTCGGCGCGTAGGCGGATGCATGGAATAGGCAGCGTGGTTTCCGCTCGTCCGCTGTTGTCATCTGCTGCTGTAGTGGTCTGGTTGATGCCGCTGCTCGCAAGGTTGATGCGGATGTCCGCAAGCTCGGTCTGGTTAGTTCGCAGCGCGGCAGAGTAAGCGGATTCAACTAGGCTTTCGAGGGTCGGGTTGCTCATCGTTTGGACGGGTCTATTGCGGTGAAAAGATAGATCCCGTTGTTGAGATCGAAACCCTGCATAACAAGCGCAGCAGCGATGTTCGGAAGCGTCACCGAGCATTGCGCCACAGGCAGCACATCAAACGCGCTGGCGAGCATTGTGAACGCATAGTCGCCGCCTTGCGCGAAGCCGTCGATCTGTAGCTCGTCCGATAACGCAGCAACACCGAGGACACAGTTGCCTGTGACGGTGCCGACAGTCGCTTGCCGAGTGCCTAGGTCACCCGTCGCGGTGTCTGCAAGCGTGCGGGTCTGCGCGCTGTAGAGTCGCTCCCAAGCTGCTGTGATACGTGATGACATGCAACAAAAGCGCCCGACCCGTTATCCGAGCCGGGCGCTTTGTAGTGGTTTAGGTGTTGCTACTAGACGCCGCCGATGATGATGGCGAGATGCTCGGGTTTTATCACCGTGATGCCCCAAGCAATGGAGACGTGGTAGGTGTTCATCCGGTAGCCGGGATACATCGCAAGCTCAAAGCTCAGTCCGGTGCGCGGGTCGGTGATCACCTGACGGTCGATGGCCATGTCACCCTGCGGCGGGATGGCCGGCAGACGAGTGGCAAGGACAATGGCGTTGCGGGAAAACGCGCAGTTGCGCGAGCTAGTGCCGAACACAGTGATTGCACGGGTGGCAGCGCCCTGAGCGATGCGAAGGCCGGGAGCGGCTAGCGTGATGGTGTCACCGCTCGCCGGGTTAGCGCCAGCGAAGGAAACACTCGCGACAACGTATTTATTGGTGTCGTTCGCGAAGGTGATGATGTCGCCAGCGGCAACAACTCCAGTCCCAGCGGTTGCGAGAGGAATCGCGGTCTGACCAACCGTGAAGGCCGCGCTGGTCGAGGTGGCTGAAGCCATTGCGCCAGCGGTAGGACGGACTACCTGTGCGGACTCGCGTAGCGCGAAGCCGTAAAGGTCACCGAGCTGTCCTTGACGCAAGAGGGTGGTGTCGCCACCTTCGTTGACCTTGAACAAGTTAGAGAACCCGCGAACAGCTACGCCGCCAGCAGTGGACAGAATAGCGTGACGGTCAGTGCCGGGTGCGCCGTTGTCATCAAGGATTTTCTTAGCTTGCGAGAAGTCGCTGATAAGCGGAGCAGTGTCTGCCGTTGCACCGAAAGCGCGGGACGCACCAGCAGAGGCGGCAGCGGCAATGTCGGCCTCGATCTCGTTGACCGCAGTGCGGAGAGCCTGGGCGATCTGATCCTGCTGGATGGTCAGGTAGCCGGGGCCTTTATCGACAGCCATGATGTCTTCGCCAGACCAAGAGAACCCATACAGGCGGGACTTTGTGATCGTCAGCGACTTGTTGCCGATGCTCTGGTTGAGCGCGGACGGAATAGCCATTGCTGGCACGATGTCAGCACCAGAGGAGTTGACCGGAGCAACGATGGATCGGAGGGTCTGGCCGACCGCAACCATGTCTGCGCGAGAATCTCGAGCAACGGAAGGGATGAAGCCAGTGAGTTCCCGGCTCACCACGTCAAGCGCGGCGTAGGCATCGGGGATCAGGTTGGTGAGCGTGTTGTTGTTAGAAGGAGCAGCCATATGAGTAGTGGTTTATTTTGAGTAGTTGGTGGTGATTTTACTGGGTTGGATTATTCGGTGATTCGTCCGCCTTTTTTGCAGAACTCGCTCTGGTTATAGGGCGAAAGTTTGGTGAATGACTCACGCGTCATCGTGTTGCCTTGCGCGCCGCTGGTGTCGGTGTCAGTCGAGAGGCTTTCAGCGCGGAAGGAGTTTGTTATGATGTGTTCCTTAAACTCCGTCAGCGTTTTGCCGCTGGCGATGAAGTCTTCGACAGGCTTGTTGAGGTCGAACTTGTGCGCCTTAGCAACTACCGCAGCCCAAGCGCGGATATTAGCGATGCGCTTGCGTTCGTTCACTGCGCCCTCTGAGCGAAGGTCGTCAGCGTTGGCGGTGATAGTAACAAGGCTAGAAGCAGTTGCGGCCTCATCAGGTGCGACCTCCTCGGCCTCTTCAATTTCGGGAAGGGTGACGATGTAGCCAGCTTCGCGGAGCAGCGTAATGGCCAGCTCAATGTCGTCTGCGCCCATAGGCTTAGGACTGGCTTCTTCTGGCATGTTTTTGGTTTCCATCGGCATTTTAGGATCGGTCATGGTGTTTGTGTATGTGTGTTGTTTGTGTGTGTCAAATGATTTTTCTCTGTCAGCTAGTTTGCCTGTCACAGACAGCTTGCCTACGCTTGCTGCCATCTTGAGTTCTCCAGTTATTTCGTCAATGAACCCAGCCGCCAGTGCCTCCTGTGCTGTCATCCATGTTTCCGCGTCCATCATCGCGCCGATTTCCTCAGTAGTCTTGCCTGTCTTGCGCTCGTAGGCAGAAGTGAGTGAGCCGCGCACCTTGTCCAGCATGTCTGCCAGCTCGCGCATGTCGCCGCTATTACCAGCGCATAGGCCACTCGGATTATGCACCATCAGCAGCGCGTTTTCTGCCATGCTCACAGGCGCACCAGCCATTGCGATAACGCTCGCCATACTAGCGGCGATGCCGTCGATCCTTACCTCCACGCCGCCCTTGTGTTCGCGGAGTCGGTTGTAGATTGCCAATCCGTCGAACACCTCGCCGCCGGGTGAGTTGATGCGGAGCGTGATCTTGCGCTTGCCGACGTTCTTGATCTGGTCAAGAAACGCCTTGGCCGTGATGCCGTAGCTGCCGATCTCCTCGTAGATGGTGACATCAGCAGATAGTTCGGATTTGTTAGTGATGGTGAACCAGTTTTTCATTGAGTCGTTTGGGTTTTGAATTTTTTCGGCCTGTCGCTCAAACCATTCCCGAGCAGGTGATGGATCGAGCGGGTTGATGCCCCAGAGGTAATGCGCCACTGCGCCGGCGCCCGGCCATTCCTTGTCGTCTGGGTTGCTATTTTTGCCTGCGTCGAGATCCACCGCGTGACGCGCCCCCCATGCGTTTGCCTTGATGATCTTGTCGTCGCTCACCTCACCGCCTGCCATGCGTCGCGCAGCGTCCTTCGTGCCTTCGGTGAGTCCGTCGCCGCCGAAGCCCTCGGCGAGTAGCTCAAGTCCACGCTTGGCTGCGTTGATGATGTAGTCGGGTGGCTTCATTCAGGAGTGCTATCTTCGCCGCCATCTATCGTCTCAGCCGTTTCTGATTCGCCGCCCTTGATACTGCTCAACGTGATCGGCCTACGAACACCGCCATCAGCCGTCCACGCAGCGACTACGTCAGCACTCATTTCCGGCAGCTCAAGCTTTGCGCGCATCGCGGCTTCGACTTCCCGCGACGGCGTGACAATGCCAGCGCGAACAGCAACGCCGAGAATTTCAGTCAGTTCTTTTGTTTCCATGCCTTGCTCGTTTTCTGCCGCCACTGTTACAGCTCCGTCCTCAGTTTCTGTTTCGGTTTCTGCATCAATCGGCCCCTTGGTTGTGTCAGACTCAATGCCGTATTGCTGGTAGATCATCGACGCTTCTTGGATCTCAATGCAGGTCTGCTCTAGGTCGGTGCCTTGCTCGTCGTGGATGCGTTGCGGCGAAGTGAATTTGTTTGCGAGGTCGAGCGCCTTAGCGTTCGCGTCCTTGATCGGATCGACACCTGGCCACCGCTTGCCAGTAAATTTCGGCGCGTTAAACTTAAAGTGCTTCTCGACAGGCAGCGGCACGGCCTTCATCAGCAGCGCCATCTTAAGCCACTCGCTAAAGATGCGACGTTCTGCAAGCGCGATGTCGAACTCTTGCAGGACTGTCCACTGCGCGGTGATGGTCAGCCGCTCAAGTCTGCCGGCAGAGAAGTTGATCTCTGCGTAATTCTGTCCGATAGTCGAGAACTGCGCGCCCGGCAAGCCAGCGCAGATGCTCCGCAGTATCTCGTTGCGAACGTGTCCGGTGTTAGGGTTTGGCTGGTTAGGGTTGAACTCTTTTGCGCGAACGCCGGGAGGCAGTCCATGAGCGCCGCCGGGGTTCATTTCCATCGACAGTCCCTTCATAATCTCAGGGTCTGCGCCTGCTGCGGTGTTGCCGTCTGGCCCGATGAGGTCAGTCTCGAAAAAGACATTGCTGCAAGCGCCGACGCGCATGGCTACGACCACGGCTTCCATCGCCTTGTCGAGCTGGCGCACGCTCGACATAACCGGAGTCGCCCAAGGCACAGGCCGCGTTACGTCTGCGTCATCGTCAAATTTCGCGTAGTGAATGATGTCCTCAGCAGGGATACGGATTGAGTTTTCTGTGCTGTTAGTCGTGAAATTGACAGGCGACATCGTGGCCCACTGTCCGCTCGTTGCCTTGGTGAACCAGTAGGCGACAGGCACCGGAGCGGCAAAGCTCTCATCGTATTCGATGCCGTAGCGGATCGGGTTTTGGTTCTTCTCATTCAGTCCGTTGAGGTAGTAGTTACACCACTCCGCGTTGATGTGCTGGATCTTAAAGCCGAACGGCTGATAGCGTGAGTCGCGGATGAGTCGGATAAAGTGGTCACCGTCCCGAGCGCATGACTTCAGTCGGAGCTGTCGGGATTCGTTGTAGTTTATTCTGCCTGTCACCGTGCAGTTTTCGCGCAGCTGCCACTCGGCCCATTTCTTTTCGATTAGCTGATTCGCAAAGGTGTCAAGCTCGCCAACTTTCACCGAGGACTTGCCTTTGATTGTGTGGATCAGTTTCTCAGCCTTGAACTTCGCGCCTGACTTGCTGGCAGTAAAGCGCAACACATCGTTGCGCCTGGCTTCTGCGCGTTGCAGCGCGTCCTTTTCTTCCTCGCTGTAGATAATGCGATCCTCAGTCTCTTTGATCATCATCCGCAGCGTGTAGCCGGTCGGCCCGATGACGTTCGCCGCCAGCTCCTGCCCGTAGCCCATGATGAAAGGATTCTCCCGCCAGAGGTTGCGCGAGAACGCCCGCAGCTCCCAGTGATTGCGATATAGTTCGGCATCGACACCGATGCGATTCGGTCGCCAGTCAGGCGAGATTTTCTTGAGCTGCTCGATTAGCTGCGTATATGCGCGAGGCTGTCGGATTGGCTCGTCCACGACCTGCACAGAATGACCGTTGCGCGCGCCGTTGAGTTTTGCGGTTCTTTTGCTCATGTAAAATATGGCCTTATGCTACGGGTCGGAGCGTCTCCTCGCAGTCCTGCTGCAATGGCTTTCTCGGAAGCCAGCTTGGCCTCTAGGTTGCGGATTGTGGAGAGGAGCATCGACTGATTCTCCTTCGTGAATGACTGACCATTAAACGACACTGACACCTCGGGATTCGCCAACAACGTAAGCAGCGCCGTATTCGCCGCGTCGAGCTGTAGCTGTGTCGTGCTTGCGGTGATAGTCGTGGCGTAGTTTGCCAGAACCGTAAAGTCGCCATCCGCTCCGCTGGTCACGTCGCCGCTTGCGATCTCGGTGCAGCGTACCGCGTATGTCCATTGTCCCGCTGCCATCGCGGCAGACTGTGTGGCCGTGATGACGAAGGCAAACGAGCTGCCGCTAGCGGTGCCGGTCGAGGTGACAGGCGCAACGCCTGCGCGGTTCAGCACAAGCACAGCCGTAAACGTAGTAGCAGGGCAAAGCGAGAAGCTGAGCAGCAGTCGCGTAGTGTCGCCGCTGGTTATCGACTGCGGGAAAATTGTAAGCGGAGCAAGTGCCATTGCTCTGCTTTTACCTTATGCTGTCAGATTGTCAACGTGTGTGATTTGAATGAGCAAAGCTAAGGGCGGCACCGTTTCCAGTGCCGCCCTTGTGATTGCCGCGCCGCGCCATGCCGTGCCACGCCTAGCCACGCCACGCCAGGCCCCGCCAAGCAAACTGCTACCGCCTCGAAAGGCGGCAGTGTGTTTGCCGCGCCATGCCGAGCCCCGCCATGCCTAGCCACGCCGTGCCGCGCCGGTCTGCGCTACTTCAAAAGTTTTCGTGCCTCGCCTACTGGCAGCTTCATCAGAGCCAGCCGAGTTGCCATTTTGGCAAGAAGTGATTCGTGGCGGTCGCGGTCGCGCTTTTCCAGAGTATCAAGGCGCGTATTTGTGCCGAGGATGAATCCACGACTCAGCGCATCAAGTGCCTGTCGAGCGTAACTACCCATCACGTTTGCGTTGGACTCAGGCGGAACGATCACGAACTGATTGCCCTTCTGGCCTCGTCCGGTGATGTAATATCCATCCTTTTCCAGTTCTCGACGGATGGCTGACATGCCAAGTCCGAAGTTCATTTCGTCGCGCTTTGATCTCAGTTCATCCTCGAAAAACTTGGCGTCGAACACAACACCGTAGCCGATGCCGGTTTCGCGCATTTTGTCGAGTGCGTTTTTCCAGAGCGGAAGCCTTACGACTTCGCCTGAACTATCTTTTTGGTTTTCTGTGTCTGTCATAAAACTGTCCGGTTATTAGCCGGATGATTGTGCCACGCCGAGCCCTGACAAACCTTGCCCAGCCAGGCCCTGCCAGGCCAAGCCGCGCAAACTGCAACGGCCCCGAAAAGCCGCTGTGTGTTTGCCTTGCCGAGCACCGCCGGGCCAAGCCGTGCCCATCCGCGCCTTGCCCCGCCCACTACCGCGCACCCTTTCGGATGCGCGGTGTGTGGACTTAGCCACGCCGAGCCAGACCAAGCTATTCCGCGCGCTGCCATATTTGGAGTCGCTCGTCATAGCCTTGTCCATTTAGGACACAAGGAAGCGCCCAAACTTCGGACGCCATCCGCCAATGCCGCTAAGACGGCCCGCCAACTCCAGCGCCTCACGCAGCGATTTCTCGGCGACGATGTTTTCGTCAAACTCGATTCCAAAGCTGATCTTCCATCCGGTCGGCATCATGCACCGCACTTTCCAGATCAGCGCGCCTGTCTTTGGTGGCACCTTGGCTGGACATTCCAGACGAAAGTCTGCGTCGGCATAGTAGGCGTCCAGGCTGTTGTGTTTGATTTCCGTCTCAATCACTGCCTCTGTCTCGGTAATGATGACAGCCCGGTCGATGTCCTTGCCCTTTTTAGCGGCGGCAGCGCCGTTGCGAATGCAAGCGAGCAGGCAGGTGTCAGGAAGGAAGAAGCGTTTTTCCTTCGTGTCCCAATAAGCAGATGCCTCCCAGTCGCCGCGCTTTTGCTCGTCGGCTAGTTCAGCCATGCGGTTTTCGTCGCCTTTCTTGCGCGCTGCCTTGAGAAGTCCGTTGACGCGCCGAGAGTTTACGGCGAATGGGTTGGCGATCTCCACGGTCTGCGGATTCGACATGATGAGCGGACGGATGCCCGTCCAGGTTGTTGTGATGGATTTCATAGTTTATTTGCTTTGTGCCTTTTCTTCCAGCGCCTCGCGGGCGATGTCGGTCAGGCGGATTTTGCGCTTCTGCGCTTTTTTCTTTAAGTTATCCCGAGTCTCCGAAGTGACGCGGGTGTTGATACTGGCGTTGAGCTTTTTCATTGCGCCCATGTATCGCGCACGTTTCACATTCGCGCAACAGTTATTTTACAAATTCCATCCGCCTGGCGCTTTTCCCGAAAACCACGCAGACGGCGCGGCCTGCGCGGGCGCATCTGGCCGGGTCTGCGCGAGATCCGCCTCGAGCGCGTCAAAATTCCAGCGCCTCAACATGAACACCGCGAGGTTGCCATAAGCGCAATCGAGCGCTTCGTCGCGCTTGCCCTCGTTGTTGCCGTAGCGCCTCACCTCCTCGCCGCCCTTGTATTCCATCACCACGCTGTCGCTGGTTAGCTGCTGGAAATAATTGGCGTCGTAGCTCATCGGGTGGTGCATGTAGCCACTAGGAAACGTGCCGTCCTCGTTAGGGTCGAGCCGCAGTCGAGTGTAGATCAGATCCTTGCCTGCCCATGCGCCAATCGGGATGCCTTTGATGTTGCGATGGATGGATGCCATCTTGCGCGGGTTGATCGGAGCGCCTTGCTGCCCAACACCTTTGGACAGCATAAACTTGCCCATAAGCTTAGGAAACGTCTGGCTTAGTCGGTAGGCTTGGAAAGCCCAGTCTCCCCACTTACCGGCATCTACAAAGCACATCGACAGCTCAAGCTCCGCTCCGTCCTCTCGCTTGAATTTGCGTTGTAGCTCTGTCATCAGTCGGTGCCATACGCTTCCCGGCTGTATGTCGAGCGGGTTTCCATCGAGAACAAGGTAGTCGAGTCCCCAACTTTGCTCGTCTCGCGCCCAGCCTTTCCACTCTAGCTCCAAGCGGTTGTTCTGGATGTCTACAAAGCAGGTGACAAGGCTAACAGCTTTCGGTGCGAGCGTATAGTTTTCGCGTATTTTATAGAGGCGCTGCCAGTCCGGTGGCTTCTCGCTTTCTTCGGTCGGGTCGAATGGCTCTGCGTCCACAGTGTTTACCAGCGGTCGCATGGCGCGCTTAGGATCGGCGCTGGCAGCTACTGCCATCTCTTCCTCGGCAAGCTGACCGAGATAGCCAGCCGGATATTTCATGTAATCCACTGGGTGCGGCCATAGCATTGAGTTAGCATGAAATCCGCGTCGGCCTCGAAACTCATTGCGCGGTTTCCAGTTGTCGAATCCCTGCTTGTGCGCCATCGCGTAGCGGTCGGAGTCTGTAAGTAACTCTAAGCAGCGTGGACATTCAAGTCGAGCGCCTTCTGGTTTGCCCTTGTCATATCGCAGCATCTTTCTATGCATGACAAATGGCTCGCCGCCGCATCGGACACATGTCACATGCCACTCGTTCCAGTCGCTGTTCTCTAGGTCATTGATGATTCGAGAATGACCGCGCAGCGATGGGTATGATGCAGACACTCGAATCGTGTCGGGATATTCGCTGCCGCGTTTCCAGAAGATTTGAACCTGATCGCCTTCGTCGCCTTGCTCCTGCTGGATCGCGTCCTTTTCGTCAATCACAAGGAAGCTGCCCTTTGCTCTCCTTAGTTCTCCAGGTGCGTTCGCGCCGAACATCGTTATGAGTCCGCCGGGAAACGCCTTGTGCAGAATGGTGTTTGAAGTAATGCGACGATTGCCTTTCGAGCCGTAGGCGTTGAGACAAGGCGTGGTGTCGAGCAGTTCGCCGCATAGGTTATCTTTTGAGAACTTCTCCACCTGTCCCGTTGTCGGCATCATGTAGAGAATCCGGCGCGGTCGCTGATCCATTGTGTAGCCTATGGCAAGCAGGATGACTGTAGACTTTAGACCACGCGAAAAAATCGCGTAGCTTGTCTCGATCACGCGACGGTCAAACATGCTCTGATACATCGCGCGTGTGTATGGCGCGAAGTCCCACTTGAACCGTCCGCCATTTGGCAGGCGATAGACTTCCTCTGCCCACTCTTCCGGCGTCATCCGCGACCACGGCGCAAAGCATCGCGCGTAGCTCGAAAGCCACGACGCCTCGATTTTCTCTACCGATAGCGTATCGCTCACAGCTTTGTAAGCTTGGCCGGCACCTCGCGCAGTTCGGTGAATATGTCGCGGATCAATTCAGCAGATAGCGGCTTACCTTCGTGAGACTTAAGTAGTCCAGCGATGTTGCTGAGGCTAGCTTCGTGGATTGATTCAACGTCTTCTTTCGGCCAGCGGTCGCCGCGCGTCACTTCCATTTCGAGGTCAATTTGCTGTTTGCGCGCAATGGTTAGCTGCCGCGATGCCTCTGCGCTCGTAATTGTTGCGCCGATTGCATCTTCTGTTGCGCCGACATAAATGATCTCAAGAGCCACCTTCGACTCGTAGCGTTTCTGCGACTGCTTCCCAGCTTCATACGGGACGCCCTGCAGTTTTTTTTGAATTGTCTTTCGTTCCTTGCCAGTCAGCTTCGCCAGTTCGTGGATATTAAGTCGGCGCAGGTCGAAGTCTTGAACTATGGGATTGGTAGTGGTTGTCATTGGCTTATCTTTGTTTGGGTTTCCATGCTTTGGAGTAAATGTGGGAATCAATTCCTTTTGCTGTAAAGACTGTCCCTCCTGTCAGTAGGTCAACCTCCGAAGATGTCATGCCTGCACCTTGCCTAATTTGATCGGGACTAGCTCCAGCATCGATCAATCTGCGCACCACATCCGACAAGCGCAGCGCTGCATGAGTGCCTTTGGCTCGGTTAATACGGATCGTCAGCAGCATTGCCTCGATGATGCCTAGGCGAACATCTACAGCGGGAAGCATGCCTTTATGTTTAGCCATCAACGCTTGCGAATTATGACTCAGCCACCAGCGATGGAATCCGTCCAGGATGATGCCTGCATTGTGAAGAACAGGCTGCACCCATCCAGTTGTTAGGATGGAGTTTTCAAGCAAGGTAATTTCTGCTCGCTGAATTACGTTGGGGTTGTAGTCGTTGGCTGTAAGGCTTGACCAGTGCATCCATTCGACGCGGTTGATCGGGTCTGACGTTTGCGCGAGACGGCTTGCATCTTGCGGAATATGCCGCCCGCTCTTATCTGCAAAAAGATATGTCTTATCGGATATTGTTTCGGACTGCGTTGGTGTAAATTCCATAATGTGTTTGTGATCGTCTCCGCCTTCCATAGTCGTGGATGACCAGCTAGCTTTGCGCGGCAGTAGGTAAGCAGACCGTCGAGGTTTTGTGGCAGTTGCTCAAAGCTCAAGTCCGCTACTATCTGGTGGTAGTAGCGCACATGCTCGACTACCTCTGGAAAAATCGCAGTCATACGCTCATAAAACTCCGGTTCGATCTCTGCTAGGGTTCGGCTGTCTTTCATGGCCTCTGCACTCAACGCGTGATGCACTCGGAGCCGTCGTCCTGCCATCGCCTGCGCGTCGTAGGTGCGGCAGTATTCCGTGTTGCTGTCCTGCAAAAACTTGAAAACGTCCGCTTCGCTCCAGTCGTAGATTGGCCGGCCAATCTTAACGCGTACGCTCGCGTCAGTCGCGGCCAGCTCAGGCGTTCGCCAACAATTCAGCACCGAGCTTCTGCGCGTGTTGCTTTCGTCGGCCCTCAATCCTGTCAGTAGTATGATGCGCTCACCTGGATATTGCGCCAGAACATAACGATACCAAGCCGAGCCACGATGACCAGCAGCCGCGCACCGGATAGCGTGATCTGGCATCAGTCGGATGTGTTCGCGTTTTGCATCCCATTGGCGAAAGGTCAGCGACTGACCCAATATCCAGCGAGTTGCTTCTTCTTCGACGCAGAACCATTTGAGTCGGCACCACGGTTCGCGCCGGATGCCATCGACGAATTTTACAACTGAGTCAGGAATAACCTCTTGATCCTTGAACACCGCGTCCACGGTGCCAAACATCTCACGACATAGAGCAAGCACAGCAAGCGAATCCTTGCCGCCACTGAACGCCACGACAAGCCGCTGCCCGCGAGCAGCTAGCGAGGCGAGACGATCCCGTGCAGCCTCCAACACGTTGCAGTCTATCGACTCAGTTCCGGGTATGGCCATCGTTTAGGGGTGTCACTTATACCGGGTATGGCTACCGGGTATGGGGACTGCGGAACC
>Ga0075464_10000380_pt1 | contig 19222 bp, 19 predicted proteins | sample DEB19_08_DNA_5_FD_75068 | JGI IMG/M metagenome (GOLD analysis project Ga0075464, IMG submission 75068) | Aqueous microbial communities from the Delaware River and Bay under freshwater to marine salinity gradient to study organic matter... | ecosystem: Environmental > Aquatic > Marine > Coastal ...
CCAGCGCGGCAAGAGGCAACTCTATGGTCATTACCATTCAGGACTATCAAACGGCTATGGGTTGGCTCTTGACAGCCGAAAAAGAAATGCCTAATGTGTTTCTTGAAATGACCGGACGTGGGGACCACCAGATCATCATGGACCTTCATATGTTTGCCTTTACCGACTACCATCGGAATGGGCGGAAGCCAATCCATGCGGCAAGACTTATGAGCTTCCTATCCACCAAGTGTGAAAGCTGGAGGGTCCCTAAGATCTTGGAGCTGGCCCTCGGCTCTGGAGTCTTCAAACGTGTCGCCGGCGAAACCGATCTTTACATTCCACAACCTAAGGACCAGTTCGGACTATGACCCAAATCCCTGACCCTCTGGCGGACCTCAAGGTCCAGGTTCTGAACTACCAGAAATTTATCAAAAGTGTCCTCCACCGACGGCTGTTCGGAGTCCGGGACTTTGACCTGGAAGATGAATACAGTGCTTTTCTGGTCCAAGCCTACAGCTGCCTTTCTGGATTTGATCCGAATAAAGGAAAGCTCGGAACTTGGATAATCTGGCAGCTCAAGTCCTACGTTAATAACCGGTGGCAAGGCCTAACGGCGAACAAACGCCAAGGTTATACGTTCTCCCTGGAGCAAAGCCTGGACAAGGACTCGGAGGAAGGTCAGAACGCCACCGATCGGGAGATTCTTTCCGCTTTGACCTTAGAGCCTCTGGACGAGAGAACCGCCATCCTGAAGTTCTTCCCGGAAATGCTGGACATTCTGGAGCCGCGCTGGAGGGAGGTCCTCCAACTCCGGTTTGTGGAGGAACTCACTCTGGCCGAGGTCGGACAAAAACTCGGTGTCGGGGCAGAACGGGTCCGCCAAATTGAGACCGTGGCCCTTAAGCGAATCCGGGTCTTTATTGGCCTAGAACGGCCGAGTATTGATCGCCGACGTCGCCAAAATTACGTCCAAACATGTCCGTCCCCGCGTCCCGTGCGCGCCGTTGTGCCGAGCGAAGGATAGAACTCAGGTCCAAACCCCGAACCGCGCTCATCCGGATGATGTCCTCCATGAGGTCCTGATCCTGGCGAGTCATAGCTTGGAAATAGGCCTCCCCAAAGAGGCTGATCTGGGCCGTGCGCTCCTCCTTATCCTTAATCATCCGATCATACAGGGCATACTCCCGCTCGATGTCCGTGCTGGTAAAGCCCATGGCATAAAACCACCGATCCATCGGGCTGAGGTCATTGACCATCGGATAGCCCGTCCGTGCGGAGTTAAGGGCATCATCCATCACCACGTCATAGGTCCGGTAGAAGCTCCGGGGGGCGAAGCTCTGGAGCATTTGCTGGCGGAAGACCGGGTCCTGCCAAGGGTCAATCCCCAAGGTTGCCGCGTCGTCCCATCCACGCCCGACCGCCCGGGCCATGTTTTTCATCCGTTCCATCGCCACGGTCGTGAAAAGAAACTCCACGTCATGGGCAAAGTGACTGCCCGGCGCGGCCACGTTTCCGCTGAGACTTAGCCCCATCGCCGCCGGAAGTCCAAACGCAATCCCGTTCGCCCCATCCCCCATATTCGTGTAGAGGTACTGCATCAGGTCCTGGTTGGCAAAGGTCTCTGTGGTCCAATCGAGAGCCCCGGCCAAGCCCGGAACCGCCATGAGACCGCCAAGCCCGGCCATAGAACTGGTCGCCATAAGCAACGGCGCGAAGTTACCCTTTGCCGCCAGACCAGTATAGTCCGCCAGCGCAAACAGGTAGTGCATCATCCAGTTCTTAAACCCACCGAACAGGCTCCCCACCGGAGTGGTGAAAATCTGGGGCCTGTCCGCCGTGGAGTACATATAATTCGTCCTCCGGACGAAGTTCTGGACGTTCCGGAAAAGCTGTTCCGGGGTGAACTCCACCCCACGGATTTTGGCCAATCTCTCAAACGCATCCAGGGCCATTGCCGCGCTGTAGGTCCGGGCGAATTTCTCCGTTTGTGCGGGCATAGCACTAGACAGCGCCCCGAGCCACTTAACAAAGTCCTCCGGCCCCTTAACCGCATCAGAAATCTGGGTCACCCGAGCCCGGTTCTGACCGAGATATTCCTCTGTATAGCGCGGTCCGAGGTCAGCGTCCTGGGCAAGCCGTTCAAAGACCTCCCGCTGTAGTTCCGAAGGATTCTTCAAAATCCCGGTCGCGCGCCACAGGCTTCCAGGACTATGGTACATCGCGGTAATCCCGCGCGGCTTGCCATTCGCCCCAGGAGTCGGGAGATAATACGCCATCCGGGCCAGATCATCATCCGCACTTGCCAGGATGTTAGAGATTTCTGGCAAGCTGGTCTGGAACAAACTTGTGACGTTCAGAATCGGGTACCCGATATTCCCCATCCCAAAGCTAAGATGATGCAACGCCTCATTGACCTTGTGAACCAGGGTCGTGGCACTGTTCACCCCGAGGACTGGGGCCAACGCACGGTCCAGCACCCGGTTCTGCAACCGGTCAAAAGCCCCGGTAACCCCTTTCAAGGCATTAAGCCTTGTGTCTAGGATTTCCGCCGTGGCTGGGTCCTGACGTAGGACCTTCTGATGCTCTGAGTGTGTGAGCGCCGCGCCGACACGGTCAGCCAAGTGCCTGGTCCGAGCCGAATAGCTCCGATCAAAGGCCTGGATAAGCTCATCGACGTTCTTGATTTCCTCCCGCTCCCACTTGAAACCTCCGACCGAGCTTTGCGGCCGATAAAATCCAGGTGTGAAGAACGCTTCCCGGACGTTCCTCGGAAGCTGCGCGAAGTTCTCATTAGTAAAGTGGTCCCCGATCCGGAAGTCCCTGGTATCAAGCTTGGTGTTCCGGCGCCAGTCAATCCATTCCTGGGCTCTGCGGAGAGCCTGCTCTGCGGACGTTCCAGTTCCGAGCGCGACAACCTTGTTATCGGCATCATAGATCGGATAGTGGTTGCTCCCATCAAAGTGGTGTCCAACTCCGACGTGATTGCTATGAACACTAAGCGGGTCCTCCCCCAAAGCCTTAAGAGTAGTATTCATCTGGGCCACAAACCCAGAGTTAACCTCCATCGCGTATTTTTGGAACTCCTTAGCTGGGCCTTCCGGCCATTGTTCAAGCGGGACCTGGTCCTCAAAGTACAACTTCCGCCACTGTTTAAGGGCCGCCGGGTCGCTCAGAAGCTCTTTGGCTTTGGAGTAGATACTTGCCTGGCCCGGATCGACCTCAGGCTTCCCGAAAACGGCTCCGAGAATGTCCTTGTCCTTGGACAGACCCTGCTTCCCGTAAACCAGTTCCTGCTTCATGGCGTCCGCGCCGTCAAAGATCGCGCGACGCAGTTGGTAAACCATAGCCGCCAGGGGATTATTCCGAAACTGGAACATCGTAGGCTTAAAATACGCCTCAACGATCTTACCCACATTAAGGCCAGGAACGTCTGAGCTTTGGGAAAACCGTTGAGCCAGGGCCTTCGCCGAGTCCACACCCTTTCGGCTGGCCCGAGCATAGGCCCGGAAGTTGTCCGGACTCAGGATGGTCTTCTTCAAGTTCCGGCTGGCGTCCAGAAAAGGTCCAACCTTTGCCGGAAGGTTATCCACCGGGTCCCAAGCCTTCGCGCCGAGCTGTTCCTGAGGACCATGAAAGTCCCAGGGATTATCAACATTCCGCATCCAGGAGTGTTCAGGGAAGAAAAAGTCCGGAACATCAGTCTTGAACATCAAAAATCTGGACTTATTCCCGACCGCCGGAAGCTCGGTCGCAAGAATCCACATCCCGTCATCTTCTTGACGGATGCTCCAAGTTTGACTCTGGCCTGATGGGCTGGTCCGGTCCACGCGGCGAAACCCATGTTGAGTATTGGAGGTCTCCAACCCCAAACCGTGACGGAGGCTCTGGGCATTCCGCGCCCGTTCCGTAGAAAGGTGTCGATAGAACCGGCCCATGAACTCAAAGTTGTCCGGAAGGTCAAGCTGTTGCTGGACCGTGGAAACGTCCCGATCGCTGCCAGGTTGGTAAACCAGCCGTTCCCGAGAACGACCACCCTCATTGGACGTTCCAGGAGTGAACTCCCGGTTGAGGAAATTCCGGGTACTCTGCGCCGTGGGATAAGGCAACCGAACATAGCCTTCGCCCGGCCCGACTTCCTCCTGGATTGCCTCCCGCTTGAGTTGATCCAAAACCCCGAGAACGTCGTTCTCCGCCACGTCCGAACGCTGGCCGGCCCGAACCTGCTCCAACATGGAGGTTGCTTCCCGGCCCCAAAGCTGGACCGGACTTCCCGGGTCAAACCGAGAAATCAACGCATCAAGCTGAGGGGCTTCGGTCAACTCCGGACCAAGCCCATAAAGAACCCGATTCTCCGCAGTCGGGCCGAACATGGTCCGCGCGCCGGCACTCAGAGCTGGACCAATCCCGGGCAAACTGCCGAGAGCCCGCTGTGCCCCTGGACTTGCGCCCAACGCGGAAAGGCCCAGACCAAGACCCTGGCTCAGAATAAAGCTATTGGCGGCTTCCCCGCCTGAGTCAAACTCACCGGCCGCCGCGTCAAACCCGGTAAGACCCAGATTAAACGGTGCCCAACGGGCGGCTTCACCCAGACCAAACCGGAGGGTGTTGTTCGTTCCGCCGAGGCTTGCCGCCCCACGAGTGAGCGCACCAAGAACCCCGGCGCCCTTCCCCGTTAGTCTGGCCCAACCAGCAGCCGGAACCAAATAACTGGCAAGTTCGGCGCCAAGAGCCCAACCAGGGTGTTCTTCTTGAAAGTCCGGAACCCCGGAGAAAATTCCCCAGTTCAGGGCATCTTCTGCCCCCGGAACTCCAATGTTTGCGAGACTTTCTGTAAGTCCGTAGATCGGGCTGAGCGCAAAATTCCCAGCGAAGTCAAACAGATTATCTGGCATTAGTTACCTACAGGGGCAAAACCTTGGTAGTTCTGGAGTACGCTGCTGGAACTGAGCGGGACATACCGCTCATAGTACCGAGCGAGGGCCTGCGGGTCGAGCGGGCGATTACCCCTCGGGCGCGGCGGCTCAGGAATCCGGGTCCCGGCAAGTTCTTCCATCCGTGCGTGGACCGAATTCCGTTGCCGGCTTGCGTTGTTTCCAGCCAACCCAATCTCCCGTTCAATGGTCGAGGCCAGGGCTCTCCGGGCCGTATCGTTTGCCATCTCAACCTGGACATCACCGGGCAGTGCCGAGAACAAAGACCGGAAGGCATTGAACCCGCCTTCCCCGCCACCGGCCGCCGCCATTAGTTGGGCCTGACGCAGAAGCTCCTGCCGATTGGACCACTGAGCGAGCTGAGCTTGGAACTGGGCATTGGCTGCACCCTGCGAAAGCTGAGCCCCGGCGATGTTATAGTTATTCTGGGCCTGGCTCTCGTTCGTGTCCCGTTCATAACGAGACGTCCGGTTCTGCATATCCGTGGCCCAGTTACCATGGCTGGTCCCAAGCTCAGCTTCCGTCACGGCATCGGTCAGGCCTTCCCGGCCCAAGGCCGCCGCGAGAACATCTCTCCGGGCCTGACGACCGCGCTCGGTCTCGGTGTCCCAATAGTTCGTGACGTTCGTTCCAATGTCCGCCGGGGTCATACTGGACGCGGCGGCCGAGAGTGCCCCGCTAAGACGACGGAGCCAGCCCGAGTTCCTGGGATCAGCAGCTTCGGCATCCTGTAGAACGCTCAAAAAGTACGGATCAAGTCGGCCCTGACGGTCCCGCATCCTGGATTCCCGAAGGGCCAGGGCCGGATCATGTTCCATAACCGGGGCTTCCGGCAACGGGATACGATTGGGCATACCGCCGCCCTGGAACTGGGGCATCGGCATATCTTGTCCGGTCAGAGCGGAGAACCCTTCAAAAGCCGGAGGTTCCGGCGCAGGGGCTACAGAAGCCCGAGCTGAGGGGGCATTGAAAAAGTTATACCAACCGTTGGCGATATTCTCCGCTACCGGATCAGGACGGTCGGCATTGTCCGGATGCGGTGTTAAGAATCGCCCAAAGGTATTGTAGGCGTCCGAACGGTTTGGATCGTCCGGGGCCCAAAAGTGAACCGGCCGGTCTGGTTGGCGTGTCCCGTCGGCATTTTGCCATACGCGACGACCACGTTCATCAGTAACCCAAGGCATAGCTTAACCTCCAGCGCCGTTAGGTTGAACCCACCACGGAGTTGAGCCACTGTAGCTCCCTCCCATCCGGGTTGGCATATACCGCATCACGTCAATCTGCGGCAGGGACAGCGGAGCAAACTGGGTCCCGCCACCTCCAGCCGCAGCCGGAGCACCTGAGGCTCCACCACCAAAGAGACCGGCCAAAGCCCCGAACGGGTTACCCCCCATCAGGCTCCCAACCGTGCTTCCGATCCCGCCCAGGACCCCCAACGCATTGGCCCAACCCGGGCTTTGCTGGCTGGTCGTGGAAGTCGAACTCCCCGTCATGGTCCCATAGCTGTTCTCCCCAAAGACCGGGTTGGACAGCATATTGAAGATGTTATTGTAGAGGTCCAGTTGGCCCATGCCTTGAGCCCAGTGCTGAGCCTGAGCATTTGTGAGGGCCGCTTGGTCGTTCGACTGTTGGGTTTGGACCCGACCAAGGTTGTTCTGGATTCTACCGGCCTGACGATTGTAGTCCCATTGAGCCAGCGCGGCAGTATTGTCCAGACCTGCCTGCTCACGCAAAGCGGTGTCTTGGCGGCGCCGTTCAGCGTCCTGAATGTCGTAGTATTGGCTCCGCTCAAGCTCGCTCGCCCGGGCCAAGTTGTTGTCAATCTCAAGCTGATTGCCCTGGCGCTGACGCTCCCCGATCGCGTCCATCGCAGCGTATGGCGTCCCGCCCAAATCGAACGCGCCGGCCAGACCTTCTGTGGCACGTTCTCTCCGGGCCATCTCCGTATTGTAAAGGTTCATGACCATGTTGGCAACAGTTGAGGACCGGTTTTGGTCGTACTCATCTGCCATCCAGGTCCGACCGCGCGCGAAGTTGCTGTCCCCGTAGGCCCCGGCCATCGTGGCTTGATCGTTAAAGCTATTGATGTTCCGGGCCTGGTCGTCCCGCATGGACTCATCGAACGATCCGAGCCAACCCTGGAAGGCCTGGTTCTGGTTCGGGTCGAGGTAAACCCCCCGCGCGACATCGCCCCAGAAATTCCCCATGTCCGTAGCGCCCTGGGTCATCCAAGGCATGGCGGAGTTGATCCAGCCAAGTCCGCCGTCGATCGCGCTTCGGCTGGCGTCGCCCATCCCGGCCAGATAACGGTCCTGGATTTGGACATCCGGCATGTAGTTATCCAGCGGCGCGCCAGGATCAGCCACCAGCCGAGTCACGCTCCCATTCGGATCAAGCTCCGGAGCGTACTGGTCCAGCATCTCCTGGCCGGCCGCGACGTTCCCGGAATAAGACCCCAAATTCAGGGCATTATTCGCGGCGGTCTGAAACCCCGGAAGAAAGCCCATAGCCGTGCTGGTCGAGCCAAGCGTGCTATTGCTTGTCTGACTTTGATTGGTATTCGTCCGAGTTGTTTGTGTCCGCCCACCACTCATGGGTCCATCTCCAGAACATAATAATTATGGTCTTGATCAGCGATCCGCCCTCCCGCTTCGAGGAAGAGCCTCACTCTGACTTTGTCCCGGGTAGTGCAGCTAATCCCGGAATGGTAACCTTGCTGTTGGGCCAACAAAAGCAGTTGCCGTGCCAGTTGCCCAACTCTACCACGGAGGCCCTTCCCGTGCAAGTAGAAAATGTGCAACCTATCCTTTTCAGGTCCTGTCACTAGGACTCCCTCAATCCCGCCCCGGAGAGCCCACAGGTCAGCTTGACCACGCTCGATTCTCCCAACGATGGAGTTAAACACCCGAAGCCCGCCAACACCCGGAACTGGATGAAGCCACTCCTCCGCCGCCGGATCGGTCAACCGAATTTTGTCCAGCCGAACCTCAGACCTTGATAACCCAGATGAAGTCCGAACTGAGGGTCGGGAGATCGGCCGCGTCGGGGACCTTGAAGGTACCAGAGCTTCCACCAAACTTTTGTCCAATTGCACGATACAGTTCCTCGTACTTTAGTTGGTCATACTCAGTGTTGTCACATTCAACCCACCCCTCAGGCAGGTCCATTCCGGGCCAGGGCATCAGGCTTCCCGCCGGGCAAACGCTCCGGAGTTTAGCCGTCAGTTCCCCGAAGAACTGGTCCATGAATTGCCGCCACAGGTCCGGGTCCTTGACGGTCTCCCCGATATTCGGAGGGTTAATTAACATAACCGGCCGGCTCCCCGTGAATCTTAAACCCGGAAAGCTTCCAGGTCACTCCGGCCTCAGAAGATTGAAGCTTCAAATGGATTTCCGCACCTTCGCGCCGCTCGGACTGGTCAAGCCAAACCTCCCGCGCGGCCGGCTGGGCGGTGACCCACTCCGGGTCCTCATTCGGATAGGTCGAAAACCCAACCAGAAGTTCGACATTCCCGGTCCAATCCAGGTCCAGGTCAATCTTGTCAATCAGTTTGTTGATCTGACGGTCCCCACAGTCCAGGGGTTTCGTCTGGATGAAGCTACTCATGGCCGCCTCGTTGGAGTTTCCAGTCGTCGGGTCACTCCGAAGGAGGCTTCCGGAGGAGGCCACAATCGTGGAATTGAAAATCCCACCCTCGTCCCCGGCAACCAAACCGTCGTTGAATTTGGTCCAACGTTCGGTCCCATATCTGAAACCAACAGACCGGAAGTCATTGGCTCCAATCGGGACCACCCAACGGACCATCTGGCGGGCCATGTCATGCCAGCCATAGACCTCGCTCGCCCGGTCCCAGTTGACATTCTCCTCCAACCAATCTTCCACCGCCGGCTCAGACTTTAGCTGGAAGCTGACCCCGTCGGTGACGAAGACCTTGCTTCGCATAAGTCCGTAGTGTCGCGGTCCGACTGGAATCACCGAGTAGTGACCAATCGCGCCGATTCCGGGGACCTTATTAAGCTGAGTGTCAAATCGGAGGGTCCCTCCAATATAGGTCAAAAGGCTGAGCGAACTCTGGGTATAGAGACCGATCGCACCAGAACCCAACGGCAGGAACGAGGTCAGACCTCCGTCCAGGTCCCTCAGTTCCCGGTCCCCGGCGGTGTTGGTCAATAACACGTCCCAAGCAGCATAGTTGTTCTGCTCGGACCAGTGGAGATAGTTCGCCCCGAGGTCAGTGTTGCCGACAAACTGGTGGCCCAGGAATTTCCCGCCGGTCAAAGCATAAGCAAACGGGGTTGTGATTGCCGCGCCGGAACCGCTTCCGGTCCAATACCGCAGGCCATCCACCTGGTTGTTGGCAACCACATGCTCTCCCCAGGGGGTGAAAATCCAGTTCCCGCCAGCCCCAGAGAGACCATCCTCAATGGTCTGGAACCCGCTCCCGGTCCAAACTCCCCAACCGTCACCCTGACCTACATAAACCCGGCGCGTGTCGATTGCCTGGGCGGACTTAATCCCCCTCGGTCGAACGGCCAACTCACTGAGCCCTGTATGGCCTGGAGCTTTCTTGACCAGTCCGGACTCAAAAATCACATTTTCGCCGTCCACCCAGAGGATTGGCGCATCGCCCGGGAGTGCGGGGAAAATGCCACTTGCCAGGAGGTCACCCGGCTGAACGTCCAGAAGTTTCTTCATAGCATAAAGTGGAAGGTCCAACCGAAGCTAGACCTTCCACCCTCCATGTTAGGCCGAAGTGTAGGTACCAACAAGCGGGAGCTTGAGGTCCTTGAGAACGTCCGGGAGTCGGTTCCGGATTTTCTGTTCCAGCCCTTCTTTGCCGCCGGCAAAGCGGAGCAACCAGCCCGGGATTACCCGAAGGACCTCCCGCGCGATTCCTGCGGCCCAATCGGACCCCAGGTCAAACACGACGCCACGCGCCGCCAGGTCTTTGTTCTTCTCCAACGTCGCCAGGATGAAGCCTTTGATGTACTTCTCCAGGAGTTGGTCCAGCCGCGCGAGCTTGGCAGCGAAGCCCCATGGACCTAACAGCTTAACGATGATGTCGTTGACAACCCGTGCGATCAGGGCCGCGACTGAGGCCGCCGTCGCCGCGCTGAAGACCTCGGGTGAAATCACCTGGACTTCATCCGGGGCCAGCGGGCGATCGGCCACCACGGTCCATGCCCAGGCGCCCGTCGGGAACGTCAGACATAGGATCAACACCAGGATTGCCGCCGCGAAACCCAACAGGGCCGCAGTCTCTTTGAATGACTTGGTCATTTTCAATTCACCTTCCTCTGTTCAAGCAAACGATCAATCTTCTGTTTGATGTCGTCTACCTCCTCTTTTAAGTCCTTGTGGCGCTCCTCGTGCAAAGACTGTGCCTTGGAATACGCCTCAGTAAAGTTGGAAATTGCACTGGTCAGCTTGGTCATAGCCTCAGTGTACTGGATCGGGTCAACGTGTGGTCTGGCCATAAGAAGGGCTACCTTCTCCTTTACCGTGACAACAGTACTCACCGCCCAAACGATTCCGCTTGCAACTAGGATTGTGGAGACCCCCTCAATCCAGTTCCACATTTTATCCCAGTCCATCTGGCCCTACTCCGTAATAGGCCGGTTTAGGGCCAGTTCGATCATCTTAACCCGAGCTTGAAGGGGTAGCCCCCTCTGGGAGTACTGGCTTAACCACAGCTCCGGAAGCGGGTTCCGCGGCCTGGGCTTTGAGTTCGTTGGCGGCTTTACCAACGTCCTTCGCGAGCTTTTCGACTTGGTCAATGGCCTGCTCCTCATTCTCGATGATCGGCGCTGGCTCTTGCTCCGAGGCGGTAGCTTCGTTGATCTTCTGTTCCAGGGTCTCCGGTAGTGTCGGGTTGTCCTCGGCCATTGCGTGCTGGATCACGTCCGGGTCGATGCCGGCAGCCACGGCCTTAGCCACAAGCTCCTGCTTCTCCCGCTCGGCTTCTTTCTCGGCCCGGGCTTCGAGCGCCGCCCGTTGAGCCTCAAGTTCTTCCAGTTCTTCGCGTGCGGTCTTAGTCATTGACTCCTCCTATGGAGTGATGGCGAACCCATGTCGGGCTCGGTAAGTAGAGGTAGCACCAAGGGTAGCACTGCCCCCAGAAATGGCCGTAGCAGACGGAACACTCCCGGTCTGAAGGGAAAATATCACCGGCCCAGTAGCAGAGGCATATTCCGCCACGGCCTCAGTGTAGTCTGTCCCGGTTTCTCCAGAGAGGTCTCCGATCGTGGTGTTTCCATTGGCAAACATAACTTGGACCGCGCGTCGCTTCTCCGCCGTGGTCGTTACGTTCACCGCAAGCATGGCGGTCCCGGTTGCGTCGGTCAAAGCACCAGAGGCAGCCTCAACTCCGTTACCACCATTAAAGGCATAAATCCGACCGGCGGCGAATGTCGATGCGGTGGCTGTGATGTCCAGGTTTCCGCTCTCGGACCCGGAGGCCAGCTTCCAATAACAAGCGCTCCTAGTTGTTAAATCCGTGGAAAACCTACCGTCAATCAAGGTCCAACCAGATGGGGTAGTGATCGCCGGAGTTGTTGGGTCCTGCGCAACCACATGGAGTAGAAGGAATTGCCCGGCGGTAATTCCAGAAGGATAGGCGACCTGGAGAGTCCCGCTAATCGGAGCCTCTACGTTCCCAGCCCCGGCAGCCCGGAACGAAGGCATAGCTCTACCGCCAGCCCCCGCTAAGGTTGCCAGGGCTCCGGTCAAGCGAGGGCCTTCCGAATAGTGCTCAACAGCCCGACTGCCTTGTCCGCATCAGAACGGGCCTCTTGAGCCTGGACCAGTGCGGCATTCAAGTCCGACTGGAGTATTGCGATCGCCGCCGCATGGTCCTGCTGCATCTGAGCAATCTGAGCGTTCAGTTTATTGTTCGCGTCCGTCAGACCGTCGCTGGACTTCTTCCGAAGCTCGGCCACACGTTCCGGAGTCGCCTCCTGCCGCTCAACCTTGGACTGGAAGCCAAGCTTCAGCATGGGATCATCCGGACCTTCCGCCTCGTAGGTCACAAAGACCTCGATCTCGTGGCCGGTGATGTTACCTTCTGAGTCCAGGACATCGATAATGGCCCGGGGAGTTTCCTTAATAGCCATTATGGCCTCCTTAGCTAAACGTTCCTGTGATTACCCATTCGGTCGCTGAAACTTTACAGATGACAGCGACCTGTCCAGCCGCGATAGTGCGCGAGCCAGTGCCGCTAATCCCATCACCACGGCGAAGGGTATCAGAAGTAATAGAAAGCGTAATGGCACCGGCCGCCCCCGAGTTACCTGTATTGTCCAGAACAATGACCGACCCGATCGGGAAAGCCACCGATGCATTTGCCGGAATGGTCCAGGTCCGTGCAGTGACCTCGTTGTGGTAGACCCGGCACCCAGCGTCATGGAGGGCAAAGTTATAGGCCGAATCCCCGGCCTTAATCGGGGTGCCTCGATAGCCGACCGAATAGACCGAACTCGGATTGAGGTTACCAGAACCCAGGACCGCGTCAAAGCCAGTCGCATACAGCAACCGGCTGGCGTTCCAGTCATAGACCAAGGTTCCGTTGACGCTTTCCCCAAAGTTATTAGACCCAATCCGGTACGTTCCAGACGTGGTGTCGTTGATCCAAGCCCGGGAAGGAGCCCCGACCGAACCGTTTTGGAAATAATGCGGAATCAACGATTGGACCCGGGTGAAGTTATAGCTAAAAGCCGCCACGCCGGCCGCGCAAAAGCCCACGTCCCCTGTGAGATAATATATCCCATAGTTAGTATGGGAGGCAAAGGAGAAAGCTGGACTGGCCAGCGATCCATCAGAGGTTAGTACCGGACCGCTGGAAAAGAAGCTTGTGTCACAGAACCAACGAACGTTGGTAAAGTCATAGCCAAAACCTTTGTTTGCGTCCGGAGTGCCAGAAGGCGCTGGAGTAAGCTCGAAGAATGTCCCACTCACGGACATTCTTGCTTCCATCTCATGTGTGGTTGTGGTGTTGCCCCAGGTACTCAGGGCAGAGTCCACCGCCCGCTGAAACAGCTTTTCCCCGGTGATGGTCTCAGTTCCGGCCAAGTGGACCAACGTATTGTTGGCCACAAACGCGGCGGTGCCGAAGTCCCCAGTGATGGAGGCCAACTCACTGACCGAGAGCGGATCGGCCTGATAGTTGGCCAACGGGGTGCCCAGGCTGATCGTGGGATTACCCGCGACCCCGCCGGCATCAGCAATAGAAAGCCCGGTCCCAACGGCCAGAGTCCGCAATGCCCAAGTGCCGCTCCCAGTCCGGGCCGGAAGACCGGTCGAAGCAAGGGCCGAGATCGCATCCAGGTCGGCGTCCCAGGCCTGAAGCAGGGTCCCGACAACATAGCTAACCAACGCGTCGGCCAGTTCATTCTGGTCCTTCGGCGCAAGTCCAGTTCCGCCCAACCAGGTTGGAATCGGATAGGTCCCGCTGTGCGGAGTAACCGTGTCGCCCGGCTCAACTTGGTCCTGGGCGACGTCGATCGTCATGGTCACATTGAGCGGGAGATACAAATCCAAGAAGATCGCATCGTCGCCAGCCGAGCCCAGAGTCTTCCCGGCCATGCTGGACATAGTTGCGCTAATGTCAAACTGTTGCCAGGAGGTCGTCAGATTCCAGGTCTCAGTTGCCACCACCACGTCAGCAGACGGAGAACCGCCGGTCCCGAAGTGTTGGACAATTTTCGCGTCCACACTCCGGGTAGTGTCAGCTTTGACCCAAAGGCTCCGGGTAACTTTCTCCCCGGTACGCCAAGCCACGTTTGGAAGTTTCTCCCGCCAGACCCGCTTGGTCGAGGCTGAGCCCGCCGAGCTTTGGTCCCAACGGGCAAAGTTTCTCGGATTTCCCGGAACAGAACTTTGAGTAATGGCAAAGTCCTGCCGGCTTACGGTGAACGCGCCGATAGTCCCGTCATAGACCACATACCAACCATCGCAGGTTTCACCCTCGGACGCGGGAGTAACGATGGACGTTCCGTTTCTCCAGGCCTCAAATCTGGAGTTCCGCGCGCGATTGGTTCCAGCCAGCGGACCAGAGTTAATCCGGTCCAAATAGGCCCGACGTCCGAGCGGGGACTTAAGGCGCCAATGGTCGCCCGCCTCAACGAAGGAGACCGTAACCAGAAGTCCAGCTTCCAGGTCCCCAGTCTCAAAGCTTCCGCCAAGCTGGTTGACCCAGTTTTTAGCGGTTGTCGTGTCAGTTCCGTTTGTAATCGCCAGGGTCGGAGTTTCCGAAGTGTTGGCGTTCCCAACAACAAATGTCACTTCCTCCCCATCGCTCAGGGTTGGGATAGCTCCGGCCGCGTCCAGCGTCACCGTATAGGCCGAAGTCCCAGAGGACGTCCCCACATACCGGTTCTGTGAGATCGCCTGCGTGATCTGGGCAAACATCTCGGCTGTCGGAGCACACTCCATGCGCGAGCCGGCCGGCCAGTCAAGAGCGACTGTGCCTTCCTTGGCCCGCTCAATGGTCAGGTCCCCGTCGGTGTAATCCGTGATGTCGATGATTTCATAGGTCGAGCTTCCGTCCCAGATAACCAACCGCATCCGGTCCAGAGCGCCGAGCGTGGGAAGATCCGCCGCGTCGTCGTCCGGAATGTAGGCCAGCAAATCAGCGGCCTCAATCGGTTGACTGAGCGTGGTCCGGAAGAAGTTGCTAAACTTAAAGGCCATCAGAAACTCCCTCCTTCGTTCTTCTCACGGAGGACTTCTGTGTCGGACAGGTCCACTTGCGGTATCGCGAAAGTCCCAAGAGCGTGGACCTGCGGGGCCTCCTGACGCTCTGCGGACTCTCTCGGTGGCGGGCTTCCCGCCCAAGTAACACGACCAGTGGCTTTGGTCCGAAGGCCGTTAGACCCATATCCAGGAGTTGGCATTTACGGCTCCTGATCTTGGTCCCACAGCGGATTCCATTGCTGAATGACCTCATTAGGACCTTCAACCAATTCGTGTTCAGCGACACTCAAGGTCTGGAGGGCCTCCATCAGCATGGCTTTATTGGCGTTATATAGTCTCTCGTCCCGGTTCTGAAAGGCGGCGAACATCATGGCCCGGCCAAGCATGGCATCCTCAGCATTGGAAAGGAGCCAATGCTCAACGTCCTCGTTAGTAGGCCACTTAGTGAACATCACGGCATGGAGTTCAAACTCCATATCTTCATCTGGAATGGCATCCAGGACGATGTTCTCCGTTCCGTCCAGCCAATAGGCACTCGGCACACCGGCGATCCGGGTAGTCCGGTCCTTCGGGTTGATCGGTCCCTTTAAGTCATGGAACCGTTCATCGTCCCCAACGTACCGGATCGAGTCCAGACGCTTAATCGTGTAGTTATAGATTGAGATAACATGGGGTTTTTTGGAACTGGCGTCTACGTCCAGCTCCAACCAACGCCGCATGTACTGGAAGGTGTTGTTCCGCTCAATCCACCGGGCCGCTCGCCGGGTAAACCCCGGGATTGACGAGGCCTGGGAAGTTCCACGTCCAATAGTCGAAGACAGTAGTTCGTGGAACTCCCCAAGCGTCATTCTTACGCCTCGGTCGGCTCACACACGATATAGGCGGCGCCCAGACCGGTGGTGTCCGTGGCCGCAAGACAGCCCACCACGACCGGAACGCCGGCCGCCAGTGCGCGCGTGGTCCACGTGCCGAGGCTGTTGATATCGTAGTCGCCGGCCGCGAGGTCCTCGTTGTCCCAGGTCATGATGTTGTCATGGCCCGAGTCGGCGAGTGTCCCGATCGAGAACAGCGTGCTCGCGTGGGTGTAGCTGGTGATGATGTTCATCCGGGCCGCGATGATAGTCATCGGGCAGGGTGGAATGAACACGTTGCCTCGGACCAAGCTCGCCGCCGCCTGGAGAATGCCAGACTGGACGACCAGAAATCCGGGCTTACCGTCGTATTGAAGCTCGGAACTGAGCGAATGTTGAAGCTTTGCCATTGAAAGAAACCTCTCAGAAAAAGAGGGGGAGGGCCTAGGACAACCCTCCCCCACCGCCTGCTATGGGGACTCTTACGAGTCCACCACCCCGGAGTTCATCTGCTTCCAGAGGCTGTGCTTGGAAGCGTGCGCCAGTTGCAGACCACATTCGGCCAAGTGGCCGGCCTTGAGTCCATCGGCGCCCGGAATCTGGAGGTTGTCGTAGTAGTCCAGGTCCGAGTCCGTCAGGTAGCGGTACTTGATATCATCCATGTCGAGGATGAACATCCAGGAGTTCATACCGTAGTATGCCGTCCCGTTCGTCGTGCCGCCGGTGATTTGGTTGAAGCGCGGGTGCGACTTAATGACCAGTTCGCCGAAGGGGCAGGTGATCCGGGAGACTTGCATCCCGTATTCCTTGATGCCTTCGCGGACTTGCCACTGGGCTGAGGTGTTCTTCCGGATGCACTGGTTCAAGGCCAGGATCGCGCGGTTGCCCGCGAAGGCGACCTTCTCGCTGGACCCGTACTTGAACGCCGCTTCCAGGTTGACTTCGACGTCCTGAAGCTTGACCTGGCCGCTGGTGTAGCTCACGACATTGTTGGAGTCGATCATGTTGATCACCCCGTTGGTCGTGCGGATCGGCTTCTGGTTTTGACTGGACAGCGAACGCTTGCCCAACCAGAACGCCATCTCCATCTGGTCGGCGATCTGCTCCAGGTTTTCCCGTTTCATCTCGTCGATCGCGCTCTTGGTCCGGAGCTTGGTCTTGCTCGCGGTCCGAGTGATCTCGAAGGTCTCACGGAAAATCTGGGTGTAGTTGTATTGTTCCGTCGGGTCGAACGCCGTACCGGTCGGGGCGAGCGAGCCTTCCTCGAAGGCTGAGCCAATGTGGACCAGGTTCGGGTTAATACCCGTCCCGTTCGCATCGACCGCCGCCGGAGTGGAGCCCGCGTAACCCCGAACAATACGGATTTCCGTATCTGAGGTCGGGTCCACGGCCAGACGGACGATTTCGCCGGTCTGTTCCACACGGAAGAGGTCGTTCGCCACAAAGGTCAGGCCGTTGCTGCCTGCGGCCAAGGTCACGGTATCGACCGAACCAGCCGAGGAGTTCGCCAAGTCGCCGGACGTAGCGTGAAGCTCCAGGCGCCGGTCGTCAAAGCCCTTCTCAAACCAGTGGAAGTGCGGGTCGTCGGTTGACTCGGACTTCATCAGCGAGGTCAGCGCGGTCAACGGAGCGTTGCCGGCCTTAGCACTGTTGGGGTACAACAGCATAAGGCCTTGACGCCAGTTCTCCGGACGCTCATTCGCGACGAAGTTGGACGTATCTCTGAGTCCTTGAATGGACATATCGTCGGTCTCCTCTTAAGTCAGGCCAGAGTGCCTGGACCTAGGACATAATTGATGCAAGGATGGCCGCCGACTTATCATCTTGGCTGGTCCTGGCCGGCGGGCGCGAGACCTTGCCGCCCCAATGGGGCTGTTTTTTAGAATTTACTGGATTTTGGGCCTGTTGACTAGGGGCCTGGACTACATTTTGTGTCCCCGGGATCAGACCTGCCACAGCTTCGGCAACAGCCTGCATGAACTCCGGAGACGGGCGCCCCTTCACCATGAATTGCTTCCCGGCCTTCTCCCAAGCCTGGGCCAGCTTCTGACCTTGCTGGTCCACGATCGGGTGGAGGTCAGGAGTATCAAGGTCCGGGTACTCCGAATAGAAGGTCTTGTTGGACTCCAGGCGGTTGATCAAAGAGACCACCATCTGCGGGACCACACGCTCCACCATAAACTGATGGTAGGAGGCCATCTCCTGGGCGTGCTGGTCCATGAAGAGATTCCCCATCGAGTTGACCAGCGCGGTCACCCCTTGGTGGCGAATCTTCGGGTCCTCATGGTCGATCGCCGCCATGAACTGTTCCGGAACGTTGATCTGGGCCTTGCCCGGACCTTTCTCGGAAAAGTAGTTGACCTTTTCCGGCGCGCCGCCCTGGTCCTTGGTCTTCGGCTCTGGCGGCTGACCGTTCAGGGTGGCCTTCTCCAGAGCCGAAACGATCCGGTCAAGCTTCTGGTCACGAGGATCGACCGGCGGTTCTTCCTTTTTGCCTTTGGTGTCAGGCTTCTGGACCGGAGCCTTGGCCTTCGCCTTCGGATCGACCTTGGGCTCCTTGGCCTTCGGTTCGGGCTTCTTGGCTTCTCGCGCGGTCTTGGAACCCTCGGCCAGCTTGGCCCGGATTTCATCCGCCGTCAAACTCCGCGGAGGGTCGGCGTCCTGATTCTGGGCCGGTTCATCGGAGTCCTGGTTGGCGGAGATACCATCATCGCCGCCATCATCGGCGGAAGCATCCGCACCTGAGTCCGCACCGCCGCCGCCACCATCACCCGAGTCGTTATCCGCGCTCAGATGTCCAAAGCGGTCCCACCAATTCTTTGACTTGTAGTTCATCGCAGTTCTCCTTACTTACGCTTTTTCGCCGGGGTCTTGGCCTTAGCCCGACGCACTGGCGGGCGGGTGTCAGACGTCCGGGGTTTGTGCTTCTTGACCACCGGCCGGGGATCGGGCAGGTCTTCCGCCGTCATGAGGGAGCACAACCTCCCAATGAGGTCCCGGCGCCCGGCAATCTGGCCCTGGTCCTGACCCATCAGATAAACCCCGTCCGGGCCGGCATAGCTTGTGCTTGCCATCCGGGCCGTGAGATTGTAGGCCTCGGTCAGACCGTGGGCCAGCATTGCCCGGATTGCGACGTTAGACATCACAATCTGGTAGGCCTCAGCGGCAAGCTCCGGACTGAACAGCGGGGCATCATTCGCGATCAGGTTGAGCAACGCCGTGGTCGGAGTTTCCTCATACTCAAATTCTTCTTCCATGTCCTAGGCTCCTGTTGGCATTAAACGACGCGGACCGCGCGCCGGTACTTGGGGAGGCATTTTCCCCGGCGGAGTTTGACCAACCAAATCCCCCATCGGCATCATGTTGGGGATTTGGTCTGGGTTTTGGACCAACCTAAACGAGGAGATGTTAATCGCCCCACCCAGTTCGGCCACATGCTCGAAGACCTTCGGAACGGAATAAGCCTGCCGCAGTTGTGGGTCCTGCATCATTCCGGTCAGAATTTCCTTCCAGATTTCGACCGCCGCCATACGGTCCAGCGGAAGCGTACCATCGTGAACCGGGAAGACAAAGTCTCCCATCAGGTCCATCGGCCCGATCCGTTGGGCGCCCTCTTGGCCCACGATCCGGGTGTAGATTTCCTCATCCATATATTGTTGGGTGTTGAGGGTCATTTGCCGGGCCAGCTCGGTGATGCCCTGGCTGGAGTAGATCATGGCGTGGACCGCCAGTCTGGAGGCCCCACCTTCAACGGCGGTCCGGACTTCG
>Ga0075464_10000381_pt1 | contig 19215 bp, 11 predicted proteins | sample DEB19_08_DNA_5_FD_75068 | JGI IMG/M metagenome (GOLD analysis project Ga0075464, IMG submission 75068) | Aqueous microbial communities from the Delaware River and Bay under freshwater to marine salinity gradient to study organic matter... | ecosystem: Environmental > Aquatic > Marine > Coastal ...
CACAATTTATAGGGTCAGGTGTTGTTATTACCACAGGAAATTGAGCACATTCCATAGAATATGGTGTATTCAAATATTCCGTGTTAAGCTCAACAATTTGATTAGTTATTGTTTCTATTTGTGAATTTATATATTCTATCTCCATTTCTGTTTTAACTATTTCTTTAATAGTTTCTTGAGATTGAATATTGGTCGCTATTGTTGGATTAGCTATGTTTAATAAATCTTCACATTTAATTTTTAATAGGTAATCAAAACTAATTTTTAAATCACATGTTTCTTTTTGAAAATCATCAATAAAAAATAATGTACCATCATTCTCTTTAGGGTTAACGATAAGATTAATAGGTTCGCTAAATCCGCATGTATCGTGTGGTTCAGCCCATCTACATGTTTGAGTATTGATATCGAAATAATATTTAGGGTCTAATACTTTACAACATTCAAGAGTTAATTGCACAGGATATAACCCTAACTCAGGGTTATTATAATATACACTGACTGTTCCATCAGAGTTTAATACAAGGCCTTTTTCACCACTATATTTTAATAACTCTTCTTTAGTAAGACATTTAGTTGCTCTTGGGTCTGCTGCTACCGCTTTTGTATCTGCCATTATTTATATTTATTTTTAATTTTTTTTAATTTTTTATTGTTTGGTTTTAATACCCACCGCTTCAGCATATTTTAAATATGTTTCCATATCGACATCGCAACAGCCAATTTTACCATATATTTTTTGTTTAATCCACCTAGCTATGCTACCATTATCACCTTGTGCTAAATCGTTTAACCCATCCTGAGTTAATCTACATGCAACGCCTACTTCACCAGTATATGGGTCTATAATATTAGGAGCTAATTCAGTTAAAAACCCTGCAGATGGTACACCTGGACAATGTGACCCATCTGGTGTTACAAGTCCTAGACTACCATCAGGTTTTATAAACTCTACATATTTAACCCCATCTAATATTCTTGGTTGAAATACCAGTGCCCATTTACACGCTACATTACAACCACATATACCTCCTCTTTTATCACCTACACGACAACATACATAACCAGTATTTGATACTACATCTCCGTTCATTGTACTATAAATAGTTGGTGCACCACCTTTTGCTTTACAACATTCTTTTGTTGTATAAATACTTCCATATGTTGATGGGTTACCGTTAACATCATATATTATACTACCTTCTATATTATAATTATAGTATACAAAATAATCATAACCCAATCCAGTTTCTTTTATCCCAGCTAATTCTTTACAAATTGGAGCTGCTTCTCCATGGATAATTTTAACACATATACTTAAAGCATCATCATCTTCAGGACAACCACAACCGCAATCAGTTATTAATGGTTGTGGCATTGGGTCTGGTATTATTGTACTTGTTACAACAACACATTTACCAATATCAGTACCATCATCATTCATTGTATCGACATACACTGGCCCAGTATAATTAGTAATTGTACCGATGTCATAGTTTGTAAATAAAGCAGTTGTACCAGTTGTTATTGTTTCTGCTGTAAGTGTAACTGCGGAAAAATTAGGTATCAACCCTTTAAATTGATTAATATATGCATAACCACCATCATATGGTCCTAAGTGAGGGTTATTACCAGTAAGGATATCTTGTGTTGAATTGGCACCACCCGTTTCTCTAAACCAAAGACCGTAGTTTTGATAATATAGGGAACTAGTATCAGCCAATGGGTAAGGATAACCATTGCTATCAATAGGATATATTGATAAATCTTTGTTATCTAAACCATTTAAATCCAAAGCAATTCTAAACAAATCAATGTCTATTGGTGCATCTGCTTTATAAATATATTCATTAAATGTTACTAAACCTCCTGGTGCACCAATGAATTTAAGTAAAAATTCTATTGATTTACGAGCACCTTTTGATTTCCATAACCATGGTGAATTTAATATAAGTCTTCTCCATAATTCAATATCAGCTTCAACTGGCGTTAAACCAACTGATTGACCTTCATATGTAGATTTACTAGTGTTTACATAACTAGCCAACAAACCATTTTCAATCACTGATGTCATTAATTCCCAACCTAGAACTCTAGCTAAGTTTTTAACATAAATGTCTGGAATATTATTTAATTTATTATAAGAAACTGTATTGGCAAATGAAATTCCTTCAATGAAATTATTTATTTCATCAAAATTTCTACCATATATTCTTAATGTTTTAGTTACTTTTTGACCAGTTGAATCTTTGTCCAAATCATATAAATTAATTGGAGCAGTATCAAATGATGATATCGAATCAGATACCAAAACTCTATTCATTAAATCACTAGTAGATAAATCGTTATTTGTTGCTATATTTAATAATTGTGTTGCATAATCAACATAACCACTAGTATCAAAATCAATATTATAACCATCACTTGTTGGCCAAGTTACAGAATCCGAAGCATATACTACAACACCACCATCAGATTTAATTGAATAATTAAACTTTGAAGTATATTTAGGGGTTACTAACCTATTTAATAAATAACTTTCAAAATATGGAAGCTCATTGAAGAATGTTTCTTCTTTAACTTTATTAGGTTTTACATGATATGATATATTAGATGATGGAACACCTGAAAATGGGTTTCCTTTAACATTAAAATATACATAATCATTTGTAGAATATGTTGCACCAGTAAAATTTAACACTGGGTACTCAATATTATTAATCAAAACAGCATAAGCTGCATAATTAGAGGTTACATTTCTTAGGTTATTACCAGCATTAAAAGTATCTAATATACTACCATTTTTAAGTATATTTAATTGATATCTATTGGTAATGAAAGTTGTGTTAACTCTAAAAAAAGCGGTATCGCTTAAATTGTTATAACTATAGCTATCGTAAGTATTACCAATTATTGAATTATTATTAGCATCTAAAGCAAAATTTGTAACATATAAAGATGCTGGCCAATTTGTTATTATATTTTCCAACGAAACCCTTACAAATTCACTTAATGAACCAAATTGAGCACTATATTTTAAATTGGTTTTATCTAAATTAAGAAGAACACCTGCATTATCAGTAAGTAATTTATCTGCGTTGGCAAGAGTTAAATCTAAATCAGTTAAAGATATAAAATTGGAAAATTTGTTTGTGATAAAAAATTTATCACTTTTTGGGTCCATGTTGGTGGTAATATTGAAATTACCCATTGTAAACAATGGAGTACCACCTTCACTAGCTATTTGTAAACCAACTAGGTCAGGACTAAAATTTCTATATTCGATACCGTTACCAAAAAGTTGTCTTTTTGCATAACCAACTACCTTAACTCTAGGATTATCACTCATTATTTATACTTATATTTTTGTTACTTTATCAAATGCTTTACTAAAATCAACACTTTTTAATGATTCTCGTACTTCGAATAACGGAGTACCAGTATATACGTCTTTAATTTCGTATAAGTTGTATTGTTTATAAATATCATTATTAAAATTATATATAGTATAAATTCCATCATCAAGTGATTTTGTTTGATTTCCAAACATAGCAAATGCAAGTGTCTCAATATCATGTTGTACCATTTCGACTTCAAGCATTAATGGGTTGAAGAATGTATTGGTAATTATAACTTGTTGATTAGGTTGTCCAATAAATGGAAATACATTTGGGTTAATACTTGCTGCTGAACTTGGTGTTACCGTACAATATGTAAGTGTAGAGTTATCATTAAATCTATAACGTATAGCTTTTTGGTTTGTGTTAGTTAAGTTTTGATTAACTGGTTCTGCTCTATTATTAGACGTAATTACTCTATAAAAATTATTTATTTTTGCTTCATTAGGGTTTGTAGTCAAATATTCAATTCGATAACCTACCAAACCATTATTTTCAAATTTGTTGGTAAATGCTGTTGGAACACTAGAAATATCAAATATAATACCTTTAGTATCTGGATACGCAGATAATACACCTACATCAACAATTCTAGTACGAATTTCAACTGGTTTAATAATAATAGTATAAAAACCTTTGGTTCTAAATTTATCTGTTGGTAATTTTAACGTATACATACCACCAAAAATTTCAAACCCAGATACACCAGATTGAACTTTGTTTGGATTATCTACTTTAATCAAATAATCACTACTTGGTTCTAATTTTTGTAATGTTACATTACCAATACTATCTCTAGATGCAGTAAAATGATAAAATATTTCTACATCTTCTGGTGTTATATCTGCTGGTCTTACTGTACCGTATGTTCCATTTGCCATTTTATTCTTTTATTAATTTTTATTATTGTTTATTTAATGTATATAACCCATTACCATAACGTGCCAATTCATTTAAATCTTTCACTTCTGATAACCTTAAATGTTTATCCATAACTGAAGTAATACCTCTTTCTATAAATACTTCACTTTTAACTTCTGGTGGAAAAATTACACCAAATAAATATTCTTCTTTTGTTATTGCCGATAATGAAGTATTTGTCATATTAATACCTTCACAGACATAACTAAATTGGGTAACTGGAATTATATTAGTTACACCATTTAATATTACTTGTCTTGTTTTACCTGTATACTCAATATATTGTAAACCATTGACTTGTGTTGATTGCCCTAATGTTGAATCAGCTGGTGTATCAAAGACATATATTCTAGGTTCTGCCATTGAATATATTCTGCTAACACCGTTAACAAGTGTGTTGGCGTAATTATAATAATCAACTCTTTCCATATCAAAACCAACTTGAAAAGGGTTACTGGCATTATATGACCTTAAGTCTTCTATTTTACTATCAGTATAACCTGTAATTTTAAAATTTAAAGAGTTAAGTACTGGAGAATTATAATAAAGACTTACATCTTTATTTGGTAATCTTAATGTTGCAATCTCCCTATTTGTTAAACTAAGTGGATTGAGTGTGACTATGCTACCATTTATAAAATTAAAACTTGCATTTAATGGTGCTAGTTTTTCTTTTAATATTGTATAATCAGGAACTGAGCTACTTTGAGTTTTTTCTAAAAATTCCATATCAGCAAAAATCCCCATGTTATCCATAGACTGTGTTATCATGATATTTATATAAAAAGTAGTTGCTGTCATTACACCCCAATTTGTATTAGGGTTTCCGTTTGAATCGACAGCTGTTCTATCTGTACTATCTTCTAATAATATTGTTTTTCTAACTAATTCCATTATTCTGCTTGTATTTGATATAAGATTATTCCCACATCATTACCAAGATGTGATACATTATTTGGGCTAGTATCAATACTTCCAGAGGTAGTCAAATTTCCATGATATGTTTCATCTATTTTATAATAATAACCCGTAGTATCTCTTGTTAATATATATCTAGTATATAATTCATGTACCACTTTATCTATTTGTAAAGGTGTTGGTGGGTTAGAAACCATAAGATTGGTTGATTTACCTGTTTTAGCGTTTTTAAAGCTAGCTCGCATATATAAATACTTGGATTCACCAATTTTTAATTCATCTCTATAATCATACAGATAATATCCTTCTGAAAAACCTAAAGGTTTAAGAATAGGGTTTTTAACAATAAAATCTAAATTAACTTCATTTGCTGGCACTGGTTGACCAGGAATACCAATAACCGAACCATATGTCGCTGTTTGTTGACTTTCAATTCCTAATAAATCATTATCATTTAATTTAGAATAAATTGTATGATAACTAATAAGTCTTTGTGTCATTGGGTTTGGTGAATCAAAAAACGCCATATAAATAAAGCTTTCTTTAAAACAACTTTTTTCATATTTTATATCATCATCAGCAAAACCAATTGCTTTATAATTTGTTGACCCCGTTAAATTTAAACTATATGTTATACTAACTATAGTTTTATTATTTATGCCTAAAGGCAAATATCTAACTTTATCATAATCAGAAATTGGGTTAATAGCGTTCTCTACTTGTACATCAACAAATACTTTATCTATTAATTCAGATTGACCAATTTCTTGGCTTTCTAAACTAATAGGTATGTTTATAGTTGTCGCTGTTGCAGCACTACTTATTGAACTTAAATTTATTTGGTATCTATTAACAAACATCTTCTGCTGAATTAATTGTAAATTTATTAGTTATTTTCTCACCTATTGGGTCAGCTGGGAAATTTGCATGAAATAGGTCCCACATATTGAATGGGTCTTGTCTTTTAATGAAAAAACATAAATTATCATATAAATAATGCGTTCCATTAAGAAATGGGTAATCCAAAGGTTTGACATTTATTTCAGAAAAACCTAAATCTAGTAAATCTCTCCAAACAAATCTTCCGTCACCTAAATCAATTGCATATGTTGGCATATCACCTGTTGCAGCATCACCTGTTTCAATATAAGTAGAAAAATCTCTAATTTTAAATTTATGGTGTGCTTTATAATAATAACCTTCTTGTCTTGGACCCAGTGTTATTGTTTCAGTAATCAATGTAGTTGCTGAAGGTTGTAACCTAGATACTTCATTTAAAGTAGTTGGTGTTTCTCTACTTGCTGTGTTAAATCTATGATGAACATCAGCCAATACTACTTCAATTAAATCATTGTTACTAAACTCTACCAAATCACCATAAAATAAATTATTACTTACTAAAACATTTAATTCTAAAGGTTTATAGGAAACAAATGGTAATGGTGTACCAGTAGTTAATTGAACTCCGTTATGTATTTTATTAATTACTGGTAAATCTCTTAAATAATTGAAATTACCGCCATAATTATTAAAATTATCAAAAAATGGTGTTTCTAAACCTGAAGATATATTTGTAAATAAATTGTTGCTATCAGTTTTAATTATAGATAAAAATATTTCACTTAATGGTCTTCCTAAATTATCAGTTAAATCGCTAACATCAATATCTTCATTAAAAACAAATTGTGTTATTTTATCATAATAGATATTTTCACTAAAACCTAAACCATATGTTTCATAATCATCAGTTTCGATAACTGGTGAATGTTTTGTTTTTATTTTTTTGAATTTTCTAAAATAATATTGAGATTCTATATCATTTACTACTTTAACCATTCTAGTATCATTATCAATAACACCTGTGTTTGGTAAATCTAAAACAAAATAATTATCTTTCATATCACCATTATCTAAACCTGTTCTAATAACAACATGTTTACCGTCAAAACCAGTACTACCTGTAATTTTAACAATATCACCTATTTTAAGGTTATGTTTACATGCCACACCAAAACCAGTCATAGGTCTAGTTGCGACATTACTAACAACTTTATCAACTATCAATAAACCATTTCCAGTAGTTGGACTATAAACCATATAATGTTGTGTATCGGCAGAAGCTGGGTAAGTTATAGTTAATTCCCAGTTTTTTACTTGTGTTGTTGAATCAGCAATTTGTGCTGGTGTTGGATGATAAGGTGCCATATCTGGAATAAAAGAAAAACGTTCTCTTTTTGGTTCCATATCAAAAAAATCACAGAACCCAGAACGTGTTTTGTCTGGATTAAAATGACCAAACCAACCATCCATTTCAACCAAATTGTTTTTCAATGATAATTGATACGTATAATCCGTTTTATCAGCCACATCATTATCTTTTGGGTATGATGTATCCAAAAATAAAATATCGTTGAATGTAGACCATGTGTATTTGTTTGCTTTAGCTGAATCGGCCAAATTAAACAACGCATTTGAGACTGTTGGGTTTATCGACCCAATTATTCTATAATATTTACTACGATTTCTCTCAATTTCAAATCTTTCACCAGCATTTACTGTTTTGTTCTTTTCATCAGGTGGTAATAATCTTTCTTTAGTACTTATGTTAATTTTTAAGTACGTATCATCATTCACATCTTTTTTTGATGTGAATGCATTGAGTCTTTGTTTTAATCTTTCTATATCCATCTTATCCTATAATATTAAGTATACATCCATAAGCATCAGTTACAGTATTAACATAAACTAAACTATTAGTAGTGAATGTATATGTTTGTCCAGCATTTATTACACCAACACCTGCTAATGTTAAAGGTGCTATACCACCATAAACAGTTAATGAGTGGTTATAGTTACTACCAGAAGGTGTTGTTACAATTGCTTTAGTCATTGCAGCTGATGGTAACTGAACCGAAGCTTTAAACCATGTATTTGCATTAGCTGTAGCAGTATCTGGAAATTGACATCCTTTATTATCAGTTATTCTAATATAAAAATCAACTTTAGTATCACCAGGTGTAATTCTAGCACCAGTAAGTGTTACCAATCCACTATAATGTGTTATTGTTTGTGTTATAGCAGCAACTGAATCCACTTTATATTCAATGGTATAAGGTGCTCTGGTTGTTATACCAATATCTAATTGGTTAATACTAAACATATACGTTCCATTGTTAGGGTCACATTGCATATGATTATGATAAATAGCTTCATTAGCTGCATTATAATTACTAAGAAGACTATCTTTAATAGCTAATTTTACTGGTGGTAATTCCATTTCCTGTATATAATAAGTTAAAACATTAGAATAACATGGTAATACGTTAGGGTGAGGAAATAAATTACTAAATGTTCTAATAACTACACCACTACCATAAGTAACATCTGTTTTAGGTACTTTAAGATAATATATATTGTTTGCCGATGAATAAGTAAGATTACTAGATGATGTTGTAAGAATTGTTGTCCAATTATCTACACTATATTGAACCTGTGCAGGTCCTGCTGTAATAACAAAAGGTATAATATAATTATTTTCATCACATTGTTGTGCAATAATGTTAGTACTACTTACTGGTTTATCTATTGCTAATTGTGGGTTTTCATCAACCAACACTATACTAGTTGTTGACGTAACGGCTGAACCTACAGCATCGACAACAGTATAATTATAAGGACCAGCTTTTAGTCCTATATGATTTTGTCCATTTAATTGATAAGCGTTAGGTCCAGTAACTTGAACTGCATATGGTGGAACACCACCAACAACACTTATTTTTATCTCACCACTAGTACCACCAAAACAGTGAATATTTGTTGCACTATATGTAACATGCATTACACTAGGACCACTTATAGTCAAACCAGTAGTTATACATTTATTTGGTGGAACAGCATCATCATAAACTGTTAACGTATAACCACTAGTTACCCAATCAGTAGCCAAATTTGGTATTACCAAATTTGTTGTTGCGTTACCACCGCTTATAGTTACACCAGCTGAATTTTTTAATGTGTAATGTAAAGTCCCAGTTCCACCACCAGCATTACCTATTGTAATTGCACCGTCAGAACTATAATCATGACTTGCCATTGATGAAACATAAGTATAACAATATAATGGTATTGCACCATTAACACCAATAGTATCATTAACTGGTGTGCCTAATGCATCTACTGCTGAAATTAAATAAGTTCCAGGGTATAAACCACATATTGGTGGAGTCGTAACATTACTAGTTAAAACCGTACCACTTTTTGGTGTTATGTTTATTGGGTTACCTTGTGGGTCATTTAATCCAGTTATTGTATAATTGAATGGTCCAATACCACCAACAAATGAAAACGTAATACAACCACTACCAGCACTAAATGTATCTGGGGTAGAATTTGATTCAATAAGAATATCATCTCTTTGTGGTTTAATGCAACTAGCAAAGAATTTTTTATTCATTAAATCTAAACCAGTGCTACCGTCTTCTAATCCAAAATAGAAAAAATATGAATGGTCTGATTGACCAAAAGTGTTATCACTAACTATTGAATGATTAACACTAATATTTCTAAATTTAACATAATCAGCACCATTATCAACAGGACTAACTTGGTCATACGTACCAGCATTATTTAAATTAAATTCAGTTGAAAAACCATTTGGTGTTGGTAATGTAAGGCTATTTAAACCAACCCATGGGGTGTTTGATTTGTTTAGACCATATAAAACATCTCTAGTCCATTTACCAAAATTATCATCAATATCACTAACACCTATAACACAATCAGCATCTACTAATATAGTATTATTATCTGTTGGTGATAACGCTGCTTGGTCAACATCAACACCAAATTCACATATGTGTCTAATGTTAGTACATTGTCTTTGATTAACGTGTAAACCAAGACAATTAATACTAAAGAAATTACCACATGTATCACCACCAATATCAACCATACCAGATGTTTCAATCTTTTTTTGGTCATCGGTTAATTCTTGTGTATCTGGTGGTACTTTAAATGTTGTTGGTATTAATTGTTTTTGTATTTTAGGAATTCCTTGCCAGTCACATTCAAATACTGACCCTAAACTAACTATATCAGTTGCAAATAATTTTAAATCAGTGGTTCTGTTTGTAGCAGCATAGTAAAAATCAGTACCAACTTTTTTAATTAAACCTTCATCAATTGAAGCATCTCTTGTACTTTTTTGTGCATCGCTTCCAGTAAAACACGTATCCATTAATACACTAGTATAACAACTATTATCAGCAATTCCATTACCATTTCCATCCATACCACCACCAGCAATATCATCACAATTTGATTCGCAAAATTTTTCTGATTTGTTTCTTCTTCTTTTGTATTTTAATAAATAACTAAATAAACTTCCATTTACCCAATCATTATAAAAATCAAATTTAAATAAGTTTAAAGCTCTAGCCATTGCAAAAGCAACACAATCACTTAGACCACAATCAACACCATTGTGACCAAAATCATCACCTTTACAATATGTAGGACACGAACTTTGGTCACATGTTGCATTGTATGTTCTATCACCTTTTTGACAACCTGGTGCATAGGTATAACCATCATCAAATGGACATATTACCGTTGTACAAGGGATATAGTTAATTCTATCCGCAATATCACAACAGAAACCAAATGGATGCCAACTTATAACCCAACTACTAAACCCTAAACCACAAATAAAATAAAGAACATCTTTTATAATACCTAAAATAAAATTAATGATAGGATATACCAAAAAATTCATAACAAATATCATAAGAATAATAACCCACATAATCAAACAAATAATGAAAAATATTGGGTTTATTTCTGTGTTAACTCTATTAAAAGGAAATGGTACTTTACCTGAATTTTCAACGTCTTTGATACCTGTCATTGCCCTAGTTAAATTTGACGTAAAAGCATTACGTCTTTGAAATCTGCTAATGAAATTACTAACAGTATAAATTTTGTTCCAGTGTAAATCTCTAAAACTATGGTCTAGTGTTTTAGCACCAAACTCATAATCAATATCAGTAGCAGTCTTAGGGTTATTAGGAACCAAATATCTAGCTCTTGTTCTAAGTCTACCTAAACCACCACTATTGGTCATACCAATGTTAAATCTTACTCTAGCTCTAGTAGGTATTCCTTTATCAGGGTCTTGAGATAAAATTAGATTACCACCTTCATCAGTAACCATATAATCTAAATTCATAGGTATTTGATATGCCCACGCACCTTTATCATCAATAAGTTCTGAACCATCAACATTAAATTCTTCAACCTTATTATCAAAGGTTTTTCTAATCATACGAATAGTACCTTCATTGGTCATTTGTTCATCTAATATACCTAATGCTTTTCTAGGTCTACATCGTTTATTAACACTATGTTTATCTTTATCACCAAATATACTACCCATAAAGATAGCAGCTGGTGTTATGTCATAATTTAAGTCTAAATCTAAACGAGTAATACCAATTTCATAACTTTCTACATCACCCCAGAATGGTTGCACATTTACACCTGAATCTAAGCTTTTTACTTGCATTAATTTATCTAAATTTGTACCCGTTGAGAATTTAGTCGTTGAATCGAATCTGGATATGCTAGCACCTTTAGAAATAAAATCATATGGTCTTTGTGAAGCAATACCAATATCTGAAATATCCGCATCTACATGAACATTATAGTTACCTAGTGGTACACCAAAAATCATGAAATCACCAGCATGATTAGTAGTTGTTGTAAATCTATAATATTTACAATACACTTCTAACATTGCTTCATTATCTAAAACTTCTCTTTTAGTAGGGAAAGTACCAATTGGTGTAAAACATTCATTTACTGATTCAGAATCTTGTGTTAATAAGTTATATCTGATACCATCACTATTTTTATCGTTTATTCTTTGGTAAGGATATAAACCTCTCTTTAAAATATCATTTTTATCAATGTCATCTAACGGTATAAAAACACTCACTTTGGCATTTGGTACACCAAACCCACCATTAATGATTACCCTACCAACAATAACACCATAGTCAGAAGAAAATCGTTTATAAACATCTTCTTGGTTTATATTTAATGATAATACCTCTAGAAAATCAAAATCTTGTTCTAGTTTAATCTTAATATATTTATCACCATCATTTGGTGTTGTTCTTATTCTTATCGCTTTTGACATTCTTATTTATTTTTTTTTAATTTCATCTACCCCAACCATTTCAAAATCATTTGGGTCGATATTTTCCCATTCTACATCATCGTCATCATCGTCATCATCCTCGTCTTTAATTTCATTATCTTCACCTACTTTTTTCATAAATTTAGCTAATGAAACAAACAATGGTTTAATATCAATATCTTTGGTTAGTACAATTAATTTAAACATATAATGAATTATAACTAAAACTAATATTGGTAGTAGCAATAGCCCTATACCAAAACCTATTAATTTTACCGAATAGTGAATTATTTCAGCTATTATATTTTTTTTAGGTTGGTTTTCATCATTATTTAATGAATTAATTGGTGTTTTATCACCTTTTTCTGCTTTACATCCGCAACTCATATTTTTATTTTTTAAATTTTATTATTTGGATTAATATAACCTAAATAATGAATAAGGAAAGATTATTTTACTCTAACTATAATATCTTTAGTTGGGTCTTTAATCTCAAACATACTAATTGGTTCACCGAAAAGGGTATAATCACCTGAAATATCTACTTGTCTAGTGTTAGCATCAGAATATGGTTGTGAAATTTCATTAACACTATATTTACCTTGCCCTACTTTGTTATAAACTCTCAAATCAATTACGTTTAACACACCAGCAACATTATTAATAGTTTCAATCAATGATGATAGATAAATATTATCACCCATTTGATATTTGTTTATATCCATATACGATTGTATATCTGAAATTACCTGACTAATAATTTGTCCTTGTGGTTGTTTTTTATCAACCATTAAATCAACTTGAAAACCTAAATTAATTATTCTACCATTGGTAATTTCAACGTAATCATTAATCATTCTATAATCAGCTAAATAATTTGATATGTTCTCTCTAAGAACACTAGTTGAATTGTTAGTCAATTTAGATTGAGCGTCAAGGCTAAGTATATAAACTTTAATTTTATTTTGTTGTTCAAAAACACCACATCTGAATGGTACACCAAAGTTACCAGGCATTTGAGCTATTCTAGTTTGATAATCTTTAATTGTTACTGCTCTATTTTGTGAGGCAAAATTATATCTTACAAGATTTCTTATTTCTTCAACACTAGGTTCATTTTTACCACCTAAAGCTGGAAATGCATTGTTAACTTTAAGAGAAGCTTGAACAGCTGCATTCATTAAAGGTTTGGCCCCATTAACATTCATATTCATCAAACCTACACTAGTTAATACGTTTGGTCCAACGTTGCTATCTGAACCACCACCCACTCTATATTTAATAAACATAGTAGTATTAGATGTTGGTGTGATACCTAAAGACATATTATTGATAAAATCACCAATTTGATTAACCAAAGCAGTATTTGTATCAAAATCACAAAGACTACTAGTATCTTGATTACCACCACCTAAAATAATTTTGGTAAAACCTAAATCTGTATATTCTCTAATGAATTTTTTATTTGTTGAAATCCACTTTCCTGGTCTTACACTAGAACTATCGGTAATTCTAGAATTATCTTCAATGAAAACTTTATCTTCAGCCAAAGCATCCATTTCAAACCATCTATTATCTAAGTTTAAAAAATCATCAAGTGTTGGTAATTTTATAAAATTTGTTCCTGGTAATGTAATAATTGATTCAATTGAAATTACATTATCTTCTGGTAAAACAATCTCTAAAAATGGTTTTACATCAGCACTGGTTAAAACTCTTTTAAAAATCTTAGAAGAACCGTTAGATACTATTTCTCTTTTAGTAAGTGTATAGTTAGCTAAATTACCATTTGAATCTAAATTCGGTATTATAAGTCTGTTAGGTATTCCATTTATATTAAATGGATTACTGAAATCAATATCGTTATTAACTTCAAAAACTTTACCAGCTCCATTTACTTGAGAACCTGTTCTAATAATTGGAGCGTATGAGATGTCAAATGAATCACCCAATACTGGAACGGTTACTGAAAAATCTACAATAGTTACACTAGGTCTTTTACCTGGTATTTTTAAACCAAATGTTCTAGCCATGGAAAGAATTGATTTTCTTTCTTTAGCATAATCAATTTGTGTTTCTTGAAACATTCTATCAGTATTGGTTGATAACATATCACCAACAGCTGCATTAAGCTCCAAAAGCATCATACCTACCGATGCATCATTAAAATCTCCAAAAATATCTGGATAGTATTGCTTAACCATATTTACCAAGTCGGTACGTATTTCAGCGAAGTTTCTAGAGGTATAGTGTATTCCTGTATTTGCCATTATATATTTATTATTACTAAGTCTTGTGTTGTAAAGACATCATCTGTTATTGTGTATTTTATTGTAACTACCGCAGCATATTCGCTTTCAGGAGATTCAGCTACTGATATTTCATCAATATTTAGTTTAGGTAAATATTTTTTTATTACAGTAGTCATTTCTGATTTAATACCTGCTAATGTTAAACTATCATTAGGTTCAAAGATAAATTTTAATAAATCAGTACCAAAATCTGGGTTGTAAAGTCTTTGTCCTTTTCTAGTTAAAACGAGGTGCATAAGGTCAGCTTTTATTGCTGAAGCATCATCAGAATTTAAATCTAAAAAAAACCCTTTAGGACTATCTTTAAATGGGTAATTTATATTAATATATTTCATACTTATTCTTTTTTAGATAAATATGATAATAAATTATTTTTATAAGTAAATATGGCAAATAAAAAAAGGGACCATTTAGGTCCCTTTGATTTTTATTATGATGAACACCCGAAGCATTCAAATTGACTGTCTTGCGGTTTTTCTGGTTTATTCTTATCCATATCAATCGCTAAGTGTTTAGCTTTATTATCTACAGATTCACTTCTCAAGTAATATTGACCTGTTTTAAGACCTAATTTCCATGCTAGTGTATGTGAAGTAGTTAGCTTACCAACTGTTGGAGTAGAGAAGAAAATATTAAGACTTTGCGATTGGTCTACGAATGGGCCTCTCTCAGCTGACATTTCAATAAGAGATTTTTGTGATATTTCCCAAACTGTTTTATATCTCTCTTTAATGTCTTCATTAATTGTTGGTATGTTTTGAACACTACCATCGTTCTTCATCAATTCTTGAAGTGTTTCTCTATTCCAAATCCCTTCTTCTTCTAATTCTCTAACCAAGTGTTTGTTTACCATAGCAAACTCACCACCAGTTACTCTACGAACATATAAGTTAGATGTGAATGGTTCAAAAGCTTCGTTAGAACCTATTACACGTGCAGAACTTGCTGTTGGTGGACATGTTGTAACCAAAGAGTTTCTAATACCATAGATTAAGATATCTTCTCTTAATGTTTTCCAATCATACATTCCAGATAAATCAGCTTCAGTTAACCCCCACATTTCCCATTGGAAAATACCTTGCGATATTGGTGAACCTTCGTAACCATCATAAGTTAAACCAGTATATTTAGCCAAGTCGCATGATTGTCTTAACGCATTGAAATATATCGTTTCAAAAATTGTTTTATTAATTGTTCTAGCCAATGGACTTGTAAAAGGAATTTTAAGCAACGCAAATACGTCAGCTAAACCTTGGATACCAATTCCTAATGCTCTTTGCTCTAAACCACCTTTACGACCTTCTTCAGTTGAATATTCATTTACATCAATAGCGATATTAAGTGATTTTGTTACTGAACGTGCAACACGGCCTAATTCATTGTAATCATATTTCCCATCAATAACAAATTTTTGAACTGGAATACTGGTAAGTGTACAAATAGCTGTTGTGTTGGCATCAGTTACTTCCATAATCTCACTACATAAGTTACTAGAGTGAATAACACCCATATTCTTTTGGTTCGATTTGATATTAGCTGAATCTTTAAAACACATATAAGGCATTCCGCTTTCAATTTGTGCTTCAAGTATCTTCAACCATAAATCATGTGCTTTGATTTTGGTACCAATACCCATTTCTACCGCTTTATTATACTCTTCTTCGTATTCGGCACCATAAATTTCATAAAATGGCTTTAAACCAGCTATTTTGATGTCGTGAGGACAAAATAAATACCAATCAGAATTTTCTTCTACTGCTCTCATGAAATTATCTGGAATCCAAAGTGCAGAGAACAAATCTCTAGCTCTAAGACTTTCATCACCAGTTTTCTTTCTCATATCCAATACATCGAAAATATCTTTATGCCATGGCTCTATATAAACAGCACATGAACCAGGTCTTTTACCACGTTGGTTCCAGAATCTAAGTGCTTCATTCACTACTTTAAGATATTTGAATATACCACCAGCTTTACCATCAGAATTACCTACATTAGTTTCTCTAGAACGAATATTAGATACAGCTAGACCAATACCTTCTGCTTTAGAAGATGAAATCGATATTCTACCCAACATTGATAATAACCCTTCAGTTGAATCATCTGGAACAATTGATAAATTGCATGATGCTATTTGTCCAATTTTGGTTCCAATATTAATTTTAATTGGTGTTGCTGGAGATTCTTTTTGATTGCTTAAATCATTATATTTTTCTCTGAAATCATCAGCATTGTTAGTTACCATAAGGGCAACACGAATATATAATTGTTGTGGTCTTTCAACCAATTGACCATCCTTTGTTTTTAAAAGATAAATATCTTTTAATGAACACCATCCGAAATAATCAAAATGAAAATCTCTTTTATAATCAATTACTGATTCAATAAGTTCAATATTTTCTTTTACTTTATTGTAATAGAAATCATTTAATAACCCAGCATTGTACTGTTTTTTAGTTGCTTTCATAAAGTTATCTTCAGTTTCTTTATGAAGCTTACTAATAGCTATGTTAGCCGCCAAGATTGAATAATCTGGGTGATTCATTGATAATGATTCAGCAACAATCGAAATCAAATCATCAACTTCGTTTGTAGTCATGTTGTCCGCAATACCTTGCGTTACTTTCAAGAACAACTCATCAGGGTTAACTTTTAACCCATCTGATTGTTTTTTTATTCTTAATAAGATTTTATTTGGATTAAAATCTATTTTTTGTCCGTTTCTTTTTACTACTTGCATATTTTACTTATATTTCTTCATCAAATGAAATAGCACCAGATAAATCAGCTGCTTTATACTCTGAGGACCTTCCTTCAAAGAAGTTTTGTTTTGTTTTTAATGTGATTTGATTCATAAATTCAAATGGATTTTTTGAGTTGAATTCTTTTTCACAACCTAATTGAATTAATAAACCATCTACAACAAATTCTAAATATTGTTTCATCAAATCAGCATTCATACCAATCAATGAAACTGGTAAAGATTCTGTTATAAATTCTTTCTCAATTTCCAAAGCAGATAAAAATATTTCTTTGATTCTATCTTTACTTGGTTTGTTTACAATGTGATTGTTTAATAAATGAATCGCAAAATCAGCATGCAACGCTTCATCTCTAGAGATAAATGTATTAGAATCACATAACCCAGGCATAAGACCTCTAGATTTCAAATAGAAAATACTACAGAATGAACCTGAAAAGAAAATACCTTCAACAGCAACAAATGCAATAAGTCTTTCTATAAAAGAATCTGATTCAATCCATTTAAGAGCCCATTCAGCTTTTTTCTTAACTGGTGGCATATATTCAATAGCTTTGAAACATTCGTTTCTTTCTTTGGTATCTTTGATGTAAGTATCGATAAGTAATGAATACATATTACTATGGATATTTTCCATCATAATTTGAAACCCATAAAAGAATTTAGCTTCTGCATATTGAACTTCATTTAAAAAGTTAATCGCTAGGTTTTCATTCACAATACCATCCGATGCAGCAAAAAATGCCAACACATTTTTAATGAAAAATCTTTCATTATCATTTAGTTTCTTATTCCAGTGTTCAATGTCTTTGGATAAGTCAACTTCTTTTACTGTCCACATCGCTTCTAATTCGATTTCATAGTAATCCCATAAATCTTGGTGGGCAATTGGAAAAATAACAAACCTATCTGGGTTTGGTTTTAAAATTGGTTCAATCATTGTTTTGTTTTTTATTAATTATTTAATTGTTGTTATACAAAGTCACTATTTAAAGCAGTGTTTCTATTTAGCATAGCATCTAATACTTCATTGGTTCTTTTTTGACCTTTAACTTCTACATTATTTTTATATTCAGTACGAGTAGAAGCTTGTTTGTTTTCACCCATTTCTATTTGGATTCTAGCATTATCAAATATGATGTCTTCGAATATCATTCCAGACTTACCAAAACGAGATTTAAGAATAGCCATAGTAGCGGTACTTTTATCTTTTTGGTCAAGCGTTTTAGCTATAGATACAACAAAGTGTCCAATTTGTGCTTTTTTGATTGAACCACCCATTTGGTCAGCTTCAACTACATCAGCTTTAATAGAACTTCTATTACCTTGAACAGCTGTCCACCCTGCAATATCTAATTCTAATAACATTGTCTCAAATTGTCTCATTACACTACCTTCACCTGCATTCACATCATCAAATCTTCTTGATGGTTCTACTACATCAATGTAATCTAAAATCACAACATCTGGTCTGAAACCTGTTGCAATTAATTTTCTGATATATTGTCTAATAATAGGAATTGTTGTACCATCACTAGAAAATCTTTTTAGTCTTATCTCACCACCGTTGCTATTAGCCATCATATTAGCGGCCATTTCTTTTACTTCCTCTTTATGAATTGATAAACTGTTAAGGTCAAATTTTGACCAGCAAGATAAGTGTTTTCTTTGAATTACCTTTGTACTATCTTCGAAAAATAATTGTAA
>Ga0075464_10000382_pt1 | contig 19155 bp, 1 predicted proteins | sample DEB19_08_DNA_5_FD_75068 | JGI IMG/M metagenome (GOLD analysis project Ga0075464, IMG submission 75068) | Aqueous microbial communities from the Delaware River and Bay under freshwater to marine salinity gradient to study organic matter... | ecosystem: Environmental > Aquatic > Marine > Coastal ...
AGTACTGCCCGAGGTGTAGATGAGATAGGCGAGGTTGTCGCCTGACACCGCACGCACACGTTCCTGAGGCTCAATCGGTGTGTCCGGGTACAGCGACAGACGCATCTCAAAGACTAGATCGTCGAGCGGCATTACATTCAACGCAGTTTGAATGGTTGAGTCAAGATTGTTTAAAACATCCGTCTCATCCAGTATTGACTGTGTTGAAATGATACCTAGCGCACGGCTATCTCCAAGCATGAATGCCAGCCTTGAAGATGGCTGCGTACTGTCGAGCGGAAGATAAGCTGCACCTGTATAGGTCACTGCGAGTATGGCGACAATCAGTTCCGGAGAACGTTCAAGCAAAATAGCGACGATGTCATCTGAACCCATACCCTGACTGATCAGGTGACGAGCTAGTTGATTGGCGCGCTGATCAAGCTCTTGATACGAAATCGATTTGTTTTCAAACCGAATCGCAGTTGCAGTAGGGTATTGTGAAACCTGTCGTTGAAAAAATGTTGCAAGTGATCTTTGTGAGACTGGTAGTACGTTGACTTCAGTTTCAAATGCTAGAGATGGCCCTTGTGCTTGCTGCAGTAATTGACTTTTGGTCGTAGATCCAAGGATAGACCAATTCAATACATAGTCTTCAGTTGAGTAAGCTAAAGCTTCGAGCAGCTCGCTTAATGTCTGAGCCCACACACTGACACTTGCGTGCTCAAATAAATCAGCATCAAATACCAGTGCTCCTGATAAAGAACCGTCGCCGGATGGAGAAAAGAAAAGGTTCAGATCATATTTTGCCTGGGTATTGGGTGACGCAGTTTCTTCACAAGCCAGACCCGGCAGAGAAATATTCTGAACAGTATTTTCCATGTTCTGAAATGAGAACATGGCTTGAAATACGGGTGTGTAGGCTAAAGATCTGGTTTCAGCAATTGACTCCACTAAACTTTCAAAAGGTAAATCCTGATCGCTGAGTACCGATTGCACGGTTTCACGAACTTGCCCGATGAGGTCTGTGCCGGTCGTGCTGACTGTGACGCTGACAGGGAGAACGAGCGTATTAACAAAATAGCCGATCAGGCCATTCGTCTCCGACATGCTGCGACCCGCTTCTGGTGCGCCAATCACAATATCCTGCTGATTCGCCAGTCGCGATAATGTTGCTCCATAGCCTGCTAGCAAAATGCCAAACAAAGTTGTTTTTTGCTCTTTAGCCAGTTTTTCCAGCGCCTGAGTAAGTTGGCTTGAAATTTTAAAGTTAACGGTATCCGATCGCTTGCTGCGTAGGTTCTCACGAACAAAATCAAGAGGTAAGGTCAGCAGGTTAGGTTTGCCCTCAAGGCGCTGTTTTGCACGCGATACCTTTTGCTCAAGAACAGTTAGACCACTGGATTCGGTTTGTTTAAACGTATGTTGTTGCCAGGCAGCCCAATCAGAATAATTGATGGGTAACTCTGACCAATGAGGCGCTAAGCCTTCGCAATGCGCAGCATAGGCTTGTCCAAGCTCATTAATAAAGATCGTGCTTGAGGCGCCATCGACAGCTTGATGATGGAAAGTGATTGCTAACAGGTATTGCTTATCATCAACTTTAATCAGATGGGCGCGTAAGGAGAGATCGTCCGATAGATTGAATATTTTTTCAGATTCATATTTAAGTAGTTCTTGCGTTTTTGATTCTTTTAACTCAGGTGCGAGGATAGATAAATCCGTAAACTGCAATAAAGAATCTGATGTCGGAATGGTTTGGAGATAGCCGCGTGCTTCTCCTTTTTCGCTACCACGCAATACTGTACGTAAAGGCTCATGTCGTGTAATGACATCGACCAAACTCTGTCCTAAAGCCAATTGATTCAAAGACCCGTTCAGTTTTAAAACCAAAGGGATGTTGTAAGCCGAGGAGTTTCCCTCGAGCTGGCTTAATAGCCACAGCCGACGCTGTCCATAAGAAAGCGCGACGCGTTTTAATTTATTCGTCATCGAAATGTCCCATTCCCTTCATAAGCGGAATGGCCGCGTTTGTCTTGGGTGCATCAAGTTCTTGAGAGAGCGCAAAAGGCGTTGAACTTGAAAAAATACTTCTTAGCGTGAGTGTCTGTCTAGTTTCATCGCGAACCGCGGCAATCAATTTCATAGCGAGAAGAGAGTGTCCGCCAATTTCAAAGAAATTATGGTCGAGTCCAACATTGGATGTGCCCGTTAATTCAGCAAAAAGTCGGCATAACAACTTTTGATTTAAAGTTTCCGGCGCACGAAATTTTGTAGTGTCGAGCTGATCATAAGTCTCGGGAAGCTCCCGACGATTCAATTTTCCGTTTGCTGTCAAAGGAAGTTTATCCAGGCTAATAAATAAGGCTGGAATCATGTAGTCGGGCAACAGCTGTGAGAGTTTATTGCGTATCTCGATCGTTGCAGGGAGTTCTTGATTGCTTTGCAAGACTAAATAAGCAATGAGTCGTTGTTCAGTTCCTACGTGACGACCAATAACTGCCGCTTGGGCAATCTGTTCGGGATAAGACTTAAGTAACACGGCTTCAATCTCACCAAGTTCGATGCGATGGCCACGAATTTTGACTTGATCGTCGATACGCCCCAAGAAGTCGATTGTTCCATCGCTATTTCGTCTGCCTAGGTCTCCGGTACGATACATGCGTTGTCCGCCGGAGCCAAAAGGGCACGCAATAAAACGTTCGCTAGTGAGTGATGAACGGTTGTGATAGCCACGCGCTAGAGCATCGCCAACGATGAACAGTTCGCCTGGAACACCTTCAGGCAGAAGTTCCAGACACTGATCAAGTACATACATTTCATAGTTGGGTAGAGGATGTCCTATCGAGACGATAGTATGAGCTTGTGTTGAGGCAGTACTGTTTGTCAGTGAAAAGCTGCTTGCCCATATTGTTGCTTCAGTTGGGCCGTATAAATTGAGAACGTCTCCACATTTAGACATCTGTAATGCCAGTTTCTGTTGCAATGCTTCGCCACCTACCAGCAAACGCATATTCGGTATTTCAACTTGTGACAATATTATTTCCCATAATGAGGGGGTAGCCTGCGCAACACTTACGTGATGTTCGTTCATCAACCTGCAAATCGAAATAGGATCTTTGTTTTCCATTGAATTTGTTAGGACTAGTTTTGCTCCTGAAATAAGTGGAAGGTAAATCTCTAGTCCAGAAATATCAAAGCCGATCGTAGTCAAACTAAGTAAAGCATCCTCAGGCGATAGCGTAATTTTTTGTGAAATGCTAAAGAGGAATGTGTCCAGAGCTCTCCTGGTGATTCCGGTGCCTTTAGGTTGGCCTGTACTGCCGGAGGTATAGAGGAGATAAGCTAAGTTTTCAGATTCCACCGGGAGGTTAAGCTCGGAAACCTCAATTTTGTTTAACGCCAGATGTGTTAACTGTGAATTGGTATCTTGGCTGTCTACAAAAAGAATCTCACCTTTAAATATAGATTCTTGCGAAAGTTGTGTGGAGTCTGTAATCAGAATATAAGCATCACTATCGTCCAGCATATAGCTCAAGCGGTCAGGAGGGAAATCCGGATCCAAGGGGAGATATGCTGCACCTGATTTCAAAATAGCGAGCATCGAAACAATCATTTCGACCGAGCGATCGAGTAATACCGCTGCAATTCTGTCAGGTCCAAGGCCTAAATTGATCAAGTGGCGAGCCAGCTGGTTTGAACGTTTATCGAGTTCCGTGTAGCTAAGTAATTGATTCTCAAAGACGAGGGCGATTGCCTTGGGCCGTTTAGATACCTGCTCAGTAAACGCAGACATCAATGTAAATCCCGACGGCATCGCCTGTCGTAATCCTTGTGACTGACGAAGATTTTCTGTAAAAGTATCTTGATCAGACCAGGGTAAGCATTGTAGGTTCTGCTGAGCGTTTGCCGGGATCGTTTCAAGCAACGTCACCAAATGCTTCAAAACTGAAGCAGCGACAGTTGCATCAAACATGGCGTCATCTAAGACCAGTCTGAAATTTTGAAATCCTACCGCAGGAGTGGTGGTCAGACTGATAGGGTAATGTGTAGCGTCAATACCTTCGACCATAGTATTGTCGATATCGGTTGAATCTTCTTTATACGCATCAATTTCTGAAATCAGACTCTTAAATACAGAGTCGAAGGGAAAATTTTGATAAATGAACACTGCATCAAATATTTTTATACCAGGTAGATTGGCTAATGCTTGAACTTCTCCCAAACTGATATTTGTAAAGTCTTGCTGGATGGATTGTTCATTTTGCTGATTACGCATCCAATCAGTAACAGATATATTGGATAGTGTTTTTGCACGAATAGGCAAGGTATTGATAAAAAGCCCAAGTGCCTGATCAACGCCAGGGATTTCGGCTGATCGACCGTTTCTGACTGCACCAAGAATAACTTCATCCATGCCCGATAAACGAGCAAGAATAATTGCAAATGCGCATTGAATGACAGTAGCAATGGTCAAGCCATTTGAACGAGAAAATGCTGTCAGTCGTTTTGTTGATTCCTCGTCGAGTTGTCCATAATATTGCGTATGACCAGCTTTGGGCTTTAACGTGCGAGGTAAAGCAATTCGGTTAGGCTCAAAGATACCCTCCATGTATGCTTTCCAATACGCACGTGTAGCCGACTGATCTTGTTTGGCTATCTGTAGAAGATGACGATGCCACATGAATGGTTCGTTCAATTCAGCGGGACGGTTGTTGAGTTCGGCCTGATAGAGTAGGGCAAGCTCTTTGGTCAGAATTGGCATTGACCAACCATCAAGAATGATGTGTTGTTTAGCTATTAATAATGTGTGATGCCCGTTATCCATTTCCCCTAGGCACGCGCGTAGTAAGCGACCCTGCGTTAAATCGAAACCTTTTGCTTGGTCATAATGCTTAAGTTGCGCAAGCCTTGATTCAGAATCCCCATTGAGCTGAATGGATTTAAAGTCAATTTGACTGTCTACAGAACGTATTACACCGATTGTTAAGTCGTGACCCAAGGGAATGGCTATTCGCAAAATATCATGTCGTGCAATCAATGCTTGCCATGCACGCGTCAAGGCGCTTACATCAATCCGGTTTGGGAATTCGTAAATAGTTTGAACATGGTAAGGATCCTCTTGATTCGATTCGAGAGAAAAGGTCTCTATTGCCATGCCTTGCTGCAAAGGTGTTAGCGCTACGATCGATTGAAGATCCGAATACTGTTCTTTAAGTTGATCGTGTGCATGAGTTGTTAGTTCACTCACCCCCATGTCACTTAACGAATAGGATTTGGCATCTGCGTAGCGGCTCTGGATCGTATTTTGTTCGAGATCAATCCTAGATACACGGGCAATTGCGACAGGCGTTTGATGCTGGAAAACATCCCTTACGCTAAAGATCACTCCAGATTGTCGTGCTCGACTGGCGATACGTATTGCTGTAATACTGTCACCGCCACGCATAAAGAAGTTGTCGTCTAGTCCTATCGGGCTGGATGCGGCGAGTAACTCCTCAAAGAGGTTGCAAAGAAGTATTTCAGCATCTGTTAATGGGGCGCGATAAGTATTTTGACTCTCGTCAAAATCTGGTTCGGGTAGTGCTCTTTTATCCAATTTCCCGTTGGGCGTAAGGGGTAAGGACAATAACGTTATAAATGCCGCTGGAATCATGTAGTCGGGCAAATATTCGAGTAATTTAGCGCGTAGCTCAGCAGTGCCTGCGATTTGGATGTTATTGCGAGCAACCATGTAGGCTACGATGCGTTGCTTATTCTCATCCAAAATAATTGCTACTTGCTGGATTTGACTATTGAATGCATCCAGGAGCGCCGCTTCAATTTCACCCAGCTCAATACGATAGCCACGGATTTTGACCTGATCATCTGCTCTACCCAGATATTCTATTTCACCATTTTGTCTCATGCATGCTAGGTCACCCGAACGGTACATGCGTGAGCCCGTTTTATGAGTGGCGATGTGATGCGGACAGGCAATAAAGCGTTCAGCGGTTAGCCCCGCACGTCCAAGGTAGCCACGAGCCAATCCTTCACCCACAATATACAACTCACCTACCACTCCTGCAGGTACGGGTTCGAGTGTCTGATCCAGTACGTAAGCAGCAAGGTCCGGGATCGTTGTGCCAATCGGACTGATATCTTTGGTCGCATCAGCAGGTATGAGCTTTCTAAAAGTGACATGAACAGTTGTTTCTGTAATGCCATACATGTTGACGAGTTGTGGCTTGTCCGCTGCAAAACGTTGCCACCAAGCAGATAGTTTTACTGGATTGAGTGCCGCACCACCAAAAATAACCCAACGTAAACTGAATGAGTCAGGTTGAATGTTTTCTTCACACACCTGGGCGGAAAGTACATCGAATGCGGCAGGTGTTTGGTTCAGGACAGTAACTTGGTGTTGCTGCAATAGTTTCACAAACTCAGAGGGTGAGCGTCTGACCTCATCACTGACGATGACAAGGGATCCACCATAAGTGAGTGCGCCCCAGATTTCCCAGACTGAAAAATCAAATGCGGTTGAGTGAAAAAGAGTCCATACATCGTTGTGATTGAAATTGAACCAGTCGTCTGTCTTGGCAAGCAATCTAGTTGCGTTCCGATGCGTATTTCCAACCCCTTTAGGTTTGCCGGTACTACCCGAGGTGTAGATTAAATAGGCAAGTTGATCAGGAAGTAAAGGTGTGCGGCGCTCGTGATCTTCAATCACTTCAGCGCTGTAAGCCGAAATCGCATCTGTAAGCGTTGTCTCGTTTAAATTTAAAAATTCAATTGTTTGTGAATATTCAGTATCAAAACGAATTAAGTCCTGCAGGCTGTCTTCTGTAATGACTGCACAGGCATGACTATCCTTAAGCATATAAGCCAGACGCTCAGCTGGATAGTCTGGGTCCATGGGCATGTAAGCTGCGCCAGCTTTTTGTACAGCAAGAATTGATATGAGTATGGAAGGTGAGCGCTCAAGCAAGATGCCTACGATCTGATCGCTGTGAACGCCCTTGCCAATTAAGTGGCGAGCAAGCTGATTCGATAGCAGATCCAGTTGCAGATAGGTGAGGGTGAAATATCCTGCATCCCGATGTGGTGACGAGAGGGATGATCCGAATAGACCGGATGCCTCCCACTGCGAATCAAACTGCAGTGCGATCGCGTCAGGCCTAATTTTGACCTGTTGTGCAAAAAGCGCAATGATTGTCGTTGCGTCATGAGAAATATTAGAAATATTTCTAGTAGATTGGTTCAGGCGCTCGGTACGTTGCGCATCGCTTAACAGGGAAAGACTATCAACTGGTAATTCCGTCTGTTCTGTAAACTTTAATAAAAGTGACGAGAAAGCATCCGACCAGTGTTGAACGCTGCTAGGCAAGAACAAGTCCGCATCAAATTCGAAGCCACCCCGGATAGATCCATCTTCGATAGGTTTCAAATATAAATGTAAGTCGAATTTTGCCTGAGCGATCGACGTGCTGATCTCGCTAATCGCAAGACTTTCCAAATGTAAATCGACGGGATCATTTTCGGCCGCCTGAAATGAAAACATAGTCTGAAAAACAGGCGTATGACTCAACGACCGGGATACGCCCAAGTCCTCTACCAGTCTTTCAAATGGGAGGTCCTGATCAATCAGTGCATTTTGGACAACACCTCGCGCTTGAGCGACTAGCTCTATTCCTGTGGTGTTTTTATCGATGCGCAGAGGGATCGCAAGTGTATTAACAAAGAAGCCAATCAGATCTTTTGTTTCAATCTGATTTCGGCCCGAGACAGGGGATCCAATCACTACTGTTTGCTGGTTGGCGATACGGCTGAGTGTAGCTGCGTAGACAGCAAGAAGCACCGTAAAAATGGTTGTGTTGTTTTGCTGTGCGATCTTTTCGATATTTTTAGCAACGACTTGCGGAATTGCTACGTCGACAAGCTTTGAACGACGCGCACGCAGAGGATCTCGCTGAAAGTCCAGTGGTAAGGTCAATAGCTCTGGTGCTTCTTGCAGTCTTGCTTTTGCACGTTCGACTTTGGCGTCAAGTGCAGACTTTCCGTCTGAAGTTTCTTTTAAAAATGCATCTTGCTGCCATTTTGCCCAATCTGCATATTGAACGGACAAGGGCTGCCAACTTGGCAACTCTCCTGCGCAATATGATGCGTAAGCCAGACCGAGTTCTTTGATAAATACACCAACCGACAAACCATCACTTGCATGGTGATGGAATGTAAGGGCTAAAACATGCTCATCCTCTGCAAGTCTAAGCAGCGTTGCTCTTAGCGCAAGATCCTCGGATAAATCGAATGGTTTTGCTGACTCAATCTGTAAAGCGTGCTTCAGCGCGGTCTGCTGATCTGCATCCTTCAAGTTGTGCAGATCAATCCAGTCAAGAAACGAAGCGGCCGTTGGCGTTTTCAACAAATGACTATATTGTTCACCATGCACGTTTTCTCGAATCACTGTTCTTAACGGCGCGTGCCTTTCAATAATTGCAGTCAGGCTGCGAGACAAGGCCTGGACATCCAGAGGGCCAACAAGACGAAGTGCAGAGGGGATGTTGTAAGCGGCAGATATGCCCTCAATCTGATTGAGCATCCATAGTCGTTTTTGACCGAAGGATAAGACAACTTCGTTTTCAGAGAGATGGCCTGAAGCAGGGGTAATGACAAAACTATCTTCTTTATTTTTGAGTTCGAGCGCTTGTGCAAGTGCGCCAGGCGTTGGCGCATCAAAAAGTATGTTGAGATCAAGCTCGCAACCCGTGCTCTTTCGGATCTGGATGATTAGTTCAATAGCAAGTAGTGAGTGTCCACCAATAGCAAAAAAATCATCATCCAGACCAATATTCTGAGTACCGGTCAATTGCGTAAAAAGCTTGCAAATCAGTTCCTGAGATATGGTTTCAGGTGCTCGGAATACATTTTTTGATTCCGAACTTTCGATATCCGGGAGTGCTTTACGATCCAGTTTTCCGTTTGGGGTCAGTGGCAAAACGTCTAGCTTGACGAAGGCACTAGGCACCATGTATTCAGGCAGAAGACCTTGCAACTGGCTACGTATCGAAGCTGCGTCGGGAACATCTTTGGCTGGATATGGAACGAGATAAGCAACGAGGTGCTGTTCTTGGGAAGTCTGATGACCAATGTTTTTTGCTGCAACAGCGACTTGCGCGAGGCAATCGTCGAAACAGGTCAGTAACGCAGCCTCTATTTCTCCTAATTCGATTCTATAACCACGGATTTTAATCTGATCATCGATTCGGCCCATAAAATCGATCGCACCATCCGGGCGTCTGACAACCAGATCGCCGGTTCTATACATACGGCTTTCAGATTGATCATGATTACTGCTTAAAAATGGGCAGGCAATAAATCTTTCTGCTGTCAGCGCTGCACGTCCTAAATAGCCTCGTGCGAGTCCCGAGCCACCTATGAATAGCTCGCCCGCAACACCGTTGGACACAGGTTCAAGATTGGAGTCAAGAATATAAAGCTGAGTATTCCAGATTGGATGACCAATGGGAGGCGCAAGGTCTTGATCCAATTCCCTGCAAAGCCAATAGGTCGCATCGAGCGTAGCTTCGGTTGGTCCATATAAGTTCCAGAGCTTAATGCCTGGAAGTTTCGACAGCGTTTTTTGTTGTAAAAGTCCACCTACTTTCTCTCCTCCCGTCAGAATTTGCTTAAGTGACGCACAATCGTCAGGCTCGAGATCATCAAGGAATAGTTCGAGCATAGAGGGCACAAAGTCGATCGCTGTAATGCGCTCGGTTTTGATCATATTGCGCAAATACAGGGTATCCATATGGCCTTGAGGTCTGGCGATACATAACGTGCCACCTGACATGAGGGGTAATAGCCACTCCCATAAAGCGATATCAAAACTTGGTGCAGTTTTTTGTAAGACGCGGTCTGAGGCATTTAACGCAATGACAGATTGTCTCCAGAGCATATGATGCGTTGCGCTGTAGTGGCTTACGCCAACACCTTTGGGGCGTCCAGTCGAACCTGATGTGTAAATCACATAAGCGAGGTTCTGTGACGTGAATGGCAATCTCCTGTCAACCTGGGTGATGCTTGTCTCCTCCAGACAAGACAGCATGAGCGATGTCATGGTGTCGTCGGGATCAACTAGAGGAGGGAGTGGCTGTACTTCTTCGGAATTTATCTGCGCATACAGAGAATCGGAGGAAATGATCCTGGATGCTCCACTGTCGCCGATCATATAAGCAAGACGATCAGCAGGCAGTGTTGGATCCAGCGGTAAGTAAGCTGCGCCAGACTTCAGTACGGCAAGCATCGCCACAATGACCTGTGGTGAGCGTTCAAGTAAGATCGCTATTATTTGATCTGGACCGCATCCGAGTTGAATCAGATAGCGTGCAAGTTGTGAGGATTGCGCATCAAGCTCGGCATAACTAATACTGATGTCTTCAAACTTCAACGCTTGGGCATCAGGTGTTTTTTCTGCCTGATGAACAAAGAGATCAATGAGTGTTTGTGGATAGTTATCAAGCTCAAAGTCAGTGCCTGATGACTGCTTCAAAAGCTTGAGTTTTTCAGTCTGGCTGATGAAGGGGAGTGTGGCGATTGGCGCATTTCCATAATCTGGAGTGATGCTGATCAGATGTTCAAATGCGCGAATAATTAGATTTGCGCCCGAATGATCGATGCGACCTAAATCATATTTAAAGTGAAAGCCTATTTTGTCACCAGGCAAAACAGCAATCGCAATCGGATAGTGCGTCGTGTCGTAACCCTTTACATCTGATACCGTGAGATTTCCAAACTGCGCACTCACAATATCACTTGGATAATTTTCAAACACAAACAGCGCTTCAAACAGGTCCGTACCTGTAAATCCGCATAATTGCTGAATCTTGCTCAGGCTGATGTGATCATGTAGTTCCTGATCGGCTATGTTCAATTGCTGTTGCTTGAGCAGATCAATGAGCGATTTTGAGGAATCAATTTTCAAATATACAGGCAAGGTTTGAATGAAAAGCCCAACTGCTTGATCTATTCCCTCTAACGGACTGTTTCTTCCACTTCGAGTGTTGCCAACAACAATTTCATCTAGATGACTAATTTTTGCAAGCAACAGCATGTAAAGACCAAGCAGTACATTGGCTTGCGTTAGGTTGTTTTGTCGGCAGAAAGCGGAGAACTTCTCACTTACGGACTGCTCAATGGATAAAAATGCTTCTGCATGACCGATCGAGTCTTCTTGACGCAAAGGGAGCAAGAGATGACTTGGATTTGCTAAATCATTGAGATACTCTTTCCAAAACTTTTCTGACTGTTCCTGATCTCGTTGAGCTAGCCATTCAAGCTGCAGTCTCCATTTGAATGGAGCTTGAAGTAAAGCAGGTGTGCTTGTTAGCTCGGCCAGATAAAGATCAGAAAACTCTGAAAATACAATTGGCATAGACCAGCCATCCAGAACAGAATGGTGGTTAGCAATCAATAATACAAATTCATCCTTTTTAATCTCCGTGACTGATGCCCGGATCAGAGGACCCTTATTTAAGTTAAAGGGAATATTGCGATCTGAATGTTTCAGCGTATTTAACCGCTCTTCTTCAGTCCCTGTTGTCTCAACGTATGACAGTTGATTTTGAACATTCGCAAGAATAATGCCCAGATCTGACGCAATGTCGGAGGGGGCCATCACCAGTCTGAGGATCTGATGACGTTGAATAAAAGATTCCCAGGCACGATTCAGCGCATGGATGTCTAACTCACCTTTTAATCTGATGGAATACTCAATGCGGTATGGGTCGTACTGATTGCTTGCGACCGCCATACTCTCATATACAAAACCTCTTTGAAGATAAGTCAGCGGAACAATATCTTCAATATTTGCATATTGAGTTCTTAACGCACCAATTATTTCATCACTGGCAAAGCTGATTTCAGAGCGCAGGGGCAGTGGTGCATCGTGTCGTGGCGCTGCAATACTCGCTAAGGTTTCAATGGTTGGGAATTTAAATACATCTCGAATCGTGAAATGCAAACCACGGTTTTTTGCGCGCGCAACTAATCGTATGGCTGCAATACTATCTCCACCGAGTGAGAAAAATCCATCATCTATTCCAAATGAGTCAGCTTGAGTTAAATCTGCGAATAGTGAATAAAGGATTTCTTCTGGTTCATTGCGCGGTTTTCGTTCACTTCGTTTTTCGACAGTAATTTCGTGTTCGTGCAGCGCACGACGATTCAGTTTTCCATTTGCAGTCAAAGGAAGTTTTGTCAGAATAACAAAACTTCCAGGCACCATATAGTCTGGTAATACTGTTGATAATTTCTGAACGAGTAAGGTTTTCTCGGGCGCAATTTGAGCAGGTTGTGTTACAAAAAAAGCTACGAGTTGCTGATTGTTATTTACTTTGCGTGCAATGACGGCTGCCTGGGCAATTTGACTTGGAAACTGATGAATAATCGCGTTTTCAATTTCTCCTAGTTCAATACGGTGCCCATGAATTTTGACTTGGTCATCCGTACGGCCTAGAAATTCGATGTTTCCCTTGGAACCTATTCGTGCCAGATCTCCTGTGCGGTACATCTGAGTACCAGAGCCTACGAACGGACATGCAAGAAAGCGTTGAGCAGTCAGTCCGGCCCGGCCATGATAGCCCCGAGAGAGTGCGGATCCAGCAATATAGAGCTCACCAATGACGCCTTGGGTAACTGGTTCAAGTGTTGCATCCAAAATATAGATTGCGTAGTCTTGAAGTGGTTGACCAATAGCAACAGTCGCAGAACTGATACTGTCATCTAAATCTTCAGAAACAACCGTGTGACTGCTTGCCCAAATAGTTGCTTCTGTCGGTCCGTACAGATTAGTAATACTTCCTGCCCCTGACATGGTGTTGGCAAGTTTTTGGGAAAGTGCTTCGCCTCCTACCAGTTTATGCACGGGAGGAATAGCTTCTTGCGTTAACAAAAGATCCCAGAGCGATGGTGTGGCTTGAGCATGTGTGACGTGATGATGGCGCAGAAGGTTTGCAATGGCAGCGGGATCACGTTGCTCCGCCTCGTTTGCAAGTACCAGCGTAGCGCCAGTCATCAATGGTAAATAAATTTCAAGTCCTGCAATATCAAACCCAATCGTAGTTAAGCCGAGCAATACATCTTGTGGCTTAAGCCCAATCGTTTGAATGGAGGCGTTGAGAAATGTATCCAGTGCATAGCGTGAAATCCCGGCGCCTTTGGGCTGACCCGTGCTTCCAGATGTGTACAGAAGGTATGCAAGGTTGTCGGCGTTGGCAGCGACAGGCAGGCAGACAGCTTCTTGAGATATCGGAGCAAGGCTCTCAATCTGAGTTTGTGTTGCCTCATCATCTAGCAATATGTTGCGCAGGGTGCCTTTTTTTGCGCTAAAGGCTTCGTTAAATTGCAGTACGTGCTGAAAAATATTTTTACGACTGAGGATTGCGCGTGCTCCACTGTCAGTGAGCATGTAATGAAGTCGTTCCCTTGGGAACTCAGGATCCAAAGGTAGATATGCTGCACCAGCTTTTAACGTCGCCAATAAGGCAATGATTAATTCGCTTGAGCGCTCAAGCAAAACAGCAACAATATCTTCTGGTCCGATATTCAGACTAAGCAAGTAGTGAGCAAGTTTGTTCGATGCCTGATCAAGTTCTTGATACGTTACATTTTTGTCTGATGCAATTAAAGCTGTGGCTGTTGGCGTGTTTTCAACCTGCGCTGAAAACAGCTTAAGCAGCAAATTTTCATCTTTCTTCTTATTGGTATAGCTGATAAGACTGGAAGAACCCAGAATCGCTTTACGGACATGCTTATCAAGTGTAGAAAATGTGCATATGACTTGACTTGGCTGCGCCAGTAGCTGCGTCAGGAGAAGTTCAAAAGCCTGGCTCCAGTTTTTAACAGTCTTTTCTGAGAACAGATCGGCATCGTACTCAAAGCCTCCCTCTAAACCGCCAACAGCATTCAGACCTAAGCCGAGATTCAAGTCGCATTTAACTTGCGCAAGAGTGATCGACTCAGTTTTCCAGCTTAAGTCTTTAAGTGTGGTTTCGTATACATCCTGTGGCGCATAGGTCAACATTGCCTGATACACCGGCGTATGCGATAGAGATCTGGCGTGTCCAAGATTATCTACGAGGATTTCAAATGGTAAATCCTGATCGTTTAATGCACCTTCGATGCTGAGACGCGTACGCTCAATCATCTCCAGACCAGTGCAGACCTCATCAATCGTTACAGGCAATGCCAATGTATTGACGAGGAACCCGATCAATCCTTCGGTTTCTGTTCGATTTCTACCGCTAGCGGGTGTGCCTATCACTACAGTTTGTTGACCAGATATTTTTGACAGTAATAAAGCGTATGCCGCTGCTAATACGGTAAACAGTGACGTGCTGGTCCTTGCTGCAAGTGCTTGTATTGCATCAACTACAGCAGATTCAATGTTTAACGGAACTGTCGCGGCGAGTCGTTTGCGCCCCGCGTTACGAGGATAGTCAGTTGGTAATGTCAGTAACTCAGGTGCTCCCTCATGCCTCGCTTGCGCGCGTGCGATTTTTAATTCAAGAACTTGTTGGCCGTCTAACGTTTGCTCCAGACACGCTTGCTGCCATGCAGCCCAGTCGGCGTATTCAATATTGAGCTTAGGCCATTGCGGTGCATATCCCTGTGAGAACGCAATATATGCTTGTTCCAGTTCGCGCGCGATCACAGCCATCGATAAACCGTCACCCGCATGGTGATGAAGTGTGATGCCTAATATATGAAGTTCTGTCTTTATCTTGACTAGACAAACGCGTACTGGAATATCTTCGGTCAGATTAAACGCTTGCCCCGCTTGATCGCTGATCAGGCGGAGTGCCGAGCCTGTTAGATCGTTGTCTTGTTTTTTTACTTTGTCTAAGTTTGATGGATCTTTTGTACTGAGATCGAATAGTTTGATGATTTCTGCCGACTCGGGCGCGGTAACTAAACGCCCGACCGGCAGATTGTCCTGATCATTGGCAGTGATGATTGTTCTGAGTGGCGCATGTCTCTGAATAATCGATTGCAGCGATAAGCCAAGTGCTTCGATATTGAGCACGCCTTCGAGTCTGAGTGCGATTGGAATATTGTAAGCACTTGATTGTCCTTCAACTAGGTCTAATGCCCAAAACCTACGTTGTCCGTAGGAAAGTTTGACTCGATCTTCAGAAATTGTCCCAAGTCCTTTCGTGAGGGCAGGGCGTGCATCCGTTTCCAGTAGGTCGAGTTTTTTGGCTAACTCGCCCGGAGTTGAATCAGAAAAAACGTATTGCAGTGGTAACTGTCGGTTTGTTTGGTCTTTGACTCGTGCGATCAAGCGAATGGCTAATAACGAGTGACCACCTAATTTGAAAAAGTTATCATGAATCCCGACTAATTCGGCTCCAGTCAGTTCTGAAAAAAGCTCACAAAATAATTTTTCAGATAACGTGGTCGGTTGGACAAACCGCGCTTGTGTATATGAGATATCTGGCGCGGGAAGTGCACGTCGATCTAGTTTGCCGTTCGGTGTCAGTGGTAGTGCATCCACAGACATGCAGGCGTATGGCAACATGTACTCTGGCAAACTTTTGGACAATTCAGCCTGAATGATTGAAAGTTCTGGTAGCGCTTGATGATCTTGTGCGACCAGATAGGCAATCAGTTTTTTATCGCCAGCAACAACATGCGTCGTAACGGCGGCTTGTGCAATACGTGGGGTAAAACTGCTGATCAGTGCACTTTCAATTTCTCCAAGCTCTATTCTGTAGCCACGAATTTTGACCTGCTCATCTGCGCGGCCAAAATATTCCATTACGCCATCCGCACGTCTTCTTACCAGATCCCCGGTGCGATACATCCTCGCGCCGGGCGATCCGAAAGGACATGCAATAAATCTGTCTGCAGTCAGTGAGGTTCGATTTAGATAGCCTCTGGCAACACCTGCGCCAGCAACATAAAGTTCACCAGTTAGTCCATTTGGTACAAGGGAAAGGCTGCTATCCAGCACATACAACTGCGTGTTGTTAATAGGTAATCCAATTGGAACTCCACCTGCTTGATTCGCATTTTGATTTAACACGTAAACGCAACAGCCAACCACTGTTTCAGTTGGACCGTATTCATTGACCAGCATTGTCTCTGGTGCGTGGAGACGCCAGGGTTCAATGGTCGCTGCGGTTAGTTGCTCTCCGCCGATGACATACGCTCTGGCTTGACCTGATAACAGGTTGGGATCAAGCGTTAATCGAAGTGCTTCCATCTGAGATGGCGTAATTTTAATTAATGAAAAGTCCTGTTTCGCACCCAGCTCTTGTGCAAGGGACAAGGTCTCATTTTCAGTATTCAGTAAGTAAACGGTTTTACCGCTGACCAGAGGTAGCCATAGACTTGTAATCGTCGCATCAAAGGCGATAGATGTATTGAGCGGCGCTCCTGAGCCCAGATGTGTCGAGTAAAACTCAGCCCCCCAGTGCAGATAATTCATGAGGCTGGAGTGCGAGAGCGCAACACCTTTTGGAAGGCCCGTGCTGCCAGAGGTATAGATGACATATGCCAGATGCGCAGACAATATTGGGGTAGTTAATTCCTTTTCCTCAATGGGCCCGCAAGAATATTGCTTTAGTTCTGAAGCTAATTCGACAGACTCCATATCGATAAAAAAGTCTGGATCGTTGTCTAATAATGCAGAATCTATCAACTCAGCGCGTATCGGTGTGCAAAGGCCATGCGTCGAGATGAGTTTGCTGGCACGACTATCTGACAGCATATATTTCAGTCTGGCCACAGGGTAGACCGGGTCAAGAGGGAGGTATGCTCCTCCTGCTTTTATCACGGCGAGTATCGCCACAATCAACGCTGGAGTTCGCTGCATCAGGATCGCAACGATTTTATCTGGGCTGATTCCTTGGCTGATCAGATGACGAGCCAAACGGTTAGCGCTTTCATCCAGCTCTTTATAAGTCACTATCCCAGTCGAATGTTTGATCGCGACTGCATCTGGGGTTGCACTTAATGCATGGTTAAATTTTTGTGCCAGTGACTCGGCGGAATTGACTGATTCAAACAACGGGCCACTTGAATCAAGCAAAACTTTAGCCTGAGCCGTCTTGTCCATTAAGGAAAGCGCGCAAATCGGCGTAGCGGTATTTTGCGCCAGTTGACTTAGAACAAATTCAAAAGTACGTGACCACTGCTCGACATTTTCTTGATGAAATAGATCTGCATCGTAGACGAAGTTTCCCTGCAGGCTTCCGTCTAGCATCGGAGCTAGATTTAAACTTAAATCAAATTTTGCTTTATTCAGGGTTGTTGGTATATCTTTGCAAACTAGACCATCAAAGCCCAGCTCCTGATTTTCCAAGGCTTGACTTTGATAGCTGAACATCGTTTGAAATACTGGGGTGCTATTTAAAGATCGTTCAACGCCAAGTTCTTCAACCAGTTTTTCAAATGGTAAGTCTTGTTCAGCAAGCGTGTTTTCTACTATCTGACGGGTATGGGTGATCAATTCTTTGATCGATAATTGACTGTTCAGATCAAGCGAATAAACAAGCGTATTGACAAAAAAACCAATCAGATTTTCTGTTTCGACTCGATATCGTCCCGCGACAGGTGAGCCGATCACAACAGAATCTTGAGCAGTAATTTTTGCAAGAGTCAGGCCGTATGCCTCAAGTAAAACGGTAAAGCTTGTTGTTTGATGCGCATGCGCAAGCTTTTCAATCGACTTGGCAGTTTGTCCGGAAATCTGCACTGCTACTTCACCCGCAGTTTTATTGCGGGTGGCGAGCCTTGGAAAGTCCAGTGGTAACGCGAGGGTTTCCGGCATTTTTCTCAAATGCGATTTCACCCGTTCGATTTTCTTCTTGATACGTGAGACACCGTGGACATCGGTCTGATTAAATGAGTCTTCCTGCCAGGCGGCCCAGTCTGAATAATTAACTGCGAGTGGTTGCCACTGCGGTGTTTGTCCTCGGACATACGCGCAATATGCTTGGCTAAGTTCTTCTGTAAATATCGTTTGTGACAAACCATCGAAGGCATGATGATGAAAAGTCAATAAAAGAACGTGATCAGTGTCTGCCAAGCGAATCAGTGTCGCGCGCAGAGCGTAAGCATTAGCAAGATCAAAGTGGCCTTGTGCTTCGTTTTTGATAAGAGACTTAAGTTCTTGTTTGCCTTGAGCGGCGGATAAACTGGATAGATCCTTTTTTATAAGGAATGCGTCTGCTGATGGTGTATCAAGTAAATATCCAACAGGTTCTTGACCAGACTCGGAACGAATAATGGTCCTGATAGGTTCGTGCCTGTCAATAATATTGATCAGACTCTTACCAAGTGCATCAACATCTATCTTTCCTGTTAATTGCAGTGCAACAGGAATGTTGTAAGCATCTGTATTACCTTCTATTTGGCTAAGTAACCAAAGACGTCGTTGACCATAGGAAAGTGTGACCTCGTCACAGTCATTGATATCAATATCGATCATTGGATTCTGTATGCTTTTCATTTCTTTGATTTTTTTCTCTTGCCCATTCCCATCACCAGAGCATTACTCTCAGAAGGGGTTAGTGCATCGAGTTCACGAGCGAGTTCAGCGGGAGTGGGGTGCGTAAAGAGGGTACGCAGCGGCAACTCACAGCCGTTGTGTTGTTGAATCTTGGCGATCAATCGCATGGCCAGCAGCGAGTGACCACCGATCATGAAGAAACTATCGTCGAGTCCGACTTGTGGCGCACCGGTGAGTTCGCTAAAGAGCGCGCACAGCAGTGTTTCGTTGTCGGTCACGGGTGACCGGTAGGCGCTTGCTTGTCCACTCAACTCAAGCTCGGGCAAAGCACGTCGATCGAGCTTGCCGTTCGGAGTGAGTGGGAGTGCCTGCAGCACGATGAAGTCAGCAGGCACCATGTGCTCAGGCAAAGATTGCAGTAACGCGCTGCGGATCTGTGCGCCCTCAGGGACAGTTTGGCCTGATTGTGCGACGAGGTAGGCGACCAGTCGTATATCGTCCTGATACTTGCGGGCCAGCACGGCCACCTGTGCGATCTGGTCATTCAAGCTCCGCAGGATTGCCGCCTCGATCTCACCGAGCTCGATGCGGTAGCCGCGGATCTTGACCTGGTTGTCTGCGCGTCCGAGGTACTCGATGGCACCATCGCTGCGCACGCGCACCAGATCACCCGTGCGGTACAT
>Ga0075464_10000384_pt1 | contig 19132 bp, 19 predicted proteins | sample DEB19_08_DNA_5_FD_75068 | JGI IMG/M metagenome (GOLD analysis project Ga0075464, IMG submission 75068) | Aqueous microbial communities from the Delaware River and Bay under freshwater to marine salinity gradient to study organic matter... | ecosystem: Environmental > Aquatic > Marine > Coastal ...
CGTGACCCCGTTTATTCGTGCATCAATTGTGAAAGCTTAGTATGTCATACAAAAATCCATCAGCCACCAAAAAAGGTCCAGGTCGTTATCATAAACAAGGTCATAAGAAGACCAAAAAGTCTTTGACCAAGCGTAAATAAGTTTCCCCCCACCGGTCCTCCCTTGATGACGCCAAGCGGACTGGTTTTTGTAAGCAGCGTCTGGAGAAATTGAATCATGGCTACTTCTAAGAAAACCGAAATCGCATCCGTTGCAGCAGACCCGTTTGCAGTGACTGCGGTACCTGACTACATCAAGCAGGGCGCAGCCCGTGGATCGGAAGAGGTCAAATCCTCCGACATGGTGCTTCCACGCTTGGAGATCGTTCAGGCGCTTTCCCCGATCAAAGAATTGGACCCGGATGCCCGCGAGGGTATGCTGTTCAACTCGGTGACGCAGGAGATCATTGGCGATCACGCCTACTTTGTCCCCGTGTATTTCCGTCTGGAGTATCTGATCTGGAAAGATCAAGATCAAGGTGGCGGATTTTTCGGGTCTTTCCCTACTCTGGAACAAGCAGAGGAACGCAAGAGTGCGGAGGTGAAAAATGGTGAGAATCCCGAATACCTGGAGATTGTGGACACTCCGGTGCATTATGGCTTGCGCATCACGCCCGAAGGTGACAAGGAGCAAATCGTCATTTCCATGGCAAAAACCAAGTCCAAAGTCTCCCGCAAATGGAACGCAATGATCCAGATTGCTGGAGGTGATCGCTTTGGTCGCGTCTACAAGCTCTCGTCGTTTACCGATGAGAACAAAAAAGGCCAGAAGTTCAAGAATTTCGTAGTACAACCTGCTGGCTTCCCGCCGAAAGCGATCTACGAAGAAGCGGAACGTGTCTACGCTGCTTTCCGTTCTGGTGAAGTTATCGCTGACCACGCGAGCGCTGCGCCCGAAAAAGATGCAGCCGTTGCCGCTGATCGCGGCGGCATTTAACTGAGTCTCCCTCCCCATGGCTCCTTTGCAGTTGCCACATGGGGTTTCACCCTCTGCCTTCGGGCAGGGGGCTTTTTATAGAAAATAATATGTTCCCTGAGATACCTAAAAATGAAATCATATCTTTGGATTATGAAACTACTGGTCTTAAGTATTGGGATCCCGATTTTCGTGTTTTTGGCGTCGCTGTCGCTGTTGGCCATGATGCTTGGTACTGGGACATTCGGGATACTCCAAATGTTGTTCAATGGGTACGCGAAACTATTCAAGGTCGGACAGTAGTCGCTCAAAACGCTCAATATGAATACCAGTGCTCTCGTGTTCTTGGGGCTGACCCTCGGCTAACCAATTGGTATTGCACGATGGTAGCTGAATGCCTCATCAATGAGCACCATCTGACTTACGACCTCGCTAGCATCGCTAAATACCGCAATATCGACAGCCAGAAGACCCAGATTCTGGAGGAGATACGCGCCGCTATGGGGTGGCGAGATAGTCGGGAGGTACTCTCTCGCCTCTCTGAGGTGCCCGCAGCTATGGTGGCCCGCTACGGTGCCTCCGACGCCTCCGACGCCCTCTCAATCTACCGCGCTCAACAGGCCGAAATCACTAAACAGGACTTGCACCGAGTACTCCGTCTTGAGCAGGAAGTGATGCCTGTATTGGCTGACATGTCTTGGACTGGCGTTCGGGTTAATCTCGAAGCAGCCCATGCCGCTATCCCCCGATTGGATGAGCAAGAGGGAATTCTTCAAGCCGAAATCAACGAAATCGCAGGAGGTAAATTTAATGTTAACTCGTCCCCTCAGGTCCGCGCATTTTTCAAACCGGAACCAATTAACAAATTCCAATGGCGTCTTCTCGACGGTACATTGGTCGGGCCGACAAAAGGCGGCAAAGGACCGAGCCTCGATCAAAATGTCATGCGGACAATCAAGCACCCTTTGGCTGAGAAAATACTGGCTCTTCGTAAAACGATCAAATTGCGGGACACCTTCATCCGTGGCCATGTTATCGGAAGTGCTGATGGGGATGGATACGTACATACCCAATTCAATCAAACACGTAACGATGCGGATGCGGGGACTGTTACCGGGCGTTTATCGTCTACGGACCCGGCGCTACAGCAGATCACAAAACGCGATAAAGTTAATGCTGCTATCCTCCGAGCCATGTTCCTTCCTGACGACGGGGATGAATGGCTTTGTGCCGATTATTCGCAGGTAGACTTCCGATGCGCAGCCCACTTGATCAACGATCAATCCGTGATCGATGCTTATGCATTGGATCCTTCCTTAGATTATCACCAAATTGTGAGCGACATGACGGGGATTCCCCGAAATGCGACATATGCAGGTGCGCCCAATACCAAGCAGATCAATCTCGGACTTGCATTTGGTGCGGGGGCTGGGAAGTTAGCGTTCATGATGGGGATGTCTTATGACATCAAGGAGAGCCGGGGCAAGATGCAGTACGTGCCGGGACAGTCAGCCACCGACGTGTTTAATCTCTACCACAAAAAGCTACCTGGAGTGAAAGAATTCATGAAGAAGGCGGAAGCTGTGGCCAAGGAATCCGGGTACGTTCGGACTGCTATAGGTCGCCGCTTGAGATTTCCGACAGGCGCTCACAAGGCAGCAGGGCTACTTTATCAAGCTTATGCTGCCGATCTGCACAAAATCGGGCTGGTCGAGGTCGATGCTTTGATCCGCACCGAGCAACTCCCGGCACGGCTCCTGATGTCATGTCACGACGAGATCGGGGTGAGCATGAAACAAGACGACGACATAAAAAATCTGATCGTCAAACACTACACGAACTTCAATTCTGAGAGTTCCGTGGTTCGGATGAGGGTACCAATTACCGCTTCCGGAGATTTTGGTCATAATTGGTATGAAGCGAGTAAATGATGGCACACAACGTTGATATGGTCATGGATTTTCAATACGGGTCCACGGGTAAGGGTCTGATTGCTGGATATTTAGCCAAGCGCGGTAATTACGATACATCGATTTGTTCTTTTGCAGTTAATGCTGGACATACCTACATCGACAAAGACCGTGGAATCCACGTGATGACGCAGCAAATTCCTACTGGTGCATTGTCATCCCCGACAGTGAAGCAGATACTCATTGGTCCTGGCTCTTTGATTCACGCTCCTACCCTGTTGGGCGAAATCAAGAAATATGGTCATTTGCTGAAAGGTAAGCAGATTTTGGTTCATCCTCATGCCGCCGTGATTGAAGAATACCACACGGAACAGGAAATTCAATGGGGTATGGCCAAGATCGGGTCTACCGTCCATGGTGTGGGAGCCGCCGCTATTGAACGTATTAAGCGCGACCCGGCTAACCCGAACATCGCCGGGGTACGTTGGGCAGGTACCGAATTGGAGCAGTATGTAGCTACCCCCGAACAATACCGCTTAGCCTTGTTGCGGGCTGAGAGCGTACTGATAGAAGGAGCACAGGGGTTCAGCCTATCAATGTATCACGGCCAATACCCATACACCACGTCCCGAGACGTAACCCCTTGGCAAATCAGCGCCGATTGCGGACTTCCTTATCGGTGGGCCAGCTACATCAAAGTGATTGGTTCCATGCGTTGCTTTCCTATCCGAGTTAATAATCGCACCGGTACCAGTGGGCCTTGCTACCCTGACCAACAAGAAACCAGCTTTGAGAATCTTGGGGTCGAGCCAGAATTCACAACAGTCACTAAACTCAAGCGTCGGATTTTTACATTCAGCCAACAACAAGCGGAGGAAGCATCTTTTCATTGCGGAGGATATTGGGATACCCGAGTATTCCTGAACTTTGCTAATTACACAGACGGGACTGGCCAGTTGCGGGACATTATCGATAAAGTGGAATCACATTCTCTACTTAATGGAAATCCGCCCGATGTCGAATGGTTGGGATTTGGCCCTGATGACGAAGATGTCGCAACTATGGAAGAATATCATGAAGCAGCTGGAGCTTGATTTTATGAACACTTCTACTACTTGGGACCACGACCACAACACACACGTGGGATTTTTAACTGAGAAGGTGTTTGATTGGGCGGAAACCACTTTCCCGAATCGTAACGATGCTAGTATGTATCTTAAGATGTACGGCGAAATCGCTGAAATGATTGAGTCGGATGGGGACGCCAACGAGATTGCCGACATGTTTATCCTCTTGCTCGACTACGCGAAGCGTAAAAAGGTGGACGTGACCACGGCAGTTCTTCATAAGCTCGATGTCAATCAAAAAAGGACATGGATGACTGACAAAAATGGAGTGAATAGTCATGTTGGATAAATTCTTGGCTTATGGGAAGGAACGTCACGCGTTAGAAGCCGTGATGCGTATTCAGGCAGTAAAACGCTGGCATATGATTGACACGACCCGAACCCAAAATCTAGCCGAACATTCTGCAAATGTAGCGATGCTGGCGATGCTGATCGCTGCAACGGCCCCTATCAATTCCTTTGATACCCATACGTATGTGGGTGCCGTCGCTTTGGCGCATGATCTCCCGGAGGCGTTTACGGGGGATATTCCATCACATACAAAAAAGAGGCTTCAAGGGGTCGATGGATTGGAAAAAATAGTTACGCCCAGTCTATTCGTGCTAGAATGTCGGACTAGCACCGCTATACTGATAAAAATGTGCGACATTGCAGATGGGATTCGGTTTATTCGCCTACATGGGGTCGACATGACTGCGGCTCACGCTCAAGAAGGACTCGAAGAGCAGATACTAAGGATTTTTGATTCTGCGATAAGTGAACATCAATGGCCTGAGCATTTGATTAATCATGTGAGAGATCACATCATGTTTTACGCGTATGAGCGCAGTTGAGCTTAAATTTCGTCGCTTTCTTGGACCGGCGATGGCCGACCAATGGATGATGACTTGGCACGAAGACCGGCATATCAGCCCCGGCGTCCCCGATATGCATTATGTGATGATTGACGAAGCGGCGCATCGAGTTGGCTGGTTAGAATTAAAAGCAATGGATGTCGAATTATCGAGACTCTATCGCATAAAGGTTGAACCTTCTCAGCATCAATATATTCGGCGTTGGGTCCCCATGATGCCGATTCATTTTCTAATCCGGATAAAGCGTGTAATATATCTGGTGGATGGTAAACACCATAACATGCTTCCCGAAATCCACAACGCTAACGACATGCGTCTAATATGTACGGCCACGTGCGATCAAGCAGATATCGCAAAAGTGTTGACCCCTGCGCTCAAACAATTGACAAGGATTTGACGTGATACAATTTAAAGAATACGCAGAGACGAAGCCCGCGATCATCATTAAGGCCACACTCGATTTATTGCACAGTGCTGGAGACGTATTTGAGATACGGATCCCTAAGACAAAAGCTGGTACAATTAGCGGGTATTTTAATGACACCGGCATTGCTGCCGCTATGATTGCTAAGGAAAATGGGAAGCACCAGTCGATTTACATGACTGTGAACCCGATACAACCGGCATTGATGGCTCGCAGCGAAAATACATTAACTTATGGCTCGTTTATGACGTCTTCGGATGTCGATATCTTGCGCCGCCGCTGGTTCTTACTTGATTTTGATGCGGTACGACCCGCCGGGATTTCGTCTTCCAAATCGGAATATGAAGCCGCCGTGCGTAAAGCAGACAGTGTAGTTGAATGGTTATCATCGATCGGATGGCCAGAACCAATACGGGCTGACAGCGGCAACGGATGCCATGTGATGTACCGGGTTGACGAGCCAAATGACGACCCGGCCCGGATAGATTTTGAATACGCTTTGAAGATGTTGTCTTCTATCTTTTCAGATGACGCGGTTAAAGTAGACGTTACTGTTTTTAACTCAAGCCGGGTTTGGAAAATATACGGCACGATAAGCGCTAAGGGATCCCATACTGTTGACCGCCCTCACCGGGTCGCCATGTTGACACACGTTCCCAAGAATCTCAAACTTCTGACCCGTGACCAGATTGAGAATGTAGCTCGCCCCTTGAGAGACGCGAAATCGGATGAATTCCGAGACATGACCGGTGAATATATCTCCGACATGGTGAAATGGCTGACTGATCGGGGACAAACGATCATGAGCGGCCCGCGCCCGATGTTTGGTAATGAGGGTCAAAAATGGATTATCTCAAAATGCCCATTCAATGAGACGCATTCTGACCCTATGGTGGGTTTGGTCAGCAATCGGCCAGTATACCGGTGTCTTCACGACTCCTGCTCTGCTTTCCGCTGGAAAGAATTTCGCGAGAAAATCGACCCTACATACAAAAGCCCCGAAACGATTTATGACCGGCTGCGGGATTGGTGCGACGGTTCATCCGTGGAAATGGACAATGAATTGATCCAGTCAGCCTGCGCCACAGGAAAGCAGCTGATTCAGATCATGAAAAAGCTCCGTAAAGAGTGCGCCCGTCCTCGGATACTCTTATTGGAAGACTTGGTTAAATCAGAGCGTAAACGATTCCAACGGGAGACAATTGGAGATAATAACGAAAAGGGAAACATCGTGGGCGTTATCAATCGCGCTCGCTTGATGCAAGACGAGGGTATCGTACCGATGTTTTGGGTCGCGGATTATGACCATCGAATTCGGGTTGGTAAGATTGGGGATATCGACTGCCCGAAGTGCAGCGAAGAAGAAGAAATTAATATGATGGTCCGGTTCCATTCAGCCGGGGACTCATGGATCAAGCAAATGCACACCAGTCAGGTGATCAAGTATCTGGCTAGTGAATACCGTGTGAATCCTCTTCGAATCAGTTTAAAGCAACTGGTCTGGGACGGCACCTCTCGCATCGACACATGGCTCCCAGATTATATGGGCACCAAAGACACCGAATACACAAGAGCAATCGGTCGCAAATGGCTTATTAGCGCCGTTGCCCGTGCTATGGAACCTGGATGCCAAGCTGACCACATGTTGATTTTCGAAGGCGCTCAGGGTATCGGGAAATCGCAGGCGCTTCGGATTCTTGGCGGACAATTCTATACCGAGTATTCAGGCGGCATGACCGGAGGCGGAACGTCTCATAAAGATATGGTGGCAGTAATTGCGGGCAAAATGATTGTGGAAATGTCGGAACTCGCAACCGTCCGTCGTGCTGATATGGAAGCGCTCAAAGCTATTTTAACCACCACTGTGGATGATGTGCGCCTTTCTTACGAACGAGATCCCAAAGCTTACCCCCGTACTTGCGTTTTTGCCGGTACTACCAACGAAGTAGGGCAGGCATATATCTCTGATTTGACGGGCGCCCGTCGCTTCTGGCCGACCCATGTGGGTGAGTGTGGGCCGGTCCGGACGCAGCAGCTGAAAGACGTACGGGAGCAGATGTGGGCCGAGGCGGTCCACGCATATGAATCCGGGGAAGACTGGTATAAAGTTCCGCAAGAACTGGTCATTGAAGAGCAGGGCGACCGCCAAATCAGCATTGAAAATGTAGAACCATGGTTTCAGAGGATTAGAGACGCTCTTACCGATCCAGACAGCTACGCCAACGAAATATTCTACGTGGTTCCCCGCTATGAACTCGGCCAGCCCGCTTCTGGATTTAACGTCCGCTCGGGTCCGCTTCACTTGATACTTGGGATAGTGTTGCAAATCGATACTGCGAGGCAAAGCCAGAATGACGTGCTGCGGGTTCAAAAAGTGCTTCGGGGACTTGGATTTAAAAAGACTCGCCCCTCGGGTAAATGGCATGGGTCTACTTACGCGTACGACTTGACACAAGAGACAGTACCGCACCTATGGTCATCTATCAGCGCCGCCCGCTATGCCTCTAAATTCCCAAAACCAGTTGAGGCAGAGCAATGAGTTACGGGTGTTATGACCGAAAGCCTTTTGTGACGGAATATCAGGGGATTCCTTTTCGGATGTCCCGTGATTGTGAATATCAAAAGACTGATAAGTATGCGGACCCCGGCTGTGTCGGGTGTATCCACAAGACTACTTCGCAGCCCCTTTTACCTTCTCCCAACTCCGACCAAGTACGTACCCCGTCATAACGGTACCGAACAGGGTTAGAATGGAATCGGGTATCGCGGACATCCAGCCTTTGAACCCGACGGTAAAAGCGGCAGCGGCATCTGGCCGGAACACCGACAAGACGCCCATGGGGATGCTCCAAAGTAGAAGTATATAAACCACATACAGAAAGCTGGGACGAGCGCGGGAGGTCCAAGGATCGGGACTTTGAGCCTCCGCAATTATGGCGGATAATTGGATTTTGATTTCATCCAATTCTCCTGCTTGTTGCATTTTCAAGAATTCAAGTTGAGCTTTTGCTTTTTGTTCCGGGTCTGGGAACAATTTGTCGATTAATTTGCTTCCAACGCTGAAAATACTGCTGATTGTGATTGAATCCATATTCAGCCTTTGATCAAATTATTGGCGATTCGACGCGCCCAACCGCCCCCGAATACTGGCCACGTTCTCAATCCAGTCATAAAAAGCAATCTGTAACCATTGTATCGTTTTGCGACAATATTGCCTGGAATACTTTTACAAGCAGCAACAGTGCCCGGTCCTATTACTCCGTCATCGATTGCCCCTACTGCCCGTTGTAACCATCTTATAGATTGAGCGTTTCCTGAATTGACTGCGCCATCAAACACATCAAAACGAACCTCATGGGGTAATTGATCGATTCCGCATCCGTCCCAGTATTGTGCACGGTAAATCTTTTTAGCCCAATCCTGTGGAAAATCCTTCATGTCACCCATATACCCGTCAAATCGAGCTACTTTTTCAGTCACGCCCCAATTCGTCGGACCGCCTGGATCATTGGGGTTATTCGAATAACCACCCTCATGTCCTAGTAAAACGACGAAAGCAGTATCGAAGTCCATATTATTCGAATGTCGCGTCAGTCAGCGCATTAACCCCGATAGCTGTAGCGGGTAAACGGAGCTTATTGGTCGTAGCCGCAGACCCGGCTTTTCGTGTGGCTTTCGCAACTTCTTTTTCTAGAATAGTAGCAACCACTTTGGGATCCAACATTTCAGCGGCGATTTCAATAGCAAGCTTCCGATCGATCTTACCTTCAAGCCGTCCAATAACAGCATTCGCCATGGTGACTACTCTGCTAAGAGGATTCGGGATTTTACCTCCCCCCGTAGCACTAGATATTGAACGAGTCGCTACATCCATAGCATTAGGTCCGGCTTGAGCGCCTTTTTGGGCCATCAATTCTTGTCGTGCTATATTTGCAAAATCTTGGCGAACTGATTCGACTTTCGCTATCTGGTCAGGTGTAAGAACGTCCGACAATTTTTCGTATCGGGGAGCACCAGTAAGTGAGCGTTTCAATGTCCCAGGTGCGTCCCGCACAGCGCCCGCGAAAGATGTCGCTTTTTGCCCCGCTGTCTCATCAACAGCAGAGGTAAGTTTATCTTTTAGATACTGTCCGACTTCCATCTGGTTAATGGGTTTGCTTTGTTCAGCGAATTTTGCGCGGGCAACGTCATAAGCAGGCGCGATTTCCTTGATAGTGGCCAACAAATCCGATTTAGTCTGCATCAACGCAGATAATTTTTCTTTCCCTGCAGCAGATCCCACTTTAGCGGCAGCAGATATTTGTTCATCTAATCCTTTTTTGACCCAATCCAGCCCTTCAATTGATCCAAAATCGGTAAGTTCGATATCTTTTTCTCGCGCCAATTTAACTGCCAATGCTTTAGCTTCTACCATTGAAGGCCGACCCATCAAACTGTCAATTTGCGGTTGCATTGCCGCCGCCATATCTTGATCAATGCCTTCAATTTTCGCCAGTCCGTAATTTTGCTTGGCTGTCGTTTCACGAAGTGTTCGTGCAGCCGCCATATCTGCATCTGTTCCTGCCACTTGACCGAGTTGGGTTGATCGTGCAGCGTTTCGCGCATCTTCGCGGGCAAGGTAATTGGTCGGTAACACTTTTTCTGCACTGGCTTGCAGAGCGCTGAATTCAGGGCGACCTGCTGAAATAGCAGCTTCACCCGCCGTTGGCAGACTGCCCGGCACAGCAGGCTGATTGGTCCGAAGGGCATTGATGATTTGAGGCGCTTTATCTCCAGCGGCTTCCATGTACGCCCGCCCCTTGATCGCCGTTGGATTCGTCATAGGCTCTATCAATGTACGGTAAGCTCCTCTTGCGCCCGTAACTACTGCTGGTCCTAGCGCCGGGACTGCACCACCCAATGTGCCGCCCATTCCCGTTTGAACCATCGTCTGCTCGATTCCTGGCGTTGACGATGGTGTCGTCGCACCCGCGCCCGCGCCCACAGCGGTACCCTGAGCTATCCTCCCACCGTAGCCAGCGGCAGGTACCATCCCGCGCAGCAGCAGACCCCCGGAGACGCCCCCTCCTACGGTACCAGCTACATCTGCCCCAGTATCTCCGAGAGCAGCCATCCCGCGCTTTTTGGAACTTTCGTACTCGCCGATTTTCCCGGCTATCCATTCGCTGAGCATTGGATCTTTGCCCATTTTCTCATTAATGTAGTCCCCAATGTTAGCTCCAGCTTGGACTGCGCCGACAAACGGAGACAATGCGCCCGCTATTATGCGCGTCGCGGGCAGTCCGGCCACGATGTCGCCCATCGACGCCCGATCCCATGCCGATCGGGTGTCTCCAACAGGAGCGGCTGCGGGGGCAGTAGTAGGTGCTTGTTGTTGTAAACGCAAACGGGCACTAGCAAGCGCTAATGCTTGTTGACGCTCAATATTCATTTCTGCCATAGTGCTCGCTCCTTTGGTGTCATCACGTTCCAAAGTGCTGCATCAATGCCAGCAGGAGGCGCTCCGCCTGCTTCGGGAGCCGCCTTCTTTGGAACTACAAATGAACGATATCCTTGATCCGGGTTATAAGTTCCCTCCAATGCGTCCAATTCTTCTGCTTGAATGTCTCGCATCCGATTCAATTTTTTCAATACTGTCGCTTTATCGTCTCTTATCGAAGGGATAAATGGTAATAGTCGAGGCGTTTCTGATGCGGTAATCGTAGCACCGCTTCGGTCATGCAGTATAAGTGATCCGATATCAGAAATATTAGCGCGGGCTGTGGTTCCTGTTGGGTCTGCTCGATTCAATATCACATCAGGCAGGAATCCTTTGAACCCGGTAGCATCTATATTTTCAATAGATTTGATCGTCTCATCTAATTTGCTCAGAGTAGCCGCGCCGCCTGTGATTGCTTTCTGAGCATGTACAGGCGGTGTTTTCAATGCACCACCAGCAGCGGGTGTTTTGCCAATTGAGTCCGTGCGTTTTACATATACGGGTTGCTGTGTTATCGGATCAATGATTGCTGTGGGTTGTTCTTGCGCTAATTTCAACTGGCCGCGATTCACTGCAAGGTTGCCTTCACCAGTAGTCGCAGTGCGCTCATTAGTAGCGGCATTACGCTCACCAGTAGCAGCAACCCGTGCTGCATTTTTAGCGGTCTGCGCTTGGGTGTACGTCTGACCTGCCGCCTTTTCAGCATCTATAAATCCAGGGTCATATACGGCAGGATAATCAGCAAGACTGTCTGGAGAGACAATATAAGACAGCACACGCTTAGCTTGATCGTAACTAGGTTGGTCTTTTACACTGTCCAAAACACTACCTATGATTTCAGCAGTTTTAAGTTTTTTAGTTAAGTCAGCTGCATCAACATCAGATTGAGTTTTTTGACGGGTGACACCAAAATTTTTAGTTTCTTCTCGCAGTTTTGCAGCTTCGGCTAATGATTTTTGATAATCCTGATACTCTTTAATTTTCCCTGCGCTCATATACGCTTGCCGAATAGCGTCTTCATCACCACCGGCTGATTGAACACCGCGCAAAAAGTTAGTATTTGTCTCGTCGGCTCGCTGGGCTGCACCGAGCTGATATTGAGCCAACGCATTCTGGGTTTGCCCGGCTTGCAATTGTTGCATTTTGCCATATTGCGCAAACGGGTCAGGAGGTGGAGCAAATTGTACGCCTTGAGCTAATTGGTCAGCAAGTGCCATGATTTATTCCTTACGCTTGATTACCGATACCAAACCGCGCATACGGATTGCTCGAATTTTGAGGTGCTACATATGATGGTTGATTAACCATAGCAGCTTTTTGTTGCGCTAACCAGTCAGCAAAATTCGCCTGATTCGCATAGGCACTGGCTCCGGTAGACAAAGCGTTACCAATAGTAGACGCCGCGCCTAATGCAGCAGAACCAGCAACGTTACCAGCGTTTGTGATAATATTTCCAGCATTGGTACCATAAGTTCCGGCAGCGCCCGATTGTTGGTTAGCCGCCGCACGGCCCGAATCCGTCAAACTTCCTAACGGTTGGAGTTGATTTGCACGATTCGTTTGATAACGGTCAAATGCATTTTGATACTCCTGTGACGCAGACTTTTGAGCGTAATCTTGAATACCCTTCATGGTCGTACCAGAAACAGCACCGCCCCTAGCCGCCGCCGCACCTTTAATTTGTTTCAATCCTTCACTTAATCGAAATCCATAACCAGGATCAGCCTCATAATCAGCCATGCTGAAATCTTTGGTATATTTTCCATAGCCCGGCGCTGATGCGTCACCACCAAGTCCAAGAAGAGACAGCATTCTGTTTTGTGCAGTGAGTCCAGCGGCTCGATATGGATCGTTAAGTGCGGTTTGCTGGTTATAAATATCTTTTTGTAACGCCAAAGCATTTGCGGAAGATTCTGCAGACAGTCCAGCAGCTTTATTAGCACCATAAGCGCCAATAAGTCCACCGGCCACCGAACCTGCCGCAGCCATCGCACCGGGATTTGCTGCTAAATATTTACCTGCCGTGCTAAGCGCAGACGCCGCACCAGAACCTAACTCGGCAATAGAAGTCCCCAAAGTTGATGCATACCCAGCAAGACTTCCAGCTGACTGCGCGGTCTGCGCGGCAGTAGTTAATGCGGCAGCCCCCTCAGCGGTTCCGCCAATGACGGCGGCGTCAGCAGCAGCGGCACTGGCGGCAGCTTCTCCGGTAAGACCTAAATAAGGACCACCAAAGTAAATAGCAGCCGCAATCGCGGCAGCTTTACCTAGATCACTTTCAAAGACGTCAGAGACAGCATCGCCAACACCAGACACGATTTTGGATACGTCTTCTCCGGCGCTTTTGAACCAACCACTAGGATCATTAAAAATTCCCATAATATTTACTCCAGTAACAGACAATTATTGCATGTCATTTGTATATTCATTACCCTACTACCCAAGCCGTACCATTATCAAACACTGGACAAACCACAGCCCCACCACCAACAGGAGCGGCTAGAAACGTTGGAGCCAAAGCATCAGTTACCCATGCCCTGCGCCCTTGTGTCCCTGCTGCGGGCAATGTTGCTACAGTATAGGCCACCCCAACGCCTGTACCACCATTCGCTACCGGCAATATACCACTGACCTGGGTAGTCAGGCTAACCCCGCTAAGGGTGCCACCAAGGGTCAAATTACCCGTGCTTGTGACAGTCCCGGTTAATGTGATACCATTAACCGTGCCCGTGCCGCCAACGCTGGTAACGGTACCCACATAGGCATCATTCGAAGTAATAGTAAAGTTAGGGTAAGTACCAGTGACCGATGTCGTACCAGTACCCATAAGCATTACAGTTTGATCTGGTAGCGTATTTGTGATTGTGATGGATCCAGCAGCGTTGACAACAGAAATGGCTGTTCCCGCTGTTAAAGTTCCAAGGGTATATCCTGTATTATTACCAATTAATAACTGACCATTACTTGGAATAGTTCCCAAGCCCGTACCGCCATTGATCACTGGGGTGATACCAATACCATTGCCTGTGATCGTATATATATTACTGAACCAATTAAACCATTCACGTGAAACCGTGTTTGTTTGCACGTCCACTAACGGGACGCGAGGTGCAGGGATTTGCGAGATATTTACGGCCATTATGCACTCGTCGGTGAAATCAACAATTCAGCGCCCATGATCGCAATTTTCACAGGATCAGTACCAGACACTTCATATACACGATCACGGATCTTTAACGTCATACCCAGCCGACGCCAAATCGTCCGATAACCGTATTGGCCAATAGTGCCCATTTCACGCCAATGTTCATTTGACCAAGTATGACCGCCATCATCTGACCAGCGCAACATAACTTGAGGATTATAGCCTGCCGCAGGAAGAATCGGGATCGTCGCTAACATGACACCATCCTCAGTAACTAGAATAATGCCTGTCTCGGTTGTGATCTCTTCAGCACCATAGCCAGGATAAACGTTTATACCAACACCAGTCTCGCAATCAAGCTGCAAGCTGTGTTGTGCGGTGCGTTTTAGATTGTTCTGACCAGTGGGCAGTGCGCGCCATGACCGTAACCATTTCTGAATACCGCCATTGTCAGTATAAACATCTAGGTCAAGCGTGTAGATATTTCCGTTCTCAAAGTCGCCGACGATAATATTCCCACCAAAGTTACACTGGCAGTTACTGCGATGGCGAGTGAAATTGCCGTTAACAAAACCTGCGCGCTCATGCCAAGCTTGCGTGGATACATCATAGACCCAAGTAGCGTTGGCGCTGGGAAACGTCAATACGTAGAATGCATGACCTTCCTGTTGATAAGTGTAAGCCAATGCATTAGTTAAGTTACCGTATTGGGCAATCGCGTATTCAACGGCATGAGTAGACACCCGAATACCAGTATATCCGTTGGCCTTGTAAACGATACCTTGTCCACGAGCATCTGTACCGAGCCAGAATAGGGTATTGTCGAGCTTAGTAACCGAGAAAGCAGATACACAACCAATTTCGTTGAAAGCGCCTTGAATAGGCGTAAACGGAAAATCTGTAAGATTTGCGTTATACCATACCTCAGTCGAGTCAGTACCAAACACCCAAAGTTGTCGGTGGTCTGCATTAACGCCTACTACACCGTCAGGAGAACCATCAGCAGTTGAAAATGTTGTTGGGTCAAATACTAATGGATAAATATAATCGCCAGTACCGGAATCTTGAGAAATCACTGACCACAGTCTCTGGCTATTGGGTTCATTGAATACAAAATTCAAATCCAGATAAGCCACCGTCACAGCACCTGGAAAATTGGGGTCCGTGATTGCGTCAAACGAGTTGGTCGGCTCGTAGTAAGTGTAGCTTGGACCATTACAAGCAAAAAAGATCGTAGCCCCATTGTCCGCGATCGAGACAGGGCCGGTGCCGGACACATCGCCGATCTTGACCGGCGTGGCGGTCAATCCTGTGAGCTTGTAAACCTCGGTACCCGAGACAACGAAGAAATCGGTACCATTGGTTTGGTGCGCCCACAACCCTCGGATGGGGCCGGTACCCACAGTTTGCAAAAAGTTCAAACCTGGGGCACGGTTTAGAAACCCAGCTTCTTTCCCACCCTCCGGGATAATCTCGGGGAACAGGTTGACCATGCGGTTATTCGCAGCATTGATGCTGCGGGCCACATATGATGATCCAAGGATGGGTGTCTTCATGATTTAGACGTAGATCATTGTCAATTAAGAAATTGCGCCTTTGATAACGGCAAAGTTTATGGTAAGCGTATCAGATACAGTACCACCTGTCGTGTAAAACGTAATTCTAAAACTGCCAGCAATAATTTGGGTTACTGCCAAAATATAAAGGTTTGTCGCGCCCGATTGATTTAGAACAATAATGTCACTTGACCCTACTGAGCTATTTGTCACAATAAATGACGTGGCAGTTGTTGAACCTGCTGCTGTAAACGTGTTTATTTGACCAACTGGTGTATTTATTGTAACTCCAGTTGTTCTGCTGGTAAGCTGCGTTACCGTACCGCCAGCGCCTGTCGCGTAACCAATTTTCGCAGAACTATTATTAACTAAAACATTTCCTACGGCAGTTAACGCACCATTGAACGTAGCATCAGCCCCATTCCAGTAAGCACGGGGATTGCCGTCACCATCCGACAACACGATGTAGTTGCTAAGTGTGCGGATGTCCAAACCACCTTGATTACCCGTATATCGACCAAGAATGGTGTTCTTGGTGCCGGTGGTGATCAGGTATCCCGAACGGTAGCCCACGGCGGTATTCGACCCCGTGGTACAATTGAGCAAAGCTACAGCACCAACTGCTGTGTTAAAGGAGCTAGAAACGTCTTTGGCGAGGGCGTTGTCACCTAATGCCACGTTAAAACTGCCACTGGTGCGCAGTTGTTGAGCGACATAACCAATCGCTAAATTGCTACCACCCGTGTCATTGTTAATAAGCGCTAAAGTACCGATACCAATATTCAAACTTCCTGATACATTGTTAGCTAATACACTTGTACCAAACGCCAAATTGTCGGTGCCAGTCGCATTATTTAACAAGTTACCAGAATTACCAAATGCATAATTATTTGTACCGAGGCTGTCGCCCTTAAAAAACGCACCGTCTATCGAAGAAGGATTAGCTACAGTCAAGTCTGTGACGGAACCAAACAAGTTGGCATTTGTAATTTGGCTTGTAACGCCATTTTGAACAATGACAAATACATCAGTTGTTATACCACTGGCAACCGGCGGTAATGAGGAAATTGCAATGGTGCTCATATTAATAGTTTCCTGCGTAAATGTTGAACCGCTGACGACTTGCTACGATAGCGTAAGGCATTGACATAACATCATCAGGATTATTAATGCGTTTCAAATTACGTTTACTAGTCATCGCAATCCGAGACACTTGAGGGCTGGGTTCAACACCGAACTCGGGCGCAAATTCCATCGCCAAACAATAAGTAAACGCTCGCATATACCCAGGCGGAAAATGCAATTCAGTTTCTAAGGTAGCCGGTTGAGCGAGTTCTTGTACCGATACGAAATGCCATTCCAAATCCCGAGTGGGCCGTGGATAAATGGACATCGTGACATCAGGAAAACCCATGTTCACAAAAATCACTTGCGGGTAAGTGCTGGTCACAGTCTTGACCGCAATACCATCATACTGTTGTTGATTGATGAATTTGATACCGAAGGACACGTTGGTGCCCGGATCGCGGTAATAAGTGGCGTCGTCAAACAACACGGGACGCAAACCTATGAAATCACCCGACGGGCCAAGCGTTCGAATATATTCACCAGCAGGCCAAGTAAACACTTGGTCTTGTGTACAAAAAACTGAAAGACGTTCAATTGACCACGAATCAATCATCTGATTCAAAGCGGTCAACGCATCTTGTGAAGTAGCTGCCGATGGCGTTTCACCTTCGGCTAGAACACCAATTAATCGAAGTGCCCGATTTATTTGGTCTGCCGCAGTATATGTTGCCATGTCAGATTTCCTCGGTTTATACTCAAGCGGAGGACCGAAGCCCCCCGCTTGTCAAGTACATCTTACGATGCGCTATGGATGATTGCAAAGTTAATTACAACAGCCTCAGACAGCGAGCCTGCGGTGATATTTCGCAATGTAATTGTGCAACTTCCTGCCAACATACTTGAAATCCAAGCGTTGTAAGCTCCAGCAGTTGCATTTGCCGATGCGACATTGATGATGACCACATCCTTTGCGCTTAACAAAGAATTTGTCAAAGTAAATGTTACATTGGTTGCTGCTGCTAGTGCAGCACCATTCATCGTGATTTGACCGGCGGACTTGCTCAAAGTGACAGCCGTTGATTTGTCAGTCAGTTGGGTAACTGTACCTTGGGCTGCTGCGCTGTAGCCAAGTTCTTGGCTTGCGTAGCAGGTAGTAAATTCGGGATCGCTATAAGCAACACCGACAGCTTGTGAATTTGGCATGGTTGTTTCCTTTTAAACAGGGGCCGAAGCCCCCGTTAGATTTAAGAAATGCGATACAAAGACCAAGTACCGTCACCAGTCTTGACCGCGCGGTACATCTGAGAAGTACCAGCAGTCGTGACAGTCATCAAGCCTTGTGAGCCTGACGAGCCAATGCTCCAGCCGGTGTTGGTGGTGATCGTAATCACGCCAGAACCAGAGCCATTGGTGTTAACCACAACAAAGTCAAAGCTGCTTCCGACTTTGGCGCTGGACACGGCGGCGTCAACGTCAATAGCCAGAGGCAGCGTGTAAGCTGCTGCTGTGGTGGTGGGGGTGCCCAAGATGATACCGTTCAACAATTGATCGGTTGTCAGCGTTGCCGTGACAGTTGCCGTTGCTGGGGTAGCTTGCGTCTTGATTTGAATTTCAGACAGATTGCCGTCACCAACTTGGTAACCGCCTGCGCCATTAGGGAGTGCCATGATAATTTCCTTTAAAAAAATTTACGAAGAAAGGGGCCGAAGCCCCATTCAGTTTAGCCCCACAGACGGCAAGCCATCTGAGGACGGATCGTGCTGTAGCCGTACAGAACGTCAATACGGCAAGGCATGCGATCGTTGTTGATGTCGTACTGACGAACAACGCGCAGGCTGATACCGTTATGAACTGCACGGGCAGCCATGTCAACACCCTGGGGCAGCAACAGGTCAGCCGTAGCGAACGTGATAGCGTCCTTGTGGTAGATCAAGTTCTGAGCGTAGGCCGTAGAAGCAGTGCCCAAGAAGGTCACAGCAGCGCTGGTAGCGGGCAACGAGGTCATGGTAGCCAGTGCGTGAGCAGCGGAGTACATGGGGGCCACGGTAACCGTCCAAGTACCAGACACAGCGGTTACATCAGCCAGAGCCACAAACTGGAACAGCGAACCAGTGGTTTCACGGGTTTGCGGGTTCACAGCGAAGCAGTTGGCAACGGTAAACACATCACCGGCCTTGATGGTGGTGGTGACAGAACCTTGCAGCAACAGGATGGTTGCAGAACCTTCGGTAGTAACGCCGGGTGTCTTGACCGTCGTGGAGGCAGCTGCGTCACGCGAACCAGTGGTGAACTGCTTGATCGACTGAGACATGTTGATTTCTTCAAAGCCCAACACGCCAGTGCCCATCATGCCGTTCTTGAACTGCTTGCTGATAGTGTCGGTGGGATTGAACAGACCTTTCATGCCTTCAACCAAACCAGCGTTGGCGGCTGGGTTGACGGTGGCGTAGCGAGGCGACATCACAGCGGCGTTCTCGTTCAGCTTCTGCTGGGCTTGCAACAGCACCAAAGAAGTCGAAGGGGTCGTGCCGGGGGTGCCCACGCTGTTACCGATGCTGCGGTAAGCGTTTGCCACGTCAGCGTCAATGCTGGAGGCCAATTGGCTGATACGAGGC